>JAESFN010000140.1_pt1 | contig 117885 bp, 115 predicted proteins | sample 9269411 | NCBI WGS metagenome assembly JAESFN01 (sample SAMN14505399, study PRJNA617100) | algae metagenome | isolation source: Iphinoe sp. HA4291-MV1 and co-occurring heterotrophs from trail next to... | place: USA: Maunawili Falls, Hawaii | collected 2009-07-25
GCGCGACACGGAGCTTCTAGTGCAGGCTGCGGGTACGCGCGATTTCGCTTATGGGCGAATCAGCACCGGTGACGAACAAGTGACGGCATATCGGAAACCGTCGCGCCAGCCCGTCCCTTTACGATGTCTCAAGCCGTGACCACTTAACGACTATCGGCGCCCTCCCGATCGGGCACCCGGAGCAGCAAGCTAGATGGCCACCAAGGCAGCGACCCAGACTAAGACCAAAGACGCAGAGAAGCCGGAAGTTGCCGGCGCAGCCGGTGGGGCCGAAGCCCCCGATAGCCCGCTGCTCGACCTATCCGATGCCGCCGTAAAAAAGCTGATCAAGACCGCCAAGAAGCGCGGTTACGTCACCTATGAAGAGCTGAACGCCGTTCTGCCCTCGGAGGAGGTCAACTCCGAGCAGATCGAGGACATCATGGCGATGTTCTCCGATATGGGCATCAACGTCGTCGACGAGGACGAGGTCGAAGAGGCTGAGCCCGATTCCCCCGAAGAGGAATCGACCGAGCTCGCCGAACGGACCGGCACCGCCGTCGCCTCGAAATCCAACACCCGTGAAGGCAGCGATCGTACCGATGATCCGGTGCGCATGTACCTGCGCGAAATGGGCTCGGTGGAACTGCTCAGCCGCGAGGGCGAAATCGCCATCGCCAAGCGCATCGAGGCGGGTCGCGAGACCATGATCGAAGGCCTGTGCGAGAGCCCGCTGACCTTCCAGGCCATCATCATCTGGCGCGATCAGCTGGCCAATGCCGAAATCCTGCTGCGCGACATCATCGACCTCGAAGCGACCTATGCCGGCCCGGACGCCAAGCAGGCGGCCCCCGTGATGCCGTCCGAGATCGAGCGCCCCGCCGCGGTCAAGGAAGAGCCCAAGCCCGCCGCCAAGAAGCCAGCGCCGCGCGCCGCTTCGGGCGACGATGAGGACGACTACGTCCCCGACGAGCCGCAGGCGCCGCAGGATCCGGTCGAGGAAGAAGACGACGATTTCGAGAACTCGCTGTCGCTCAGCGCGATGGAAGCCGAGCTGAAGCCGCAGGTGGTCGAGACGTTCGATCGCATCGCCGAAGCCTATGGCAAGATGCGCAAGATGCAGGACCGGCACGCCGAAGACCGCATGGCCGGCAACGCCCCGGCGACTGCCGCTGACCTCAAGAAGCTCGAGGGCCTGCGCTCGGAAGTGATCACCGACGTGAAGTCGCTGTCGCTGAACCAGAGCCGTATCGAGAGCCTGGTCGAGCAGCTCTACGACATCAACAAGCGCCTGGTGCGCCTCGAAGGGCGCCTGCTGCGCCTCGCCGAGAGCTATGGCGTCAAGCGCGAGAACTTCCTCGAGGCCTATTATGGCAGCGAGCTCGAGCAGAACTGGATCGAGACGGTCGCGACGCTGAGCGGCAAGGGCTGGGCGGAATTCGCCAAGCGCGAGGCCGATACGGCCAACGAGCTGCGCGGCGATATCCAGACGCTGGCGACGGAAACCGGCCTCGACATCGCCGAGTACCGCCGGATCGTGCACAAGGTGCAGAAGGGCGAGCGCGAAGCGGCGATCGCCAAGAAGGAAATGGTGGAAGCCAACCTTCGCCTGGTGATCTCGATCGCCAAGAAATATACCAATCGCGGCCTGCAGTTCCTCGACCTGATCCAGGAAGGCAATATCGGCCTGATGAAGGCGGTCGATAAGTTCGAGTACCGCCGCGGCTACAAGTTCTCGACCTACGCCACCTGGTGGATCCGGCAGGCCATCACCCGCTCGATCGCCGACCAGGCCCGCACCATCCGCATTCCGGTGCACATGATCGAGACGATCAACAAGATCGTCCGCACCTCGCGCCAGATGCTGCACGAGATCGGCCGCGAGCCGACCCCGGAAGAGCTGAGCGAAAAGCTGCAGATGCCGCTCGACAAGGTCCGCAAGGTCCTCAAGATCGCCAAGGAGCCGATCAGCCTCGAAACGCCGATCGGCGACGAAGAGGATTCGAACCTCGGCGATTTCATCCCGGATGTGAACGCCATCCAGCCGATCGATGCGGCGATCCAGTCGAACCTGCGTGAGACCACCACCCGCGTGCTGGCCTCGCTGACGCCGCGCGAAGAGCGCGTGCTGCGCATGCGCTTCGGTATCGGCATGAACACCGACCACACGCTCGAGGAAGTCGGCCAGCAGTTCAGCGTTACGCGCGAGCGTATCCGCCAGATCGAGGCCAAGGCGCTCCGCAAGCTGAAGCACCCGAGCCGCAGCCGGAAGCTGCGCAGCTTCCTCGACAACTGAGCCGGTCAGCATAGCAAAAGTGAAAGACCCGGGTTACTGGCCCGGGTCTTTTGCATTTCATGCGCCGGGCTCAGGCTGGGCGACGCCAGCGTTGCCAAAGCCGCTTCAAGCCATCGAGATTGGCCCGCACCAGAACGAGAGCAAGGGCGACGGTAAGCAGGCCGCCGACGACCAGTCCGACGGGGGACCAGACCATCACTTCGTGGAACTGGGTGTAGAAGTGGATGCCCAGGAAGACGAGCGACGTGTTGACGAGAAAGAGCTGGCGGGTCTTTGCGCCGACCGCGATCGCCGCGAACAAGGCTGCCGGCCAGGCCAGCACGAAGGCTGTGCTCGGAACGTGGAGAGCCAGGGCACGCCAGGCTTCGTAGGCGCGATAGGCGTCAGCGGAATAGGTCGAGTAGTAGGGCGACAGCCAGCCATCGAGGATGTAGTCGCCCCACAGGGTGCCGACCAGGAACGCGAAATTGCCGAGGATGAAGCTGGTACGCCAGAATACCGTGGCCGGCTGCTGGTAGGCGAGGGGGAGGCGATTGCGGAACCAGAACGCCAGCGCCCCAAGCAGCGAGAAGGCTGCGATGCTGAGGACCGGCTCCTCGACGATCAGTGCGTACGAGGCGTGCCAGTAGCGAGTGGAACCGCCGAGCACGTAGCCAATGGCGATCGCGGCAAGGGCCGCCAGCAGCGAGTCGCGATAGCCGATGGCACCTGCGGCCAGCAGCAGCGCGATCGCGGGCCACATCAGGTGCGGCCACGGTTGGGGCAAGCTCCAGAACTGCATGGTGATCCAGCCGCTGAGGCCGAGCAGGCCCATGTGGATGAGGGCGCGCCCGAGCAGTCCCCATTCCCGGCGGCCCTTGGCGAACAACGCCGTGCCGGTGCCCAGGCTGGCCAGTGCCAGGGCGAGCCCGGTTTCGAGCGTGGGCTTCAGGGCCAGGACGCCGCCCACGACCATGAGGGCGCCCAAGATCAGCAGCACGTTCACGATGATCCGGCGCAGGCGCGAGCTTTCAGCGAGCCCGAGCAGCATCTCGGCTTCATCGATGGTGATCCGGCTTTCGGCCACCAGGCGGGTGAGATTGAGAGTTATGCGAGGTGTATTCGACCAGGGCAACGCAGGCGCCGACATGACACATCTCCTTTACGGGTCCGAGGTCGCGACGCGACCCCGAAACGGATATTGAACACCGTTCACGGATATGCATGCCGTATTTCTGAACGACGTTCAAGATAATAATGAACGTTGTTCAATTTCGTGCAACACGCCGGGATGGAGGAGGGCGCGGCGGCCATGCCCGCTGATCGCGGGCCGCGGATCCCCAGCAAAGTGGACAAAGGCGCCTTGCGAGACTAAAGCCTGTGCCAACGAACGAGGCAGAGGCGAGCGCATGTCTTTCTGGAAGAATCTTTTCGGTGGTGGCAGCGGCGGCTCGGCGGGCAAGTCGATCGAGCCGGCGGTGGTAGCGGAGGAGGCCTACAAGGGTTTCACCGTCAAGTCGCTGATCATGCCGGTGGGGAGCGAGTACCAATTGGCCGGGTTGATCGAGAAAGAGATCGACGGCGAACTCAAGAGCTACAAGTTTGTGCGCGCCGACCGCTTCTCCTCCAAGGAGGACGTGGTCAGCTTCGCGCTGGCCAAGGGCCGGCAGATCATCGATGAGCAGGGCGAGGGCATCTACCGCCCCTAAGTCGACTGCCTCACGCAACCATCGTGGCCTCGCGGGGACGCTGCAGCGTCGTGCCCGTGCGAGTGCCGTGTGCGCGTCAGCGCCGCCAACAGGAGTTCCAGGAATGGCCAAGAAACCCACCGCACGCACCGAGTTCGTGCTGTTCGACGTGATCTATGAGGATGGCAGCCAGCGTTCCAACCGCAAGGTGGATGCCAGCCTGCTTGGCGGCCTCGACGGCGACGATGCGGCCCGCACCGCCATCATGGAGCAGGACCAGGCCATTGCCGAGAAGTCGGGCCTGCCGCCGCTGCAGATCAAGAGCATCAAGCGCAGCGGCAAATAGGCGCTAGAGGTCGCCGGCGAACGGCACCTGTCGCCGCTTCTGCCGCCTTGCGACCGGATCGGGCAGAATGTGCATGACCAGCCGCAGGGTGTAAGCGATCCGGCTGAGGGTATCCCGCCACCGGTGGCTCAGCGGTCGCGCCGCGCCGGCCTGATGGCCGTCCCGATCCCGCTTGAGGTCGCTGTGCTCGGCGCCGGCGGGCTTGTCGCCCCGGTAGAACTCCAGCTGTACGACCGGCGCCGGGTCGACCTGGTAGAGACGCCGGTGCGGGATGATCGGTCCATCGCGCGTGAACAGGTAGCGATCCACCGACATGCGTAGCAGCCGGGGATCGGCAAGGGCACGCCGGGCCATGCTGGCCGAGATGATGTAGGCGCCAGCGCCCATATGCGACGCCAGCAACTGGTGGACGCCGAAGCGAGGGGCGACGCGACGCACGGTATGCCCAAGCCGCACCCGCTCGCCGACGGTCTCCAGCTTCACCAGTTCGGGGCGCAGCCCATTGCTGAAATCGGGATCGAGAAACGCCTTCATCCCGTCGCTCATGACGGCATCGTCCTCGAGGATGACGGCGTAGTCCTGGCCCGTATCGAGCATGGCGCGCCAGGCCTTCTCATGGCTCATGACGCAGGCCACCTCCACCCGCGCCATCGCCCAGGGATTGCGCGGGTCGATATGGGGCGCCATGCGGTCCTCGCCGACATCGGCGATGGTCGCCGCGTCTACCCGCTCGGCGACGATTCCCAGCCGCGCGAACTGTTCCTGCATGAACTGACGGCGATCCGGGCGGCTGGCCAGGTTGATGTAGTAGACCGGGATCTGGTCGGCAGGGAACGTGGTCATGTGGGTCCGGGCGCGTCGGCGAAGGGAACAACGACGTGCGGACCGCGCAGCGCCGCGAGATCGCGGCTCGCCAGCCGGGCCAGGCGCCCCACATGGTCGAGATGCAGCCCGATGACCGCACCGAGGTCGCGGCCCGGCCGCTCCGGCTCAGGCGTCCTGGTGGTGGCGATGTTGCTTTCGCCGATGCTGTCGGCAACGTCGAGCTTGTCGAGCTGTATGCAGGGGCTGGGTATGGCTTGCAGCACCCGAGAGCGCAGCAGGTGATAGCCGCCGCGGCCGAACAGGAAGCGATCGATTCCCATCTGGTTGCGCAGCGGACTGGCGAGGGAGCGCCGCGCGGCGTCACGCGTGAGGACATAAGCCGCGCCGCCCATCTGTGAGGAGCACAGTTCGCGCAGCTCTGTCGCGCCGACGCGCGCTGCCGCACTGCCGAGCTTTACCGGGCTGCGGAAAGTCTCGAGCTTCAGCAGGTCCGCGCCCAGTTGCGCAGGCACGCCCGGATCGAGAAAGTCGAGCACCGGCGTGGCGATCTGCACGTCGTCTTCGAGCACCAGGGCGGCGGGCGCGCCGCTGTCGAGCAAGCGGCTCCAGCTGCGCTGGTGGCTGAGGCCGCAGGCCAGGTCGCCCGCCGCCAGCCGCCACAGGCTGTGTGTCGTTCCGTGCCAATCGAGAAGTTCGCGTGGCACCTCGTCCATGCGCACCGCCTCGATGCGTTCGGCAGCGATGCCGAGTCGCCCGAACTGACGCTCCATGAAAGCGCGCCGATCAGGACGGGAGGCGAGGTTGATGTAGTAGACGGGGATGGTCTGCATCGGTGACCGAGTGGCACGAAGCAGGCGAGGGTGTCCAGTGCACCTCCGCCACGGTCACATCAGCTTCTGCAGGTCGCTGGCCACCGGCAGGCGGTACTGCCGGGCCCCCCACAGCTCGCCGGTGGGGGCGAAGGTGGCGATCAGCCGCAGATGGTGGCCCCAGTGGCGCGAGGCGCGACGCCAGCGCGGCTCCGTGCTGCGGCTATCGTGGTTCGAGAACATGCCGCGGCGATCGTCGAGGTCGCTGCGCCCCGCACCTTGGCGTCCGTCGACCGTCTGGTCGAGCTGGATGGCGAGCGCCGGCACGGACTGGTAGATGCGCGCCTCGTAAAACAGGCTGCCGGGGCGCCCGAACAACAGCGTATCGAGCGGCAGAGCGTCAACCTCGGGGTGCACCACCAGCCGTTTGGCCAGCGCCTTGGTCATGACATAGGCCGCTGACCCCATGCTGGACGACATCAGGCGGCCTCGGCCGATCCCCGCCGCCGTGCTCGGCACCAGCCGGCCGACCATCGCCGAGGTCTGTCGCGTCTCCATCTGAATGGCATCGACGCCGTCGAGCAGGTGCGGATCGTCCAGCACGGCGGGCAGGTGCGCCGAGAGCAGCACGTCATCCTCGAGGATCAGCGCCGCCGCGATGTCGCGCTCGATCATCAGCTGCCAGATCTTCTGATGGCTGCGGCTGCAGCCGAGTTCGGCCGGGCTGAGCGGCGATCCTTCAACATCGCCGCAATCGGCGGCGGTAAGCGCCTCGATGCGAGTCGCCGCCAGGCCCAGGGCGGCGAGCTGTCGCTCCACGTGCGCGCGGCGATCCGGTCTTGAGGCGAGATTGATGTAGAAGATCGGCAGCGGCATGGCGTGACAGAACGGCAAGGCCGTTCCCAGGTCCCTGACTACATGAGCTTGCGCAGGTTCTCGGCAATCGGGAACTGGAGCTTGCGCGCGCCCCATAGTTCGCCGCTGGAGCCGAACGTGACCAGGACCCGCATGTAGTGCCGGAACTGAATCTTCAGCCGGCGCCAGCGAATGGCGAGGCTCTTGTGCGGCAGAGCGCCCGTTAGCCGATTGTCGTCGAGGTCGCTTTTGCCGGCGCCACGCCGGCCATCGACCGTCTGATCGAGCTGGATGGCAAGAGCCGGCAGCGTCTGGAAGATGCGCGCGTCGTAGCAGAGCTCGCCGGCCCAGCCGAACAGCAGGTGATCGAGCGCCAGCCGATCGACGTCGGGGCGCGCCAGCAGCCGTTGGGCGAGCTCCCTGGTCATGATGTACGCCGCCGAACCCAGGCTCGACGACATCAGGCGGTTTCGGCTGACGCCCGGTACCCCCGTCGCGACCGCCGGGCCCACCAATGCCCTGGTATAGCCGCGGGTCTCGAGCTGGATGGCCTCGACGCCGCCGACCAGCAAGCCGGGGTCAGCCAGCAGCGCCGGAATCTCGTCGGCGAGCAGGACGTCATCCTCGAGGATCAGCGCGGCAGCAATGTTCTGCTCGACCATCAGCCGCCAGATCTTCTGATGGCTGCGGCTGCAGCCCAGCTCGCCGGAACTCAGCGGCGAACCGGGCGGCAGCTCGAAATCAGACGGTGTTACGGCCTCGATGCGGGAGGCGGTGAGGCCAAGTGCCGTGAGCTGCCGCTCGACGTGGTCCCGTCTATCGGTGCGGGACGCCATGTTGATATAGAAGATCGGCAGCAATTACTGGTCCCGCTGTTCAATTGGGGATCGTATTACCACCGCAATGTCGGCAGTCAACGGTGACGCTAGCTGCCCAGCGCCTTGTTTACTGCCGGCTTCACCACCGTGCCGAACAGTTCGATCGCCTTCATCACCTTGGCGTGGGGCAGGGTGCCGACGCTCAGCTGCAGGCCGAACCGATCGTGCTTGAACCACTCGTGCTGCATCAGGATCTTGTCGATGACCTGCTGCGGCGAGCCCATGAAGTAGGCGCCGGAGGGGCCGGCGCCGGCCTCGAACTGGGCGCGGGTGGTCGGCGGCCAGCCGCGCTCGCGGCCGATGCGGCTCATCGCCTCGTGGTGGGCGGGGAAGGCCGTATCGAGCGCATCCTGCGAGCTTTCGGCGATGAAGCCGTGCGAGGAAATGCCGATGGGAAGCTTGGTGACGTCGTGGCCGACCTTTTCGGCGGTGCGCCGGTAGAGTTCGGTGAACTGGGTGAAAGCCTCGGGATTGCCGCCAATGATGGCGAGCATCAGCGGCAGGCCGTAATAGGCAGCGCGGGCGACCGAGTTCGGCGTGCCGCCGACCGCCACCCAGAGCGGCAGCGGTTCCTGGATCGGCTTGGGGTAGATGGCGATACCGGGGATCGGCTTGGTGTGCTCCGAGCCTTCCCACAGCACTTTGCCGCCTTCGCGGATCTTCAGCAGTTCGGCAAGCTTTTCCTCGAACAGCGTGTCGTAGTCCTCGAGCTCGTAGCCGAACAGCGGGAAGCTCTCGATGAACGAGCCGCGGCCGGCCATGATCTCGGCGCGGCCATTGGAGAGCAGATCGAGCGTCGCGAACTGCTGCCAGACGCGGATCGGATCGTCCGAGCTGAGCACGGTGACCGCGGTGGAAAGGCGGATCCGCCTGGTGATGGCGGCGGCAGCGGCGAGGATGGTCACCGGAGCCGACGCGACGAAGTCGGGGCGGTGGTGCTCGCCCAACCCATAGAAATCGAGCCCGACCTCGTCGGCCAGCTTGATCTCCTCGAGCAGGTCCTTGAGCCGCTCGGCCGGCGATTGCAGGTGCCCGCCGTTCAGCGGATCGGGGGTGTTCTCGGCGAAAGAGTAGAGACCGATTTCCATGGCGCAATCCTCGTCTGGCGCGCCCTGGAGCGCTCCACCGTTTCATTGAAACGTCGGAGCGCTCAATCCTCGATCGACGCGCTCTCGAACCGGAAAAGTCTCCGATCCCCGCCTTTGCGGGGACTGACCCATCCTGGTAGCGCCCTACATGGCTGTGCGTTTTGAGCCGCGCAAGAACGCACAGCCTTGTAACTCAGACGCTGCTGGTTGGCACGTAGGAGGCGGCCGAGGACGAGACCGGAGCCGGCGGCGTGTGGCCGGCGTGGCGGTGGATTTCGGCGACGAGGCCGGCCGGCAGCTTCAGCTTGAAGGCAAGCGCTTCGAGGTAAGCACGCTCCGCCGGCGTATCGGGCTGCATGGCAACGAGCGAAGCGGCATAGATCTCGGAGGCATGCTCGGGCGTGTCGGCACGGGCCACGACGGCGTCGATGTCGAGCGGGCTGGCCAACTCATCGAAGACGAACGCCTTCTCCTCCGAGGAGAGCGGCATGGTTTCGAGGCGCTTGAAGATACGGTCCTTTTCTTCGGCGTCGATCTGGCCATCGGCCTTGGCGGCGGCGATCATGGCACGCACCAGGGTCTTGCCCAGTTCCTCGCTCTGATAGGCCGCCTGCGGCGGGGGCACGAACGCATCCTGGGAAGGGGCAGGGGCGCCATTGGAGGCGGCGCCGGCCTGCTGCTGGTTCTTCTGGTAGGTCTGCCAGGCGGAGTAGGCGAGGCCGCCAACCGCAGCGACCGCGCCGACCTTGGCCACATTGCCGACGAGCTTGCCCAGCCCGCCGCCCGACAGCAGCATGCCCGCAGCGAGTCCGGCAGCGCCCGTCATCGCGGTGCGCTGGGCATTGGGGTCCGTCTGCAGGGCCTTGATGATACCGTCGATGTTGAACATGGCTTTCTCCCGGATTTTTGTGTTTCTCAACGCAGTTAGGTAGCGCGATCGGCCGGCGCAAGGATGACAAGATCGCGCAGGTCCGAAGGTTGCCTTTCTACGTTCGGCAGGTAGGTTGAGTTGGCCAATCAGGGAGGGCGATGAGCCGATGGCAAGCGGTCTCGACGACATCGATCACAGGCTGCTGGCGCTGTTGCAGCAAGACGATCGCATGCCGGTAGCGGAGCTCGGCAAGACGCTGGGCGTCGCGCCCTCGACGCTCAATGATCGCATCCGCCGGCTGATCAAGCTTGGGGTGATCAGCGGCTTTCACGCCCATGTCGATCCCGAAAAGGTCGGCCTCGACCTGCTGGCCTATGTGTTCGTCGGCTGGAGCGATCCGGCCACCGAGAAGCGCTTCCTCGCCGCCATCGCCAAATCGCCCGAAGTGCTCGAAGCGCATCACGTCACCGGTTCGTGGAACTACCTGATGAAGGTGCGGTTGCGGACGACGCGCGACCTCGAAGGCTTCTTTGCCCAGGTGGTGAAAGAAGTGCCGGGGGTGCAGCGCACGGAGACGCTGATCGTCCTGTCGTCGCCCAAGGAAACGACGCTGATCGTTCCGCCGCAGCCCCGGCCGTGAATATGGAAAAGCTCGACCTGAAGAAGCACCACAAGGCGCTCTACAATCCGCCCAAGGGCAAGTTCGAGATCATCGAGGTGCCGCCGCTGCGCTATCTGCAGCTCGATGGCGCCGGCGACCCCAACACCGCCGAGGCATACCGGACGGGCGTCAGCTGGCTCTATTCGGTGAGTTACGCCATGAAGTTCGCGGCGAAAGCCGAACTCGGGCGCGACTATGTCGTCGGTCCGCTGGAGGCGCTGTGGTGGTCGGACGACATGTCGAGCTTCATCACGCGGCAAAAGAGCGACTGGCAGTGGACGATCATGATCGTGCAGCCCGACTTCGTGACCCCGGCGCTGTTTGCCAAGGCGGTGGACAAGGCCGGCAAGAAGCTTGGTCCTGTCCCGGCGAGCCTCAGGCTCGAAACCTATGCCGAGGGGCTGTCGGTGCAGACGCTGCATATCGGCAGTTATGACGACGAGGCACCGACCCTCGCGCGACTGCACAAGGAGTTCGTGCCGGAGAACCGCCTCAAGGAAACCGGTCACCACCACGAAATCTACCTGAGCGATCCACGCAAGGTCGCGCCTGAGAAGCTGAAGACGATCCTCCGGCAACCGGTGAAGCGCCTCTGAGGCGGCCGACAAAATACCCCGGCAGCTCAGCTGCCGGGGTTAGGGAGCTTCGGGGGAGGATCCGAAGCTCAAGCTCATTGCAGGCTCAGCTCGTTGACGGAGCTTACTGAGCTGCCGGGGCCTCGGTAGCCGGGGCCGGAGCCTCGGTCGCAGGCGCAGCCGGTGCCTCAGTCGCCGGAGCGGCGTCAGCTGGGGCCGGGGTAGCCGGCTCGGCGGCCGGAGCCATCGGGGTGGTCTCGGTGCCGGTGGCCGGAGCCTCGGTCATCGGGGCCGGAGTGGCGGGGGCCTCAACTGCCGGCGTCGTCGAGGTGGTCGACGGGCCGGAATTGGCCGAGAAGACCAGATAGCCAATGGCGAGCAACGCCAGGGCAACGATGATGCCTACGAACCAGCCAGTCGCGCTCGACTCGCGGGTGTAGACGGTGCGGTTGTCGTCGCTCGAGTAAACGGTATCGCGTTCGGGGACAGCCATGATCAAGCTCCTTTGTTTGAGTACCGTATGGGCCAAAAACGCAGCAGCCGGCGGAATCGTTCCCGCAATCGTGAGCGAATGCGAAATTGATTCAGCGCCACGTCACAACCCGCTGACGCTTATTGTGATTTTGCTGCTGCAGAGATGAAGAAAAGCTGTTGCTGACCGCTCAGCTTTCAGCCGATTTTGCCGCTTTCTCCTCGCCGCGGCTGGCCTTGCCGATCGATTTGGTCTGCGCCGAGACGCGGTCGATAAAGGCGAGGAACAGCGCCGAGACGACGAAGGCGAGGTGGATCAGGGTGAACCACATCAGCTTGTCGGTCGTGTAGCTGGAAACGTTCAGGAACACCTGCAGCAGGTGGATCGAGGAGATGGCGACGATGGTCGAGGCCACCTTGATCTTCAGCGAGCCGGCGTCGATCTCGCCCAGCCAATGCACCGCATCGCCGTCATCAAAGCGCGACACATAGTTCTCGTAGCCGGAGATGATCACCATGACCACAAGGCTGGCGACCAGCGCGGCATCGATCAGCGCCAGCATCTTGAGGATCGCATCGGCCTCGTCGATCTCGAAGACATGGCTGATGAAGTCCCAGAGCTTGACCCCGAAGGTTGCGGCATAGACCGCCAGGGCGACCGCGAGCCCGAGGTAGAACAGCACCAGCAGCCAGCGCGAGGCGAGGATCACCGCTTCGATGACGAGTTCGAGACGCTTGGGCATGCTGGCTCCGGCAAGGATGTGTCGGTCGACGGATAACGGATTTTCGAGACCTGACAAGGGGCAGGGGTGACGCAGGCGGGGTGGGCCAAGCGACGCTGAGGCAGCAACTACCTCGCAAAACCAAACGGGCCGGGGATCGCTCCCCGGCCCGTTCGTCAGTTCACTTGACTGCCTTAGTTGCGCTTGTCGGCAACCGTGATCAGCGAGGTGATGCGCTTGATCGAGACGCGGCGGTTGAGCTTTTCGGCCTTCTCCGTCTTCACCTTCAGGTAGCGCTCGCCATAGCCCTGGGTGACCAGGTTCTCCGGCGGCACGTCGTAGAAGTCGGTCAGGATGCGGGCGACGGTCGAGGCGCGCTGGTCCGAGAGGATCAGGTTGGCCTGGTCGCCACCCACGGCATCGGTGTGGCCTTCGATCAGGAAGGTCTCGCCCGGGTTGTCCTCGAGAATCGCCAGCATGGCGTTGGCGACCTTGCTGAGCGCGCCGACCTGGCTGCGGGCGATGGTCGCCGCACCCGAGTCGAAGGTCAGGCCGCCGACTTCGACGCGACGCACCGAGTCACGGATACGAGCCGAGCGCTTCACTTCCTCGATGGTGTAGATCTTGCGGACCTGCTCCACCGGCGGTTCACGGAAGAACAGCTCGACCTCTTCCTCGTCGGCGTCGCCGGCGTCGAGGATGTAGTCACGGATCGGGATGGTCAGGCGCAGCGGCGGCAGGTCGTCGCCGGGGTCACGCCAGTTGCCGAAATAGTCGTCATCCTGCTCGAAGTCGTCCTCGTCCTGGTAGGCGAGAATGTACTCGCGGCCGTCGGGCATGATGCGCGAGCGCTTCAGCACGTTGCCCCACTTGTCACGGATGGTGACGATCTGCACGCCGTTCGGGCGTTCGATGGTCTCCTTCACGCGACCGCCCGGCAGGCGTTCGTAATAGACCTCGTCCTCATCGCTGTCGCGGATGCGGTCGAAATCCTGGGCCGGATTCGAGATCACCAGGTTGATGCCGATCTGGAAGATGAAGCCCGAGTTGGTGAAGTTGTTGCCGGGGCGCGGGCCGGGTCCGCCATTGTTATTGTTATTATTGTTGTTGTTATTCGAATTGTTGTTGTTGGTGACGTTGGTCGTGTTGTTCGTGATGTTGGTCACGTTCGTCACGTTGGTGACGTTGTTGATGATGGTGACGTTCTGCGGCACCTCCACCACCGGCAGGGCATCGACGGCGATCTTCTCGCCTTCGACCTTGGCCAGCGACTGCACCTCGACCGGGGCGATATCGGCCTGGGCGGCCTTGTCGTCGGTCGGCGGCGGCGCAGCGGGTTCGGTCGGAGCCGGCTGTTCGGCCGGCGCCTGGCCATCGACCACCTGGGTGGCGAAGTCCTTGGCGCTGTCGAGCACCGGAGCCGCTGTCTCGGGGGCAACGGTTTCGGGCAGCACTTCGACGGCCTGCGGCGTCACCGCTTCCTGGGCGCCGGGCAGTTCCGAGATCGGCGGCGTCACTTCGGCTGCCGGCTGTACTTCCGGAACCGGGGGCAGGGTGATGCCATACTGGGCCAGGCACTGGGCAACGTCGGAGACCCCGAGCGCCGCGCAGATATCGGCGAACTGCTTGTTGGCAGCGTCGATGGTCGACTGGCCCGAGGCGTCGCCGGCCTCGAGCTGGCCGATGCCGACATTATAGAGCTCGACGGCCACACCCAGCTGATCCTGCGCCGCAGCGACCGGATCGGGGGCGTTGGCGTCGGCCGGCTGGTCGGTCGGACCGGCTTCCGCCGGCTGTTCAGCTGCGGGCTGCTCAGCAGGCTGCTCGGCTGCCGGCTGCTCCGCCGGCTGCTCGGCTGCCGGCTGCTCCGCCGGCTGCTCGGCTGCCGGCTGTTCGGCGGGCTGCTCAGCCGCGGGCTGCTCGGCCGGGGGCTCGGGCAGCGGGGGCAGATCCTGGCCGATGCAGGACTTGATGTCCTGATAGCCATTGGCGGTGCACAGTTCCTGGATGCGCGCCGCAGCAGCATCGGCAATCGGCTTGGCGCCGGCATAGTCGCCGGCAGCGGCCTGATTGAGAGCCGCCTGATACTGGTCGAGCGCGGCCTGGAGGTCGGCAACGAACTGCGCCTGGGCATCTTCGGCAGCCTTGGCGTCCTCGGCGGCCTTTGCCTCTTCGGCAGCCTTTGCATCGGCAGCCGCTTTGGCGTCGGCTTCAGCCTGTGCGGCGGCAGCCGCATCCTCGGCGGCCTTGGCATCCTCGGCGGCCTTGGCGTCGGCCTCGGCCTGTGCAGCCGCAGCAGCGGCCTCTTCAGCGGCCTTGGCTTCCTCGGCGGCCTTGGCATCGGCCTCAGCCTGTGCAGCCGCAGCAGCGGCCTCTTCGGCAGCCTTGGCTTCCTCGGCGGCCTTGGCATCGGCCTCAGCCTGCGCCGCGGCGGCAGCTGCCTCTTCGGCAGCCTTGGCTTCCTCAGCTGCCTTGGCGTCGGCTTCGGCCTGTGCCGCGGCGGCTGCTGCCTCTTCCGCAGCCCGGGCTTCCTCGGCCGCCTTGGCTTCTTCAGCAGCGCGCGCCTCTTCGGCGGCCTGGGCATCGGCCTCAGGGTTCGCCGCGGGCTGGCCGCCGCCGGTGATGGCCGCGATGCATTCCTGCACGCTGGAATAGCCGTTCACGATGCAGGTATCGGTCAGCGCCTGCTTGGCGTTGTTGATCGCGTCTGCGTCGCCGGATGCCTGCGCCTGCTGCAGGGCCTCATATTCGGCCTGCTGCGCGAGCGCGGCGCCCGGCACCAATGCGAGAACGGCGAGACTGGTGCCGGTCAGGAGCCAGTTTCGAAAGCGCATGGGTTTTATCCTTGTTCTGGAGTCAGTTGTTCGAGAAGTGACGCAGTCGGGCTGAACCGAACCTGAACGTCCGGCCAGCCTGTTGCGAAATGAATTGGCCCATCAAATGCCGAACGCCCCTCAAGCGCGTGCGGTTCCGTACGCGCGACAGGACCGGTCAATCGTGGCGTCAGTTGGGCCGCAGCGACCCCGGCAGCAATGGACGGATTCGGTCGTGGCAGCCTAGGGTTGACGGCCCGTTTCGTGCGATCCGATGGCGGGTCCTTGGGTGGAGACGATCGTGGGCGACCTTCTGAGCTATTGGCCGTTTGTCTTGGGGCTGTTGGCGACCGGCGTGATTTCCGGTGTCGCCGCGGGGCTCCTGGGAATCGGCGGCGGCGCCATCATCGTGCCGGCGCTGGCCTCGGCGCTGGGGCTGCTCGGCTATGACAGCGATGTGGTGCAGCATGTGGCGGTGGGCACCTCGCTCGCCATCATCATCCCCACCGGCATTGCCAGCGCCCGGGCGCACGACAAACGCGGCGCGGTCGACCACCGCATCCTGAAACTGTGGGCGCCGGTCATCGTGGTCGCCACTTTTGTCGGCGGGTTGATGGCCGGGCTCTATACCGGCGACGTGCTGCGCATCGTGTTCGGTGTGGTGGCGCTGTTCATCGCCGCCAATATCGTGCTGCCGTTCCAGGAACGACTGATGGGGCATCTGCGCGACTCAGCTCTGACGCATCGGATCTCGGCGGCGGTGGTGGGCTATATCTCGGCGCTGATGGGGGTAGGGGGCGGCTCGCTGAGCGTGCCGACCATCCACGCCTTCGGCGCCTCGATGCACAAGGCGGTCGGCACCGGCGCGGCAATCGGCGTGTTCATCGCGCTCTCCGGCACGCTCGGCTTCATCATCTCGGGCTGGAGCGTCGAGGGACGCCCGCCGCTCAGCCTCGGTTACATCAACGTCGTGGCATTGGTGCTGATCGGCGCGACCGCCGCGCTCTGCGCGCCCTGGGGCGCAGCGCTGGCGCACCGCATGCAACAGCGCACACTCAAGCTGGCCTTCGCGGTATTCCTGACGCTGGTCGGGCTCAACATGATCTGGAAGGCGATCGCGGGCTGAAGCATCTCTGCCCCTGCGCGTCTGTTCCAAATGTAAGAGGGCAGGGTGCAAACCCGTTGCTATGACTCCGGCCCTGCCTCAGCCGGCCTGTTCAGCCGAGCACCGCAGGCGCAAGTGCAATCTGGTGGCCGTCGGGCTCTGTCGCAGATGGTGGAGGGCGGTTCGCTGCTTCATGCCCGCTTTTGCGTCCTTCAGCTTACGTCCGAAACGCTCGCGAACCAGCAACTAGATAGGCGTATTGGCGTGACGTCGCAAGTGAAAGGACGCGGGCCGTTGTCCAGTCGGGCGTGGACGAGCGCGTGACCAGGATGGGCGCCCGAAGGCGCCCATCCAGATCGCTTACTTGCCGGCAAAGTCCCACGTGACCTGGACGTTGATCGAGTAGCTGAGCTCGCCACCCTCGATCGGCACCGCGCCGGCCGAAACGGCATCGGCCGAAGCCTTCATCATATAGGGCTGGGGCGAGCCCATGCCCTGCACTTCGCTGATGTTGCGGATGCTGCCCAGTTCCTCGCCGGCGACTTCGGCGTAGAGCCCGGCCTTGGCTTTGGCATCGGCAAAGGCGGCCTTGCGGGCTTCGTCATAGAGCTTGGATGGGTCGGCGACCGAGAAGCTGACGCCGTTGATGGTGTTGGCTCCGACCGTCACGGCCTTGTCGAGGACCGAACCGAGCTTGGCCAACTCGCGTACCCGGACATTGACGTTGTTGTAGACCTGGTAGCCGGTGATCTTGGGCGGCAACTGGTAGCCGTTGGCGTCGCGGGCGTCGGAATAGACATAGTTGGGGTTGACCGAGAAGCCCGAGGTCTGGATGTCGCGCGCTTCGATGCCGGCGGCCTTCAGCGTCTCGATCAACTCGCTCATCGCCTTGGTGTTGGCGTCGAGCGCCTCGCGTGCAGTGGCGCCCTGGCTGGTGACGCCGGAATTGACGAAGGCCGTGTCGGGAGCCGCAGTCACTTCACCGATACCACTGATCGAAATGGTGCCGTTCACGGGTGTGGTCTCCTGCGCGAGTACGGGGGCGGCGGTCAGCGCGGTAGCGAGGAACAGGGGAATGAGGGCGGCAGTAATGGGACGCATGCGTCTCTCCTATGTGGCCTACAGCTGGGAAGTATGTCCCAGCCGAGCAGGGTGTTAATGCGGCGAACCTGAACGGGATTTGAACGCCGCTTCCGAGAGATAAGACGCTCAGGATTGCGCGAACCTTGGGTCGCAGACCGACGAAAGTTTGAGTTACGTGCCTCGCCCGCTGCTGGACAGGCTTTGGGACGGCGGGTTAGGTAGCCCGTCCGAAAACCGGGGGAGTGCCGTGGCCAACCGACAAGTTCCTAGCGAAGGCGTACTTCTGGGGCGGGCGCGGGTGCCCGGGCATGATCACCCGCGGGTGATCACGGTGCGCGGCGAGGATATCGTCGATATCACCTCGAAGGCGGCGCCGACCTCGCGCGATATCGCCGAACAGGCCGACCCCGCCGCCTATGTGAGCTCCGCCAAGGGGCCGGTGATCGGCAATCTCAATCACCTGCTCGCCAATTCGTGGTCGGGCAAGATCGACCTGAACGCGCCTTCCCTGCTGTCGCCGATCGACCTGCAGGCAGTGAAGGCGGCCGGCGTGACGTTCGTGGTGTCGCTGCTCGAGCGCGTCATCGAGGAGCAGGCGCGGGGCGACAAGGCCAAGGCCGACGAGTTGCGCAAGGATATCCTTGGGCTGGTCGGCACCGATCTCAGCCAGCTCGAGCCGGGTTCGCCCGCCGCGATGGAGGTCAAGAAGACGCTGATCGCGCGCGGCGTGTGGAGTCAGTATCTCGAAGTCGGCATCGGTCCGGACGCCGAGATCTTTACCAAGTGCCAGCCGATGGCTTCGGTCGGGTTCGGCGCCGACGTGGGCATCCTGCCGATCTCGGAATGGAACAACCCCGAGCCGGAACTGGTGATGGTGGTTGCCTCGACAGGCAAGATCGTCGGTGCGACGCTCGGCAACGACGTGAACCTGCGCGACGTCGAGGGCCGCTCGGCACTGCTGCTCGGCAAGGCCAAGGACAACAATGCGTCGGCTTCGCTGGGGCCGTTCATCCGGCTGTTCGACGGCAAGTTCACCATCGAAACGGTGAAGCAGGCCGACATCGCGCTGAGCGTCACCGGCGATGACGGGTTCGAGCTGTCAGGTGTCTCCAACCTCAGCCAGATTTCGCGCTCTCCCGAGTCGCTGGTTGCGGCCTCGATCGGGCGGCATCACCAGTATCCGGATGGCTTCGTGCTCTATACCGGCACCATGTTCGCGCCGGTGAAGGATCGCGGCGGCGCCGGCAAGGGTTTTACCCACAAGCTCGGCGACGTGGTGTCGATCTCGACGCCCTCGCTCGGCACGCTCTCCAATACCGTGCGCCTCGCCACCGAGGCCAGCCCCTGGACCTATGGCACCAGCCACCTGCTGCGCGACCTGGCCAAGGCCGGCCTGCTCTAGAAAAGGAATCTCCCCATGACCGAACTGCACAAGAACCTCATCAACGGCGAATGGGTCGGCGGGGACGGGGTGGACAATATCAACCCCTCCAACACCAACGAGGTGGTGGGCGTCTACGCCCGCGCCAGCCAGCAAGATACGCTCGATGCCATCGCGGCGGCCAAGGCGGCGTTCCCGGCCTGGTCGCGCTCGGGTATCCTGCAGCGCTGGGAAATCCTTTCGAAAACCGCGCACGAGATCTTTGCCCGCAAGGCCGAACTCGGTGAACTGCTGAGCCGCGAAGAGGGCAAGACCCTCGCCGAAGGTATCGGCGAGGTCACCCGCGCCGGGCAGATCTTCGAGTTCTTCGCCGGTGAGGCGTTGCGGCTCTCGGGCGAGAGCGTGCCGTCGGTGCGGCCCGGTGTCGGCGTCGAGATGACGCGCGAGGCGATGGGCGTTGTCGGCATCATCACGCCGTGGAATTTTCCGATCGCCATCCCGGCCTGGAAGATCGCCCCGGCGCTCTGCTACGGCAACACCGTGGTGTTCAAGCCGGCTGACCTGGTGCCGGGCTGCTCGTGGGCGATCGTCGATATCCTCCATCGCAACGGCCTGCCCAAGGGCGTGCTCAACCTCGTCATGGGCAAGGGCTCGGTGGTCGGCCAGGCCATGCTCGATAGCAAGGACATCGTGGCGCAGACTTTTACCGGTTCGGTGAATACCGGTCGGCGGGTCGCCGAGGCCAGCGTCAAGGTGATGCGCAAGTTCCAGCTCGAGATGGGCGGCAAGAACCCGACCATCGTGCTCGACGACGCCGACCTGAAGGTTGCCGTGGAAACCACGGCGCAGAGCGCCTTCTACTCGACCGGCCAGCGCTGCACCGCGTCCTCGCGCCTCATCGTCACCGAGGGCATCCACGACGCGTTCGTCGCCGCGCTCACCGAGCGGATCCGCAACCTTCGGGTGGGCGACGCCATCGCCAAGGACACCGATATCGGCCCGGTGGTCGATCCGGGCCAGCTCAAGCAGGACACCGACTATATCGAGATCGGCAAGGGCGAGGGCGCCAAGCTGGTGGTCGGCGGCGAATTGGTGAAGCGCGATAACCCGGGCTACTTCCTGCAGCCGGCTCTGTTCACCGAAGCCAACAACCAGATGCGCATCGCCCGCGAAGAGATCTTCGGGCCGGTGGCCGCGGTGATCCGGGTGAAGGACTATGAGGAAGCGCTCGCCGTTTCCAACGACACCGAGTTCGGCCTGTCCGCCGGCATCGTCACCACCTCGCTCAAATACGCCACGCACTTCAAGCGCAACGCCGAAGCCGGCATGGTAATGGTCAACGTGCCCACAGCCGGCGTCGATTTCCACGTGCCGTTCGGCGGCCGCAAGGGCTCGAGCTACGGTCCCAAGGAGCAGGGCAAGTATGCCGCCGAGTTCTTCACCCAGGTGAAGACGGCCTACACCGCCGCCGGCTGATCCGGGGCGCCGTGAGAGTTTGGGCCCGCGCATCGAGAGGATGCGCGGGCCTTTGGTTTATTCGGGCTTCAGGCCGTAGATCGACACCACGTTGCCCTTGCTGGTGGTGGTGGACTTCTTCAGTTGCAGCCGGGTGACCGGATCGGTCGCCTCGAACATCCGCTTGCCCTTGCCGGCGACCACCGGGTGGGTGATCAGCGTCAGCTCCTCGAGCAGGCCGGCAAAGAACAGCTGCCGAGCCAGCGAGATGCCGCCCATCACGGCGATGTCGCCGCCCTGCTTGGCCTTCAGCTGCCGGGCGAACTCGATCACGTCGCCTTCGATCAGCGTCGAGTTCTGCCACTTGAGATCGGCTTGCTTGAGGGTGCGGGAGGCAACGAACTTGGGCATGTTGTTGATGAACTGGGCGAAGTCCTGATCGGCCTCGGCGTTCGGCCAGTAGCCGGCCCATTCCTCAAAGCCGACGCGACCGAGCAGCACGGTGTCGATCTTGGGCATGGTTTCGCCGAGCAGGGCGCCCAGTTCGTCGTCGAAAGCATCGAACTGCCAGAGGTTGGGCGCTTCGACGACGCCGTCGACCGAGTGAAAGAAGCCTGCAGTGATCTTGCGCATGTCATTCTCCTGGTTTTGCCGGCCCGCCAATGGGCCGTTCATCTACACGACGAACGGCTTTCGACGCGATCGACACGAGCGCGCAGAAAAAATCGTGGCTAGTCGTCCGCCGGTGGATCGTAGAGCGAGCTGACCCACCCTGGATCAGCGTCTCCGGGGGGAATCTCCAGGGCCTGAAGAGCGGCCATCACGAACAGGGCGAGCCCGATGGCGAGCAGCAGGATTACCCGGATCACGGCAGCCTCTGCCGCTAGTAGCGGTGCGCGGCACGATAGCTCGCAATAGCCGCCTCGCCCTCGATGATCATGCGATCGTGCAGCGCCGGGCGATAACCAAGGCGGGCGTAGTCGACACGCATCAGACCGTCATGGTCGACGACAATCGCGTCGGCAAAGCGCTCGTCGAACAGCAGGTCCTGGGCAATGACGCCGGTGAACCGCGTTCCGCCATTGAAGTAGCGCCAACTCGAAAGCGGCACTCCCCCGGGGGTGAAACCAAGCGCCTCGATCTCGACCTTCAGCCGGCGATCCGACGCCGACGGGACGAAGCATCGGGCGCCAGCGCCGAACGACGCATCGAACAGTGCTGTGTCAGGATCGGTCACATCGCTTCTCGGGGTCTGACGCCGCCGGCGACATTGCTCCTCGCGTGACAGCAACACCGCCACCCCGGTTACAAAGTGCGCGATGTCGAAGACGCTGCGCACCGCCAACAGTCGATCACGGTTCCGTGACCGAGGTAACCAAGTCCTCAGGCGGCGCGAAAAGGTTCAACGGGGTCGGGCTTTGACAGTACCTCTGTAACCGACGTGACAATCTGCCCCGCGCGCACAGTGTCAATTGGGGCGGCGGCAGGATCACTGGACAACGTTTGGACGCGGGGCGTGAGATTTCTGAAGTCGACGGGCGCGAGCAGGAAACTGGACGCGCTGCGGAACAACGGATGGCTGGCAGAGCAACCGGCCGAGTTCAAGGAACTGTTGCTATCTCGCAGCCGATTGATGCAGTTCGAGAAGAACGAGACCATCTACAGCGCCGGAGATCCACCCGGGGGGCCGTACGGTCTGGTTCGAGGGGCAATTCGAATCGAACTCTGGGTGTCCGACAGCGGGTCGCACGTGGCGCACCTGGCGGCCCCGGGTTTCTGGGTAGGAGAGATGGCGGCGCTGCGGCATAAGCCGCGTGCCGTAACGGTGACCGCGGCCAAGGAGTGCGTGCTCGCCCATTTGCCCCTGGCCCAGTTCGAAGCGTTGGCCCTCGATCCGGGTTTTGTCAGGCGATTTGCCGAGCTTTCGGCCGAAAATACCGCGCTGGCACTGCAAGTCATCCGCGACCTGCTGACGCCGGAAATCGGGGGCAGGGTCGCATCCAAGCTGCAGACTCTCGCACGGTTCCAGCGCCAGTCAGGCTGCAACGAGGTGGCCGCCCGCTCGATCTCGGTGACGCAGTCCGACCTCGCCATGATGTGCAGCATATCGCGCAAATGCCTCAACCATCATCTCGCGCGCCTGCAGCAGGATGGCGTCATCGTCACCGGCTATGGGGTGATCCAGATACTGGACCGTGAGCGGTTGTCGCGATTGGCCGAAGGGCAGGGGCGGTAGCCGGCCGCCTCTCGACCACGATGAGCGCGGCTCAATTCCGCAAGAGCGCGGCCCCGAACGGCTCGGAACCGCTACCCAGGGCCACCGGTCAGCTCGTCCGGCCAGCCGCGAAGCGAAGCACCGATGCCGAGCGCGGAATAGGAACAGGGTCTCAATGTTCGAGGGTTTCTTCGGGCCGGCCCCCGTCCGGCGTCATCCCGGGCCTGCTAGTGTCAGTGGTGTCGGCAGCCCAGCCGCCGACGGTCATCCTCCGCCCACCCCGGAGGTGGCAACACCCCAGTCCCGCCGGCCTTGTCGGGACTGGGGTTCGATGGGCATAGCCACAGGAACTGGGGAGAATGGCGGGTCCGAGTCGACGGCTGCAAACCCATCGCTTTGCATCGCCGCCACGTCTTGCTAAGGAGGCGGCGCTTCGTTTCGGGGCAAGGGCCCATAGCTCAATGGTTAGAGCCGACCGCTCATAACGGTCTGGTTCCAGGTTCGAGTCCTGGTGGGCCCACCATTTCCTCTATTCCGCCCGCACCACTTCGAACAGCTTGCCCTCGATCGTGGTGATGTAGAGTTCGCCCGAGCTGTCGAGGCCGAACGAGGTGATGCCGCCGATGCCGCCCAGTTGCTGGGTCCAGTCGAACAGATCGCCGGCTTCGCCGTCGGCAAAGGCAAACGAGTTGACGCGGCTGTCGCAGAAATCGGCGAAGAAATACTGGCCTGAGATCTCCGGGATGGCCTTGCCGCGATAGACGTAGCCGCCGGTGATCGAGCAGCCGCCGGTATCGTGCGAATAACTGTAGCTCGGCGGCACCAGCCCGGTCTGCTCGCAGCTCTCTGCCTCATAGCAGGCAGGGCCTTCCATGATCTTCCAGCCGAGATTGGCGCCGGCCGATTCCGCCGTGATGACGGTGACCTCCTCGTGCGCATTCTGGCCGACATCGGCGATGTAGAAATCATCGCTGTCGAAGGATGGGCGCCACGGGTTGCGCACGCCCAGCGCAAAGATCTCCGGCCGGCCGCCGCCTTCGGCGAACGGATTGTTGGCTGGAATGGCGTAGGGCGCGGCGCCGTCGACATCGAGGCGGAGGATTTTGCCGAGCAGCTCGTCGGGGTTCTGCGCCCGATTCTCGGGGTCGCCGCCTGAGCCGCCGTCGCCCATGCCGATATACAGATAGCCATCCGGACCGAAGCCCAGCCAGCCGCCATTGTGATTGGCATAGGGCTGGTCGACGCGGAGCAGCTCGGTGGCCGAGGCGGGGTCGGCGACAGCCGGATCGGCGGAGACCTTGTAGCCGACGATATGGGTGTCGCCGTCCTTGTCGGTGTAGTTGACGAAGAAGCGGCCATTGTCGGCGTAGCCGGGATGGAAGGCGAGGCCGAGCAGACCCTGCTCGCCGCCGCTGCTGATGCTGCCGCTCAGGTCGAGGAAGGGGGTGTCGGTCAGCTTGCCGTCGACGATGATGCGGATGCGCCCGGTCTGCTCGACCACGAACAGCCGCGGGTCGGCCGGCGGGGCGGTGGCATAGACCGGCTGATCCAGTGCATCGGTGATGAGCCGGCCGGTCAGCGCCACCGGCTGGGCGAGGGCCGATCCGAGTCCGAGGGTGAGGCCCAGGGCCAGGCTGGTCAGGAACAGGCGCATCCACTTATCTCCGATCGCAATCCACTCACTTACTCCGAACGGCGCGGCGGTATCCCGGGATCCATCGAGAAATGGCTGTGGGTACAGACGAGGCCCCGGCCGCGGCGCTCGAGCACCAGTGTGCAGCGGCCACGCCGCTCATACCAGCCGCCATCTTCGGTCTTGCCCTGGGAGCGCCAGCGCAAGGCGAGCGTCGAGGCGCCGTCAGAGGCGGCAAGATGCGCCGGCGCTTCGAAGGCGAAGTCGCGAATGGTGCCCCAGATCTTCCGCCACTGCTCCTGTTCCAGCGCGTCGAGCCCGTTCATCGCCTGCGCCAGCGAGCCGAAGGCGACGACGTCGGAGGCAAACAGGTGACGCGCCGATTCGTAGTCACCGGCGTTGATCAGTTTTTCCCATGTTTTCAGCCAGGCCGCGGCGTCGGCGGGTGGCACGTCGGCAAGGTCGGGATCGCGGAAATCCTCGAACATGGCGTAGTCGGTTTCACCCGCCCACAGCCGGCCCAGCTTCTCGTCGAGCGCGGGGGACCGCCAATGGGCCATGCCGCTCCAGGAGTAGGGGGTCAGTTCGCCGACCCGCAGACCGTTGCCGGTGAGGTAGAAGTCGACCCGCAGATGATCGAGGCCGTCCGACAGCGCCTCGGCGACCTCGATGAGCTCGATGCGCAAGGCATCGGGCAACTCCATGCGGACGCTGGCGATGGAAGCGACGCCGATCTCGACCTGGCGGCCGGTGGCGTCGAACCAGGCGTCGCGCCGTTCCGGCAGGGTTTTGCGGCCGGTAAAGCGGCGGATCAGTCTTGCCTCGCCGCCAAAGGTGAAAACGTTGATCTCGGGCGGCGTACCGCCATCGGGACCAGTGAGCAGGGGCTCTGCAAGCAGTTGGCGGGGCACGCCGCGATAGCCCCACTCGGCGTGGCCGCGGCCGGCGCGGCGCGTCTTCAGCCAGCTCCAGGCGATGGCGCGCAGGTGCTCGGTGTTGCGCTCGGCCGGGCCGCGCACCAGCACGAACTTGCCACTGTCGCCACTGGGCTTGAGCACGAAGCGCTCCGGCAAAGCGGACCAATCGATCCGGCGTGGCGTGCGCCAGGTGCCGAGCAGCGGCACGTTGTAGCCCGGGCCTACGCGGCGCGCGATATAGTCCTTGGCAGCGATCTTGTCGCTGAGCAGCGTGAACTGCGGATCGCGATCGTAGACCAGCCGGTGCAGCATGCGCTCGTTGAAGGTGCGCGGGCTCGCGAGGTTGGGAAGCCGGCCAAAGTCGCGCTGAAACCGGCGCTCCATATTGCGCCGGGTAGAAGCAATCTCCAGCAGGCGCAACAGCTTAGGCCGTTGGACGCGTGACGGGCTCGTAGTCATTATCAATTCCGTATGAACACGCCCCCGCGCAGGGCGGCTTCTACGGGGAGGCCGGCGCGGCGGTCAAGCGCTGGTGGTGCTGACACTGTCCTTGAGGGCGGCGAGCTCGCTCTCGGCCCTGAGGGCGCGGTCGCGCCAATCCTCGATGGTGAGGCCATCGATGCGGGCCGGCTCGGCGGGAGCGGCCACCTCGACTTCGGGAAGCGGGGCGCCGGTGATCTTGGCGTGCAGCGCCTCGATATAGGCGGCGTCGTCGGCGTGCAGCGTGCCTGCGGCGAACTCGGCCTGCCAGCGGTTCAGGTCGGCGGTGGTTTCCTCGTTCATGCTGCCGGTTGCCAGCAATTCCTTGATCAGCGCATCGACCGCCACGGGCATCTCCTGTTGAGTTCGGGCGCAACCTACCCAAAGCCACTGGAAAGGGAAACCCGGTGCCGGTGCGACAACCCCGCGCAAAAGCCTTGCCGTGCGCCCTCGAGCTCGCCCCTACGTCGAGGACGGCCGAAACGCCTTGCTGAGAAACGCCGAGCCGGCGATGCCGAAGCGCCAGGGCAGGTCGGCCGCCTTGGTGATGCCGATACGCGGGCCGATCACCACCGCAGGAGGCGTCGTGGTGGGGGTGAAGCTGAACGGCGGCGCGTCGATCATCAGGCCATCATGGGTCGGGCGGGTGATGCCGAGGGCCTGGCCGAGCTTGCCTGGGCCGGAACAGAGATCGCGCAGGTTGGTGAGGCCGCGCCGCTCGATCATTTTCTCGATGCCGTCGGTGGGTTCGATCGCGCGGATGAGAATGGCGGAGGCATCGGCGCAGACGAAGTTGAAGCACCAGTGGATGCCGTAGGACCGGTAGACATAGACGCGGGCAGGGCCGAGGAACATCGAGGCGTTCCGCTCGGTCTTGCCGCGATGCGAATGCGAGGCAGGCTCGGTCGGGTGGTAGGCTTCGGTCTCGGCGATGATGCCGCCGACACCGTCGACAAGCAGTCTGGCGCCCAGCAGTTCGCGGGCGACGAGGGTGACTTCGCGGTTGAAGAAGGCGATGGAGTCGAAGGAGGGCATTACGGCAAACTGGGCAATTACCCCAGCCGATGCAACTGCCTAGACCTTCTTGGTGGTGCCGTTCTGCAGTCGGGATGCGGCGATGCGCAGCGTGAGGTTGATCGACTCGCCGACATTGGACGTGCCGCTCGAAATCAGCGCCGAGTTGTTGTTGGAGGAGGTGGCGAGAGCCGATTGGGCATTGGCCCGACGCTTGAGGCGTGCGCTCTCGGCCTCATCGTAGAGCGAGGCACGTGGCAGCCAGTTCATCGTGCGCTTCTGAATCTGCATGCCGGCCAGACTGCGGGTGCAAAGTGAACGAAACATTAACGTCGCCCGGCGCTTGCCGAAGCCGGCGGCGGCATGACAAAGCTCGCAGGTATCTGGAGTGTGCGGTATGGCGGATTCACTGAAGTTTGGTACCAGCGGTCTGCGCGGCCTCGCTGTCGATCTCACCGGCGGGGCAGCCCGACGCTACACGGCGGCGTTCCTCAGCCATATCGGGCGCGTTGCGGGTGGGCGGGTCTATCTCGGCCGGGACCTGCGCGCTTCGAGCCCTGCCATCGTGGCCGACTGCGCGGTGGCGATCCGCGCCGCGGGGCTGGTGCCGGTCGATTGCGGCGTGCTGCCGACCCCCGCGCTGGCGCTCCATGCCATGGCGCTGGGCGGTCCGGCGATCATGGTGACCGGCAGCCACATCCCGGCCGACCGCAACGGGCTCAAGTTCTATGTCGCGACGGGTGAGATCACCAAGGCCGACGAGGCGGGAATCGCCGCGGCGCTCAGCGATACCGTTCCGGCGGGCGAGGCGACGACAGAGGACGGCAGCACCGCCGCCGGCGACCGCTACCGGCAGCGCTATCGCGGCGTGCTCGATCTTGCCTCACTGCGGGGCTGGCGCATCGGCGTGTTCGAGCATTCATCGGTGGCGCGCGACCTGATGGTGTCGTTCCTCACCCGGGCCGGCGCCGACGTGGTGCGGCTTGGCCGCTCGGAGAACTTCATTGCCGTCGACACCGAGGCGTTTTCCGATCCGCTGTTCGAGCCGCGCTTCGGCTGGATCCGCCAGCATGGCCTGCATGCCATCGTCTCAACCGACGGTGACGGCGACCGGCCGCTGTTGATCGATGGCGAAGGCAATTTCGTACGCGGCGACGTGCTCGGCATGCTGGCCGCGCGCTTCCTCGGCGCCGACCGGGTGGTGACGCCGGTTACCTCCAACTCGGCGATCGAGGGCGTCGGTTGGTTCGGCCGGGTCGACCGCACCAAGGTCGGCTCACCCTATGTCATCTCCGGCATGGAGGAGGCGGCGGTGGGCTCGCCCGGCGCGGTGGTCGGGTTCGAGGCCAATGGCGGCCTGCTGCTGGGCAGCGAAGTAACGATCAACGGCCGTAGTCTGAGCCCGCTGCCGACGCGTGATGCGGTGCTGCCGATGCTGGCAGTGCTGGGCACGGCGGCCAAGCTCGGCGAAAGCGTCGCCGGGCTGGTGCGGACCCTGCCGGTGCGCGCAGCGCTCAGCGATCGGCTGGCGCATGTGGCGAGCGAACGCAGCGCCGCACTGCTTACCGGCCTGGTCGAGCAGCCGGGCTATGCCAAGGAGTTCTTTGCGCCGGTGGGCGAGGTGGAATCGGTCTCGACCATCGATGGCCCGCGCTTCTCGCTCACCTCCGGCGACGCGATACACTACCGCGCGTCCGGCAACGCGCCGGAACTGCGCTGCTATGTAGAGGGCGTGACGCCGGAGCGGGCCAGGGAGTTGCTGGATTGGGGGCTGACTGCGGCCAGCGCGGTGGTGCGCTAGCGGGCGGCGTTCATCCGTTACGTTTGTCAGTATTGTCTCAATTCCCCGTTTGATTTGCTGATGTATTCGAGGGCGACGTGGACAGCGTCTGCTCCTGAGTGTGTTCTTGTGCTTCGGGTGATGAAATGGCGAGCGAGCCGGGACTGCTTCAGTTTGCAGTACTGATCGACGGGGAGAACATTTCGCCCAAGGTCGCCGACCAGCTCTTCAGGGAGGTGGCCAAACTGGGCCAGGCGCCGGTGCGGCGGGTCTACGGGGATTTCGACGGTCCGGCCAAGGCTGGAAGGACGCGGTTTCGCGCCATGCGATCGTTGCGCGTCAGCAGTTTCGCAACGTGCCGAACAAGAATGCCTCTGACATCGCGCTGGTCATCGAGGCGATGGACCTGATGCACACGAGGCAGCTCGATGGCTTCTGCCTCGTCGCCTCAGACAGCGACTACACCGGCCTCGCCACACGATTGCGGGAGCAGGGACTGCAAGTGTTCGGCTTTGGGGGAAAGGTCGCTGCCCTGAGCTTCAGGCAAGCTTGTCACCAGTTCATCGAGGTCGAGATCGGTAAGCCCGCGACCGAGGGGCCGATTTTCGTTTCACCCAGGAAGCCCGTCGCCATCGTACTCAACCCGGCAAAGCCCGCCTCTACCAAGAACCTCCTGATGGACGCGTTTGCGCGGCTGAACGCTGATGATTGGGTGCCGCTTTCCGTTCTGCTGAAGGAAGTGCGAGCAATCCAGCCGCAGTTCACACCCAAGGATTATGGCGCGGCAAAGCCGATTGCGCTGGTTCGAAAAACCGGCTGTTTCGATGCCGAGTTGCGGGGTGGCACGATGATGGTGCGCAAGAAGCCGGCGGCCGCTGCGATGGCCGCCTGAGCGCCCCTTACTCCCGCACCACCACAAAAGCTGCGGCGCTGGCCATGATCACCCCAGCGGTGCGGTTCAACACCCGCAGTGCCTTGCTCGACTTGAAGAAATCCCGCGCCGCGGCGGCGAGGCCGGCATAGGCGCAGCCGATGGCGAGCAGCACCACCACCACGATACCGGTGAGTTCGGCAAAGCCCAGCGCGGTGATCGGCTTGTCGAGCGGAATCACCGTAGGAAGCAGGGCCAGGTAGAAGACGATGGTCTTGGGGTTGCCCATGGTCAGGGCGAAGCCGGAGAGGAAGGTCTTCCAGGCGCTGGCATCCTTCTTGGCGCCGACCTGCTCGGAGCCGGGTTTGGCGCTCCAGAACTGCCAGGCCACATAGAGCAGGTAGAGCGCGCCGGCCCACTTCACCACGAAGAACACCGGCCCGAACCAGGTGGCGATGGCGGCAAGGCCGAACAGCGCGAACACCAGGTAGACGAGGTCGCCGGCGAGGATCCCCAATACCATCGGGAAGGCTGAGCGGAAGCCGCCGCCCAGTGCGCGCGCCACTACGGCGGCAACGCCGGGGCCGGGGACGATCACCGCGATCGCATAGGCAATGGTGAAGGCGACGAGGGTGACGATGTCCATGGTGTGCTCCGCGGCAGTGAGGCGGTTCTAGCGCCAGCCGCGGCGCCTCGGCAAGGCTCAGCGGCGACGCGGCCGGTGGCAGTATGCCCAGAGCAGTATGAGCGTCATCAGCGGCGCGGCTGCGGCGACGAACGGCTGCCATTGATCTGGAAACCAGGCCGCCGCCAGCGTCCAGGGTAGGCCAATGACCACCAGAAAGACGCCGGCCAGCGGCGCGGGAGCGAAATCGAACCAACCGGTCGCGCTGACGGCGGCGTAGGCGAGAGTGGCCAGGTACAGGAGCCCGAAGGCGCGAACAACCATGCGGCAAAGCCAGCGCGCAGCCTCCTGCCGGTAGTGCCGGCCGACCTGGCCGACCGAATGCGTGCCGTCGCCTACGGCCACGACGGCTGGCGCCACGGGCGCTTCGCGCCGGCGGCGGAGGGTTGGAACGGTGCCTGGTGCTCGGTTGTCCCTCATTGCACAGACGAGGGTAAGGAAACCCGGTTGTGGATTTGCTTAACCGGAGCCAGCCAGGCAGGGCTGATACCCGACATGGTTTCCCATGTCACAACGGATTGACAGCCTACCTACTGGTAGATAGATACGCGACATGGAACAGCAGACAGCAGACCGAATCCTGGCTTCGGCGCGCGAACTCGTCATCGCCGGCGGCTACCATGGCTTCAGCTATGCCGATATCGCCGACGTCGTGGGCATTCGAAAGGCGAGCATCCACCATCACTTCCCGGCCAAGGCCGACCTGGTGCAGGCGCTGGTCGCCGGCTATCGGGATGATCTGGCGGCTGGATTGGCGCAGTTCGAGAGTTCGTCACCCGATGCCGCGGTGCAACTGCAGCGTTACATCGCAACCTGGGAAGCCTGCATCACCGACGGCAGCATGCCGTTCTGTCTCGGCGCTCAGCTTGCTGCCGAGTTGCCGGCGCTGCCGCCTGAGGTGGCGGGGGAGGTGAAGGCACATTTCCGCCTGCTCGCCGCCTGGCTCACCCAGGTGGTGGCGCGCGGCGTGGAGCAGGGCAGGTTCACGATCACCGGGTCTGCTGCGACCGAGGCCGAATCCATCATGGCGACCGTCCACGGCGCCATGCTGTCGGCCCGTGCCTACGGCACCCCCGCGACGTTCGGGCTGATCGTCGGGCCGCTGCTCGATCGCCTCATCATCTGAAACGCCTGACCTGCCACGGCAGGTGACGCACACTTTCGAAACCTACCTACTAGAAGGTTGATAAATGGACAGCGCACCCACACCCGACGATGGCCAGGCCGACTGGCTCAGGACGTACTCTTATCTCCGTTTCGCCGTTTCGGCGGCCTGGGTCGCGGCAGCGCTCCTGCTGACGCCGCTCAGCCCAACCCTCACGGCAGCGCTGCTGGTGCTTTACCCGGCCTGGGATGCGCTGGCCAACGTCGTCGATGCACAGCGCAATGGCGGCCTCGCACGAAACCTGTCGCAACTGATCAATGTCGTGGTCAGCGCGATCACCACGCTCGCTGTGGCCGTGGCACTGGGGCAGGGGATGGCTGCGGTGATCGTGGTGTTCGGCGCCTGGGCGATCCTCAGCGGTGCGTTGCAGTTGATCACCGCCGTGCGCCGCTGGGCCTCGGGCGGACAATGGGCGATGGTGCTGAGCGGCGCGCAATCGGCACTGGCGGGCGGCTTCTTCGTGGTTTCCGCCACCACGATGCCGAATCCCGGCATCGCCCTGATCGCCGGCTATGCGGCCTTCGGCGCCGTGTATTTCCTCGTCACCGCGGTGTGGCTGAGCCTGCGTGGCGGCAGACCGCCTGAGCACGCCCGATAGGCCTCGGCTTCGCGCTGCGAGGCGAAAGCGGGAAGCTCCTTGCCGGCCGCAGCATCGCAAGCCGAGATCTCCGCTTTCGCGGGCGCGGCCCCCTGGCGTCGGTTCGAACGAGGGGCCGCGCTTCGGCTCACGGTAGCCGGCTAAGACGCTCCGTCAGCAGTTCGTAGAACCCGGCCGCATCGCCCGAGCGCAGATAGGTGACGTTCTTGGCACGGCCGGTGACGCCCCAGTAGTCGGCGACGGTCATGCCGACGGTCAGTTCGCTCGCGGTTTCGATCACCACGTTGATGTGGCGGCCCTGGAACAGCTCGGGCTTCAGCATGTAGGCGATGACGCAGGGGTCATGCAGCGGCGCGCCGTTGGAGCCATATTTGTTGAGGTCGAAACGCTCGGAGAAGCTCAGCATCTGGTAGACGGCTTCGCCGGCCTTGTTGCCGAGCGCCCGGATCTTCTGCAGCCGGTCGGGCGTCGAGAGGATCATGTGGGTGACGTCGAGCGGCAGCATGGCGATCGGCACACCCGAGCGCAGCACCACATCGGCGGCATCGGGATCGACGTAGATGTTGAACTCGGCGGCCGGGGTGATGTTGCCACCCTCGAAGTAGCCACCGCCCATCATGACGATTTCCTGGATGCGGCCGATGATCCGCGGCTCCTTGATCATGGCCATGGCAACATTGGTCAACGGCCCGAGGGTTGCGAGCGTCACCGTGCCGGCCTCGTGCGCCATCAGCGTGTCGATGATGAAGTCGACGCCATGCTGATCCTCGATCTGCAGCTTGGGCAGCGGCAGGTCGGGGCCATCGAGGCCGGTCTCGCCGTGCACATGCTCGGCGGTGACGAGGGTGCGGCGCATCGGGCGCTCGCAGCCGGCATAGACGGCGATGTCCTTGCGGCCGGCGAGTTCGACCACCTTGAGCGCGTTGCGGGCATTCTGCGCGAGGCTGACATTGCCGGCGACCGCGACGATGCCGAGAATGTCGAAATCGGCGGGCGAGGCGAGTGCCATGAGGATGGCGACGGCGTCGTCCTGGCCCGGGTCGGTGTCGATAATGATCTTGCGTGCCATGGGTTTAGCGCGAGCCCCTGAGAAATTGATTCCGGCGGCATGTTATTCGGCTCAAGTGCGCCCGTCGACGGGCGGAACATCCCGGTTGGCGGTGCGTTTAGGCTGGCCGACAGAGGGACACATCCTTGCGCAAAGCTGCAGCGTCACGGCCCCGCCAGGGGCTGATCAAAGATATCCAGCGGACCAACTTCGAACGGGTGCTCGGTAACGCCGCCCAGTTCGCCATCGTCACCATGGGCGTGATCGTCGCCTTCGTTGCGGTCCGCGAGGCGCAGGTGGTGCTGGCGCCGCTGTTCCTCGCCATCACCGTGGGGCTGATGTTCGGACCGGTCGCGGACCTCCTGGAACAGCGCGGCGTCCCCGAAGCTTTGTCGGCCGGTGTGGTGGTGCTGCTGTTCATCGTCATCATCATCGTTGGCGGGGCGCTGTTCTACGGGCCGTTGAGCGAGTGGGCGGAGCGCATCCCGGTGGTATGGGATCGCATCCAGTCCGAACTGGCCAACTGGCAGGAGCCGATCGCGGCGATCGGGGCGCTGCAGGAGCAGATCAAGGGCGTATTAGGCGGCGGCGCGACGATGGAGGTCCGGGTCGAGGACGGCTCGACCGTTACCGGCATCGCCATGCTGGCGCCGGCGATCCTTGCGCAGATCGGCGTGTTTCTCGTGTCGCTCTACTTCTTCCTCGCTACCCGCGACAGCATCCGCATCGCGACGCTGTCGCTGTGCGTCAGCCGACGCATGCGCTGGCGCACCGCGCATGTGTTTCGCGATGTCGAGCAGAAGGTGTCGAAATACCTGCTCACCATCTCCACGGTGAACCTGGGGGTCGGGGCCGTGGTGACGCTGATGACCTGGGCGGTAGGGCTGCCCTCGCCGCTGCTCTGGGGCGCCATGGCGGCCGTGCTCAACTACATCCCGTTCATCGGGCAGGCGTTCATGGCGCTGGTGCTGTTCCTCGTCGGGCTGGGCACCACCGGCGAGCTGATCGGCGGATTGCTGCCGATGGCGCTCTATTTCGGCATCAACTTCATCGAGGGCAATTTCGTCACTCCGAACCTGCTCGGCCGGACGATGACGATCAACCCGTTCATGATCTTCCTGTCGCTGACCTTCTGGATCTGGGCCTGGGGGCCGGTCGGCGGCCTGATCGCGGTGCCCTCGCTGCTGGTGCTCTATTCGATCGTGACGCACATCCTGCCTACCCGCACCGTGGCGCCACGCAAGCTGCGGCGGCTGGTGGCGCAGAAGGCGAGCCGGGATGCCGACGCAGCGGAACCCAAGGCGGCGCCGCCGGAGCCGGCGAAGACTCCCCGCAGGAAACAAGAGCGCGCGCCCAAGCCTGCGTCGGCGACCTAGATATAGCGACGCGCGCCACCCCATCCCTGTCCCTCCCCACAAGGGGGAGGGAGACGCTGTCACTGACGCCGGTGTTTTGGTCTCCTCCCCCCTTGCGGGGGAGGGACAGGGTGGGGGGTGCTCCTCCCGCCAGGATGCCAGCCCGCGCCCAAGCGCGTTCCACCTCCCCATAAAGCCAGCCTTGACGCTGTCATACGCAAGCCTCACGCTGAACCCCTTCCGATTTCTGATTGAGGTGAGCGATGGCCGGCGAAGCAGTGGCGCATGCAGCAGAGGTGGCTTCGCATGGCGGGGTCGACCTGGTGCAGATCGTTGCGCTGCTGGGGGCCGGGGTCATTGCGGTGCCGCTGTTCCGCCGACTGGGGCTGGGTTCGGTGCTCGGCTACCTGGCGGCGGGGCTGGCGGTCGGGCCGTTCGGATTCGGCCTCGTGGGCGATCCGCAGGCCGTGCTGCACGCGGCTGAACTGGGCGTGGTGCTGTTCCTGTTCATTGTCGGGCTCGAGATGGAGCCGGCCAAGCTCTGGGGGCTGCGCAAGGAGATCTTCGGGCTCGGCATCATGCAGGTGGGCCTGTGCGGCCTGCTGCTGACGCTGGCGGGCATCTTTCTGCTTGGCCTGGCGCCGCCAGTGGCGTTCGTCGCCGGCATGGGGTTCGTGCTGACCTCGACCGCCATCGTCATGCAGATCCTCTCCGAGCGCGGCGAGTTGCAGACGCCGGCCGGCCAGAAGATCGTGTCGGTGCTGCTGCTCGAGGATCTGGCGATCGTGCCGCTTCTGGCGGTGGTGGCATTCCTGTCGCCCGGCATCGATACCGATGTGAGCATGACGCAGCGCTGGATCAGCGTCGGTGTCGCTGCCGCTTCGATCGTCGCGGTGATCTTTGCCGGCCGTTGGGTGCTGAACCCGGTGTTCAAGATCCTCGCCGAATCCAAGGCGCGCGAAGTGATGACGGCTGCGGCGCTGCTGGTGGTGCTGGGCGCAGCACTGATCATGGAGGCGGGCGGGCTCTCCATGGCGATGGGCGCCTTCATGGCCGGCGTGCTGCTTTCCACTTCGACCTTCCGGCATCAGCTCGAGGCTGACGTCGAGCCGTTCCGCGGACTGTTGCTGGGGCTGTTCTTCCTTGCCGTAGGGATGTCGCTCGACCTGACCGTGGTGGCGGCCAACTGGCAGTTCATCGCGCTGTCGGTGCTGGTCTACATGGTGCTGAAGGGCGGAGCGATCTACGTCCTGGCGCGGATGCTCGGCACCGGCAATGCGCTGGCGCTGGAGCGCGCCGTGCTGATGGCGCAGGGCGGCGAGTTCGCCTTCGTGCTGTTCACCACCGCCACGGCCGGCGGGCTGCTCACCGGCGAGCTCAATGCCATCTTCACCGCGACGGTGATCATCTCGATGGTGCTGACGCCGTTCTCCACCATGCTGCTGAAGCTGGTGCCCAAGCCCGTGCAGTCACTGGAAGGGGTCGAGAAGCCGGAAGGGCTCACCGGCAATGTACTGCTGATCGGCTTCGGCCGCTTCGGGCAGATCGCCAGCCAGCCGCTGATCGCCAAGGGCCAGCACTCGATCTCGATCATCGACAACGACGTCGAGATGATCGAGGTGGCCCAGACCTTCGGGTTCAAGATCTACTATGGCGATGGCACGCGGCTCGACATCCTGCATGCCGCCGGCGCCGGAACGGCCGACCTCGTCCTCATCTGCGTGGACAAGAAGGAATCGGCGACCCGCATCACCGAACTGGTGAAGTCGGAGTTCCCGCTGGCCAAGGTGATGGCGCGCGCCTTCGATCGCGGTCATGCACTCGAACTGGTGAAAGCCGGGGCCGACTACCAGTTGCGCGAAGTGTTCGAGAGCGCGCTGGAGTTCGGCGCCGAAACGCTGCGCCAGCTCGATGTCGACATGGTCGAGGTGGCGGAGATCATCGAAGGCGTGCGCGAGCGCGACCGCCAACGCTTCGCCGCACAGATGGTCGGCGGCCTGATGGCGGGCAGGGACCTGCTGCGCGCGAACGCCGAAGACCAGGCCCGCGAGAGTGGCACCGTGGCCGGCCCGTCGACGCCGATCATCGCGCCCGAGGAAGAGGCGAAGGCTTAGTCAATCGCCAGGCGTTAGCGGGGTGGCGGTCAGCTTCACCCCCAGTGCCCGTGCCACCCCCAGCAGGGTACTGAGCTTGGGGTCGCCGCGCTCGCTGAGCGCCTTGTACAGCGCCTCGCGCGTTACCCCCGCCTCTCTCGCGATCTCGGTCATGCCGCGGGCCCTGGCGACGACTCCGAGTGCTTGAGCGATGTAGGTGGCATTACCGCTCTCGAAGGCGTCGGCCAGCAACTCAGCCTGCGATGTCGGATCATCCAAGAACTCCGCTGCATCAAACAGAGTGGTCTCTACCGCCATTTTCATATCTCCTTGGCAAGTTTGATCGCCCGCTTGATGTCTTTGCTCTGGGTGGACTTATCGCCGCCTGCGAGCAGGATGATCAGCACTTTGCCGCGCTGCACGAAGTAGACCCGATAGCCGGGGCCGTGATCGATGCGAAGCTCACCGATGCCATCGAAGAATTTCGCGTCGCCCAAGAGACCGGCCTGAACTCGCACGATGCGCTGTGCTATGCGCTTCGCCGCCTGAACATCCGTCAGGCCTTTGAGCCAAAGCCGGAAGCCTTCAGTCTGACGAACCTCGATCATACGTGAACTTTAGTTCACGCCGCCTCATTTGTAAACTGTGGTTCACGGGCGGTCGAACGCAATAATCGTCTACGCTTTAGGCAGCGTGCCTTAGAACCGTTCTCAACGGGGCTTCACAGAGCAGCAATTCCATGCAAGCGTGGTGTTCTAGAGGGGAATACATCGCCATGATGCTGGATTGCGACAATGCCGCAAAAGCCCCTCGTATTGGATGCTCCTGTTCCGGAACGGCGCGCGCTCACCACTGAAGCGCTGCAGTCGGAGATCCTCGAAAAACTCACCTATTCGGTCGGCAAGGACCCGATCGTCGCGCGGCCGCATGACTGGCTGAAGGCGACGATCCTGACGGTGCGCGACCGGATCATCGACCAGTGGATGGAGTCGAGCCGCGAGACCTGGCGGACCTCCAACAAGCGGGTCTACTACCTCAGCCTCGAATTCCTCATCGGCCGCCTGATGCGCGATGCGATGAGCAATATCGGGGTGATGGAGCCGGTGCGCGCCGCGCTCAAGAACTTCAATGTCGACCTCGGCGACCTGATCAATCTCGAGCCCGATGCGGCGCTCGGCAACGGCGGCCTCGGCCGCCTCGCCGCCTGCTTCATGGAGTCGATGGCGACGGTCGATATCCCGGCCTATGGCTACGGCATCCGCTACGTGCACGGGCTGTTCCGCCAGGAAATGAGCGAGGGTTGGCAGGTCGAGCTGCCGGAGGATTGGCTGGCGCACGGCAACCCGTGGGAGTTCGAGCGGCGCGAGTCGAGCTACGAGATCGGCTTCGGCGGCCATGTCGAGCCGGTGCAGGAGCCGGATGGTTCGACCCGGCTCGAGTGGCGGCCGGCCGAGCATCTGCTCGCGGTGGCATTCGATACGCCGATCGTCGGCTGGCGCGGCAAGCGGGTGAACACCCTTCGGCTCTGGTCGGCGCAACCGATCGACCCGATCCTGCTCGACAAGTTCAATGCCGGCGACCACATCGGCGCGCTCGAGGAAAGCTCGCGCGCCGCCGCGGTGACGCGGGTGCTCTATCCGGCCGATTCCACCCCCTCGGGGCAGGAGCTGCGGCTGCGCCAGGAGTTCTTCTTCTCCTCGGCGTCGCTGCAGGACATCGTGCGCCGCCACATGCAGGCCTACGGCGATCTCGGTTCGCTGTCGGACAAGGTGGCGATCCAGCTCAACGACACGCATCCGGCGATCTCGATTGCCGAGTTGATGCGCATCCTGATCGACATCCACGGCATGGCCTGGGCGCCGGCCTGGAAGCTGACCAAGGCGACGTTCGGCTACACCAACCACACCTTGTTGCCCGAGGCGCTCGAGACCTGGCCGGTGGGGCTCCTCGAGCGGATGCTGCCGCGGCAGATGCAGATCATCTACGCCATCAACGCCGAGGTGCTGGGCGAGGCGCGCAAGATGGGCGGCTTCACCGACAGCCAGATCGCCAACCTCTCTTTGATCGACGAGCATGGCAGCCGCCGGGTCCGCATGGGCCAACTGGCCTTTGTCGGTTCGCACTCGATCAACGGCGTGTCGGCGCTGCACTCGGAGCTCTTGAAGAAGACGCTGTTTGCCGATCTCGACCGGCTCTATCCGGAGCGGATCAACAACAAGACCAATGGGGTGACGCCGCGGCGCTGGCTGCTGCAGTGCAACCCGGGCTTGACGCGGTTGATCAGCGACCGGATCGGGCCGGAATTCCAGGACGATTTCTCGCTGCTGTCGAAGCTCGACAAGCATGCCGACGATCCGACCTTCCAGGAGCAGTTCAAGGCGGTGAAGCGCGCCAACAAGGTGGCGCTGGCGCAGGTGATCAAGGACCGGCTGGGGATCGTGGTGTCGCCTGACGCCATGTTCGACGTGCAGGTGAAACGCATTCACGAGTACAAGCGGCAGCTGCTCAACGTCATCGAGGCGGTGGCGCAGTACTCGATGATGCGTTCGCATCCGGAAAAGGACTGGGTCCCTCGGGTCAAGGTGTTCGCCGGCAAGGCGGCGCCCGGCTATTGGAACGCCAAGCTGATCATCAAGCTGATCAACGACGTCGCCAAGGTGATCAACAACGATCCGGCGGTGCGTGGTCTGCTCAAGGTGGTGTTCCTGCCCAACTACAATGTCAGCCTCGCCGAGACGATCATCCCGGCAGCCGACCTCAGCGAGCAGATCTCGACCGCCGGCATGGAAGCCTCGGGCACCGGCAACATGAAGTTCATGGCCAACGGCGCGCTGACCATCGGCACGCTCGACGGCGCCAATGTCGAGATGCTGGAGCAGGTCGGGCCGGAGAACATGGTGATCTTCGGGCTCACCGCCGACAAGGTGGCCGAGAAGCGCAGCCGCAGCGAGGTGCCGCGCTCGGCCATCGACGCGTCCCCGGCTTTGCGCGAGGCGCTGGAGGCGATCTCGTCCGGGGTGTTCTCGCCGGATGATCCGAACCGTTACCGCGATCTGATCGGCGGGCTCTACGACCACGACTGGTTCATGGTGGCCCGCGATTTCGACGCCTACGCGGCGGCGCAGCGGGGCATCGATGACCTCTGGAACAAGCCTCGCAAATGGTATTCGATGGCTATCCGGAACACTGCTCATGTCAGCTGGTTTTCCTCGGATCGTACGATTTCGCAGTACGCCAAGGAAATCTGGGGTGTCCCGGTGGTCGGGGGGTAGTGGGGTTGACCAAGTCCAAGTGGCAGGCGGCTGACAGCGACGTCCGAGCGATCGTCGCGGGCCGTCATTCCGATCCGTTCGGCATCCTCGGCCTCCATGAGGTCGATGGCGCCTGGGTGGCACGCACCTTCATCCCGCATGCGGAGTCGGTATCGGCGCGCACCATGGACAACCGGATCCTGGGGGAGCTGGAGCCGCGCGGCGACGGTTTCTTCGAAGGCATCGTCAAGCTTACCAAGCTCCAGCCGGTGAACTACCACGCCCGCAATGAGGGGGGCGAGTGGAACGTCCTCGACCCCTACAGCTTCGGGCCGGTGCTCGGGCCGATGGACGATTACTATATCGGCGAAGGCTCGCACCTGAGGCTGTTCGACAAGCTCGGTGCCCATGCGATGGAGTTCGAGGGCGTCAACGGCACGCATTTCGCCGTCTGGGCCCCCAATGCCAAACGTGTCAGCGTGGTCGGGCCGTTCAACGAGTGGGATGGCCGGCGGCACCCGATGCGGGTGCGGATCAATACCGGCGTGTGGGAAGTGTTCGTTCCCAATGTCGGGCCGGGCGAAGTCTACAAATACGAGATCGTCGGGCCGGACGGGAAGCTGAGGCCGCTGAAGGCCGATCCGTTTGCGCGCCAATCGGAACTCAGGCCCAAGACTGCCTCGGTGATCGCCGATCCCACACCGTTCGAATGGACTGACGCCAAGTACATGAAGGAGCGCGCCAAGATCGACTGGCGGCGCAGGCCCGTGTCGATCTACGAGGTGCACCTCGGCTCCTGGCGCCGGCGCGCCGACGGCTCGTTCATGAGCTACGAGCAGCTGGCCGAGCAGTTGATCCCCTACGCGGCCGATAGCGGCTTCACCCATATCGAGCTGTTGCCGATCACCGAGCATCCGTTCGATCCGAGCTGGGGCTACCAGCCCACCGGACTCTACGCGCCGACGGCGCGGTTCGGCGACCCGCAAGGCTTTGCGCATTTCGTCGACAAAGCGCACGCTGCGGGGTTGGGCGTGATCCTCGACTGGGTGCCGGCGCATTTCCCCACCGACGAACACGGGCTCGCCCGTTTCGACGGTACGGCGCTCTACGAGCATCTCGATCCGCGCAAGGGCTACCACCCGGACTGGAACACCGCGATCTACAATTTCGGGCGCAAGGAGGTGGTGAGCTTTCTCGTCAACAACGCGCTCTATTGGCTCGAAGCCTTCCATCTCGATGGGCTGCGCGTCGATGCGGTGGCCTCGATGCTCTACCTCGATTACTCGCGCCAGGCGGGGCAGTGGATCCCCAATCAGTTCGGCGGCAACCACAATCTCGAGGCGGTGGACTTCCTCAAGCGGGTCAACTCCGAGGCCTATCGGCTGCATCCGGGCGTGATGATGATCGCCGAGGAATCCACCTCGTGGAGCGGCGTCAGCGCGCCGGCCGACAAGGGCGGGCTGGGCTTCGGGTTCAAGTGGAACATGGGGTTCATGAACGACTCCCTGCGCTACATGAGCCGCAATCCGGTGCACCGGAAATACCACCACAACGACATGACGTTCGCGTCGCTCTACGCCTATGCCGAAAACTTCATCCTGCCGCTCAGCCACGATGAAGTGGTGCACGGCAAGGGCACGCTGCTTTCGAAGATGGGTGGCGACGACTGGGGCCAGTTTGCGGGCCTGCGCGCCTATTACGGCTTCATGTGGGGCTGGCCGGGCAAGAAGCTCCTGTTCATGGGCCAGGAGTTCGCGCAGCGCGACGAATGGAACGAGGCCAAGGGGCTCGACTGGTGGCTGCTCGATGCGCCCTCGCATGAGGGCATCCGTCGCCTCGTCACCGACCTGAACGCGCTCTATCGCGAGCTGCCGGCACTCTATGCGAGGGACAACGAGCCCGAAGGCTTCGAGTGGCTGATCGGGAACGATCAGAACAACTCTGTGTTTGCCTGGGCGCGCAAGGCGCCGGGCGAGCATCCGGTGGTCGTCATTTCCAACATGACCCCGGCGCCGCGCGAAAACTATCGGGTGCCGATGCCGCTCGCCGGGCGGTGGGTGGAGCGCCTCAATACCGATGCCGGCTGGTACGGCGGAACCAACAAGGGAAACCAGGGCCGGGTGCTGGCCAAGGCGAGCGAGATAGAGGGGCTCGGACCATACGCCGATCTCTACCTGCCGCCGATGTCGACGCTCTACCTGAAGTATGACCCCGCCTAGCAGACGGGGTGACTGAATACGATCCCGCATAAGCGGGGCGTAGTGAGTGCTTTGTGAGTGCCGCGTGATCCAAACGCCGGATCACGCCACCTGGGGAGGGAAGCATGGCAGACTACCGGACACCGTCGCCGCTGGCGCGTGAGGCGATGGCGTATGTGCTGGCAGGGGGACGAGGGACCCGCCTGTTCGAGTTGACCGACCGCCGCGCCAAGCCGGCGGTGTATTTCGGCGGCAAGTCCCGCATCATCGATTTCGCGCTCAGTAACGCGCTGAACTCCGGCATCCGACGTATCTCGGTGGCGACGCAGTATCAGGCGCACTCGCTGATCCGCCACCTGCAGCGTGGCTGGAACTTCCTCCGCACCGAGCGAAACGAGAGCTTCGACGTGTTGCCGGCTTCGCAGCGCGTGTCCGAGACGCAATGGTATGAAGGCACCGCCGATGCCGTGTATCAGAACATGGACATCATCGAGGATTACGGCCCGCGCTACATCGTGCTCTTGGCGGGCGACCACATCTACAAGATGGACTATGAAATCATGCTCCGGCAGCATGTCGACACCGGGGCCGATGTCACCATCGGCTGCCTCGAGGTGCCGCGCATGGAAGCCACCGGCTTCGGCGTGATGGCTGTCGACGGGCGCGACCGCATCGTCGATTTCGTCGAGAAACCGAAGGATCCGCCTGGTATCCCCGACAAGCCGGATTATGCGCTGGCGTCGATGGGCATCTACGTGTTCGAGACGCGCTTCCTGATGGAGCAGTTGCGCCGCGATGCCGCGACCGAAGGCTCGTCGCGCGATTTCGGCAAGGACATCATCCCCTATATCGTCAAGAACGGCTCGGCCTGGGCGCATCGCTTCCCGCGCTCCTGCGTCCGTTCGGCCAACGAGGATGTGGCGTACTGGCGCGACGTGGGAACCGTGGACGCCTACTGGAAAGCCAATATCGACCTCTGCGACGTGACCCCGCAGCTCGATCTCTACGATCGCGACTGGCCGATCTGGACCTTTGCCGAGATCACCCCCCCGGCCAAGTTCGTGCACGATTTCGACGGCCGTCGCGGCTCGGCGGTGAACTCGCTGGTTTCGGGCGATTGCATCATCTCTGGCGGCGCGCTCGATCGAACGCTGCTCTCGACCGGCAGCCGGGTGCACTCCTATTCGGAACTGCACGAGGCGGTGGTGCTGCCCTACTGCACCATCGGGCGCGGGGCGCGGCTGAAGAAAGTGGTGGTGGATCGCGGCGTGCATGTGCCCGAGGGATTGGTGATCGGCGAGGACCCGGCGTTCGACGCGCAATGGTTCCGCCGCACTGCCGACGGCGTGACGCTGATCACCCAGCCGATGATCGACAAGTACCTGGCGAGCAAGTAACTGGCGGAGCAGATGATCGAAGTCCTCTCCGTCGCCTCGGAGGCCTACCCGCTGATCAAGACGGGGGGCCTCGCAGATGTCGTCGGCGCGCTGCCGGCGGCGCTGGCGCCGCATGGCGTTTCCATGCGCGTGCTGCTGCCCGGCTACCCCAAGGTGATGGCAGGGCTGGCGGACGGACGGCAGGTGCTGTGGTTCGACGATTTCTTCGGCGGCACGGCACGATTGGTGGCAGGGAGGGCGAATGGTCTCGACGTCATCGCCATCGACGCGCCGCACCTCTACGACCGGCCGGGCAACCCCTATGTCGGCTCCGACGGCAAGGATTGGCCCGACAACTGGCAGCGCTTCGCGGCGCTGAGTTATACTGCCTACGAGCTGTCGCGGGGCGCCATCGAAGGCTACAAGCCGGACATCCTGCACTGCCACGACTGGCAGTCGGGGCTGGCGCCGGCCTATGTGGCGTTCAACGCGCCGAGCCGGGTGAAGACGGTGATGACCGTCCACAATATCGCCTTCCAGGGGGTGTTCGGCTGGGACGTGTTCAACGGGCTCAGGCTCGATTACCAGGCCGCCAATACCGGGACGATCGAGTACTTCGGCAATATCGGCTACCTCAAGGCCGGGTTGCAGGTGGCCGACGCGGTAACCACCGTTAGCCCGACCTATGCGCACGAGATGCGGACGGCCGCCTATGGCATGGGCCTCGAGGGCCTGTTGCAGAGTCGCGCCGACACGGTCAGCGGCATTCTCAACGGCATCGACGCCAACGAGTGGAACCCCGGTACCGATGCAGCGCTGGCGCAGGTCTACAACCCCTCCAACATCTTCGAGCGCGCCGCCAACAAGCGGGCGCTGGAGGAGCGGTTCGGGCTCGAGCCCGGCGATGGGCCGATCTTTTCGGTGGTCAGCCGGCTGACCTGGCAGAAGGGTCTCGACATGCTGCCCGGCGAGATCGATAGCCTCGTGGCGCATGGCGGGCGGCTGATCGTCCTCGGCTCGGGCGATGCCGAAATCGAAAACGGCTTTGCCGGCGCGGCGCTCAGGCACCCCGGCAAGGTCGGGGTGGTGATCGGGTACGATGAAAAGCTCAGCCACCTGATCCAGGGGGGCGCCGACGCGATCCTCATTCCATCGCGGTTCGAGCCCTGCGGGCTCACCCAGCTGTACGGCCTGCGCTATGGCTGCATCCCGGTGGTCAGCCGTGTGGGCGGGCTCGCCGACACGGTGATCGACGCCAACGAGGCAGCGGTTGAGGCCGGGGTGGCCACCGGGGTAGTATTCTCGCCGGCCACCGAGGAGGCGCTCGGCGAAGCCATCCGCCGGACCATCGCGCTCTACGCGCGCCCGAAGGTGTGGCACAAGATGCAGCGCCGGGGGATGAAGTCGGACGTCTCCTGGGAACTCAGCGCCGAAAAATATGCCGACCTCTACGCGTCACTCCTGGGGCACAAACTCGATGACGATTCTGACGATTGAGACCAAGCCGTTCGCGGACCAGAAGCCCGGGACCTCCGGGCTGCGCAAGCGGGTGACCGTCTTCAGCCAGCCCAACTATGTCGAGAACTTCGTGCAGTCGATCTTCGACAGCCTCGAGGGGATCAAGGGCAAGACTCTGGTGCTGGGCGGCGATGGCCGCTTCTACAACGATGTCGCCATCCAGAAGATCATCAAGATCGCCTCGGCCAACGGCTTCGGCGCAGTGCTGGTGGGGCAGGGCGGGATTCTGTCGACCCCGGCGGCCAGCCACGTCATCCGCCACCACAAGGCGTTCGGCGGATTGATCCTCTCGGCCAGCCACAACCCGGGCGGGCCGGACGGCGATTTCGGCATCAAGTACAACGTCTCGAACGGCGGGCCGGCGCCCGAAAAGATCACCGATGCAGTGTTCGCGCGTAGCAAGGAAATCGACCGTTACCTGATCGTCGATGCGCCCGATGTCGACCTCAGCCGCATCGGCACGCAGCATTCGGCCGGCATGGTGGTCGAGGTGATCGACCCGGTGGCCGACTATGCGGCGCTGATGGAGATGCTGTTCGATTTCGACAAGATCCGCGCCATGTTTGCGGCGGGTTTCACCATGCGCTTCGACGCCATGCATGCGGTCACCGGGCCCTATGCCCACAAGATCCTCGAGGGCATCCTCGGGGCGCCCAAAGGCACCGTGGTCAACGGCACGCCGTCGCCGGATTTCGGTGGCGGGCACCCCGACCCGAACCTCGTCTACGCCAAGGAGCTCTACGACCTGATGATGAGCCCGGAGGCGCCGGATTTCGGCGCGGCTTCGGATGGCGATGGCGACCGCAACCTGATCATCGGCCGCAACCGCTTCGTCACCCCGTCGGATTCCCTCGCCGTCCTCGCTGCCAACGCACCGCACGCGCCGGGCTATGCCGCCGGGATCGCCGGCATTGCCCGCTCGATGCCGACGAGCGCGGCAGCCGACCGGGTGGCCGAAAAGCTCGGCATCGAGATGCACGAGACGCCGACCGGCTGGAAGTTCTTCGGCAACCTGCTCGATGCCGGCAGGGTCACCATCTGCGGTGAGGAATCGGCCGGCACCGGCTCGAACCACGTGCGCGAGAAGGATGGGCTGTGGGCGGTGCTGCTCTGGCTCAACGTGCTGGCGGCGCGCCAGCAGAGCGTCGACATGATCGTCCAGGATCACTGGGCCACCTATGGCCGTAACTACTACACCCGGCACGACTACGAAGAAGTGGAGGCCGCGCCGGCCAATGCGCTGATGGACGAGCTCAGGGCAAAGCTGCCGAGCCTCGTCGGACAGTCGCTGGAGGGCCGCCCTGTGGCCTATGCCGACGACTTCACCTACCACGACCCGGTGGATGGCTCGACCAGCGGCAAGCAGGGGGTGCGGATCGGCTTCGCCGATGGCAGCCGTATCGTCGTCCGGCTCAGTGGAACCGGGACGGTCGGCGCCACGTTGCGTTTGTACCTTGAACGGTATGAGCCGCCGCATGGACAGCACGATCTCGATACCCAGTCCGCACTTTCGCCCCTTATCTCCATCGCCGACAGCGTTGCTGGCATCAAGGCCCGCACCGGCCGCGACGCGCCCAGCGTTATCACTTGAAGGCCCGGTAGCAGTGAAACCAGTGTTGGTGCCGGGCGCTGGCAGCCCGGAGAGGCTTGGCGCGACCATTACCGCCGAGGGCGTGAACTTCGCCGTCTATTCCGAGGCGGCGACGGTGATCTGGGTATCGATCTATGACGAGCTCGACCAGGAGACGGCGCGCATCGCGCTGGACGGGCACGAGGACCACATCTGGTTCGGGCTGATCGGCAATATCGGGGCAGGGGCCAAGTACGGCCTGCGCGCCGACGGCCGCTACGACCCGGACCAGGGCTATTTCTTCGATCCCAACAAGCTGCTGGTCGACCCCTATGCGCGGCGGCTCGACCGCACTTTCGTGCGCTCGCCGCGGCTGCGGCTCAATCGCGACGAGGCTGTGGACACGGCGCCGCTGATCCCCAAGGCCATCGTGCTCGCCGCCGACAACAAGAACGCGGCGCCGCGCCGCAAGACGCCGGGGCTGTTCTACGAGCTCAACGTGCGTGGCTACACCATGCGCCACCCCTCGGTGCAGGGGCCGTTGCGCGGCACGCTGGCCGGACTCACTACCAAGCGGGTGGTGGATCACCTGCGCTATCTCGGGGTCGATACGGTCGAGCTGATGCCGATCGCGGCCTTCATCGACGATGGCCATCTGCCAGCCATGGGGCTCACCAACGCCTGGGGCTACAACCCGGTCAGCTATTTCGCCGTCGATCCCAGGCTGGCGCCGCGCGGACCGCAGGAATTGCGCAACATGACCGATGTCTACCGCAAGGCGGGCATCTCGGTGATCCTCGACGTGGTCTACAACCATACCGGCGAGGGCGACGCCAACGGGCCGATGCTGAGCCTGATGGGGCTCGACGCGATGACCTACTACCGGTTCGTCGATGTCGGCGGCAAGAAGGTGCTGGTCAACGATGCCGGCACCGGCAACACGTTGCGCGCCGACCACCCGGCGACGCAGCGGCTGATCATCGAGAGCCTGCGCTACTGGGTGGAGGAGATGGGCGTTTCCGGCTTCCGCTTCGACCTCGCCCCGATCCTCGGACGCGAGCCGGGGTTCAACCCGAACGCCCGGATGTTGCAGCTGATCAAGGCCGATCCGGTGCTGAGCAAGTCGATCCTCGTGGCCGAGCCGTGGGACCCGGGTCCGGGGGGCTACCAGCTCGGCCAGTTCGGCAAGGAATTCCGCGAGTGGAACGACACCTATCGTGACGATGTCCGCTCGTTCTGGCGCGGCGACCAGGGCAAGATCGGGGCCCTGGCGGGCAAGGTTGCGGGCTCGGCCGAGATCTTCGATTTCGCCGGCCGGAAGCCCAGCGCCGGCGTCAACATGCTGGCGGTGCATGACGGCTTCACGCTGGCCGACCTCGTCTCCTATCTCGACAAGCACAATGAGGCCAACGGCGAGGGCAACCGCGACGGGCACAACAACAACCATTCGTGGAACTGCGGCGTCGAAGGCCCGACCGACGATGAGAAGATCAAGGCGGCCCGCCGCCGCGACGTGCGGGCACTGTTGGCGACGCTGTTCCTGAGCCGCGGCCTGCCGCTGCTGCAGCAGGGCGACGAGTTCGGCCGCACCCAGCAGGGCAACAACAACGCCTATGCACAGGACAACGAGATCACCTGGGTCGACTGGGAGAGTGCCGACGGCACGCTGGTCGATTTCGTCTCGGCGCTCAGTGAGTTCCGCCGGATGCATCCGGCGCTGACGCACGACCATTTCCTTACCGGGCAGACCAAGAACGGTATTCGCGATGTGGCCTGGCTGCATCCGGATGGTCGCGAAATGAACGATGGTGACTGGAACGATGCCGGGGCCTCGGTGCTGGGCATGCGGCTACAGACGGCCGAAGAGGATCTGATCGTCTGGTTCAATCGCCGCATCGATCCGGTGCTGGCGCGGTTGCCTGAGGGCTACTGGACCGTGGGTCTTGTCTCCGACGACCAGGCAGTTCTGCCGGTGGCCGATCGTGCGGCAACCCTGCCACCGCGCTCGGTGGTGGTGCTGCTCAAGGGCCAGATCCCGCCGGCCAAGCCCGAGGTTCCGGTGCCGCCGCAGGAGATCCCGGTGCAGCCGGAAACGCCGCAACCGCCGCCGCAGCCCGACAATGTCCCGGGCGTGCCGCCGGAAGAACTGCCGGGCGACGAGCCGCCTGAGGAGACGCCAAAGGAGTAAGGCGAGGCCCGCTGAAGCAGACGGCCCCCTCCCATCCTCCCCACAAGGGGGGAGGTGCCCCGCTGGTTCACCGGGCACGATTGAGGACAGAGCCTCGACTCTTCACCTCCCCCTTTATGGGGGAGGCCGGGAGGGGGCCGTCTCTATCAGTCAGGTCTCTGCAAACCCCATCCGATCGTACAGCCGTCGCGCACCGCTATTGGCCGTCACCACCTTCAGCCCCACGTGCTGCGCTCCGCTTTCGCGCAGCACCCGCATCGCTGTCGTCAGCAGGGCAGCGCCGAGCCCGCGCCCTTGCCACTCCGGCCCGACCACCAGGTCCTTGACGAAGCTCGAGGTCCAGCAGAGGCAGAATCCAGCTACGTCGTTGCCGGCTTTGGCGACGAAGCACAGCGCCGGATCGAACTCGGTGTCAGCGCGCAACGCTTCCCACCAATCCAGCCAATCCGGTGCGACGCTGCCGAAGCCGTTGGCGTAAGCCCGCTGCAGCAGGGCGTGAATAGCTTTCGCATCGCCGACGTCGAAGGGCGCGAGGTGGGTGCCATCCGGCCATGCCGTGGCGGGGATCGGTGCGGTCAGGTCGCGCCGCAGGGCCACGAAATCCTGCTTCGCCACGCCTAACAAGACGAAACTCCATTGGTCATTGCAGCGCCTCAATGTCCGGCGGCGATGAGGGGGCAGACCGTGCTCAGTCGGCCGGCGAGATCGTCGCGCAAGGCCTGCAGGTCGCCGATGCGGGCGTCGATGACGTCGATCTTGCCGCGCAGAATGGCTTCCACTCGGGTTGCCGTCAGCCCCTCCTGCTGCAACAGCGGCAGCTCCTTTTCAATCTCGGCCAGCGTGAAGCCAAGACGTTGCGCGGTGCGAATGTAGTCGAGCAGGAACAGCGTCGCCTCGGGGTAGTGCCGGTAGCCATTGGGTCGTCGACGGGCACGAATGAGGCCCCGCTTCTCGTAAAAGCGCAACGCGTCGCGGCTCAACCCGGAGCGCTCCGACAACTCGCCGATCTGCATGCCATTTCTCCTTGACCCTGGAGTGTACTCCACGGTCTAGAGCAGGTGCATCCAAAGCACAAAGGAGATCTTCATGCTGGATGCAAAGACCTATGCGCGGATCGTCCGCGCCAGTGCGCTCTACGACCTGATCGTGACGGCCCCCTTCGCCACTCCGTGGACTTTCGCGCTGCTGGGCGCATGGCTTGCCGGCGTCGATGCGGCACTGGGCCTGCCGGGCAGCATCGAGGCGCCTGAGGGCCTTGCCATGCTGATGGGCAACCTGATGGGCTCGGTCGTGCTGGTATGGTCGGTAGCCCGCTATCGCCTCGGCCTGCCGGTCCTCGGCCGCTACGACGCGGTGGCGCGCCTGCTGTTTGCCAGCTGGCAGATCCATGCCCTGGCGACCGGTATGAGCTGGGTGGTCCTGCCATTTCTCGCGGTAGAGATCGGCATGGGGATAGCGCAGAGCCTGCCGGTGCGGAGCTCGGCGCCGGCCTGAGTTCGGCGCTGGGGGAAGCGCCGGGCGGTCGCTTGCCGCGAGGTCCGGCGCGGGCCAAATTCACCCGGCAACTTTCGCGAGGCCCGCCCATGCTGATCGCCCAACTCAGTGATATCCACCTCGACGGCGTCTCCTCGCTGCAGCGGCTTGACCGCGTGCTGCGCTGGGTCGCCGAGCTGAGGCCGGATGCGGTGGCGGTCAGCGGCGACCTCGCCAACAATTCGCATGCCGCCAACTACGCCGTGCTGAAGGCGCGTCTCGAAGCGCTTGGAGCGCCGCTGCTGGTGGTGCCTGGCAATGTCGATAGCCGTGAGGCGATGCGCGAGGTGTTCGGCGGGCCGGACGGGCCGCTGAACCGGGTGGTCGAGGTCGGTGGCATCAGGCTGATCGGGCTCGACGTCATTGTGCCCGGCGCGGCGCATGGTGATGCGGCGCCGGTGCTTGGCTGGCTCGAGACGCAGCTGAATTCACGCGGTGCCCCGGCGCTGCTCTTTCTGCACCAGCATCCGTTCGACTGCGGCATGGACCAGTACGAGACCATCGACTGCCGCAACAAGGAAGGTCTGGTTGCGGTGATCGAGGCGGCAGGCGACAGGGTGCTCGGCATCAGCTGCGGGCACCTGCACCGGCCGATGTTCACGCGCTTCGCCGGAGTGCCGGCGACGCTCGCGCCGGCAATCGCACCGATGGGCGGGCTCGCCGCGGACGGTCGCAAGTTGCCGGCGACCGATCCGCCGGGCCTGCTGGTGCATCATGTGAAGGGCGGCAACCTGGTCACCCACGTGATCTCGGTGAGTGGGTAGGGCGCTTTAGGCGGCGATCTGGCACTGCCGGTGCAAAGTGCGTCCCCTCGCCCCTCTGGGGAGAGGGGCAGGGTGAGGGGCGCCAAGCACACCAGATGGAATAGTTGTCACTGCAGGCTGAGCACACGGCCCACGTCAGTGCGCTTGGCGCCCCTCACCCCAGCCCTCTCCCCAAAGGGGCGAGGGGGCGGTGTGGCACCGCCGGTGCCGATTCAAGCGCTACTCCGCTGCCTCAGCGGCCACGAGCCCGCCCTGCTGCTCGATGAAGCCGATGATCTGGTCGAGGTTCTCGCGGCGCAAGAGGTCGGCGAAGACGTAGGGGCGGCCTTCGCGCACACGCCGTGTGTCGGCTTCCATCACCTCGAGGCTGGCGTTCACGTAGGGCGCGATGTCGGTATGGGTGACGATCAAGAGGTCCGAGCGCGTGATGGCCGGGCCGCCCTTGCGCGGGATCTTTTCGCCCTGCGCCACCGAGATGACGTAGAGCGTGATGTCGGCAAGATCGGGCGAGAAAGTCGCGGCGAGATTGTCGCCGCCGGATTCGATCAGGATGATGTCGAGATCGGGGAACTTGCGGTTGAGATCGGCGATGGCCGCGAGGTTCAGCGAGGCATCCTCGCGGATGGCGGTGTGCGGACAGCCGCCGGTCTCGACGCCGACGATGCGATCCTCGGAAATTGCCTGCACCCGATTGAGGATCAGCGCATCTTCCTTGGTGTAGATGTCGTTGGTGACCACCGCCATCGAATAGCGGTCACGCATGGACTTGAGCAGCATTTCGCAGAGCGTGGTCTTGCCTGAGCCGACGGGACCGCCGATGCCGACGCGGAGAGGGCCGTTGAGCGATTTCATATGAGCCTCATGATGACGAGGAGAAGATAGCCGACGCCAAGTGCGATGCAGATCGGCGAGTAATTCTTGCGGTCGAGCGTGGCGAACGGCTCGACCGAGAAGGTAGCGCGCCAGTGCTCGGTGTAGCCGATGACGCCGCGGCCGAGGAACACGGCGGCGAGCGCCACGCCGATCAGCGTCAGCCACCAGCCGCCGGCTGTGTGATCGGCGAGCGACAAAGCGAGGACGCCGGCGGCCAGCACCAGCAGCGAGACGACGAAGGAGGCGAGTTTGGGCACTCTCACGACGCCGGGTTTGCCGACCACGGTGCGCGCCAGCAGTTCCGGATCGCGGATCGGCCAGCGGCTGCCGATCGACCAGAGGAAATGCGCGATGGCCACCGCCAGCAGCACGACGAAGATCAGGGCGGCTATCAGCATGCTCATGAACGGAAAATCCTCGGTTCCAGCGTCTCGTGGCGCATCTGCGCGATATCGGCGGCGTAGGCGATTGCGCCGAGGTCGGCAAGGGTCGAGGTGGCCGCGGATGCCGCCAGCGCCGCAACGCGTGGCTCGAGCGCCGCGAGGACCCGCAGGCCATCGGATTGACCGAGCGGCACTAGGCGGACCGCAACCGAGATCTGGCCGTGCACCGTAGCGGTGAGCCAAGCGAGGAGGGTGTCGACGAGGTCGATATCGTGCGCGGCGGCGATGGCGCCGACGGCAATGGGGTAGGGGCAGGGTTCCGGCAGCAGCGCCAGGGTATCGGTCGGCCAGTGCCTGGCGGCGAGCACGTAGTTGTCGCCGGTGATGGTGGTCTCCATCCAGCGCTCGCGGCTGGCGGTTAGGGCGAGGCTGAGGTCGGCGAGATCGGAGAGGGCGGTGCGTGCGGCCTCCCCCCTCCCGGCCTCCCCCACAAGGGGGGAGGTGTGGGCCGGCGCGTCTGGCGAGAAGGTGCCCCAATCACCAGCCGGCACCTCCCCCCTTGTGGGGGAGGTTGGGAGGGGGGAGGCCACTAACTCGATCCCCCGAACCACCCGCCAAGCCTCGGCCAGCACGATCGCATCGGTGCGCACACCGCCGTGCGCCAGCGCGCCTTCGATCCAGTTCTTCAAGCGTTCGGAATCGGTTACGCGACGATCTGCAATCGCCGTCTCAAGTCCGGCCGACCAGGCGAAGGCGCCTACCGGGAAAGCGGGTGAAAGCCAGGTGATGAGCTTCTGCAGTGCGGCGGGATCGGTCATCGGTTGAGCAGCGCGTGCTGGGGCTCGCCATGGCTGTGCGAATAGGCGCCCTCCTCGGGATGGAAGGGCTCCGACACGTCGGTGACGGTGCCGCCCAGCCCGCGCAGCATGTCGCGGATCACGTGGTCGCGCAGGATCAGCACCCGGTCATCCTCGATCTGGGTCTTCAGGTGCCGGTTGCCCAGGTGCCAGCAGAGCCGCATCAGGTGAATGCGGTCGCGGCCACGCACGTCATAGAGCGGTTCCTCGCCGGCAATGATCTCGACCAGCCGGCCATCCTCGAGCTCGAGCATCGAGCGGTCGGCGAGGGTCATCGGCTCGGGGAAATCCACCAGCACGTTGTCGCCATGCACCAGGGTCAGCATGCGGCGGCGCACGCGGCGCTCGTCATGCAGCAGGATGGCGAGATCGAAGGGGGTACCGGCTGCGCCTGTCGGCAAGTAGCCGACCGCGCGAAAGGTTTGCGGCATCGTCAAAACTACCAAGTCTTCGAGGCTTCCCAACCTTGGGGTGAGCTTAGCCGGTCAGCCGCGGGTTTCAAAGTAGAAGGCGATCGACCAGGCCTGGTAAATCAGGTGCGTCACCACGAAGGCGAGATGGTAGCGCCGGTTCGGCGTCCAGATGGCGATGGCCGAGAGCACCAGCCCGAAGGGAATCTGCGCCAGGTAAAGCAGGTCCATGGCCTGGAAGTAGGGCGCACCCTTGATCAGCGTGTCGGTGAGGTCGAGGAGGAAGGTCAGCCCGAAGATGCCGAAGAACCAGTGGCGGCGCTTGATGAAGAAATCTTCGTAGCCGTCATACTCGCTGAGGTTGTCCGGGAATAGCAGGGCGGCCAGCGCGAACAGTGTCACCGCATAGCCGATCAGGAAGATGAAGATGCCGAAGTTCCAGCTCGGCAGGCGCGCCAGGTCGTATTCCCACCACCAGAACAGGATCAGTTCGATGCTCATCGACACCACCCAGAGCAGGTGGATGAGCGACAGCCTGGCGCGCTTGGGGTGCTGGATCAGGCCCGCAGCACCCATCAGCAGGCGCGTCAGGCCAAGGCCGATAACCGTTCCCATGACGATGCGCACATGGACGAACACATCGTGGGCGGTGCCTGTGTCCATCAGCTACCTCAGGGGGTGTCGGTGGCTTCCGTGCATGTCACCGGGGTCTGCGGATCGGCCATCAGGTCGGTGAGGGTAGCTTCGCTGCCCTTGGTCCAGAACTCGTACTGGCCGGCGACGTATTTGGCGCCCGAAGCGGCCATGACATTGACGAAGACCAGCTTTTCCGGGCCGATCGGCACGATGGCGAGGAAGTTCGGCTTGGCGTTGATGAAGTCCACCGTGAAGGGTTCGAGACCTTCGCACTGATACTGGTGGGTAGTTCGCTCGAAATCGCCGGCGAGGTTCAGCACCACCTGTGCCGAAACGTCGACGTTCTGCATCATGGCCGCAGTCGCAAGAGCTTCCATCGTCCTGGTCCTCCTCGGAACTGCCGGAGCCTAACCGATTCGCTGTGGCGGATTTCAGTCGGCTTCGGCCGTCGCCGGACGGGACTAGACGGTTTCGAGCGTATTGGGGCGGGGCTGGTAGCCATCGAGGTCGGCATAGCCGTATTCGAGCGCGAGGTCGGCACTGGTGAACACTCTGCCCGATTTCTCCATGAGCGCCGGGTCGGCGGCGAGATGGGCGACGGCGCGGCCCTGGAATTCCGGGCTCTCCGAGTTCGACATGTCGAAATGCTGGGCGTGCTTCAGCACCTCCTCGGTGCGGACGAGGCCGGGATAGAGCGAGATGGCGGCGACGTCGAACTCGCGCATCTGGTGGGCGACATCGGCGGCCATCTTGTCCATGGCGGCCTTGGAGACGCCGTAGACGACGTTCTGCATGAACTTCTGCGCGGCCCAGAACGAGATGTTGACGATCAGCCCGGAGCGCTGCCGCGCCATCGCCTCGCTGGCCACCCGGATGGCGCACCAGGCGGAGCGCGCGCCGACGCCGATCATGGCGTCCCAGCGCCACATCGGTTGCTGCCAGATCGGATCGACCCAGGTGAAGCGGTTGTCTTCTTCCATCCGCTCGTAGCCGGGCCAGGCCGAGTTGACGAGGATATCGAGCCGGCCTTCGTCGGCCAGCACGCGGTGCACTACCGCCTCGGTCTCGACGTCGTAAGCGTGGTCAACGCGATGCGCGACGCAGCGGCCGGGATACTTGCCGGATTCATCGAGCACCGAGGCGAGCGAGCCAGCCCGGTCGAGGCCTTCCGGATGCTCGCCGTTCCGCACCGTCCGGCCGGTGATGTGCACCGTTGCGCCGGCCTCGAGCAGCCCGAGCGCCACACCGCGTCCGACACCGCGGCTCGCTCCGGTGACGAGGCAGACCTTGCCCGCGAGATCGACCGCCATGCTGTTCTCCTCGACTCAATGTCGAGAACATAGCATGAACAAACTTGCGAGGCGAAGCCGGCGTTAGAACAAGAAATACCTCTGTGCCATCGGCAGTACCGTGGCCGGTTCGCAGGTCAGCAACTCGCCGTCGGCCCGCACCTCGTAGGTCTCCGGGTCGACATCGATGTGCGGGGTGGCCGAGTTGTGGATCATCGAGGCCTTGCTGATGCCGCCGCGGGTGTTCTCGACCGGCAACATGCCCTTGGCGACGCCGAGCCTGGCTTGGAGGCCGTTGTCATAGGCGGCCTGGCTGATGAAGGTCACCGAGGAATTGGTCCTCAGCTTGCCATAGGCGCCGAACATCGGGCGGTAATGCATCGGCTGCGGAGTGGGGATCGAGGCGTTGGGATCGCCCATCGGCGCGGCGGCGATCGAGCCGCCCATGATCACCATTTCGGGCTTCACGCCGAAGAAGGCGGGCGTCCACATCACCAGGTCGGCGCGCTTGCCGACCTCGACCGAGCCGATATGGCGGCTGAGGCCCTGCGCAATGGCGGGGTTGATGGTGTACTTGGCGATGAAGCGCTTCACCCGGAAATTGTCGTTGTCGCCGGTTTCCTCGGGCAGCCGGCCGCGCTGGCGCTTCATCTTGTCGGCGGTCTGCCAGGTGCGGATGATCACTTCGCCGACCCGGCCCATGGCCTGGCTGTCGGACGAGATCATCGAGAAGGCGCCGATATCGTGCAGGATATCTTCGGCCGCGATGGTCTCCTTGCGGATGCGGCTCTCGGCGAAGGCGACGTCCTCGGCGATGGCGGGGCTGAGGTGGTGGCAGACCATCAGCATGTCGAGATGCTCCGCCAGCGTGTTGACCGTGTACGGACGGGTCGGGTTGGTCGAGGAGGGGAGCACGTTTGGGAGGCTCGCCACCTTGATGATGTCGGGGGCGTGACCGCCGCCGGCGCCCTCGGTGTGGAAGGCGTGGATGGTGCGGCCCTTGAAGGCGCGCACCGTGTCCTCGACGAAGCCGGATTCGTTCAGCGTGTCGGTGTGGATCATCACCTGCACGTCATAGGCATCGGCGACCGCGAGACAGTTGTCGATCGTCGCGGGCGTCGTGCCCCAGTCCTCGTGCAGCTTCATCGACGAGGCGCCGGCGAGCACCATTTCTTCGAGCGGCGCGGGCAGCGAGGCGTTGCCCTTGCCAGCGAGCCCGAGGTTCATCGGGAAGGCGTCAAAGCTCTCGATCATCCGGTGGATGTGCCAGGCGCCGGTGCAGGTGGTGGCAAGCGTGCCATGCGCGGGCCCGGTGCCGCCGCCGATCATCGTGGTGATGCCCGACATCAGGGCTTCCTCGATCTGCTGCGGGGCGATGAAATGGATATGCGCATCCATGCCGCCGGCAGTGATGATGCGGCCTTCCGAGGCGATCACCTCGGTGGAGGGTCCGATGATGATGTCGACATTGGGCTGGGTGTCCGGGTTGCCGGCCTTGCCGATCGCGTGGATCTTGCCGTCGCGCAGCCCGATATCGGCCTTATAGATGCCGGTATGGTCGATGATCAGCGCATTGGTGATCACCGTGTCCACGGCACCGGCGGCGCGGGTGATCTGGCTCTGGCCCATGCCGTCGCGGATCACCTTGCCGCCGCCGAACTTCACCTCCTCGCCATAGGTGGTAAGATCCTTCTCCACCTCGATGAACAGTTCGGTATCGGCCAGCCGCACCCGGTCGCCAGTGGTCGGCCCATACATCTGGGCATAGGTCGAGCGGGAGATGCGAGCGGGCATGACGGTCCTTCCAGGCAAAGCGGAGGACCTAGTTGAACCGCCTAATAGTTAGGCTGTCCAGCCATTTGACGCGAAAATCGGCAGCGATCAGTGCGGCTTCGGCGTTGCCGCCTGTGCTTTACGATAGGTGGCGATGAGGAAGCCGAGCATCTCGTCGAGCAGGCCATCGCCGGCGCGGACTTCCGGGTCGGCCTGGGTGCGGGCGATCAGCGAGATGGCAAGCACCTGCACGGCGTAGGCATGCTTGGCCTTGCCTTGCTTATGGAAGTCGTTGCCCTGCTTCTGGAAATCGCCGAGCAGCTTGTCGTAGAGGTCGCGCGACATGCTGGCCTTGTAGGCGGCCCAGCTGGGTTGCCCGGCGCGATCGACGAGGCGGGCGGCGAGGCTGCCGATCAGGAACATCGCCTCGGGATCCTTGCCGCCATTGCCGCGCAGGTCCTGCAGCACGGCTACGAAGCGCTCCTTGAAATCTTCTTCTTTGCTGACCATCGCCGTCCTGCCTATTGAAACCGGCGCTTCCCTAGCCGAAATCTGTGGCGATTGCCAAAGCTCATGTGGCCGCTCTGTCCGGATTTTGCCACAGGCTGCTGTTCTATTGGCGTTACCTGTTTGGAGGCTCACATGAAATCCCGATTCGTCGTCGCGCTTGCCGCCACCCTGGCAATGGCTGCGCCACAGCTTGCCCATGCACAGAGCATGGATATCGTCAGCATCATCTCGGGGATCGGCGGCAGCGAGTTTCTGCACGATGCGGGCCGCGCCGATGGCGCCTCCGGCCTCAGGGTCGTGCGTCTTTCGAGCCTTGCCGGCGCCGAGATGAACGCCGACCTGCTGGCCCGGGCGCTACAGATCAAGGAGCGCGACGTGGCCTATCTGCAGGGCAACCTGATCGTCAACCCGCTGGCGATGAGCGTGATCCGCAATTCCGGCGTCAGCCTTGGGCAGATCGTCTCGATCGATCTCGCCGGTGACGGCGGCGGAGTGATCTACGCCGACGACCTCTGATCGTAAGGTTTCGCACGATCTGATCGTAAGGTTTCGCACGATCTGCAGTCGCTGCTGACGGCTGCGCAAAATACTGTGAACGGCAGGGCGGAAACCTCTCTGCCGTTCATGCGTATCCCCATCGTGTTTAACGACGATGGAGATCAAGCGATGTTCAATCTCAAGATAATTGCCGTTGCTGCGGCCCTTGCTCTTTCGCCCGTCGGCATGGCCATCGCGGACGAGAGCCCGCTCGATGCGCTGAGCTCGGCCGCGACCGTCAGCTTCAAGACCGTGAGCGGGCCGGAATTGACGCCCTCGCTCAGCAGCTCGGCTGAAAGTAATGAGGCGGTCGACCTCGACTCGCTGAAGGCCCGCATCCAGGGCAATCCGGGTCTGCTGGCCCAGTTGCAGAACTATGGTGCGACGCTCGATGACGTGGTCGGCATTACCGGCACGGACGAGACCGACGTGACCATTCTGGTGCGTGGCTGATCGAGCCTGAACACTGAACAGGCCGGGCGTCCTGCGCCCGGCCTTTGGCATGGATCAGAGTTTCCCCATCACCTTCTGCTGGAAGCCGTAAACCGTACGGCTTCCAGAGAGCGGTACCAGTCGCACCTCGCGGGCCTGGCCCGGTTCGAACCGAACGGCCGTGCCGGCAGCAATGTCGAGCCGCATGCCGCGGGCCTTCTCGCGATCGAAGCTCAGGCCGGCATTGGTTTCGTAGAAGTGGTAGTGCGAACCGACCTGGATCGGTCGATCGCCGGTATTGGCCACTTCGATGGTCACCTGCGGCGCCCCTGCATTCAGCTCGATCTCGCCGGGCACGGTCAGCACTTCACCTGGAATCAGGGCCATTTCTTTCACCGGATCGGTTCGTGGACGGTGACCAGTTTGGTGCCGTCGGGGAAGGTGGCTTCGACCTGCACGTCGTGGATCATTTCGGCAATGCCCTCCATCACCTGGGCGCGGCTCACCACATGGGCGCCGGCCTCCATCAGGTCGGCGACCGAGCGGCCGTCGCGGGCACCCTCGACCACATAGTCGGTGATCAGTGCGATGGCCTCGGGGTGGTTCAGCTTCACACCGCGCTCGAGGCGCTTGCGCGCCACGATGGCGGCCATGGCAATGAGCAGCTTGTCTTTCTCGCGGGGCGTCAGGTTCATCGAATATCCTAGAGATGCCAGAGGCGGGGCAGGGCGCCGGCGCCGGAGAGGTGTGCGATTATTGGCGTGATGATCTTGCGCAGCGCAAGCCCGGACGGGGCCATGGCGCGAACGACGAGGCGCTCGCCGATGGCGCTGGCGGCGGAGCTGCCTGAGCACAGGGCGCGAACCGGATCGAGTTTTCGCTCCGCATCGGCACCGACATAGAGCAGGGTGGCGAAGGCGCCAGCGCCGGCAAGCAGCGACGCGCCATCGCGCTCGAGCGGATCGGCGCTCAGCCGCGTCGCCTCGGCATGGATCAGCCGGCCAGCGCGGGAGATGCGCCAGTTGTCGATGAGCCGCGCGCCGCGGGCAGCTTCGCCCATCGCTTCGCGCCCAAGGATGATTGCCTCGATGGCAAAGAAGCTCGCATCGGGGGCCAGGTCGACCGTGAGGCTGCGGTTCAACCGGCCGCCTTCGTAGACAATGGTTTCCTGCGGCAGCCAATCGAGATGCGCTCCCGCGCCGACCTCGAGCCGGGTGGCGACGCGCGCGTCGTCGCCGAGCGAGCGATAGACGCGTTCGCAGGCCTGGGTGGTGAGCACCATTCGGGCGCCGGGCGCGGCTTTCGCTTCCCACGCCACATTATCGCCGCCGGTCAGGCCGCCGGCGGTGTTGATCAACACCGCCTGGAGGCTCTGGTCGTGGGTGTGCGGCAGCCGGATCTTGGCGCAGCCCTCCTGAAACAGCGTGGTCAGCCGGGTGCGGCCGTCGAGCACCTGGGTGGCGATGCGACCGGTGCCGCGGGCGCGCTGGTGGCGGGGGAGGGCTTGAATTGCGCTCATCGGCGGGGCCCCATCTTCCCTTCTCCCCTGAGGGGAGAAGGTGGCGCGCAGCGCCGGATGAGGGGTTCAGCGGTGCTCCATGCGCCATGCCGCAGCAAACCGCCATGCCACCAGCGAGAGCGGGCGGAGGCGCTGAACCCCTCACCCTGGCCCTCTCCCCTGAGGGGAGAGGGGACGCTGGGGGCAGCACCGAGCACAACTACCGACACGCTCACACCATCAAATGCCGGCGGACCTCGGGCAGGTCGAGGTCGGCGGCGGGGCCGGAATGCATGATTTCACCGCGGTCCATGATGTAGATGTCGTCGGCGATCTCGCGGCAGAAGTCCAGATACTGCTCGACGAGGAGAATGGTCATGCCCTTCTGGTCGCGCAGGAACTGCAGCGCCCGGCCGATATCCTTGATGATCGAGGGCTGGATGCCTTCCGTCGGCTCGTCCAGCACCAGCACCTTGGGTCGCGTCACCAGGGCCCGGCCAATGGCAAGCTGCTGCTGCTGGCCGCCCGAAAGGTCGCCGCCGCGACGGCCCAGCATGGATTTGAGGATCGGGAACAGTTCGTAGATGTAGTCGGGGACGTTGCGCTCGGCCGATTTCAGCGGTGCATAACCGGTCTCGAGGTTCTCCTTCACCGTCAGCAGCGGGAAGATCTCGCGCCCCTGCGGCACGTAGCCGATGCCGAGCCGGGCGCGCTTGTAGGGCGGAGCCTTCTTCAGCACCTCGTCGTTGAAGACGATCTCTCCCGACGAAACATTGTTGATGCCGGTGACGGCGCGCAGCGTCGAGGATTTGCCGACACCGTTGCGGCCAAGCACTGCCGTGATCCGTCCGGGCCTGGCCTCGATGGAAATGCCGCGCAGCGCCTGCGCTGCGCCGTAGTGGAGGCCAATGTCGCGGATGGAGAGGGCGGTGGTCATCTGTTCTGCTCCGGGCCAAGCGCTGTGCGCAGCGTCACGAGGGTCAGCTTCTGGTTGTGGTCGTTGGCCTCGCCCAGGTCGGCGATGCTCTCGGCCATGACGATGAGGTCGGCGCGTTCCTCGCGGGTGAGCTTCTGCCGCCACAGCGGCTTGAACCGACGCACCACGTCGCGCGCGTCGGCGACGTCACGGGCCGCCCACTGGGCGTAGGAGAGGACCTCGTCGAGGTCGGCATCGGCGACAATCCGGCTGATCTGCTCGCGTATCCCGGGTTCGGCAAGGTGGAGGGCGTCGCGCTTCTCGTTGGCGAGAGCGTGGAGGAAGACAGCCGCGGCGAGCGCCGGATCTTCGATCGAGGCGAGCGCCGACCCCTCGGCCTTCTTCTTGAAGTTGTTCATCCGGATGCGGCCCTGCACTCGGCCGACCATACTCCCGACGTCGTCGACAACCTCCTTGGCGGCCTTGGCGCGCCAGTACCAGACCCCAGCGGCAGCAATGATGCCGACGACAATTGCAACAATATGCATTTGGTTACCCCCAAGCCGCGCGTTTGGTCGCGCGGTCGCCGGGGATATTGAAGAGGCGCCGACGTTACTGCAACTGATCATCGCTACAGCGGTCCCGGCGAAGGTGAAACGGGGAGGCCGGATGGAGAGATCTGCTTCAGCGCGCCCAGTCGCTCGTCGCCAGGCCCCGGTCGCGCAGCCCCAGGTCGCAGATTCTCCATCCAGCGCTGCATGCCACCTTCTCCCTCAGAAGGGGCGGGCAGGGCGACGAGCGGATAGAGGGTGAACAATTGCATCATCGGCCGAGGTAGCGCTCGATGACGATCGGGTTGGCGCTCACCTGGTCGAGCGACCCCTCGGCCAGCACCGAACCCTCGGCGAGGCAGGTGACGCGGGTGCCCAGTTCGCGCACGAAGCTCATGTCGTGCTCGACCACCACCACCGAGCGGGTCGTGGCGATCTGTTTGAGCAGCTTGGCCGTCTCGACCGTCTCGGCGTCGGTCATGCCGGCGACCGGTTCATCGACCAGCAGCAGTTTTGGGTCCTGCGCCAGCAGCATGCCGATCTCCAGCCACTGCTTCTGGCCATGGCTGAGGTCGGCGGCGAGCTCGTGCTTGCGAGAGGTAAGGCGCACAGTGTCGAGGATCTCCTCGATCCGGGCCTCGTCCTCGGCGGTCGGGCTGTAGAGCAGGGCGGCGAACACGCCACGCGGCTTCTTCAGCGCCAGCACCAGGTTGTCCCAGATGGTGTGACTCTCGAACACCGTGGGCTTCTGGAACTTCCGGCCGATGCCGAGATTGGCGATCTGCGCCTCGTCGAGCTTGGTCAGATCGGTGCGGCCATCGAAATAGACCTCGCCATCGTCGGGGCGAGTCTTGCCGGTGATGATGTCCATCATGGTGGTCTTGCCGGCGCCGTTCGGGCCGATGATCGCCAGCATCTCGCCGGGGTGGACGATGATCGAGAGATGGTTCAGCGCCTTGAAGCCGTCGAACGAGACGGAGACGCCGTTGAGATAGAGCATGGTGCCGGATTTGTCGGTCATTCGGCGGGCTCCGGCACGGGCTTGGGCTGCGGCAGGGCGGAAGGGTCCTCGCCGGCTTCGGCGGCGGAGGACGCCTCCTTGTGCTTGCGGGGCCTGAACTTCTGGAACAGCCCGACAATGCCCTTGGGCATGAACAGGGTGACGAAGATGAACAGCCCGCCAAGGCAGTATAGCCAGAAATCGGGGAAGGCGCCGGTGAACACCGACTTGCCGGCATTGACCAGCACGGCGCCGATGATCGGGCCGATCAACGTGCCGCGGCCACCGACCGCCACCCAGATCACCGCTTCGATCGAGTTGGCGGGGTCGAACTCGCCCGGGTTGATGATGCCGACCTGCGGCGTGTAGAGCGCGCCGGCGATACCGGCCAGCACGGCCGAGACGACGAAGGCGAAGAGCTTCACGTTCTCCGGGCGCCAGCCGAGGAAGCGGGTGCGGCTTTCGGCGTCGCGCACCGCCACCATGACCTTGCCGAGCTTGGAATTGACGATGGCCGAGCAGATGATCACCGCCAGCGCCAGGGCCAGGGCGGAAGCCGCAAACAGCGCGGCGCGGGTGGTCGCCGCCTGGACGTTGAAGCCGAGGATATCCTTGAAGTCGGTGAGCCCGTTATTGCCGCCGAGGCCGAGATCATTGCGGAAGAAGGCGAGCAGCAGGGCGTAGGTCATCGCCTGGGTGATGATCGACAGGTAGACGCCAGTGACGCGGCTACGGAAGGCGAACCAGCCGAAGGCGAAGGCCAGGAGCCCCGGCACGAACAGCACCATCAGGAAGGCGAACCACCACAGATCGAAGCCGTGCCAGAACCAGGGCAGGTCCTTGTAGTTGAGGAACACCATGAAATCGGGCAGCACCGGATTGGCGTAGACGCCGCGCGCCCCGATCTGGCGCATCAGGTACATGCCCATGGCATAGGCGCCAAGCGCGAAGAACGCGGCATGGCCGAGCGAGAGGATGCCGCAATAGCCCCAGACCAGATCGAGCGCGAGCGCCAGCAGCGCATAGTTCAGATACTTGCCGAGCAGCGGCACCATGTAGTTGGGCAGGTGCAGCGGGTTGCCCTCGGGGATCACCAGGTTGGCGACCGGAATGGCGACGGCGATGAACACCAGCGCCACGACCAGCCAGATGGCCTTCTTGTCGAGGGCGCGGAACAGCATTTGCGTGATCATGATTCAATCGCCCGGCCCTTGAGGGCAAACAGCCCGCGTGGTCGCCGCTGGATGAAGAGGATGATGAGGATCAGGATGGCGATCTTGGCGAGCACTGCGCCGGCATAGGGCTCGAGGAACTTGTTGGCGACGCCGAGCGACACCGCGCCGATCAGCGTGCCCCAGAGGTTGCCGACGCCGCCGAACACCACCACCATGAAGCTGTCGATGATGTAGCCCTGGCCGAGGTTGGGCGAGACGTTGTCGATCTGGCTCAGCGCCACCCCGGCCATGCCGGCAATGCCCGAGCCGAGCCCGAAGGTCATCGCATCGACGAATGGGGTGCGGATGCCCATGGCCGAGGCCATGCGGCGGTTCTGCGTCACTGCACGCATCTGCAGGCCGAGCGGCGTGCGGTTGAGGATGATCTGCAGCGCGATGAACACCGCGATGGCGAAGACGATGATCCAGAGCCGGTTCCAGGTGAAGCTCAGGTTCCACAATTCGAACGTGCCGCTCATCCAGTTGGGAGGCTGCACCAGCTTGTTGGTCGGCCCGAAAATGGTGCGCACCAGTTGCTGCAGCACCAGCGACAGCCCCCAGGTCGCGAGCAGCGTTTCGAGCGGCCGGCCATAGAGCCAGCGGATGATGCCGCGCTCGATGCCGATGCCGATCAGCGCGGTGATGAGAAAGGCGGCCGGGACGGCGAAGGCGAGGGAATATTCCATCAGCCCCGGCGCCACCGACTGGATCACCAGCTGCGTGACGTAGGTGGTGTAAGCGCCCAGCATCACCATCTCGCCATGCGCCATGTTGATGACGCCCATCACGCCGAAGGTGATGGCGAGGCCGATGGCAGCGAGCAGCAGCACCGAGCTCAGCGAAATGCCGTACAGCAGGTTCTGTCCGACATCCCACACCGCGAGGGTGCGGCCGATCGAGTCGATGCCGGCCTCGATGGTCGGCTTGAGTTCGTCGGGCGCGGTGTCGAGCGTATTGCGCAGCACCGTTTGAGCCGCGCGATTGTTCTGGGCGGCGACGAGCTCGATGGCGGCGCGCTTTTCCTCGATCGAGGCATCGGTCTTCAATACGATCACGGCGCGCGCCATCTGCATGGTGCCTTTGATGCCGGGGTCGCTTTCGGCGGGGATCGCCTGATCGAGGAGCTCGAGCATTGCCGGGTCGGCGTTCTTCAGCACGCTCTGCGCTGCGGCAAGGCGCACCGGCTGATCCGGACTCAAGAGCGTCATCTTGCCGATGGCGGTGCGGATCTTGCCGCGCAGGCCGTTGTTGGTCTTGATCTTTTCGAGATCCCCGCTCGGCAGCGTGCCGAGATCGGCGCCATCGACCGGATCGGTCAGCGCCAGGCCGCCTGTGGCCTTGCCGGCGATCACCACCTTGCCGTCGGATTCGCGGATGTAGAGGTTGCCGTCGCTCAGCGCCTGCAGCACGGGAGGCACGCGTTCGTCGCCGGTGGCGACGAGGGCATCCATGGCCTTGGTGCGGTCGGCGAAGCTGCCCGGACCGAGCGCATTGACCTCTGCGGCAAAGTCGTCCTGCGCCAGGACGGGCAGGGGGGCGAGAGCACTAGCGAGCAGGAAGGCAATCAGAGTGAGAATTCGGGTGGCCATCGTGGTCGCTCTATCGCGGTGAAATCAGAGACATGAGCAGGGGCGACGGCGGAGGCCGCCGTCGCCGGAGTTCGCGTGGCCTTACATCGCCGCCGGAGCGACTTCGCAGGTGTTGGTCGCGGTGTTGAGGCGGCCGCAGCCGGTCAGCGGGTCGGTCCAGTCGGCCTCGATGCCCTTGTCTTCGGGCAGTACGTCCGACCAGGCGTCGCCCGGGACGTCGCCTTCGGTCTGCCAGACGGTTTCGAACTGGCCGTCGGCCTGGATTTCGCCAATCAGCACCGGTTTGGTCAGGTGGTGGTTCGGGAGAACCTTGGCCGTGCCGCCGGTGAGGTTGGGCACTTCAAGCCCGACAATGGCCTTGAGCACTGCGTCGGTATCGGTGGTGCCAGCCTTCTCGACCGCCTGCACCCAGAGGTTGAAGCCGAGATAGGCCGCTTCCATCGGATCGTTGGTGGTGCGCTCTTCGTTGCCGATATAGGCGTGCCAGTTCTTGATGAACTCGGCATTGGCGTCGTTCTCGACCGACTGGAAGTAGTTCCAGGCAGCGAGGTGGCCGACGAGGTTGGTGGTGTCCATGCCGGCCAGTTCTTCTTCACCCACCGAGAAGGCGACGACCGGGATGTCCTCGGCGCTCACGCCCTGGTTGGCGAGCTCCTTGTAGAACGGCACGTTGGCGTCGCCATTGATGGTCGAGACCACGGCGGTCTTCTTGCCGGCCGAGCCGAACTCCTTGATCGCAGCGACTTCGGTCTGCCAGTCGGCAAAGCCGAACGGGGTGTAGTTGATCTTGATGTCTTCCGGCGCCACGCCCTTGTCCTTGAGGTACTGCTCGAGGATCTTGTTGGTGGTGCGCGGGTAGACGTAGTCGGTGGCTTCCAGCACCCAGCGCTTCACGGCGCCGCCTTCTTCGCTCATCAGGTAGTCGACCGCCGGAATGGCCTGCTGGTTCGGCGCGGCGCCGGTGTAGATGACGTTCTTCTCGGACTCTTCGCCCTCGTACTGCACGGGGTAGAAGAGGATCGAGTTCAGTTCCTTGAACACCGGCAGCACCGATTTGCGGGACGAGGAGGTCCAGCAGCCGAACACGGCGGCGACGCCGTTGACGGCGATCAGTTCACGCGCCTTCTCGGCGAAGAGCGGCCAGTCGGACGCCGGGTCGACGACGACGGCCTCGAGCTTCTTGCCCAGCACGCCGCCCTTCTTGTTCTGCTCGTCGATGAGGAAGAGCATGGTGTCCTTGAGCGTCGTCTCCGAGATCGCCATGGTCCCCGACAGCGAGTGGAGAACGCCCACCTTGATGGTGTCCTCAGCATAAGCACTAAGGGGCGCGAGCGCCCCGGCAGTCATCGCGACCCCCAGGCCGATCCCGGCCATCATGCGACTGATACCTGTCATACTTACCTCCGACAGTTTGGTTGTTTGCACCGGGGAAGAAGTTGCAATCGCCGTGCCAGCAGCGAAAAACGTCGCCAAGCCTCTGACTTTGCTGGGCTCTTCTCGCGCTGCCGGGTTTCGCGCGACGAAACCGCGGTATGCAGCCGCCATCGCTCTGCCGGTTCTCTGGGCAGTGCCATTAGCGATTGCTTAAGATTTGGGCATCGCTGCGAGGTGCTCAAGAACGAGGCGTCAGCCGGTGCCCTGCCAGGGGTGACCGGGCTTTGCAGCGCTGCTAAAAATCGCTCACCGGAAGTTCGCTTCCGGCAGAGGTTGTTTGCACCACACCCTCGGCCCCGCGTCGGCAACGGCGCGGGGTTTTGCGTTTGATCGACCGGTTCGCAGGTCGCCGACAGCATCACGCCGCAACCATCCGGGCAGTTCGTCGTTAATGCCAGCAAGCCACCAGGCGATGTCATGCTGGTGCAGAAATATCGGCCGATGTGGCGAGGGCTGACGCTCCCTCGTTGTTGACGCCGGTGGGGCGCGGAGCTTCGGCTTCGCGCCTTCTTTGTCTGGCGAGGCGATCTCGCGACAGCGAATCTACGTGTTTGCCGCGATATCGCTAAGCGGGAGTGCAGAGCAAAGGCGAAACCGAGCGTTTTGCCTGAATCGAAACGCGGCGCGAGGGCGCCCCTGAACTCCATCGCGCCAGGTTGAGTGGCCTCGATAGGCGGAGCGCCGGCGTGTGTTCATAAGTTGCGGCGGGCTGTCAGCTTGCTGTCATCTTGCCCAAATCGGCTCGCGTAAGTCGGCCGCAGACCTTACCAAAGCATTTCCAAGCATCCAAAGGCCGGCGCCGCCTGCGGTTTCTGAGCTCGGCAGTAACGAGCGGTCGAACGGTGGGCACTGCCGATGAGTCCGGGGCTACGTGATGGCGCGTAGGTAGGAGAGGAGGTCTCGGTGACAGTTCGCATTGGACTCAAGGTTCAACAAAATTGTCTGCACCCTAAGTGTGACCGCGTATAAATATACGCAAACTCGCTCCGTAAGTGTCAGTGCGTAATTCACGCAATTGACGAAGATGCGGAATATATTGGCCAACCAATCACAAGTTGATCACCTATCGCGCCGAAGCTTTACAACGGCCTCATACGTGCATATTCATCAGCCGACGGGCGGCGGATGTAGCGGAGAATGGTCATGAGAAGCAACGTTTTTGCGGCCTTGGCGACGTTCGCAATCGTCGCGGGCATGAGTGTGGCCCCGGTAAGTGCCTTGGATCTGGGCGGCACGCTCGGCGGCGTCGTGGGCGGCGTCACCGATACGGTCGAGAATCTGACGGACGGTCTCACCGGCGGCGGTGGTGGCGGCGGTGGTGGTGGTACTAATGTCGGCGGTCTGCTGTCGCTCAACGACAATGACAACGACGCGCTGGTCAATCTCGACATCGGTGGTAGCAACAACAACCTGGTCAACGCGGCGGTCGGCAGGGGCAACAACCCGCTGGTCAATGCCAACGTTTCGACCACTGGCCTGCTCAGGAGCACCTCGGTCACCATCGACCTGGCCGGACTTGGCCTCGACGTGACGATCGACCTCGGCATTCTCGACCCCGACAATCCGAATAACCCCAATGGTCCGAACGGACGCCCGGTGCTGGTCGGCAGTCTCGGCGGCGGCGCTACCTTCCTCGTGAACTGCACGGTCAACAACACCAAGCAGCTGCTGCAGGTGGCAGCGGCCGGCAAGATCAGCGGCGCCGAGATCAAGGCGTGGATGCGGGCTGCCAATGTGCAGGTGGTGCCGATCAAGCTTTGCCCGGCCGCCAAGAAGCAGGTCGCGGCGCTGCTCGCCAAGAGCCAGAAGATCAACCTGCTGCGCCGGGCCGTGATGTCCGACGCACTGATCACTGCCTCACTGGGCCGCACATCCTACGACGCGAACGATGTGGTGGCAGTGCAGCGCAAGGGCGGGCAGCTGGTGGTCTACGTCTACTGATACCAGCCGTATCGCTGAACGGAACAAAGGGGCGCGACCCGCGGGTCGCGCCCCTTTCCGATTCCGGCTGCTACGTATTCGATACGTATAGAATAAGTAGTAGAGCGTAATCGATGCATCATGATGGAATTGCGGAATGTTTTCGATAACTGCGTGCTCCGTGGCGGAAGCAACGTTGTACTAGTTGACAGCGTCCTGTCAGGTTGACGGGAGCACTGTCGCGTCATGTTTCGCAGAGGAGAAGCGTGATGCAATCCAAAAAGATTACAGTACTCGCGGCGATTGTGCTTATGGCCAGTACCAGTCTGGTTCCAGCCAACGCCGCCGGGCTGCTCGGTGGGATTATTGGCGACGGTGATGGCGACTCGGTGCTCGGTGGGGTGCTCGATGTCGACAGCGGCGATGCCGGCAATGATGCGCTGGTCAATGTGGGCCTTGGCTCGGACGAGGATACGAGCCTCGGCGTGAACCTGGGCGACAGCGACGGGGATGGTCTGCTCGGCGGCATCCTCGGCGGCGATGGCGACGGCAACGGTGATGGCGACGGGTTGCTCGGCAATATCCTGGGCGGCGACGGCGATCTCAACAACATCGTCGATATCGGCGGAAACGACGACGGTAGCGTGCTCGACGTCGACCTGGGCGGCGAGAACGACAACGACAGCAACAGCCTGCTCAACCTCGACCTGGGCGATGACGACGGCCTGCTCGGCAACATCGTCGGCGACGACGGGCTGCTGGGAGACCTCGACCTGGGCGGCGATGATGGCCTGCTTGGCGACATCGTCGGCGACGATGGCCTGCTCGGAGACCTGAACATCGGTGGTGACGATGGGCTGCTTGGCGATCTCGATATCGTCGGTGACGATGGTCTACTCGGCGATCTCGACATTGGCGATGGGCTGTTGAACGACCTGAACCTGGGCGGCGACGACGGGCTGCTCAACGATCTCAACCTGCTTGGCGACGATGGTCTGTTGGGCGATCTCGATATCGGCGATGGCCTGCTCAACGATCTCGAAGTCGGGGACATCCTCGGCGGCGGCGACGACGGATTGCTTGGCGGAGTTGACGTCGGCGGCATCCTCAACGGCGAGGATGGCCTGCTTGGCGGTCTCGACATCGGCGACGGCGTGCTGAACGGCCTCGAGCTCAGCAACCTGCTCGACAGCATCGAGATCGGCGATATCCTGGGCAGCGACGATGGTCTGCTGGGCGGGGTCGATATCGGCGACGGTATCCTCAACGGTGAGGACGGCCTGCTCGGCGGAGTGCTCAACGGCGAAGATGGTCTGCTCAACGGCCTCGATGTCGGCGGCATCCTGAACAGCGACGATGGTCTGCTGGGCGGGATCGATATCGGCGACGGCATTCTCAACGGTGAAGATGGCCTGCTTGGCGGGCTCGATGTCGGCGGCGTCCTCGGTGACGGCATCCTCAACGGCGAGGATGGGCTGCTTGGTGGCCTCGATATCGGCGATGGCATCCTCAACGGCGAAGACGGCCTGCTGAACGGGCTCAACCTGCTCAACACCGACGATCTGCTGCAGGGGCTGGACCTGAGCAATCTCGGGCTCGACCTGGCTGATGGCGGCGTGCTGAACGGCGTCACCGACGTGCTAGAGCTCGGCGATCTCGGCCTGCTCGACCTTGGCGATGTCGGCGACATCGGCCTGCTCGACGGGCTGGCGCTCAGCGACATCCTGACCGATACCGATCTCAGCGGCCTGTTGTCCGATCTCGATCTGGGTGGTGTGCTGTCCGATCTCGACCTGAGCAACCTGCTCGACCTCAGCAGCCTGCTCAATATCGGCGACATCAACATCGACCTGGGTGGCGGTAACGGTCCTGGCGGCCCTGGTGGTCCGGGAGGCCCTGGCGGTCCTGGTGGCCCCGGCGGTCCTGGTGGCCCGGGCGGCCCCGGTGGTCGGGTGATCGTTGCCGGCGGCGGCGGTGCTGGGTTCGGCATGAACCGTGCCTGCAACCCGAACGATGCCAAGCAGGTGATCGCGCAGGTCAAGCAGATGCAGCTGAACCGCGCCGTGCTCACCAACGTCAACGGCGTCAAGGTGGTCAAGGTGCGCCTCTGCGCCGACCTCAAGGACAAGGTGGTGAATGCTGTGATCGCCAGCAAGAAGGTGCAGATCCTGCAGCGCGTGCTGGGTGGCAGCGGCAAGCTGGTCGCCGAACTGCAGCGCTCCGGCGCCGGCGTCAGCGACGTCTACGCCATCGGCCGTAGCGGCGGACAGCTGACCGTGTACGCGTTCTGATCTCGCCCCGATCAGGACCCGAAGAAGGGCGCGGCCTGGATGGCTCCACCGCGCCCTTCGACTTGTCTACTCGGCTGTGCCGGAGGGCACGGCGTGTGTCATCCCGGCGAAAGCTCCTGGGCGCTAAGTTATGGTAGCCACTGCCTCGCCACAGCACCGGCGTCATTCCCGCGAAGGCGGGGACCCAGTGCGCTCCCTCAGCCTCCGCCACCGCTGCTGCAACCCACCAGGTTCTCGCCTTCGCGGGAATGACGCCGGTGAGGGGGCACGAACTAACTTGGCGCCTAAGAGCTTTCGCCAGGATGACAGCCAGCAGGTGGCGAGAAGGTGCCCCTCACAAAACCCGCAGGGAGGCGCTACTCCGCCGGAGCCGGATGTGCATCGGCCTCTGCCGCATCGGCAGCTTCCAGCTCCCGGCGTAGCCGCTCTTCCTCGAACGCCTTGGGCTTCGAAAACCGCGCCAGCAGCAGATAGGCGACCGGCGTCAGGTAGAGCGTCGCGACGGCTGCGAGGCTCAGCCCGCCCACCATGATCCAGCCCAGCGCGGCCCGGGCTTCCGAGCCGGCGCCGCCGGCGATGATCAGCGGCACGCCGCCGAGCACCGTGGCGATCATGGTCATCACCACCGGACGCAGCCGGATGTTGGCGGAGTTCTCCACCGCCTCGCGCACCGATTGGCCGCGGTCGCGCAACTGGTTGGCGAACTCGACGATCAGGATGCCGTTCTTGGCCATGATGCCCACCACCAGTACCAGGCCGATCTGGCTGTAGACGTTGAGCGTCACCCCGGTCAGCAGCATGGCGAACACCGCGCAGGCAAGGCCGAACGGCACCGTCGCCATGACGATGATGGCGCTCCAGACGCTCTCGAACTGCGCCGCCAGCACCAAGAGGATGACGATCAGCGCGAAGCCGAAGGTGATCAGCAAGCCGTTGTTGCTCTCGCCCAGCGTCTTGGCCTCGGCCATCGGTACGATGGTCGCACCGTCAGGCAGCAGCGGCTGAGCGATGGCCACTGCTTCGGTATAGGCATCGCCCAGCGCGAAGCCGTCGGTCAGCGCCGCCGTGACCGTCACGGCACGGCGCTGCTGTTCGCGGCCGAGCGAAGGGGCGATCGGCGCTTCGGCGAGCGAAGCAATGGTCGACATCGGCACGTAGCGGCCATCGGTGGCCTTGATGAAGATCGACTCGAGGTCGCCGGGGTCGTTCACCGGGCTCGAGGTCGACAGCATGCGGACCGAGAAGCTCCGGTCGTTGATGAACACGGTGCCGACATCCGAGCCATCGATCATCGCCTGCATGGTGGTGCCCAGCCCGTTGATATCGATGCCCAGCTGCGCCGCCTTCTCGCGGTCGATGGTCAGCGTCATCTGCGGCTGCGTGGTCTCGTAATTCACCGAGACGCGGCCCCATTTGTCGTCCTTCTCCAGCTCGGCCTTCACCTTGTTGGCGGCCTCGGAGAGGGTGGCATAGTTGTCGCCGAGCAGGGCGAACTGCAGGCCGGAGCCGCCGCCACGCACGCCGAGGCTGTTGCCCTGGCGGATATTGGCGCGGACGCCTGGCACCTGCACCAACTGCTGGGTGATCTCGGCGGCGATCTGCTGCTGCGATCGGGTGCGATGCTCCCAATCTGCCAGCGTCATGATGATGAAGCCCGAATTGGTGTTCGAGCCGAAACCGGAGATCGAGAAGATGCTCGTCGCTTCGCCGCTGTCCTTGTAGGGCTGCAGCATGTCCTCGATCTTCTGCATCTGGGTGCGGGTGAAATCGAGGCTGACTGTGGCCGGGGCGCTGACGTTGATGGCAACCTGCGCCCGGTCCTCGGGCGGCGTGAGTTCCTGCTTGAGCGTGCCGAACACTGCCCAGGCAGCACCGGCGAACAGCACGGCAATGACGATCACCACCAGCGGGTTGTCGAGCGCCAGTTTCAAGGTGCCCCGGTAGAGCCCGGCCAGCACGCCGCCGAAACGTTCGATTGGGTTGGGCGGCCGCTCGACATACGGCTTCAGCATGCGCGACGCCATCATCGGCGCCAGCGACAACGCGACCACAGCCGACAGGCCCACCGAAATGGCGAGGGTGAAGCCGAACTCGCGGAACAACAGCCCGGTCTGGCCGGGTAGGAAGGAGATCGGGATGAACACCGCGGCCAGCGTCAGCGTCGTGGCGATGACGGCAAAGAACACTTCCTGCGTCCCGAGCACCGCGGCGGCTCGGGGGCCGAGGCCCATGCCACGCCGCCGGGTGATGTTCTCGAGCACGACGATCGCATCGTCGACGACGAGGCCGGTGGCGATGACAAGGGCGAGCAATGTCAGGATGTTGAGGGAAAATCCGAAAGCATAGATTCCGGCGACGGTGCCGATCAGCGCCACGGGCATGGTGACTGCCGGGATGATGGTGGCGCGCCAATCGAGCAGGAACAGGAAGATGATGACGATGACGCCGACCACGGCGATCAGCAGCGAACGCTCGACCTCGTGTACGGCGCCGGCGATGAACACCGACTCGTCGGAGGAGATCTTGATGTCGACACCGGGGGGCAGGGTGGTCTTCAGCTCGGCCACCGCCGCCTTCACCCCCTCGGAGATCTGCATGGTGTTGGACTGAGCCTGCCGCACGATGCCGAGCCCGATGCCCGACTTGCCGTCACTACGGAGTCCCGAGTTGGCGGCGGCGGGCGAGAACACCACGCTCGCTACATCGCCGAGCCGGGTGGTGCCCTTGACGACGATGTTCTCGAACGCCTCGGGCGTGTTGACCTCGGCGATGGCGCGGATGGCGATGTTCTGGTTGGCGCCGTTGAGCGAGCCGGCGGGGCTATCGAAGGCGATGGTCGAGAGCGCGTTTCGGATATCGCCGACGGTCAGCCCGAGGCTGGCAAGTTTGACCTGATCGACGTCGATCTCAAAACTGCGGTTCTGCGTGCCGTTGATCTGCACGTCGGCGACGCCGCTCACCGCGGCCAGCCGCTCGGAGATGGTGTTTTCCACTAGCTCGGTCAGCTCGTCCTTGCTGAGGGTATCCGAGGTGACGGCGAGCTGGATGATGGCCTGAGCGTTGGCGTCGGCCTTGACGATGGTCGGAGTATCGGCGCCGTCGGGCAGCCGATTGGTGATGCGGCCCAGCGCATCGCGAATATCGGAGGTGGCGTTGTCGAGGTTGGTGCCGTCGTTGAAGGTCATCGAGACGCGGCTGCGACCATAGGACGAATCCGACGAGATCGAGGCGACGCCCTGGATGCGCGCCACCACGCCCTCGATGGCCGAGGTGATTTCGCGGTCGACAGTTTCCGCGGCGGCGCCGGGGAAACTGGTGGAGATCGAAAGTGTCGGCCGCTCGACGCTGGGCAGCTCGCGGATCTCGACGCCGAAGAAAGCCGCGAGGCCGGCGACGATGATCAGGCAACTGACGACGATGGCCAGCACCGGCCGCCGGACGAACAATCCGGCAATGGCGCCGCCGCGCTCGTTCTGGGTCTGGATGCTCATGCGCGTACCTCGGACTCAGAGCGTGGGGACCCCCACCCTTGATCCCTCCCCGCAAGGGGGAGGGAGACGATGAACTGCGAACTGCGTGGGAGGGTCTCCCTCCCCCTTGCGGGGAGGGGGCAGGGGTGGGGGGCCGCAGCCACCGGCCTCACGACGGGTTCCCCTGGCCCTGCTGTTTCCGCCCCTCGCCCTGGCCGCCCGAGGGATCGTCCAGCAGCCGCACACTCGCCCCGGCGGTGAGCTGCTGTACGCCCTGTGTCACCACCTGGTCGCCTTCGCTGAGCTCGGCCTTCACCAGCACGCCGTCGGAGTTGCGCTGGATGATCTCGACCGGGACGCGCTCGACCTTGCCCTCGACGAACTTCCACAAATAGCTGCCGGCACTCGACCACTGGATGGCGAGCGGATCGACCGAGGGGAACTGCTCTCCCGGAAAGCTCATGGACACCGAGAACGACATGCCCGGACGCAGGCGGCCCGCGTCGTTGGGAATGGCGGCTTCGACCTTCAGGGTGCGGCTCGCCGGATCGATGCGGTTGTCGACGGCGTTGACTTCGCCGGCAATGCTCTGGCCGGGCAGCGCGACCGCGGCGGCGGTCAGCGGCATGCCGGTGGTGATGGCCGAGGCATAGCGCTCGGGCACCCAGAAACTGACGAGGATGTGCGAGGTATCCTCGATCGTGGTGACGACGCTCTGCGAGGTCACGGTGTTGCCGGCGCTGACCTGGAACAGGCCGACAGTGCCGGCAATCGGGGTCGAGATCGTCCGCTTCTGCAGCGCCAGGTCGGCGTTCTGCAGCTCGAGCCGGGCGTTGTTGAAGGCAAGCTGGGCTGCGGCGACCTGCACCGTGGTGGTGTTGCTGGCCTTGGCCAGGGCGTTGGTGCGATCGAGCGCGGTCTGAGCGTCGTCGAAGGCAAGCTTGGCGCGCTCCTGGGCGATCCGCTCGGCGTCGGCATCGAGCCTTCCGATCACCGCGCCGGCCGACACGGCGTCACCAGGGCGTACCGTAAGCTCCGCGAGCGTGCCGCTTGCCGGCGAGACCACCGTCACCGAATGCGCCGCGGCGCCTTCGCCGATCGAGGTCAGCTTGTCGTTGATGGTGGCGAGCAGCACCGGGGCCGTGACCACCACCATGGTACGGTTGCCACCGCGTCCGCCTCCGCCCTGGCCGCCACCGCCGCCGGGGCCGCGCTGGCCCGGGCTGGCCGCCTGCTGCTGGCCGGCCGGACCCACTGCGGCTTCTGCCGGCTGGCCGAAGGGGAGGGTGATGCCGAAGCGCGCCAGGGTCTCCGACGCACCGGGCACGAAGAAGACGTAAGCGACCGCGGCCGCTCCTATGACGACGAGCGAAAGCAGCAATTGCCTGAACAAGCGACCGAATCCTAAACGAGATGTGCCCCAGCCGGATCAGGGGCAGAACGGTGCGGACGATAGCATCGGCATTCGGCGCTTCACATTAAATCGCCGTAACGTTGGGGTGAGCGCAATCCTCCCCCGTGTGGGGGCGGATGACTGCCAGAGGCGCTCACCGTCGGGTGTGCGAAGCGCTAGTGTGGGGAAAGCTGCTCCAGCCGCGCCGCCAACCATTCGTGCCCGCCCTCACGGGCGTAACTGGCCGCCGAGCGGTCCTTGGCGCTCGATTGCCCCGGGTCGGCGCCGAACAGCAGCAGCAGGCCGACGATCGCGGCGTCGCCATGCATGGCGGCTGCATGCAGCGGGGTGAAGCCGTCAGCTTGCACCTGGTTGGGGTTGGCGCCGGCGCGCAGCAGCTTTTCGACCATTTGGGCGTTGCGCTTGGCCGTGGCCGCGTGGATGGCGGCGACCCGCTGCGGGTTCTTCGCCGCCTGGTTGACGTCGCGGGTGAGCGGCAGCAGCAGCTCGAACGCCTCGGCATTGTCGAAAAAGGCGGCGAGGCCAAGCGGGGTGAAGCCGTCGGCGGAGAGCGCGTTGGCATCCCAGCCACCGGCCAGCGCCACTTCCAGCCGCTCGCCATCGTTGAGGATGATCGCCTCATGCGGATCGAGCTCGCCGAGATGGGCGCGCACCGCCGAGATGGCGCCGACATTGCCCATATAGGCGGCCCAGGCGACCAGTGACGCGCCGCTCGAATGCCGCGCATGGGCCAGTTCCGGATCATGCGCCAGCTCGGCGCGGAGGCCGTCAAGGTCGTTGCTGCTGATGAGAACGAAGGGATCGCTCATCGGCAGAGCATAACGCCGCTTGCCGGATGGTTGAAGCCACCCGGCGGCGAGCGGAATCGGTGCAGGCAGTGGCGTCACGCTGGCCCATGGATTCATCGGCGCTGTCCTCAAGCGACCGAAGACAACGCCGAACAGGCCAGCGTGTTCCCTCTGCTAGTGCGCCCGCGCCGCACTCGGCGGAGTCGTGTTGATACGGCCCCAGGCGCGGCGAAGCTGGCGGGAGGAGGCGAAGCCGGTGCGCTCGGCGATCCGCTCCATGTCGAGCCGGGTCTCGCTGAGCAATTGCTGGGCCAGGGCGACACGCAGCCGGTTGACGTAGTCGGGGATGCTCATGCCGGCATGTTCGTTGAACAGCCGCGAGACGTGGCGCGGGCTGGCGAAGGCGATTTCGGCCAGCACTTCGAGCGACCAGTCGCGCGAGGGGTCGGCGGTGATGGCATCCTGTACACGGTGGATGGCGGGGTGGATGTGGTTGCGGCCCTCCAGCCAGGGCGAGAGCTGCGGGTCGGTGCCGGCGCGGCGCAGGTAGACGACGAGGAAGCGCGCCACCGCGGCGGCCGTCGCAGGGCCGGCGAGTTGGCCGATGATATGCAGCATCAGGTCGATGCCGGCGGTGATGCCGGCGCTGGTATAGCGCTCACCATCCTCGACATAGAGCCGGTTCTCCAGCACGCGGGCGGTAGGGGCGGTTTCGGCGAGCAGCGCGCAGTCGGTGAAATGCGTGGTGCAGGCGCGACCATCGAGCAGGCCGGCACGCGCCGCGAGCAGGGCGCCCGAGCAGATCGACACCAGCCGGATGCCCGGCCGAATGTGGCGGCGCAGCCAGGCGACGATCTCGTCGGAGCCTTCGAGCGGTGCTTCGATCGGCCCCAGCCGCTCGGCACCGAGGATCAGCTCGGTATCGCCGGACAGCACCACCATAGCATCGTCCTCGATGGCGGCGGGCAGCGGCGCGATACCGCTCAGCGTGAGGCCGATCGAGCTCGTGACCTCAGGGAGCATGCCGACATAGCGGACATCGAACGCCACTTCCGATTGCAGCTGGTTGGCTTTGCGCAGGGCCTCGATCGGCCCCGCGACGTCGAGCAGGAGCGTCCGCGCCGGCAGCACGACGTAAACCGGCACCCGGCGCGGCGCATCAGTCATGCGGCAGCTGCCTTCGGTGCGTCGGCGAGGGCTTCGGCGATGGTGCAGACCCGCGCGAAGCGGCCGTCGAGCACCGCGGCGGTACGGGCCTTCAGCTCCTCGACACTCCAGGTGCGGCCGGTCTTGTCGGTCAGCGCCATGGTGTGGGTCGCTTCGGTGACGTAGTCGACCTGCCAGCCGAGATCGGAAGCGTGGCGGGTGGTGGTTTCGCAGCATTGCTCGGTGCGGATGCCCGAGACGATCAGCCGGCGGATGCCGTGCTCGGTCAGCCAGACATCGAGGCCGGAGCCGACCAGCGCGGAGTGCCGAGTCTTATGAAATTCCGCATCCGGCGCCAGCTGCAGCTCGGCCAATGGCCGGACAAAGCCGGAGGCGAGCGAGAAGATGCCCTCGGGTTCGACATGCAGCACGCGGATCACGGCATGGCCCTTGGCCCGTGCCCCGTCGATCAGCGCCTGCTGGTTCCTGAGGTAGGTGGTGTAGTCGGTCTCGAACCAGTTCTGGCGCTGCCGGAACGATTCCTGTGCGTCGATGACGAGCACGGCAGTATCGGACATATCTGGACCTCATGGGCTGGATGATGGCCGCAGGGTAGGGTGCCCACAGGATGCCCGAAAGGCCCGGACGGGACAAGGAGCGGACAGAAAAGGACATCCCGTTGGCCGGTGTGTGTGGACCCCCGCCCCTGTCCCCTCCCCGCAGGGGGGAGGGAGACCAAAACACCGGCATAAGTGAGAGCGTCTCCCTCCCCCCTCGCGGGGAGGGGCAGGGGTGGGGGCGGCCCGCACCGGCGCTTTTTGTGTCCACTCGGCCATGCTAAACCTCCCACCAACGAGGAGATCCCATGACTATCGACGACAGGCCGCGCATCGTCGGCGGCGGCCCCAAGAAACTGCTCTACACGGTCGATACCATCCGCCGGATGGGCGTCGGCAAGGCCGCCAAGGCGCTGACCGCGCACAATACCTGCAAGGCCTGTGCCTATGGCATGGGCGGGCAGAAGGGCGGGATGACCAATGAGCTGGGCGAGTTCCCCTCGGTCTGCAATAAATCAGTGCAGGCGCAATCGACCGACATCCAGCCGGCGATCCCGAACGAGGCATTCCTCCACCCGCTGAGCGACCTGCAGCAGCTCTCGGGCCGCGAGATGGAAAAGCTCGGCCGGCTCAACACGCCGCTGTTCAAGGCCACCGGGGCCGACCGGTTCGAGCCGGTGAACTGGGATTTTGCCATCGCCCATGCGGCGGCCAACCTGAAGGTCACCGACCCCAACCGCAGCTTCTTCTACTCGTCGGGCCGCTCGTCGAACGAAGCCGGCTTCGTGTTCCAGCTGCTGGCGCGGGTTTGGGGCACCAACAACGTCAACAACTGCTCGTATTACTGTCACCAGGCCACCAGCGAGGGCCTCGCCACCACCATCGGCAAGGGCACCGCGACGGTCGAGCTCGAGGACCTGACCGGGGCCGACCTGATCTTCGTTATCGGCGCCAACCCGTCCTCGAACCACCCGCGCTTCATCCACATGCTGAAGCATTGCCGCGACCGTGGTGGCGACGTCATCGTCATCAACCCGGCGAAAGAGCCGGGGCTGGTGAAGTTCGCCGTGCCGAAGTCGCCGACCTCGATGCTGTCGGGCGGCACCGAGATTGCCTCGGACTACCTGCAGCCGCGGATCGGCTCCGATATTGCGCTGTTCAAGGGGCTGATGAAGGCGGTGCTGGCGATCGGCGCCGAGGACCGGGCGTTCATCGAGACCTACACCGGGGACTTCCCGGCGCTCAGGGCCGACCTCGAGGCGGTTTCGTGGGGCGAGATCGAGGCCGCCACCGGCCTGTCGCAGGCAGCAATCGAGCGTGTCGCCACCCGCTACGCCAACCGGCAGAACGTGGTGTTCGCCTGGGGCATGGGGATGACGCACCACCTGCACGGGGTGGAGAATGTCGAGGCGATCGCCAACCTGGCGCTGCTCAGGGGGATGATCGGCAAGCGCTATGCCGGGCTGTTGCCGCTGCGCGGGCACTCGAACGTCCAGGGTATCGGCACGATCGGGGTGAAGCCGGTGGTGTCCGAGCAGGTGTTCGCCGCCATGGAGCAGGCGTTCGGCGTAACGCTCGGCCGAAACAAGGGCCTCGACACCATGGCCGGGCTCGAAGCCGCCGCGCGCGGCGAGATCGACAGCGCGGTGATCATGGGCGGGAACCTCTGGGGGGCGACGCCCGACACCGCGTTTGCCAGCCGGGCGATGGAGGCAATCGGCTTCAAGCTGTTTCTCACCACCACGCTGAACCGTGGCCACGTGCATGGGCTGGGGGAGGGCGAGGTGCTGATCCTGCCGGTCACCGCACGTGACGAGGAATGGTCGCCGACGACGCAGGAATCGATGTTCAACTTCGTCCGCCTGTCGGATGGCGGCATCGAGCGACTGGACAATGTGCGACCGGAAACGGTGATCCTCTGCGATCTCGCCGCACAATTGCTGCCGGATAGCCCGGTGCCGTTCGAGCGATTCAAGGAACACCGGCAAGTCCGTGCAGTCATTGCGAAAGTCGTGCCGGGGCTAGAGCAGCTCGCCGATATCGATGTGGCCAAGCGCGAGTTCCACATCAAGCACCGGGTGATGCACGCGCCCGAGTTCGGCACGCCGGACGGCAAGGCGCATTTCGTGGTCACGCCGCTGCCCAGGGCGCCGGCGCCGCTCATCCTCGCGACGGTGCGCTCGGAAGGGCAGTTCAACACCATCATCTACGAAGAGCAGGACAGCTACCGGCTGAAGGCGGGGCGCGACGCCATCTTCCTCAACCGCGACGACATGGCGGCGTTTGGGGTGCGCGATGGACAACGGGTGACCATCGCCTCCGACACCGGGCGGATGGAGGGCACCGCCACGGCGTTCGACCTGCCGCGCGGCTCGGCGCTGGCCTATTACCCCGAGGCCAATGTGCTCTGCGGCACTGCGGTCGATCCGCGCTCGAAGACCCCGGCATTCAAGTCGGTGCCGGTGTGGATCGAGGGGTAGGGCGCTGGGATAAGCCCACACCCTTGCCCCCTCACCGGTGGAGCCAACGGTGCCGACATGGTGAAGCATTAGGGCGACCTTGCCGGGCCACCGAACTCGGATAATGTTTCCCCTGGGTTCGGGGACTACGAAATGACTGACGACAAGCAGGAGCAGCCGGCGCCGGAAATCGACCGTCCCGGCGAGCGTGCAAAGGCGTTCAACGCTGCGATGGCGACGCTGGGTATTGCCATCGTCGTCTTCATTGTCGGCGTGGTCGTCGGCTTCCCGCTTGCCACCTTCGGGGTGGAGTTCGTCACTTCCAACGGCGGCGTAGTGTTCGGGCTGCTGTTTGGCTTCCTCGTCCTGGTGCTGGTCGTCACCGCGGTGCTGATGATCTTCCGTCGGCAGATCTGGGAGAGCCTGTTCAAGCGTGGCGAAGTCGAGATGGAGCGGTTCGCGCGGCCGCTCTCGGAAGTGGCGCGCTTTGCGGCGCTGCAAAAGGTCCACGAAGCCACGGAATCCGCACGCGATCTCGCCGAACTGGTGCTGGCGCGCTACGCCTGGGTGTCGACCCGGCGCTGGCTGATGGCGACGATCACCGCATTCATTGCCGCCATCGCAGCGCTGGCCGGGTCGGCCCTGCTGTTCCAGCAGAACCAGTTGCTGCGCACCCAGATCGGGCTGATGCAGGATCAGAACGGCCGCATCGAGGAACAGAACCGCTTCATCCAGAGCCAGATCGAGCTGGGCGAAGCGCAGCGCTCAACTTCGATCGTGCCCGAAATCCTCGAGATCGGCGCGCAGGTGGCGCAGGAGGTGGCGGCGGTCAACACCTATGCCGGCGACCAGCCGTCGATCGCCATGCTCAGCCCGGGCCTTCGAGCCCGCATCATCGCAGCGACGACGGCGGCACGGCCTTACCGGTACCTCCGCAACCCGCTGACCGATCTCGACGAGAACCTGCTGATGTCGTCGGGGCTGCTGCGGCGCACCGACCTCGCTGCCTCGGCAACGGTGCGCCAGCAGCTCGATGCGGCCAGCGGGGCAGTGCAGTTTGCCGGCGAGCAGAGCGGCGTGATGTCGGATCGGCCGCTGTCGCCGGAGCGCGGGCAGATCGTCGGCCTGCTGATCTCCAACGGGCTCACCGATTTCTCGACCCTCAACGGCGCCGATTTCAGCTTTGCCGAGGTGCGATCGGCCAGCACCGGCAGCCAGATCCGCTTCCACTTCGCGTCGCTGCGCTTCGCCAATTTCGATCGGCAGTTGCTGGTCGGAGCGGAGTTCGACGGCGCCTATCTCGAACACGCGCGGTTCCGCAACGCCAACATCAACTACACGCGGTTCACCGCCGGCGAGCTGCCCTCGATCAGTGGCGGCGAGGGCTTGAAGCAGGGGGCGCAGCTCTCGGGGGCCGACTTTTCCGGTGCGCTGCTCAAGCATGCCTCGTTCGACGGCAGCCGCGGTTTCGGCATCAATTTCGATGGCGGCGTGGTGCACAACACGACGTTCGCGGGCACCTCGATGGCCGGCAGCACGTTCCGCAACACCATCTTCGGGATGGTGGATTTCACCGGTGCCGATCTGAAAAGCGTCGATTTCGACGGGGCGATTGTGTTCGACCCCGGCTTCCTCGATAGCGTCGCCAAGCAGGCGGCGCCGGAGAGCTTCGTACGCGAGCGCTTCGAGATCGCGCCGCTCGCCGCCGAGGAGTTCGCCCGCCACCCGCGCTGGTCCGATGCGTGGCTGGATGGGCTCGAGGCCAAGCAGGCCTATCGGATCAAACGTGTAGGAGCGTTCGAATGAGCGGGTTCCCCAAACAGACCTTCGAGTTTCTCGCGGGGATCGCCAAGCATAACGAAAAGGCCTGGTTCGACGCCAACCGGCCGCTCTACGAAGCCGGCTATGTCGAGCCGGGCAAGGCCTTCGTCGCCGAGATCGGACCCAAGCTCAAGGCGATCTCGCCCGAGGTGCAGTTCGACCCCAAGGTCAACGGCTCGATCTCGCGCATCAATCGCGACATCCGGTTTTCCAAGGACAAGCGGCCATACAAGCAGCACCTGGCGCTGTGGTTCTGGCATGGCGACAAGCGCGGCTGGGACCGACCGGGCTTCTACGTGCATATCGAGGCGGAGCGGGTGTTCCTCGGCACCGGCATGTACGGTTTCGACAAGGATACGCTCGACAGTTTCCGCCAATCGATCATCCACCCGCGCTCCGGCAAGGCGCTGGTTGCGGCGGTCAACGAGGTGAAGTCGAAGGGCGCCTATTCGATCGGCGAGAAGACGCGCAAGCTCATGCCCCGTGGCTTCGAGACCGACCCCGACCGGGCCGAGTTCCTGCTTTATGAGGGCCTGACTGCCGGCATCGAACTGCCGGCCAGCGCTGCGGCACAGCCGGACTTCGCTGAGGTGTGCCTCGAGCATTTTGCCAATACCGCGCCGATCGCGCGGTGGTTGATCGCCGAGGTGGCGGGGTAGGGATCGCTCCGCGGCTGGAGCGTAGTGCCCCTCACCCTGACCTTCTCCCCAGCGGGGAGAGGGAGTGTTCCTACTGCTCACCCGTTCCGGAACGCGTAGCCATACCCATTCAGTGCCGGGGCGCCGCCGAGGTGGGCGTAGAGCACCTTGCTGCCATCAGGGAAGTAGCCGGTCTCGACCAAGTCGATCATGCCCTGCATGGATTTGCCCTCATAGACCGGGTCGGTGATCATGCCTTCGAGCTGACCGACGAGGCGGATGGCCTCCTTGGTTTCCGCCGACGGCACGCCGTAGACCGGGTAGGCGTATTCCTCCAGCAGCACGACGTCGTCGCCGACGATGGGGCGGCCGAGTTCGACCAGCTCGGCAGTGCGCTGCGCGATTTCCAGCACCTGGGCGCGGGTCTGCTGCGGCGTGCATGAGGCATCGATGCCGATGACGTTGCGGGCGCGACCGTCGGCGGCAAAGCCGACCAGCATGCCGGCATGGGTCGACCCGGTGACGGTGCAGACGACAACGTAGTCGAACTTGAAGCCAAGCTCGGCTTCCTGCGCGCGCACCTCCTCAGCAAAACCGACATAGCCGAGGCCGCCATACGGGTGCACCGAGGCGCCCGCCGGGATCGGGTAGGGCCTGCCGCCAGCGGCCTCGACTTCGGCGATGGCATTTTTCCAGCTGTCGCGGATGCCGATATCGAAGCCATCGTCGACCAGCCGCACGTCAGCGCCCATGATGCGGCTCAGCATGATATTGCCGACGCGATCGTAGACCGCGTCTTCGTGCGGCACCCAGGCCTCCTGCACCAGGCGGCACTTGAAGCCGATCTTGGCGGCCACCGCCGCCACCATGCGGGTATGGTTGGACTGCACGCCGCCGATCGACACCAGCGTATCGGCGCCCGAGGCGATGGCATCGGGGACGATGTATTCGAGTTTTCGGAGCTTGTTGCCGCCGAAGGCGAGGCCGGAATTGCAGTCCTCGCGCTTGGCGTAGAGTTCGACGTTGCCGCCGAGATGGGCGCTCAAGCGTTCGAGTTTCTCAATCGGCGTAGGTCCGAAAGTCAGCGGGTAACGGGGGAATTTCACGAGGTTCATGGTAGGGCTCCTTGAGCTCTGATCTGGCTCGAGGCTAGCAGTTATGGCGCGAGGGGTGCTTTCAATGTTGGCGGCAGGAATGTATGCATCTGGCACTGGATCGCCGGTTGAGTGATCTTTCTGCCGGATGAGTGCTCAACTATGAAAGAATCTTCCGACGGTGACCTCGATCGCATCGACCTCAGGATGTTGCGGGCACTGCAGCGCGATGGCCGGATCAGCAATGCCGACCTCGCGGCCGAGGTCGGGGTCAGCGCCGCGACCTGCCATCGGCGCACGCAGCACCTGATCGAGGCGGGCTATATCTCGGGGTTCCGGGCGGTGGTGGCGCCGCAAAAGGTCGAGCTCGGGACGCTCGTGCTGGTCGGGGTAGTGCTCGATCGCTCGACGCCTGAGAGCTTTGCCGCCTTCGAGAGCGCCGCCGAGAAGCTGAAGTTCGTGCTCGATTGCCATCTGGTGGCCGGCGACTTCGACTATTTCCTCAAAATCCGCGTGCACGACATGGCGGATTTCAACCGCCTGCACGGCACGCAACTGATCGGGCTGCCGGGGGTAAGGCAGACCCGGACGTTCTTCGTGATGAAGGAAGTGGTGGACGGGCGGGCGTTGGAGTTTTGAGGTGCAGCCGGCGCCGGCGGTCTCCCTCCCCCTTGTGGGGAGGGATCAAGGGTGGGGGTGGCCACACGCGCCGCGCGTGGGGCATCCCCCACCCAGCTACGCAACGGACTTGGCTAATGCCAAGTCCTGCTTCGCTACCCTCCCCACAAGGGGGAGGGAGAGGGCCAGCGTCTAGCTACCCCAGAACGGACTACCCCACCGGATACGCCACATAAGCAAAGCGCCGGCTGTCCGGGGCCCAGGAGTTGACGTTGATCGTGCCCTGGCCGCCGTTGAAGCCGACGATGTCGCGCGTGCCGGTGCCGTCGGGGCGCATGAAGCGGAGGATCACGTCCTTGTCGGCCGGGTGGCCCTGAGTACCCGGTGGGTAGCTGAGATAAGCGATCGAATTCCCGTCGGGTGCCAAATGCGGGAACCAGTTCACCCGCTCGTCGAAGGTGATCTGGGTGAGCTCCGAGCCGTCGGTGCGCATCTTGAAGATCTGGGCGTGGCCGGGCGAGCCCTGCTCGGAGTTGAACCAGATCCACTGCCCATCCGGCGAATACTCGGCGCCGTCATTGGGCAGCAGTACGTCGGTCAGCTGGGTGTCGGGGCCGCCGGCCGAGGGGATGGTCCAGATGTTGACCTTGGCCCACTGATTGTCGCCCACGGCGTTGATGCCGACATAGGACAGGGTTTTGCCATCGGGCGAAATGCCGTGGAGGTAATAGTGGTGGCGGTGCGGGTAGCTGTTCGACACTCGGCGCGGCGTGCCGCCAGCGATCGGCACAGCGTAGAGGTGCCCGTTATCGGAACTCACATAGACCGTGCGGCCATCGGGCGAGAGCACGTGGTCGTTGTTGAGGTCGTTGAGGTGGCCGGTATCGAGCTTCACGATCTCGCCGCTGCCGTCGGTGGCAATGGTCCAGAGTTCGCCCCCGGCGTTGAACACCAGGGTCTTGCCGTCGGGCGTCCAGTTCGGCGCCTCGATGATCTCGTCGGCAGTGAACAGCACCTGCCGGTTGCCGCCATCGACATCGATGATGGTCAGTTCCGACACCTGGCCGGGCAGCAGGCTGCGGCCGCGGCGGGCGAAGTTGGGGCGTTGCGGCACGTCGAATCCTCCGAGGAATTTCGGCGATAGTGGCAGCGAAATTGCCTCCGGCGGAATGGTTCCCGCGGCGATTTTTCTTTTCGTCACGGGGTGCAGACGGCGCGAAGCGCGTTATGCATGTGCCACTCGGAGGCCCGACCGCATGACTTTGCCGCAGCTGCTGTCCTTTGCCGTCGTCGGGCTGATGATGGTGGCATTCGTCTGGGGCAGGCTGCGCTACGACCTGGTGGCGGCGCTGGCGCTGCTGGTGGCCGTGCTGGTTGGGGTGGTGCCGGCGGAGAAAGCGTTCTCGGGGCTCTCGGACGATATCGTCATTATCGTGGGCAGCGCGCTGGTGGTGAGTGCAGCGGTGTCGCGCTCAGGCATCATGGATATCGCGCTGGCCCGGATCGCGCCCAACGTCACCGCCCCTCGGGTGCAACTGCTGATCCTCGTCACCGTGGTCGCCGTGCTCTCGGCCTTCGTCAAGAATATCGGCGCACTGGCGATCATGATCCCCATCGCCTTCCAGATGGCGCGGCGCTCGGGCGTGTCGCCGTCGCGCTTCCTGATGCCGATGTCGTTCGCGGCGCTGCTCGGCGGGCTGATGACGCAGATCGGCACCTCGCCCAACATCATCGTGTCGCGGGTGCGCGAGGAGCTGACCGGTACCAGCTTCCATATGTTCGATTTCACCCCGGTGGGGCTGGCGCTTGCCGTGGCCGGGGTGATCTTCCTCGTCTTTTTCTACTGGCTGCTGCCGGAGCGGAAGCGCGAGGGCCTGGCGGTGGGCGAGGCCATCGAGATCAAGAACTACACGACGGAGGCCACCGTGGGCGCCAGCTCGGCGGCGCTCGAGAAGACGGTGAGCGACCTCCACAAACTCGCCGGTGGCAAGGCGATGGTCACCTCCATCGTCTCGGCCAAAGGCGGGCGGCGTACGCCGTTTCCCGATGCAGTGCTGCGCGAAGGCGACCGGGTGATCGTCGAAGGCGAGCCCGAGGCGCTGGACCGGCTGATCGAGCGGGGCGGCTTGTCGCTGTCGGACCGCACTCATGCACCGGGGCTCGACCTCGTCACCATCGAAGCAATCATCGGGCCGAACTCGCCGCTCGAGGGCACCACGGCCCGCGATTTCGCGCTGTTCGAGCGGACCGGCCTCAACCTCCTCGCGGTCAGCCGGCGCGAGCGCCGCTTTTCCGAGCGGCTCGGGCAGATCCGGCTGGAGGAGGGGGATGTGGTGCTGCTGCGCGGCAGCCGCAGCCAGATGGGCGAGCAGCTGCGCGATCTCGATGCGCTGCCGCTGGCCGAGCGCAACCTGCAACTGGGGAGCGTGCGCAACCGGCTGCTGCCGATCGGCATCCTCGGGGTGGCGATGGCGGTGACGGCGCTCGGCTGGGCGCCGGTGCCGATCGCCTTCTTCGCCGCGGCCGTGCTGATCGTCGCGAGCGGGGCGCTGCCACTGCGCGATATCTACCGGCAGCTCGACGGGCCGATCCTGATCATGCTGGCGGCGTTGATCCCGGTGAGCGACTCGCTGCGCGAGACCGGCGCGACCGACCTGATCGCCGCATGGCTGGGCCAGGTGTCGATGGGGCTGCCGCCGATCGGAGTCCTTGCTGTGATCCTAATCGCGGCGATGGCGGTGACGCCGTTCCTCAACAATGCAGCGACCGTGCTGGTGATGGCGCCGATCGCCGCCACTTTCGCCACCGACCTCGGCCTCAGGCCCGAGGCGTTCCTGATGGCGGTGGCCATCGGCGCCGGCTGCGACTTCCTGACGCCCATCGGGCACCAGTGCAACACGCTGGTGATGGGGCCGGGCGGCTATCGCTTCGGCGATTACTGGCGGCTCGGGCTGCCGCTTTCCATCCTCGTCATCGTCATTGCGGTGCCGCTGTTGCAGCTGGTCTGGCCGTTAACCTGAGGTGGTGTTGCCCCGCGCGGCGGGTTCCCCTACATACGGCGCTCGATTTGAAGGTTTAGCGGCGGGAGCAGTGCCCTCATGGCGCGCCAGTTCATCTATCACATGCACGGAATGTCCAAGGCCTATGCCAGCGGCAAGAAGGTGCTCGACAATATCCATCTGAGTTTCTACCCCGACGCCAAGATCGGTGTTCTGGGTCCGAACGGCTCGGGTAAATCGACGCTGCTCCGCATCATGGCCGGCATCGACACCGAGTTCACCGGCGAAGCCTGGGTGGCCGACGGCGCCAAGGTGGGCTACCTGGCGCAGGAGCCGCAGCTCGATCCGGCGCTCGACGTCAAGGGCAACGTCATGACCGGCGTCAAGGAGAAGAAGGACGTCATCGATCGCTACAACGAGCTGATGATGAACTATTCCGACGAGACCGCCGACGAGGCGACCAAGCTCCAGGATATCATCGACAGCCAGAACCTCTGGGATCTCGACAGCCAGGTCGAAGTCGCCATGGAGGCGCTGGGCTGCCCGCCCGGCGATGCCGACGTCAACAACCTCTCGGGCGGCGAGAAGCGCCGAGTGGCGCTCTGCGCGCTGCTGCTGTCGAAACCCGACCTGTTGCTGCTCGACGAACCGACCAACCATCTCGACGCCGAGACCACGGCGTGGCTGGAGAACCACCTGCGCGAGTTCCCCGGCGCGGTGCTGATCATCACCCACGACCGCTACTTCCTCGACAATGTCACCGGCTGGATTCTCGAGCTCGATCGCGGCCGCGGCGTGCCGTATGAAGGCAACTATTCGGCCTACCTCAACGCCAAGGCCAAGCGCTTCGCGCAGGAGCAGTCGGAAGACGCGGCCCGCGCCAAGGTGCTGGAGCGCGAGCGCGAGTGGATGGGCCAGAGCCCCCAGGCGCGCATGGCCAAGTCCAAGGCGCGTATCCGTGCCTATGACGAGCTGGTGAAGGTCAACGAGGCGCGTACCCAGTCCTCGACGGCACAGATCATCATCCCGCCGGGCGAGCGGCTGGGCCAGAACGTCATCAACATCGAGGGCGTCACCAAGTCGTATGGCGATCGGGTGCTGATCGACAACCTGACCTTCAAGCTGCCGCCGGGCGGTATTGTCGGCGTCATCGGCCCGAACGGCGTCGGCAAGTCGACTTTGTTCCGGATGATCACCGGGCAGGAAAAGCCGGATTCGGGCGAGATCACCGTCGCCGACAACGTCAACCTCGGCTATGTCGACCAGAGCCGCGACACCCTCGCGCCGAACAAGACGGTGTGGGAGGAAATCTCGGGCGGCAACGAGATCCTGATGCTGGGCAAGCGCGAGATGAACTCCCGTGCCTACACTTCGGCGTTCAACTTCAAGGGCGCCGACCAGCAGCAGAAGGTGGGCAACCTCTCAGGCGGGCAGCGCAACCGCGTGCACCTCGCCAAGATGCTGAAGTCGGGCGCCAACGTCTTGCTGCTCGACGAACCGACCAACGATCTCGACACCGAAACCCTCGCCGCGCTCGAAGAGGCGCTGGAGGAATTCGCCGGTTGCGCCGTGATCATCAGCCACGATCGTATGTTCCTCGATCGGCTGGCCACGCACATGCTGGCCTATGAAGGCGACAGCCACTTCGAGTGGTTCGAAGGCAACTTCCAGGATTACGAGCAGGACAAGATCCGGCGCCTGGGTGCGGACTCGGTGAACAACCACCGGGTGACGTACAAGAAGCTGACGCGGTAACCGTCGCTCCAGTTTTCGAGAAGGGCGGCGTCGATGACGCCGCCCTTCTTCTTTGTCGGTTGGTTGCGGGGCAGGGCGCGCCATTTCCGGCTCATAAGCGAAGGTCGGACAGTATCGCGCGTGGGGCTCCCCCCTCCCACCGCCTGACGACGGCACCCTCCCCCGTAAACGGGAGAGGGCCGCCGACTGCACGTTCCGAGCACTCTGTTGGCGCAGTCAGGATTCCCTCTCCCGCTTGCGGGGGAGGGAGGACCAGCCAAAGGCTGGTGGGAGGGGGGAGCCCCACGCACTGAGTGTTGCTATTTGGTTCGACCGGTCGCCGGTGGCGTATCGTCTGCCGCGGCACCGAGGCCGCCCATCCCCATGCCGCCACCACCCATGCCGCCACCTCCGCCGGCACCACCGCCTCCGCCGCCTTCACCACTGCCTCTGCGGCCGCCGCCACCTCCTGTGCCTGGTCGCGTCGGACCTTGCGGCGGGATGGCGAGGTCGGCTGGCACCGGCTCGAGGTCGAGCGCCTTGCGGATGTAGTTGCGGAGCGACACCACCAGCTCGTCGGTACGGATGGCGGTGCCGGCGGCGAGGTCGCGCGCCGCGCGATCGGCGAGGCGGACCTGTTCCTCGGTGCCGAGCAGCAGGATGTCGGAAAGCGCCGCTTCGACCGCATCGCGGATCTGGCGGCGACGTTCGGCGGCGGTCTCACTCGGCACGTGCGGTTCGTCGCTCGCTGCAGGATCAGTCGGCTTGTGGTCGCGCTTGTGGGTGGGATCGACCGTCATGGTGCCGGTGAAGGAGCCGCCCAGCACCTTATAGGCGGCGATCAGGGTCTTCAGCCGTTCGTTGATCTGCCGGTTGAGCCGCTGCTGGCGCTGCTGGATGGTCATCATCGCCACCAGCCGGATGCCGATGCCGATCAGGGCGACCAGCGCCACGCCGATCAGCGTCGCGAGCACGCTCTCCCACGAACTGAAGTCCAGACCCCGCACCGGCTCGCTCCCTGATCCGCACCGCTCTCAACGATAGGGTACATGAAAACAGGGACTTCGCCGCAGCGATCCTCAGTCCTTCTCGCCCTCCAGCCGAAGCATATCCCCGCCTTCGCCCAGCGAGATCAGGCCGGTCTTTGCATAGAGATCCAGCTTCGCCCGCGTGTCGGCGATGTCGAGGTTGCGCATGGTCAGCTGGCCAATGCGGTCGGCCGGGCTGAACGGCGCGTCCTCGACCTTCTCCATGCTCAGCCGCTCCGGCGCATAGGTGAGGTTCGGGCTTTCGGTGTTGAGGATCGAGTAGTCGTTGCCGCGGCGCAGTTCGAGCGTCACTTCGCCGGTGATGGCGTTGGCCACCCAGCGCTGCGCCGTTTCGCGCAGCATCAGGGCCTGAGAGTCGAACCAGCGGCCCTGGTAGAGCAGGCGGCCGAGCTTCAGCCCGTTGATGCGGTACTGCTCGATGGTATCCTCGTTGTGGATGCCGGTGACCAGGCGCTCGTAGGCGATATGCAGCAGCGCCATGCCCGGCGCCTCGTAGATGCCGCGGCTCTTGGCCTCGATGATGCGGTTCTCGATCTGGTCGCTCATGCCGAGGCCGTGGCGGCCGCCGATAGCGTTGGCTTCGAGGAACAGCGCGACGGGATCGGCGAAGGTCTGGCCGTTCAGCGCCACCGGCTGGCCCTCGGCGAAGCGCACCACCACCTTCTCGGCCGGGACGTTCACGTCGTCGCGCCAGAACGGCACGCCCATGATCGGGTTGACGATCTTGATGCCGCTGTCGAGGCTTTCCAGATCCTTGGCCTCATGCGTCGCGCCGAGCAGGTTGCTGTCGGTCGAGTAGGCCTTCTCGGCACTCATCTTGTAGGCGAAGCCGTGCGAAGTGAGGAAAGCCGACATCTCGGAGCGGCCGCCCAGTTCGTCGATGAACTGCTGGTCGAGCCAGGGCTTGTAGATACGCAGGTTCGGGTTGGTCAGCAGGCCGTAGCGATAGAAGCGCTCGATATCGTTGCCCTTGAAGGTCGAGCCGTCGCCCCAGATGTTGACCCCATCTTCCTGCATGGCTGAGACCAGCATGGTGCCGGTGACGGCGCGACCGAGCGGCGTGGTGTTGAAATAGGTGATGCCGCCGGTCGAGATGTGGAAGGCGCCGGACTGGATGGCGGCGATGCCCTCGTGCACCAGCTGGGTGCGGCAATCGACGAGCCGCGCGTTCTCGGCGCCGAAATCCATCGCCTTCTTGGGGATCTCGTCATAGTCGGCTTCGTCGGGCTGGCCGAGATTGGCGGTATAGGCATAGACCTTGGCGCCCTTGAGCTTCATCCACAGCAGGGCCGCGCTGGTGTCGAGGCCGCCGGAAAAGGCGATGCCGACTTTTTCTCCCTTGGGCAGGTTCTTCAGGATCGTACTCACGGGGGGACTCCAGTCGGCTCGAAGGTTTGGCGGGGACGCTATTGGCTCGGGCGAATAGCAAAATTCGCGCCGCTCGCATAGCAGCGGGCTCAATCGATTGTTGGGCCCTGAGCGCCGCGCTATGAGACCCCGAAGACAAACAGGATCTCTGAGATGGCTGACTGGTCTCCCTCCACCTACCTGAAGTTCGAAGACGAGCGGACGCGGCCGGCGCGGGACCTGCTGGCGCAGGTGCCGCTGGCGGCGCCGGGGCGGGTGGTCGATATGGGGTGCGGGCCGGGCAACTCGACCGAGCTGCTGGTGGAGCGATTTCCAGACGCCGAGGTGATCGGGCTCGACAATTCGCCCAACATGCTGGCCGAGGCACGGCAGCGGGTGCCGGGGGCGCGCTTCGATGTGGCCGATGCCAACAGCTGGGTGCCCGAGGCGGGGACCGAGCTGGTGTTCGCCAATGCGATCTACCAGTGGGTGCCGAGGCATATCGAGGCGCTGCAGAACGTGGCGGCGGCGCTGCCTGACGGCGGGGTGCTGGCGGTGCAGATGCCCGACAATGTCGGCGAGCCGTCGCACCAACTGATGCGCAAGGTGGCGTCCGAGGGGCCGTGGGCCGAGCGGCTCAAAGACGCGGCGCGGGCGCCGTTGCCGCCAGTTCGCACCTACTACGATGCCCTGCGGCCGGCTGTACGGCGCGTCGAGATCTGGCACAGCGACTACAACCATGTGCTCGATGGACCGGAAGCGATCGTCGAGTGGGTGAAGGCGACTGGGCTGAGGCCGTTCATCGATCCATTGCCGGCCGGGGAGCGCGAGCAGTTCCTGGCCAACTATCTGGGGCTGATCGGCGAGGCCTATCCGCGCACCGTGGACGGCAAGGTGCTGCTGCGCTTTCCGCGGCTGTTCATCGTTGCGGTGAAGTAGGGGCGGCAGCGCTGCCGCCCCTTGGGCTCACACCTCGCGACGCCAGCTGATCACCGGACCATCTTCGGGGTCGATGCGCCCGCCACTGCGAGCAAAGCCGTTGGCGGTGAGCACCCGCTGCGAGGCGAAGTTGTCGACTGCCGTTTCGGCCAAGACCGTAGCGACCCGCGGGTCGGTTTCCGCCCAGCGGAGCAGGTCCGCCACGGCGCGGGTGGCGACGCCACGCCCTTGGCTAGCTGGGGCGACGCCGTAGCCGATCTTGATGTCGGCGCTCTCCGGGGCACGGATCAGCGAGAGGAGGCCGACGATGGTCTGGTCCTCGACGATCAGCCAGGCAGAAGGAGCGAAGCTCTCGCCGATGACAGCAGCGAGTTCGGCCAGCATTTCCAGGACTGGAGGCGGGGCGATATCGGCGGCGAGGCGCAGGTTATTGGGGCCGCGGCCTGCAATGAGCGCGGCGAAGTCGGAAGCAGTTGCTTCGATCAGCATGTTGGTTCTCGGCATTCGGTTGAGTGGCGCCAGCAGGCTGGCGCGGCACAAGCCGAGCGACGGATATCAGGCGTCAGCGAACACGTTCACTTGGGGCCATCCTGCCGCACGGCGAGGGATGGGAAGCGTGGTCAAAGGCATTCTCCTCAGGTTGCGTCGTCACTAGCAGCGGGGATCGTTCGAAGGCAAGTCCGGCTCGGCGTGCTGGCCACTGGCGACGGGCGGTGCTAGATGCGCGCTTTGCTTTGTTCGAGGCTGGTCATGACCTCTCCCTTTGAAATCGACTTCGACGGCGCGCTGATCCGCGGCGAGGCTGACGGCTTCGGCATTCCGGTGGTGTTCCTGCATTCCGGTGTCACCGACCGGCGCATGTGGTCCGAACAGATGCGGCAGCTGGCGGCCGAGGGTTATCACGTCATCAGCTACGACCGGCGCGGCTATGGCCAGACCGAGACGGCCGATGTGCCGTTCAATCACCTGGTCGATCTCGAAACGGTGCTCGATCGATTGAGCGTCCACGCGGCGATCCTGGTGGGCTCGTCGATGGGTGGCGCGCTGGCCATCGATTTTGCGCTCGAGCATCCGAACCGGACCATTGCGCTGGTGCTGATGGGCACCGGAGTGACCGGGGCCGAGGGCTATGAGGTCGATGAGGAGGTCGAGCAGCTCGAGGAGGCGTTCGAATACGCCAAAGAGCGGGGCAATATCAGCACCGCCAACCGCATCCAGGCGCATGAGTGGCTCGATGGGCCTTATGGCGAGGCCGGGCGGGTGACCGGGCCGGTGCGTGAGTTGTTCCTCGCCATGAACGAGATCCACCTCAATCATCCGCCGCTGACGCAGGAAGAGCGGCCGGAGGCGGCGTTCCACAACCTCTCGGTGATCACCGCCCCGACCCTGCTGGTGGTGGGGGAGCTCGACTGCTCCGACATCATCGCCATTCACGAAGACCTCAGCGAGGAACTCGAGAACGCCTTTGCGGTCGTGCTCGAAGACACGGCGCACTTTCCCAACCTCGAGCGACCCGACCTGTTCGACCCGATCCTCTTCGAATTCCTCGAAGCGGTGACCGGGCAGGGCGAGGATGACGGGGATGAGGGCGAGGACTGAGGCGACGCTGCCAATGTAGGGCGTGGTCAATGTTCCTTTGGGTGCCCCCTCAGGTAGTGGTGCGCGGGCGGTCGAGCCATCGTGCCTGGGAGCCGCTGGAGTTTGCTGTGCCCCTCATCCGCTAGGCCACTCTCCCAAAGCTTCGCCTGAACGCACTCGGGCTGACCCCTGTCCGCGTGCGGAAGTGATGGCGCAGCGTTTCCTGGCTGCGGAAACCCGAGGCTTCGGCGATGGCGTCGAGGCCGAAATCGGTGGTTTCCAGCAGTTCCTTCGTGCGTTCGACCCGTTCGGCGATCAACCAGGTGAGCGGGCTGAGACCCGTTGCGTCGTTGAAGTGTCGAATCAAGCTACGCTCGGAAAGCCTTGCCAGTTCAGCCATCCGGGCGATGCTCCAGTCTTCGTTCAGGCGTTGCCGCAACGTGTCGAGCAGCGGGCCGACACGGCCGCGACGCTCCTTCGCCACCGGCCGAGCGACGAACTGCGCCTGGCCACCGTCGCGATGCGCCGGCAGCACCAGGCGGCGGGCCACCATGTTGGCGACCTCGGCGCCGAAATCCTGGCGTACGATCGCGAGGCAGAGGTCGATGCCGGCGGCCGAGCCGGCGGCGGTGAGCAGGTTCCCATCCTCCGAGTAGAGGATATCGGGCAGCACCTCGATCGATGGGAACTCCGAGCGCAGGATCTCGGCATAACGCCAATGGGTGGTGGCGCGACGACCCTCCAATAGGCCGGAGCGGGCCGGGACGAACACGCCGGAACAGAGCGTCGCGATGCGGGCGCCGCGGGCGTGGGCGGCGCGCAGCGCTGCGATCAGCGGCTCGGGTACCGGCGTCATGGCGCCGCGCCAGCCGGGGACGACGATCAGCCCGGCCTGTTCGAGCCGGCCAAGATCGTGGTTGGCCGCGACGCTGATGCCGCCATTGGCGCGATAGGGGCCGGGTTCGATGCCGACGATCTCATGGGTGTACCAATCGAGGTGCGCGAATTCGGGGCGCGAGAGGCCGAAGACTTCGACGGCGATGCCGAACTCGAACATGCAGAGCTGGTCGTAGGCGAGAATGGCGACGTGGCGGTTGGGCTGATCCATGATGGCGATATCTTACCGCATATTGGCATTCCCGCCACTCACTGGCGGCGCCAGTTTCCGGCAAGTTCTCGCCATTCCAATCGCTGAGGAGGCTTCAATGCCGAGCAACGTTGCCTTTACCCCCGCCGCCGCGTCCGCCGAGGCGCTGCAGCACTTCTCCCGCCGGTTGAGTTTCGAGACCGACTGCTGGGACGTCCATGATGCGCTGAGCCGCGACGTCGCCGATTTCGTGCTGCTCGATGTACGCAGCCCCGCGATGTACGCGCAGGGGCACGTGCCGGGGGCGCTGAACCTGCCGCATGGCAAGATCACCGCGCGCAAGATGGCGGAATGGCCGGAGGGTACGCTGTTCGTCACCTATTGCGCGGGGCCGCATTGCAACGGCGCCAACAAGGGGGCGCTGCGGCTCGCTGAACTCGGTCGACCGGTCAAGGAAATGATCGGTGGGGTGACCGGCTGGTTGGACGAGGGCTTTGAGCTGGCGACCGGCGAGGCAGTGGGCGACCCGGTCATCCGGCAAGCGGCAGAATAAGTTCCGCGATTGCTCAAATGAGCTTGCCAGCGGCGCAACTCCGACGACAAGCTCCGGCCCGAACCAATGTTTGGAAGGGCTCGAAGAATGAACCGGATACTGCTTGGCGCCGCCGCTGCCGCGGCGGTGCTCATCACGCCGGCGCTGGCGTGCGAAACCATCACCAGCGCCAAGGTGAAACTCAGCGCCTGCGTCGACACGACGGCCTGGGCGACGCAGACGCCGTCCGGCGACCAGGAGTTTCTCTACTATTCCAGCGATGAGACGATCGGCTTTGCGGTGATCAACGAGAACGGCGCCTGGCCGGCCTCGCAGTTCCGCGAAGCGATCCTCAGCAATGCGGTGGCAGCGGCGCTCGATGCCAAGCCGGAGAACGTTTCGATCGTCGGCGAGCGGTTGGAGAATATCGGCGGCAAGGCCTGGAACGTCATCGAGTACCAGGTGCAGATCCCTGATGGGGCGCTGCTGTTCCAGAACTTCTACTATGTGCAGCCGGGTTTCGGCTCGAGCCAGTTCGTCTACTGGAGCGCGCCCGAGGGCGGTACGTCCACGGCGTTCCGCGCCGGGCAGATGCTGGCTACGGTTCAGTTTGCCGAGTGAGTGAAAGGGGCGGCCGTCCGGCCGCCCCGCCTGGTCAGATGGCCAGCAGGCCGTCAAAGTGCCGGCCGAGTTGCGCAGTCGGCAGGTTGGTCAGGTCCTTGGGGACCTCGGCTACGATCGTTTCGCGCAGGCCCTTGCTGAATGCGGGCCTGAGGTCGCCCAGCGCCGTCGGTGCAGCCGCAACGATCAGTTGATCGAAGGCGTGCTGCTGGTGCTTGCGCTCCAGTTCCTCGGCGACATTCTCGACGAAGCGGCGCTCGCGCACCGCCACGGGATCCGATGAGGGCTCGATGGCGCTGCGGCCATGGCCGACCGAAGAGAAGCTCCTGCCCGGGCGATCTGCCATGATCTCGCCGGCCTTCAGCGGGGTCTGTTCGAACATCAGGTCGTCGACGGCCTGCAATCCCTTGCCGGGGCCGTGGTGTTCAAACACCTTGGCCGTCGCTCCATCGGCGATGAGGATCCAGGTGACCTTGGCTTTCATGGCGTGCTCCTTTTGATGGGTACAGGAAAGCTAACGCAGGACGTGGCGATTGGTTTGATCGCCATCAAGGTGGGTTGTTCCCGTAATCACAAACTCTGATTTGTGCCGGGGGCAGGGGCACTGCTAGAAGGCGGCTCTCACTCGGCCGGCTGCGGCCCGGAAGGACACGCATTGGCGTCCGTCACCAGCACCGACGGTACCAGCAGCGAGAGCGGCCTTGCCGCGGGCGTCGCTACCTATGTGCTATGGGGCTTCCTGCCGCTGCTGTTCAACCTGCTCAACCACGTGGGCGCGGCGACGGTGGTTGCCAACCGCACGCTGTGGTCGCTGCTGGTGCTGGGCGTCATCATGATCCTGGGCGGCCGCATGGCCGAGGTCCGGGCGGCGCTGCGCGATCCGCGCACCGTGACCTCCATGGCGCTGGCTGCGCTGATCCTCGGCGCCAATTGGCTGATCTACATCTTCGCCGTCGAAACCGGGCAGGTGCTGGAAGCGAGCTTCGGCTACTTCATCCTGCCGCTGGTCAATGTGGCAACCGGGGTGCTGCTGCTCGGCGAGCGGCTCAACCGCTGGCAACTGGTGGCCATCGCGATTGCCGCCGTGGCCATCGCCATCCAGGCGGTTTCGATCGGCGGGATCCCCTATGTGGCGCTTGGGCTGGCGCTGACCTTTGCGGTCTATGGGTACCTGCGCAAGACCGCCAAGGTCGGGTCTGCGCCGGGCCTGTTCGTCGAGACCATGGTGCTGGCGCCGATCGCCATCGCGTTCCTCGGCTACAGCTTCGTGCGCGACGGCGGCATCGGTTGGCACGGCGACCCGTACTCACTTTCGCTGCTGGCGTTGACCGGGCCGGCGACGGTAGTGCCGTTGTTGCTCTTCGCCTTCGCGGTGCAGCGGCTGAAGATGACCACGGTGGGCATGCTGCAATACATCGCGCCGTCGATCACCTTCATCCTTGCCATCACCTTGTTTGGCGAGCACCTCAATGCGGTGCGGCTCGGCAGCTTTGCGCTGATCTGGGTATCGCTGATCGTCTACACCACCGATTCCGTGGTGCGCCGCCGGCGGGCCATGGCATGACGGAGCCGATGCCGCCGCTGACGCTGAGCGGCCGGGTCGAGGGCACGTTCGTGGTCGAGACTGCGGCAGTCGATTCGACCGCGCGCGCCGAGCTGATGCTGACCTATGCCGGCGTCGCGGGTGACCGCCACGAGGGGCTGGTGCGACCGAGCGGTGCGCGCGAGCCGTGGTATCCACGCGGCACGCCGATGCGCAACGAGCGGCAGGTCTCGATCCTCAGCGCCGAGGAGCTGGCCGAGATCGCGACCACGCTCAACCTGCCGCAGATCCTCGGGCAATGGGTCGGCGCCAACCTCGTTCTGTCCGGCATTGCGCACCTCACGCAATTGCCGCCGCGCAGCCTGCTGCTGTTCCCCTCAGGCGCCACCATCCGCATCGACGGCGACAACGATCCGTGCCGCAAGACCGGCAAGGCCATTGCGGTGAAGCACGAGGGCAGGGCCGACCTCGAGTTCGGCTTCGTCAAGGCGGCCACGGGGAAGCGCGGACTCGTCGGCTGGGTCGAGCGCGAGGGGCCGATCCGGGCCGGGGATGAGGTGAAGGTCAGAACCTGGCGGCAGGCGAGTTACCCGGGGTAGGGCACTGATTAGGGCGCACGGCGCCACCAACAAGAACAGGCGTCATTCCCGCGCAGGCGGGAACCTGGTGGGATGCCGCGGCACCCGCTGAGGCTGAGAGATCCCACTGGGTCCCCGCCTGCGCGGGGATGACGCCGGTGGGGGGCCGGATCGACGTCAACCACGATGCCGATGCAACCACCACGTGGGATGACCCCGCTACACCGCAGGCCGCGCCCGACGGATCGTTTCCGCGACCTGTTCGAACACCGCGCCGAACGGCGTCGCCTCGCGCCACACCAGCGTCAGCAGCCGCCGCGCGCCGGGCGATTGCAGGCGGTGGATGCGGATACGGTCACCCGTCGCTTCCTTCTTGAGGGCGATCTCGGGCAAAAGCGTAATGCCCTGGCCGTTGGCGACGAACTCGACGATGGTCGAGAGCGAGGTCGCGGCGAAGGTGCGCCGCGCGATGTCCGGATCGAGGGCGCAGGCGGCGATGGCCTGGTCGCGGAAGCAGTGGCCTTCGTCGAGCAGCAGAACGCGATCGCTGTCGATCTCGGCCAGGGGGACCGGATCCTCGGCCCGGTCGGCCGAACCGGTAGCCAGCACGAACTCGTCGGCAAACAGTGGAGCGGCGGTGAGGCGCGGGCCGCCGGCCCGGGGCTCGCTGGCAATCAAGGCGAGATCGAGGCTACCATCGGCGAGCCCTTCGACGAGCGCGTCAGTACGGCTTTCCGACACGGTGAAGCTCAGCTCGGGCAGCTCGCGCTGCAAGGCCGGAAATACATGCGGCAGCAGATAGGGCGCGACGGTGGGGATGACGCCGAGCCGTAACGGTCGCGCCGGGTTGCCGCGCTGGCCGGTGACGAACGACATCAGGCCCTCGGTCTGTTCGAGAATCGGCCGCGCCCGCTCGATAAACTCGCGGCCCAGCGGAGTGAGCCTTACCGATTTGCCGAGCCGGTCGAACAACGGCCCGCCGCACAGCTCCTCGAGCTGTCGGATCTGCTGGCTGAGTCCCGGTTGGGTGACGTGAGTGCGTTCCGCAGCGCGCCCGAAATGGCCGGTTTCCGCCAAAGCGACGGCATACTGCATCTGCCGAAGTGTGACCATAAGCTGTGATTATCACAGATAGAAGTGCAATCAATTGGCATTATGCGAACGGTCCGAGGCACAATAGAAGCATTCCAAAGTGTGGAGCCGGAGCCGATCGCGATGAAAGCGCGGGTGGTCACCGTCGCGTCACCCGGAAGCCCTATCGCAACACGACAACTCGAGACTTACGGAGACGACCATGGACGCAGCGAACGAAGGTGGCGCGGGCAAGTGCCCGGTGCCGCATGGCAGCGCGGGCCGCAGCAATCGTGACTGGTGGCCGAACCAGCTGGATCTGTCGGTGCTGCATCAGCACACCGCACTGTCCAACCCGATGGGTTCGGCCTTCGACTATGCCCAGGCCTTCAAGGCGCTCGACCTCAAGGCATTGAAGGCCGACCTCACGGCGCTGATGACCGATTCGCAGGATTGGTGGCCGGCCGATTTCGGCCATTATGGTCCGCTGTTCATCCGCATGGCCTGGCACAGCGCCGGCACCTATCGCACCGCCGATGGTCGCGGCGGCGGCGGCGGTGGGCAGCAGCGCTTCGCGCCGCTCAACAGCTGGCCCGACAACGTCAACCTCGACAAGGCCCGGCGTCTGCTGTGGCCGATCAAGCAGAAATACGGCTCGGCCATCTCGTGGGCCGACCTGATGATCCTCACCGGCAACGTTGCGCTCGAATCGATGGGCTTCAAGACCTTCGGCTTCGGCGGCGGGCGCGCCGACACCTGGGAGCCGGAACTCGACATCTACTGGGGCAAGGAAGGCGAGTGGCTCTCCGACAAGGAGCGCTACAGCGGCGAGCGCGATCTCGACAACCCGCTGGCCGCCGTGCAGATGGGCCTGATCTACGTCAACCCCGAGGGCCCGGCCGGCAACCCCGACCCGCTGGCCTCGGCGCGCGACATCCGCGACACCTTTGCCCGCATGGCGATGAACGACGAAGAGACTGTGGCGCTGATCGCCGGCGGCCACACCTTCGGCAAGACCCATGGCGCGGGCGATGCCAAGCTCGTCGGGGTCGAGCCGGAAGCGGCCGGCATCGAAGAGCAGGGGCTCGGCTGGGTCAGCTCGTTCGGCAGCGGCAAGGGCGGCGACGCCATCGGCTCGGGGCTCGAGGTCACCTGGACCTCGACGCCGACCAAATGGAGCAACAACTTCTTCTGGAACCTGTTCGGCTACGAATGGGAGCTGACCAAAAGTCCCGCCGGCGCCCACCAGTGGACGCCCAAGCACGGCATGGGCGCCAATTCGGTGCCGGACGCGCACAATGCGGATAAGCGCCACGCCCCGTCTATGCTGACCTCCGACCTGGCGCTGCGGTTCGACCCGGCCTACGAGAAGATCTCGCGCCGCTTCTTCGAGAACCCCGACCAGTTCGCCGACGCCTTTGCCCGCGCCTGGTTCAAGCTGACACACCGCGACATGGGGCCGAAGGTCCGTTACCTGGGCCCGGAAGTGCCGGCGGAAGAGCTGATCTGGCAGGATCCGATCCCGGCCGTGACGCACCCGCTGGTCGACGCTGCCGACATCGCGGCGCTGAAGGCGAAAATCCTCGCCACCGGTCTCAGTGTCTCGGAGTTGGTGAGCACGGCCTGGGCTTCGGCCTCGACCTATCGCGGCTCGGATATGCGTGGCGGCGCCAACGGCGCCCGCATCCGGCTGGCCCCGCAGAAGGACTGGGCGGTCAACCAGCCCGAGCAGCTGGGCAAGGTGCTCGGCCACCTCGAGGCCATCCAGGCCGAGTTCGGCAAGCCGGTATCGCTCGCCGACCTGATCGTCCTCGCCGGTTCCGTGGGGATCGAGAAGGCGGCCAAGGATGCCGGGCTCGATCTCACCGTACCGTTCACCCCGGGCCGGGCCGACGCATCCGCCGAGCAGACCGATGCGGCGTCGTTCGCGCCGCTCGAGCCGACCGCTGATGGCTTCCGCAACTACTCGAACGGCCGCCAGCGCCTGTCGCCGGAGGAGAACCTGGTCGATCGCGCCCAGCTGCTCGGCCTCACCGCGCCGGAAATGACCGTGCTGGTCGGCGGGCTCCGCGCCCTCAAAGCCGGCGCGCCGCAGCACGGCGTGTTGACCAGCCGGCCGGAAACGCTGAGCAACGACTTCTTCGTCAACCTGCTCGACATGGGCACGAAGTGGCGGCCGGCGTCGGAGGACCACAGCGTCTACCAGGGCGTCGATCGTGTGACCGGTGAGCCCAAATGGACCGCCACCCGCGTCGACCTGATCTTCGGTTCGCACTCGCAACTGCGGGCGATTGCCGAGGTCTACGGCCAGTCGGATGCGAAGGAAAAGTTCGCTCGGGACTTCGTCGCGGCGTGGGTCAAGGTGATGAACGCCGATCGGTTCGATCTGGCTTAGGGCCACAAACTCGATGCTCATCTAAGCGAAAACTTGGGCTTGGCCGTCTGGCCAAGTCCTTAGTTTTCGCCAGAGGGGGGATTGGGAGGCACGGTGCCCGCCACGTCCCCCCTCTTGGAATTTCTAAGGCTTAGCCAAGAAGCTAAGCCCAAGAAATTCCATTCTCCCCCGCAAGGGGGGAGATGGCCGAGGGGCCGGTGCGGGAATGACGGTCAACGACCCCTCACCGAACTCCCTGCAATTTGAATCAAATGTCCGCACTTACCTTCAGCGCGCGCACTTAACTGGCGGGCCAATCTGCCACGGTACGGCAGAAGCCGGAGGGAAGTGACATGACTGAGATGGAAGAAGGCACCACCCGAGCGTTCTCGACGTTCCGGGTTCTCAACGGTGACTCCAACATCGTGGAACGCGATCAGCTGTTCCGTAACATGGCCCAGCTCTACTCCTACGTGTCGGATCGCTGCGATGACGAGCAGGTCGCGCAGTACGACGAGGTGTTGTGCCAGCTGGCCGAATTGGTTGAGTCCGAGGCGCGCGCCCATGTGGCCAAGCTCCTGGCTCCGCTGGACCGCGCGCCGGGCAACGTGGTGGTCAAGCTCGCCAATGACGAGATCGAGGTGGCGCAGCCGCTGCTCGAATTCTCGAATGTCCTGAGCGATGACGACCTGATCGAGATCATCGCCAACCAGACCGAAGAACACCGCGTCGCCATTGCCGGCCGGACGCAGGTGCCGGAGCGGGTGGGCGAAGCCATCGTCGAGCACGGCGAGACCGCCTCGGTAATCAAGCTGGTGCGCAACACCAATGCCGAGATCGGGCAGCAGGCGCTGGAGCGCCTCGCCGAGCGCGCCGCCTCGGATGCGGCGATCGCCGCCGATCTCCGCGGACGCGAAGACCTCGACTGGAAGAGCCTCGGCGGCAAGATCGAAGCGGTGGGTGATCGGGTCCGCGAGACCATGTCGCGCATCGATCCGCGGGTTGATCCGGTCACCGTCGGCAAGGTGCAGGCGGTGGTCTACAACCGCATGCGCAACCGGGCCGGCTTCTCCAGCCAGGAATGGAAGGTCGCCTATAACCAGGTGAAGGCGCTGTCGGACCGCAAGCAGCTCGACGAGCGGGCGCTGATCCGCTTCGCCCGCTTCGGTTACGGCCACCACACCGCCGCTGCGCTCACCATGCTGCTGCGCGTCGGCCCCGAAGTCTTCGTCAAGTGGCTCGCCATGCAGGACTATGTGGCGATCACCGTGGCGTTGCGCGCCCTGGGCATCCAGCCCGATCTGTTCGAAGCGATGATCGCCTCGATGCCGTGGCGCGATCTGCCGAGCCAGGCCGACCTGCAGAATGTCCGCAAGCGCTTCGAGGCGCTGAGCAAGGACGAAGCGGTCGGCATCTTCGAGCTGTGGCGCACCCATGCCTTCCGTCGCCGGCTTCCCAACGAGGATGTCGTCGGCGCCGCCTGAATACGCCGAACTCTGTCCAACTTCATGAAGGGCGATCCCGCAACGGATCGCCCTCTTTTCGTTTCGTCATTCCGTCAGCCCAGCGAGCACGGATTCGGGTTCGGCCGGAACGATCTCGACCGGGGCATTCCAGTACTGGGCGAACTCGAGCATGTCGAAATACTGGTTGGCGACGGTGCCCGTGCCGGTCGCCTTGTCGAGGAAGGCCTCCATCATTTCGACGCTCAGTTCGAGCCGGCCCAGGTACCAGCCGAACAACGCGGTACCCTCGGTGTCGGGATTGCCTTTTCCCGTGCCGTAACGGGCCACCGGGAGATGGTTCAGGATCTCGACCCCCTCGTCGACCTGCATGTGCAGCCCGGCAATCCAGACATAGGCACAGGCCGAACGGCATTCGCCCACGGCGCGCGTCCACATGTAGCGCTCGTGGATGATCACGCCGATGCGCACGGCACTGAGCAGATCCCCGCCTGGGCCGCTGAGCTCGACGATCCGCGGCTGTCGGCGGTTGACCTCGGCGAGAAAGATACCCCCATCGACCGGGGTGATCGGGCCGGAGAGGCGGAGCACGAGGTCGCCATTGGTATTGGTGCGATACTCATAATCGGCGGCGAGCGCGGGCAGGAGCATGCCGGCAAGCACAGCGGCGCCGGCAAGCAGTCGAAGGGCGTACATTCTGATCTCCTTGTCACCCCGCGGGGCAAGGAATGCCTCAGGACCGTGCGCGCCGTCCTTTGGGCGCGATGAAAAGTTCTTAAGTGGAGGCGGTTGGTGGCGCAGATGGCGCCCACCCGCGGTGTCACCCCTTCGACGGGATGACATCGCGCTTGGGGTGCTGCTGGTGATGAACTCAGCAGAACGGTCCTACTCCTCGCGCAGTCCCGCCAGCTGCAGGCCCTCGACCAGCACCCGGTCGCGCCCGTCGGGCTGGCCGGTGCGTCCGAGGAGGCTCGATATGGTGAGATCGGGCCAGATGGCATGGGCGCGGGCGAGTTGCGCCTGCGCCTCGTCGATGCGCCCCAGGTGGGCATAGGCGGCTGCGACGATACAGTGCGAAAAGTCCACGCCCTCCGACGCCGCGAGGCCGCGCAGCCCCCAGGCCAGCGCCTCTTCGACCCGCCCGGCAGCGAGGTGGGCGCGGGCGATGCCGTTGAGGCTCCAGAAGGTTTCGGCCAGCCCGGGCGACAACTGCAGGAAGCGCGCATGGCTGGCGATGGCGCCGTCGTAATCGCCCATGAAGAAGCTGGCATAGCCCGCGACATTGGCGATCAGCAGGCTGTTGGGGTTGGCCGCCTGGGCCCGCCGGATCAGGGCGAGGCCGGTGGCGTGCTCGCCCGAGATGGTCAGCCGGACGATGCCGGCGACCAGCACGACATTGGGATCGTTGTCGTCGGCGGCCAGCCCGCGTGCCGCCAATTGCAGGGCCAGCGTTCCATCATCGACGCCGGCCGGCGCCGCGCCTCCGCGGGTCAGCCGCATCTCGTGCGCCCAGGCGGCGAGCGCCAGGGCAGGGGCAAAATCGGGGTCGAGGCCGATGGCTTGTTCGAGCAGCTCGATTGCCCGGTCGAAATCCTGCAACTGCACGATGCGCACGCCCTGCATGAAAGGCAGGGCCTGGAGGTAGAGATCGTAGGCGTCGAGATTGTCCGGCCGCTTGCGGCGAGCCCGCTCGATCTCGGCCCGGCGGAGCTGCGGCTCGATCAACCCGATCACTGCTTCGGCGATGCTGTCCTGGAAATCGAGGATGTCGCCGATGGCGCCGTCGAAGCTCTCGGCCCAAAGGTGTGAACCCGACCCGCCATCCACCAGTTGCGCCGCAACGCGGACGCGTTCCCCGGATCGGCGCACGCTGCCTTCCAGCACGTAGCGGGCGCCGAGGGTGCGAGCGACTTCGCGCACGTCCACTGCTCGGCCCTTGAAGGCGAAACTGGAGTTGCGGGCAATGACCGCAAAGGTCTTGAAGCGCGACAGTGCCGCGATCAATTCCTCGACGATGCCATCGACGAAGTACTCCTCGGCGCCGAGGTTGGCGAAGGGCAGGATCGCGATGGCCGGGATGCCGGAGCCGGCGCCGCCCGCATCGCGCACCAGCCGATAGCCGACCCGCGCGACATTGCCAATCCACTCGGCACCGTCCGGTCGGGTGCCGAGCAGCTTGCGAAGCGTTGCGACCTGCACGGCGAGGTTGCCTTCCTCGACAATGGTGTCGGGCCAGGCTCGGTCCAGCAATTGCGGTTTGCCGACGACCTCGCCATTGGCCTCGAGCAGCGCCTGCAGCACCGCCGCGGCCCGGCCGCCAAGCGGCACCAGTTCATCCCCGCGCAACAGCGTCGCGCTGGTGGTATCGAACAGGTAAGGACCGAAAGCGATGCGCTCACCCATGGCGGGTCGAATGAGCCCGTGGCCGGCCGATCGAGTCAAGCTCCGCCATGGGACTGGACCTGACGTCGTAAGGGATATAAAGATATCTTTATATCTCGTGAGGCGGAATGAACGACACGGCGGATCTGGTTGGGGTGCTGCGCGCGGCGGGGGAAACCACCCGGCTGCGCCTTCTGGCATTGCTGGCCGATGGCGAACAGTCGGTCAAGGACCTCACTGAAATCCTTGGCCAGAGCCAGCCACGGGTTTCGCGTCATCTCAAACTGCTTGCCGATGCCGGGCTGATCACCCGCAACGCCGAGGGCGCCTGGGCCTATTACGGGCTCGCACCCGAAGGGCCGGGCGGCGACCTGGCGCGGTGGCTGATCGGGCGGCTCTCGGCCGACGATGGCGAGCGGCTGCGCGACCGGCAGCGGCTCGAGGCAGTGCGGCTCAACCAGGCCGAGCAGGCGGCCGCCTACTTCGCCAAGGTCGCCGACAGCTGGGATCTGCTGCGCTCACTGCACGTGCCTGAGGAGGCGGTGGAGGCCGCCATCGTCGAAGCGATGCAGGGCAGGGTGGTCGACACCCTGATCGATCTCGGCACCGGCACCGGCCGGATGCTCGAGCTGCTCGCGGGACATTATCGGCGCGGCATCGGCATCGACGCGAGCCGCGAAATGATCGCGGTGGCGCGCGCCAAGCTCGCCTCGTGCTCGATCGGCCACGCCCAGGTGCGGCTCGGCGATATCGCCGATCTCGATGCCGGCGCCGGACGGGCCGACATCATCGTCATCCACCAGGTGCTGCATTATTTCGACGACCCGGGCCGGGTGCTGGCGCAGGCCCGTCGCGCCTTGAAGCCGGGCGGCGAGATGCTGATCGTCGATTTCGCGCCGCATGGGCTCGAGTTCCTCCGTTCGCACCATGCGCACCGCCGGCTTGGCCTCAGCGAGGCGCAGATGGCCGGCTGGGCGCGCGCCGCCGACCTCGAGGTCAGCGACCTCAGATCCTTTCCACCCACCAATCCGACCGAGGGGCTCACTGTGTGCCTCTGGCGGCTTACCGACGAGACGGACAACCCGATATGAGTACTGACTACACCGACCGCCCGAGCCGCATGCGCCCGGACGTGCGGCCCGATTTCCAGGTCTCGTTCGAGTTCTTCCCGCCCAAGACCGACGTCATGGAGGAGCGGTTCTGGGAGTCGATCCATAAGCTGGCGCCGCTGCATCCGCGCTTCGTTTCGGTCACTTACGGTGCCGGTGGCTCGACGCGTGAGCGCACGTTGCGCATGGTCAAGGAAGTGAAGTCGCAGACCGGCGTCGATGCTGCGGCACATCTTACCTGTGTCGGTGCGACCCGCGAGGAAGTCGACGCCGTCGTCCAGGGTTACAAGGATGCCGGTATCGATCGGATCGTCGCTCTGCGCGGCGATCCGGCCGAGGGTATCGGCCAGCCCTTCGTCCCGCATCCGCAGGGCTACCAGAATGCCGCCGATCTTGTCGCCGGCATCCGCAAGATTGGCGATTTTGACATCTCGGTTGCCGCCTATCCCGACAAGCATCCCCAGAGTCCCAACTGGGAAGCCGACATCGACAACCTCAAGCGCAAGCTCGATGCCGGGGCGACCCGCGCCATCACCCAGATGTATTTCGACAACGACGACTACTTTCGGCTCGTCGAGCGGGCCCAGGCGGCCGGGATCACGGCGCCGATCGTGCCGGGCATCCAGCCGATCCATTCGTTCAAGCAGATCTCCGGCTTTGCGGCGCGTTGCGGCGCCTCGATCCCCGGCTGGCTGGCCGAGCGGTTCGAGGGGTTGGACGAGGATCCCGAGACCCATGCGCTGGTTGCATCGGCGGTCGCCGCCGAGCAGGTGTTGGAACTGGTCGACAACGGGATTACAGAGTTTCACTTCTTTACCCTGAACCGCTCCAACCTGGTGCTGGCGCTGGCGCGGTTGCTCGGGGCCCGGCCGGACTGAGCCGAAGCCGTTCAGCGTCCGTTCAGGTGGACTCCGGCAACGTCCAGAGTGGGGCAGTGCCCCGGCCATCCACAAAATGGCCACGTTAATTGGCTTCCGTCGGGCAGTGGGGACGGGGGCAAGTTGAAGGACAGCAGCCTATGAAACTCGATGGCAAGGTGAAGGGCGGATTGGCTTGGGCCGGTCTCGTCGTCATCCTCGCGGTGCCCGCCGCGAACATGGTCGTCGGTAACCAGAACAGCGGCACGGCCAACAGCGCCGTGACGACGTCGGATGCCAGCGCCACCAAGCCCCTGTTGAAGGTTCCTGCCGCAGCCAAGCCCGGCACGACCGATCCAATCCAGACGGCTAGCGCCACGACCACTGAAGATCCGGTCGACAAGCTGCTGTCGAAGGGCAAGAAGCTGCCCTCCTACATTTCTGACGGCGACGGTGCGACACCGGCGAAGCCGAGCGCCTCGACGACGGACAAGCCGACAACGCCGGTGAAGCTGAAGCCGATTTCGCCGACTACGCCGATCAAGGCGCCGACCGAGGTTGCCGCTGTCGCCCCGACGGAGACGCCGCCGGTGCCGCTGCCGCGCGACGCGCGACCCAAGGCCACTGCGGTCGCATCGCTGCCGGCGGCGGAGAAGCCGCTGATCGTCGACGAGAACAAGGTGCGCCGGGAGGAGAACGCTGCGGTCGAGCCGTTCCCGCTCAGCGACGACGAGGTCGTGACCGGCGACCAGCTCGAGGAATGGGATTCGGGCTCGCTCGCCGACTATCTCGAGCGCAAGGGCCTGTTGTCGCAGACCTCGGCGGAAGAGAGTTACGATCCGGATGGGTTCTACCTCGACGAGGGACCGAACAAAAAGAAGAAGAAGCCGGTGCAGGACGACGACTTCTTTTTCTTCTGAAATCTGCGGCCGCCCAACAAGGCGGCCGAAACGTGATTAGGGGCCGACGATGCAATCCGCCGCATGTCTCATGGCTATGAAATTCCCGTTCGGCGGCTATTGTGCGCCCAGGTCGGAGAGCCACATGTCGGTCTGGCAACGTCTTAGTGCCTTCATCGGGTCGGCCTCGGAGCGGACCGGGTTGGTCGGCTCGATCATCAACGCCCTCGACCCCGACACCTGGCTACCGGGTGGTCGCGACGCGGCGTTCACCCTGGCGCTGATCGCGCTGTCGGCCAAGATGGCGGTGTCGGATGGCGTGGTCACGGCATCGGAGCTGCGGGCCTTCCAGCGCACCGTCGAGATTCCCCCGGGAATCGAGGAGCAGGTCGACAAGCTGTTCAAGCTGGCCCAGCAGGATGTCGCCGGCTACGAAGCCTATGCCAAGAAGGTGCGGCGCTTCTTCATCGATAGCCCCGATACGCTCGAACATGTGCTCGACAGCCTGTTCTTCATCGCCTCGGCCGACGGAATGATCCACGAGGCCGAACTCGATTACCTCAAGAATGTCAGCGACATCTTCGGTTTCGACGATGCGCGGTTCGAGCAGCTGACCTCGCAGCACGTGCTGTTCGATCGCGGCGCCGACCCCTATATCGTGCTGGGTCTCGCGCCGAGCGCCGAGCGCGACGAGGTGAAGCGGGTGTATCGCCTGCTGGTTGCCGAGCACCATCCGGACCGGCTGATCGCCAAGGGCGTGCCCGAGGAACTGATCGATGTGGCGACCGCCCGCATGGCGGCGATCAACAACGCCTACAACCAGATCATGAAGCGCGCCGCCTGACGGCGCGCCCATCTGACTGTGCGCTTGACTGAGCCCTGTCACGCCCCCCATATGCGCCTCGCCAGTTGACCGGGTGACCGCTCCTGTTTCCGTGGGAGAGGAAAGTCCGGGCTCCATCGAAATACGGTGACGGCTAACGGCCGCCGGGGGCGACCCCAGGGAAAGTGCCACAGAAAGCAAACCGCCTCGCGTTCGCGCGCGGTAAGGATGAAAGGGTGCGGTAAGAGCGCACCGCGGACCTGGCAACAGGGACGGCACGGCAAACCCCACCGGGAGCAAGACCAAATAGGGATGACGCGGGGTTCGCCCCAGCCGGTTTTCGAGGCCTGTCATCCGGGTTGGTTGCATAAGGCCGGCAGTAATGCCGGTCAAAGATGAATGGTCACCACGTCAGCGCCGTGAGGCGCCGGCCCTACAGAACCCGGCTTATAGGTCAACTGGCATTTCTCCCCTTCAACTGTAGCGGCTCACGATTGGTGCGTCGCGAGCCCGCTCCTGCAGTCGGGAATCCCTCTCCCGCTTGCGGGGGAGGGGGAACCAGCCGACAGGCTGGTGGGAGGGGGCCACAAACACGGCCTCTGCCCAGTCCGCCTACAGTCTGTGCGTGGGGCACCCCGCTCCCACCGCCTTACGGCGGTCCCCCCTCTCCCGCAAGCGGGAGAGGGTTCCCGACTGCCAGCTCCGAGGAGTCCCATATTCCAGACATTGTGTATGAAAAACTTGACACTATGTCGGCTTCATCTTACATGCCTCATCACATTGAACCGAGGCTGGAGGCCGGGATGAGCTTTAAGGAATGGGAATCCGTGGTGAACATCATCGCAGCGCTGGTGATCGGAGCCTGGGTGATCTTCGAGGCGCTGACCAACCCGCCGGCGAGCATTGCCGTGGTGGCAAGCCGGCTGCTCTGGGCGATCCTCTTCGGGGTGCTGTTCACCATCGCGGCGATGATCGCGATGTCGATCCTCGTCTCCATTGCGCGGCGTGAGCAGTTCAGGGACGAGAAGGCTGATGAGCGGGACAGGCTGGTGAGCCTGCGCGCCATGCGCAATGGCTACGTCATTGCCTCGATCGCCGGTATCGCCTGCCTGTTCACCCTCGCCTTCGGCACCAATCCGGCGGAAGCCGCCTACGTCCTGTTCGGCGGGCTGCTGCTGGCCGGTCTGGTCGATGCCGCCTCGCGGCTGGTCTACTACCGGATCGGCTGACGGTCATGGGCAAGGGACAGGCGCGGATCGACAACACCATCCGCACGCTGCGCTTCAACGCCGGCGAGATGACCCAGGCGGCGCTGGCCGAGAAGGTGGGGGTCACCCGCCAGACCATCGTCGCCATGGAGCAGGGGCGCTATTCGCCCTCGCTCGAAGTCGCCTTCCGGGTGGCGCAGGCCTTCGGCGTGCCGCTCGAAGAAGTATTCCAGTATCGTGGGGAGGGCGAGTGATGCTTGCTGCCATCGTCGAGCGCTATGGCCCGCCCGAGGTGCTGGTAATCCGCGACGTGCCGACACCCACGCCCGGCCCCGAGCAGGTGCTGGTGCAGATCCGTGCCAGCGTGGTGACACCCTCGGATGTGGCCTTCCGCAATGGCGAGCTGTGGATCGCCCGGCTGTTCTCCGGCCCGTTCAAGCCGCGCCTGCCGATCCTCGGCGATGCGTTTGCCGGAACGGTCGCCGGTGTCGGCGCCGGCGTCACGCGCTTTGCCGTCGGCGACCGGGTTGCGGGCTCCACCGGCCCCGAACTTGCCGCACATGCCCAGTTCGCCGTCACCGATCAGTCCGGCGCCATCGTCAGGTTGCCGGACGGGGTGGAGTTCGGCGCGGCGGCGGGGCTCTGCGACGGCGGGCTCACGGCGCTGCCTTTCCTCCGCGATCACGGTCGGTTGCAGGCGGGACAGCACGTGCTGGTCAACGGCGCATCGGGCAGCATCGGCAGCACGGCGGTGCAACTGGCGCGCGCCATGGGCGCGGTGGTGACCGGCGTTACCAGTTCCCGCAACGTCGAACTGGTCCGCGCACTCGGCGCCGACCGGGTGATCGACTACACCCGGGAGGATTTCACCGCCGCCGACAGCGCTTATGACGTGATCTTCGACACCGTCGGCAAATCCAGCTTCGCCCGCTGCCATGGGGCGCTGAAGCCCGAGGGCGTCTACCTCACCCCAACGCCGATGCTGTCACCGTCGATGCTGCGGAAGACCGGCCGACGGGCCCGCTTCGCCGCCACCGGCTTGAGGAAGCCTGCCGACAAGGCCAGGGACCTGGTCCAGTTGTTCGACTGGATGCGACAGGAACAACTGCGCACCGTGATCGAGCGCGAGTACGAACTGGCGGAGATCGTGGCAGCGCATGCCCGGGTCGAGACAGGCCACAAGGTCGGCTCCATCGTGGTGAACGTCTCGTAACCTCAATGGAACCTTAACCTAACCGCCGCAAAGTGCGCCGATACCCAGTATGGGTGATTTCTTTGTGCCGGCGGTGCCGGGTGGAGTTCGAGCGGGATGAGTGAGCCCAAGGGCAGCGACAGCCAGGCGCCGCATGTGCCGGTGCTGCTGGCCGAGGTGCTCGATGCGCTGGCCCCGCTCGAGGGCGCCCGCATCCTCGATGGCACGTTCGGGGCGGGGGGCTATTCTCGCGCCTTGCTGGAAGCCGGCGCTTCGGTGGTTGCGCTCGATCGCGACCCCTCGGTGTTGCCGCATGCCGAGCGGCTCGGCGCCGATTTCCCGCACCGGTTCAAGTTCGTAGCAGGCACCTTTTCCAACCTGGATGAGCTGGCCGATGGGCCGGTCGATGGCGTGGTGCTCGACATCGGCGTTTCGTCGATGCAGCTCGACCAGGCGCAGCGCGGCTTCTCGTTCATGCAGGAAGGCCCGCTCGACATGCGGATGTCGTCGGAGGGCGAGTCGGCCGCCGACCTGGTGAATACGCTCGATGAGGCCGAACTCGCAAACCTGCTGTTCGCCTTCGGCGAGGAGCGCAAGTCGCGTCGTATCGCCAACGCCGTCGTCGCAGCGCGCGCCACGGCGCCGATTTCGACCACCACGCAGCTGGCGCGTCTCATCGAAAAGACCATTGGGCGGAAGCCCGGCGACGCGCATCCCGCGACCCGCAGCTTCCAGGCGCTGCGCATAGCGGTGAACGGCGAGTTCGACCAACTGGTCGAGGGGCTGTTCGCCAGCGAGCGGCTGCTGGGCGAGGGCGGGCGGCTTGCCGTCGTCACCTTCCATTCCCTCGAAGACCGGATCGTCAAACGCTTCTTCGACCCCGAGAAGGGGGCGCCGACGCAGTCGCGCCACCTGCCGCAGGTGGTGCAGGAGGCGCCGCGCTGGGCGCGCGCCGGCAAGGCGCTGAAGGCTGGTGCTGCCGAGCTTGGGCGTAACCCGCGTTCGCGCTCGGCGACGCTGCGCGCCGGGGTGCGGACGACGGCGCCGGCCCGCGCCACCAGCTATGCCGGGCTGGGCGTGCCGCTGTCGCGAGGTGCCGCATGATCAAGATGCTCAATGCCGTGATGGTCTGCACCAGCCTCGTCGGGCTGGTCGGCGTCTACGCGCTGAAATACTCGGTCGAGGACATTGCCAGCGACAAGGTGGCGCTGGAGCGCAAGATCGATCGGCAGGAGGGTGATCTCAGCCTGCTCAAGGCCGACTGGTCGTATCGCAACCAGCCGGCGCATGTGGCGCCGATCGTCGCGCGTCACCAGGAAGCGCTGGCCCTGGTGCCGACGGCGCAGGATCAGTTCGGCCGCATGGACAACCTGCCGATGCGCCCCGCCGCACCCGATACCGCGGCGCTCGACGCGCTGCTTTCCTCGCTCGATGCGGGCATCGACCCGATCGAACAGCTGATCGAGGCCAACTAGATGGCGATCATCACCGAAGGCGCCGAAACCATCTCGCTCGACGGCGGGCGGAAATCACGCGGCAATCTCACCAAGGCGCGCATCCGCTGGGTCATTGTCGCGCTGGTGCTGGTGTTCGGCACCGTCGGTGGCCGGCTGATCCAACTGGGCGCCACCGTTACCGATTCCACCATCGAAGGTATCGAACGCGACGTCATCACTGCCAGCCGCCCCCCGGTGCTCGATCGCAATGGGCTGGAGATGGCGGTCGATATCCGCGTGCCCTCGCTGTTCGCCGAGCCGCGTCGCATCATCGACGTCGAAGAAGCCGTGCAGAAGCTGCGCACCGTGCTGCCCGACCTCGACGAGGATTGGCTGCGCAAGCGCCTCAGCGGCGACAAGGGCTTCGTCTGGGTGAAGCGCGAGCTGACTCCGGCGATCGAGGAGAAGATCTTCCAGCTCGGCATTCCGGGGCTGGATTTCGTCACCGAGAGCAAGCGCTTCTACCCCTCGGGGCAGGAGGCCTCGCATATCCTGGGCTCGGTCAATATCGACAACCAGGGTACCATGGGCATCGAAAAGCACATGGACGATGACAGCCTGGCGCTGCTGCAGTCGATCGGGCTGGCCCGCGGCAACGAGATGACGCCGGTGAACCTCGCCATCGACTTGCGCGTGCAGCATGTCATGTACGAGCAGTTGCAGGATGCGCTGGTGCGCTACAAGGCGATCGCCGCCGCCGGCGTGATGATGGACGTGAAGACTGGCGAGATCGTCGCGCTGGCCTCGCTGCCCGATTTCGACCCGAACAACCCCGCGACCCTGTTCCAGGACTATAACGGGGTGAAGAACGACCGCTTCAACCGCATCACCTCAGGCATCTACGAGCTCGGCTCGACCTTCAAGACGGTGACGCTGGCCGGAGCGCTCGACAGTGGCAAGGTGCGGATCACCGATCAGTTCGACGCCCGCTTCGGCGTGCGCTTCGGGCGCTTCACCATCGACGATTTCCACGGCAAGCATCGGGTGCTGAGCGTGCCCGAAGTCTACAAATACTCGTCCAACATCGGCACCATCAAGATCATGCAGCAGCTGGGCAAGGACGACTTCCGCGCCTTTCTGTCGAAGATCGGCATGGACAAGACCGTGCCGTTCGAACTGCCGGAAATGCGCAAGCCGAAGGTGCCGGACAAGTTCTCCGAGATCGTCGCCGCGACCTCGAGCTTCGGACACGGCCTGTCGGTGTCGCCGCTGCACATGGTTCGCGCCGTCGCCGCCTTCGTCAATGACGGCAACATGGTGCCGCCCACGCTCTACAAGCGCAGCGAAGCCGAAGCGCGCCAGCTCTACGAGCAGGTGATTTCGCCCTCGACCAGCGCCGAAATCCGCTACCTGATGCGCCTCAACGCGCTCGAGGGCTCCGGCACGCAGATGAACAAGCTGGCCAACGGCTATCGGGTCGGCGGCAAGACCGGTACCGCCGAAAAGGTCGTCGGAAGGTCATATTCGTCGGACAAGACCTTTGCGGTGTTCGCCTCGGCTTTCCCGCTCGACAATCCACGCTACGCCATGGTGGTGATCGTCGACGAACCGCAGGACGAAAATGCCCAGTCGGGTCATACCGCCGGCTGGAATGCCGGCCAGGTGACGGGTCGCGTGGTGCAGCGGGTTGCGCCGATGCTTGGAATCGCGCCCGACTTCAGCGAAATGTTGGATACGAGCCTTGTCCCAGTCGAACTCCGCTGAAGCCATTCGAGAAGAAAGCGTGCCCTTCGCGCTCACAGAACTGCTGAAAGGGGCAGGAGCCACGACCGTTCCGGCCATCGACGTCGAGGGCATCAATGCCGACAGCCGCGCCATCGGCCGCGGCGAGGCGTTTTTCGCGCTGCCCGGCACCCGCGTGCATGGCGACGGCTTTGCCGCCCAGGCCGTCGGTCGCGGCGCCAGCGTGATGATCAGCGATCGCCAGCCGGAAGCCGATCCGGGCATACCGGTAGTGCTGGTCGAGGATGTGCGGGCGGCCTATGCACAGGCCGCGGCGCGGCAGTTCGCGCCGCAGCCCGATGTCTCGGTGGCCGTCACCGGCACCAATGGCAAATCCTCGATTGTCTCGTTCGTGCGCCAGATCTGGGATGCGTGCGGCATCGCCGCGGCCAGCCTCGGCACCGTGGGCGTCGAGACCAGGGCCGGCATCCGGCCGCGCGAACTCACCACCTCGGACGCGCTGTCGCTGCATCGCGACCTCGGCGAACTCAAGGCCGAAGGCATCGGCCATATCGCCATGGAAGCGTCGAGCCAGGGGCTCGACCAGCGGCGGGTCGACGGCATCCGCTTCAACGCGGTGGCCTTCACCAACCTCAGCCGCGATCACCTCGACTATCACCGCGATATGGAAACCTATCGCGATGCCAAGCTCCGTCTGTTCACCGATCTGATCGCCGATGGCGGCGCGGCAGTGGTCAATGCCGATGATCCCGAGCACACGCCGTTCCTGTTCGCGGCGCTCGACCGGGGCGCGACGCTGATGACGGTGGGCAAGGAGGGGGCGTTCCTCGAGCTCACCGACATCCGCAACGAGGGCTATGGGCAGCGGGTCACCGGCCGGATGGTCGGCGAGCCGGTCAGCTTCCTGCTGCCGCTCACCGGGGCCTTCCAGGCCAGCAACGCGGCCGTGGCCCTGGCGCTGGCCGTCGCCACCGGTGCGCCGGCCGACAAGGCGGTGAAGGCGCTGGAGCAGCTCAAGGGCGCCAAGGGCCGGCTGGAACTGGTCGCCGAGCACAATGGGGCGGCGATCTTCGTCGATTATTCGCACAAGCCGGTGGCGCTGGAGACGGCGCTCGAAGCGCTCAGGCCCTATGCCAAAGGCAAGCTGCGGCTGGTGTTCGGCTGCGGCGGCGACCGCGACAAGGGCAAGCGCCCGATCATGGGCGATGTGGCCGAGCGGCTGGCCGACGATGTGATCGTCACCGACGACAATCCGCGCACCGAGGACGCCGCGACGATTCGTGCCGAAATCCTCGCGGCAGTGCCCAAGGCACTGGAAGTCGGCGACCGCCGCAAGGCGATCGAGACCGGCATTTCACGCCTGCAGCCGGGAGACGTGCTGCTGATTGCGGGCAAGGGCCACGAGGACTATCAGATCATCGGCACCACCAAGCACCATTTCTCCGACCACGAAGTGGTGCTGGAGACGCTGAAAGGATTGTAGCGCCGATGCGACCGCTCTGGACCGTCGCCGAGGTCGTCAAAGCCACCGGCGGCCGGCCCGAAGGCCTGTCGGACGGCCCGATCGCCTCGATCTCCATCGATTCCCGCGAAATTGCCGCCGAGGCGCTGTTCGTCGCCATTCGCGGCGACACGCATGACGGGCACGATTTCGTCGGTAAGGCGATCGAAGCCGGTGCCACCGCTGCGCTGGCGTCGGAGGCGTACCACGCCGCGCATGGCGGCAAGAACCTGATCGTCGTGCCCGATACGCTCAAGGCGCTCGAGCAGCTCGGCATTGCGGCGCGGGCGCGCAACCGTGGCCAGATCGTTGCGGTGACCGGCAGCGCCGGCAAGACTACGACCAAGGAGGCGATCCGCACCGTGCTCGCCGCCTATGGCGAGACGCACTACTCGATCAAGAGCTTCAACAACCACTGGGGTGTGCCGCTGATGCTGGCGCGCCTGCCGCGCGAAGCGCAGTTCGGTGTGTTCGAGATCGGGATGAACCATGCGGGCGAGATCACCCCGCTGGTCAAGATGGTGCGCCCGCATATCGCTGTCATCACCACGGTGGCGGCGGCGCATCTCGAGTTCTTCAACTCGGTGGCCGACATCGCCGCGGCCAAGGCCGAGATCTTTCTTGGCCTCGAGCCGGGCGGCACGGCGCTGCTCAATGCCGACCACGATCACCTCCATATCCTGTTCGCCCACGCCCGGGCGGCCGGTGTCGGCAAGGTCGTGACCTATGGCTTCGACGAAAGCGCCGACTGGCGCATCGGGCGGGTCGATACCTCCGCCAGTACGACGCTGGCCGAGGTGACTCATGGCGGCGAGCGCTACGACCTGAGGCTACAGGTGCCGGGCCGCCATATGGTGGCCAATGCCGTGGCGGCGCTGGCCGCGGCGCAGATCTCGGGCGAGGGCACCCGCGCCGCCATTGCGGCGCTCGCCAAGTTCGGCGCGCCGGAGGGCAGGGGGCTGACGCTGCGGCTCGGGCCCAATGCCAAGCCGCTGCTGCTGGTGGACGAGAGCTACAACGCCAATGTCGCCTCGATGACCGCCGCGATGGATCTCTACAGCTCGGTGCGACCGCCCGAGGGGCGCAAGTTCCTGGTGCTGGGCGACATGCTGGAGATGGGGCCGCAGGGGCCGCAGCTGCATGCAGGACTGGCCAACGCGGTGCTGAAGACCGGGGCAACCGAGATCTACCTGGTCGGCGCCGCGATGCGCTCGCTTGCCGATGAGCTCCGGCATCGCGCCGAAAGCGATCGCGACATCCCCGGTGTGACCCATATGCCGACCGCCGAGGAGATCAGTGATACCGTTCTCTCGGCGCTTGCCTATGGCGACGCAGTTATGGTCAAAGGGTCGAAAGGCGTCCGCCTCTCACCCTTGGTGCAGAAGATCCGCGAGCGCTTCCAGAACGTCTAGTCCGACGGGTGGGACACCAACAGCATGCTGTATTTCCTCGGGCAGTTGGGCGATAGCCTCGCCGCCTTCAACGTGTTCCGCTACATCACCTTCAGGACGGCCGGCGCGGTGATGACCGCGCTGTTCTTCGTGTTCCTGTTCGGCCCCGGCATGATCGC
>JAESFN010000142.1_pt1 | contig 117114 bp, 131 predicted proteins | sample 9269411 | NCBI WGS metagenome assembly JAESFN01 (sample SAMN14505399, study PRJNA617100) | algae metagenome | isolation source: Iphinoe sp. HA4291-MV1 and co-occurring heterotrophs from trail next to... | place: USA: Maunawili Falls, Hawaii | collected 2009-07-25
CAGTCGGCCACCGCCCAGGGCGTCATCCAGATGTACAGCGTCGACACGCTGTCCGACGCCGACGCCGCAACCGGGTTGGCCGAAGGGATCGTCCAGATCCTCAAGGCCCGCCAGTGAACCCAGGGGCGGCGGAGCAAATCCGCCGCCTTCCCGTTCCGCTGCCGGCCGGGCGCCGCATCTCAGCTCCCGCTCGGCGCGCCAAGCAATACTCGGACCGTGACGATCGCGACATCCAGATTGGCAACGACCTGAGCAAGAAGCGCCTAGTGTGGCACCGCCGGCCCCTGGGTCCGGGTCAGAAAAGCGACAATCACCGGATATTCCTCGTCAGCCAGATCGGCGCAATAATCGCGCATGCGGGTCACGGTTTCCGCCCACTGGGCGCCGGTGCGCTGCTCGCCCGCGAAACGCGACAGGCCATGGCAGCTCGAGCACCTCGCCTGGACCAGCTCCTGTCCCGGATCGTGCTGGAGCGAGGCGGCCGCAACGGGCTCGACCTGCGGCCGAGCCGGCGCCGGTCCGGCCGGAGACGCCGGCTCCGTCCCAGCCATCTGGAATGAGATGAGGCTGAGCACAAGGACGGCAAGGACATGCATCGTGACGGTCTCCAATGGCCGGGCCGCGATCTAGCGCGCGGGCTGTAACGTGCCAATCGCCCTTATCGATCGCCTTCCGTCCCCGCCGCATCGCCATCGGCGTCGATCTCCGCCGCGATCCGGCTTTCCTCTTCGGCATGGCCCGGATGGGGCGTGGCGAGGCGGAGCAGCGCGTAGCCGACGAGCGCTGACAGGAGGGAGCCGAGCAGGATGCCGACCTTCGCCTCCTCGGCCAGCTCGGGCCGGCCGGGGAAGGCGAGGCCGCCGATGAACAGGCTCATCGTGAAGCCGATGCCGCACAGGATCGAGACAGCGTAGATCTGCAGCCAGGTCGCGCCCCGCAGCTTGCCGGCGACCCCCATCCTGACCGACAGCCAGACAGCGCCGAAGATGCCGAGCTGCTTGCCAAGGAACAGGCCGGCGGCGATGCCGAGCGGCAGCGGGGCCAGGATCGCGCCGAGGCCGAGGCCGGCCAATGACACGCCGGCATTGGCGAAGCCGAAGACGGGGACGATCGCGAAGGCCACCCAGGGGGCCAGCCCATGCTCCAGCCGGTGCAGCGGCGAATCGACGGCGTCGGGCGCGCCCGGCGTCTTCTTGATCGGGATCGCGACCGCGGCGAGGACGCCGGCCACCGTGGCGTGAACCCCCGACAGCAGCACCGCATACCAGAGCAGGGCCGCAGCGATCAGATAGGGCCAGAGCCGCATCACGCCCATCCGCCCCATCGCGACCATCAGGCCAAGGATCGCGGCTGCGGCGGCAAGCGCGCTGAGCTTGATCGATGCGGTATAGGCGATGGCAATGATCGCTACGGCGCCGAGATCGTCGGCGATCGCAACGGTGGTGAGGAAGAGTTTGAGCGAGGTCGGCGCGCGCTTGCCGAGCAGCGCCAGCACACCGATCGCGAAGGCGATGTCGGTCGCCGCCGGGATCGCCCAGCCATTGTAGAGGTCCGGCACGTCGCGGACGGCCGCCAGGAAGATGATCGCGGGCAGAAGCATGCCCGCCGCCGCCGCGATTACCGGCAGCCGGCGCTTGTCCCAGCTGGCGAGATTGCCGTCGACGAACTCGCGCTTGATCTCCAGGCCCACGAGCAGGAAGAACACCGCCATCAGCCCGTCGTTGATCCACAGATGGACCGTCATCGGCCCGAGCTTCGGGGTCAGCGCCGGCCCGGTCTCGGCGTGGAGCAGATGGTGATAGGCCGGGGCGAGGCCGCTGTTCGCGACGATCAGTGCGAGCGCCGCTGCGCCCATCAGCAGGATACCGCCCGCCGCCTCGCTGGCGAGGAAGTGGCGAAGGGCCGACCTGGCACGCCTGGGAGCGACTTTGGGGAGGGTTCCGGCCATGGCCCTGCTAATGCCCGCTTGCCTGGTAGGCGCCAACCCCCGTTTCCGAACGCACCTCCTGGTCGGCGAAGCCGGCGCGGTCGACCGCGGCGCGCGGACTGCGGTCAGTGACGGAGAACAGCCAGATGCCGAGGAAAGCGACCGGCACCGAGAAGATCGCCGGCGAGGAATAAGGAAAGACCGGCGCCGCGTTGCCAAACACCGTCACCCAGACGGCCGGCGACAGGATGGTCAGCACCAGCGCCACGGTCACGCCCAGGAGGCCGCCGATCACCGCCCCGCGCGTCGTCATGCCGGGCCACATCAGCGACAGGATCAGCACCGGGAAATTGCCCGAGGCGGCGAGCGCGAAGGCGAGGCTGACCATGAACGCGACGTTCTGGGTTTCGAACAGGATGCCGAGCAGGATCGCGACAGCGCCCAGAACGAGCGTCGCGATCCGCGAGACCTGCAGCTCGCGCGCCGGATCATCGCCCTCCTTGCGCAGCAGGGTCGCGTAGAGATCGTGCGAGATGGCGGAGGCGCCGGACAGGGTCAGGCCCGCGACCACCGCCAGGATCGTGGCGAAGGCGACCGCCGAGATGAAGCCGAGGAAGAGATCGCCACCCACCGCATCGGCGAGATGGATCGCCGCCATGTTGCCGCCGCCCCGCAAGGCCCCCGACCCGTCGAGGAAGCCCGGATTGGTCGCGACCAGGACGATCGCGCCGAAGCCGATGATGAAGGTCAGCAGATAGAAATAGCCGATCCAGGTGGTCGCCCAGAGCACCGACTTGCGCGCCTCCTTCGCGTCGGGAACCGTGAAGAAGCGCATCAGGATGTGCGGCAGACCCGCCGTCCCTAGCATCAGCGCCAGGCCCAGCGAGATCGCCGAGACAGGATCGCGGATGAAATTGCCCGGCCCCATGATGGACCGGCCGCGCTCGGCCGCCTCGGCCGGGTCGGCGCCGCCCGCCGCAGCCAGCCCGGTCTTCACCTCGACCGCGCGGGCGAACAAAGCCTCCAGCGAGAAGCCGAACTGGGCCATGACCATCACCGCCATGAACGTGGCGCCCGAAAGCAACATGACCGCCTTGATGATCTGCACCCAGGTGGTCGCGGTCATCCCGCCAAACAGGACGTAGACGACCATCAGCGCGCCGACGACCATCACAGCATAGCTGTAGGGCAGGCCGAACAGCAATTTGATGAGCTGCCCCGCGCCGACCATCTGCGCGATCAGATAGAAAGCGACGACCACCAGGGTGCTCACCGCCGCGAAGCTGCGGACCGGCGCCTGGGCGAAGCGGTAGGAGGCGACGTCGGCGAAGGTGAAGCGGCCAAGATTGCGCAGCTTCTCCGCCATCAGGAACAGGATGACCGGCCAGCCGACGAGAAAGCCGATCGAGTAGATGAGGCCGTCATAGCCGTCGACGAAGATCTGCGCCGAGATGCCGAGGAAGGAGGCGGCCGACATATAGTCGCCAGCGATGGCGAGCCCGTTCTGGAAGCCGGTGATGCCGCCGCCGGCCGTGTAGAAGGCGGAGGCGGTCTTCGTCCGCCGGGCCGCCCAGCGGGTGATCCAGAGCGTCAGCGCCACGAAGGCGGCGAACATCGCGATCGCCGTCCAGTTGAGACTCTGCTGCTGAGCCGGCCCGGTCAGCGCGTCGGCAAAGGCCGCAGCCGGGATCGAGACGGCGAGCGTGGCGAGCACCGCCAGCCAGAGCGCCCTCATTCGGGCACCGCGTCGAGCAGCGCTTTCAGTCGCGCGTCATACTCGCCATTGGCCCGGCGGACGTAGAAGGCGGTGAGCGCGATCCCGAGCAGGATGATCCCGAAGCCGATCGGAATGCCGAGCGAGGTCACGCCACCCGAGATCGGCCGCGCCAGCAACGCCTTGTCGAACGCGATCAGGAGGACATAGCCGAAATAGACGACCAGCATGATCGCCGACAGCGTCCAGGCGAGCCGGCGCCGACGACGCACGAGGTCGCGATAGGCGGGATGCTCCCTGATTCGGGCGATGCGGTCCATGCGTCCTCCCTCTCTTTTGGGGAGCAGGCATAGCGGCGGCGTCCGGCCAGGGCCAGCCGAACCGCTGGCCCTGGCCGGACGCGATCACGGGAGTGAGGTGGCCTTGTGAATGATACTTTGTAACATTAGATCATGCTACATGCCTGCCTTCAACTCGTCCCGCACCGGCGACGCCCTCGCCATCGGTCTTTCCGGGCTGTGCCTCGTCCACTGCCTGGCGCTTCCCATGCTCGCCAGCCTGCTGCCGCTGCTCGGTGCCTGGACCGGGGCGCATTGGGTGCATTGGTCCTTCGCCGTGGTCGCGGCGCCCGTGTCGCTCTGGACGCTGACACGGCCACATGTATCGGGGCCGTCAAGGGCGGCGCTCGCGCTGGCCGGATCGGGCGTCCTGCTCCTCGTCGCGGGCGCCTCGGAAGTAGCGGGTCATGCCGCGGAAATGCCGGTTACGGTTGCGGGAAGCCTGCTGCTCGCCGGCGCCCACCTGCTGAACTGGCGCCGCCGCAACGGGCGGTGCGCCCGCGGGGACTGATACCGGCTCCTCGCGCAGACGCTTCGTTGTCAGGCGCCGGTGCTGGACAATGATCGCGCCAGCTGACGGTCCGGCGCGCTGCGAGGTGACGGCGTTGTTGGCCTCGCAGCATCCTCCTCTGCATCCGGAGTGACCGCCTGGACCGGGTGTTGCCTGGGACCGGCGCGCTTTCGATCGAGTGCGAGCGCGGCCCGGCGATGGGCCCGGATACAGAGCGATGCCACAACCAGCGCCGCGCCGATGCTCAAATGGCCGAGCCAGGCAATCGCCCCGAGCGCGAGTCCGCGCGCGGCGATATCGCAGGCGAATGCCGCCAGGAGCACGAACAGGCCGACGGGTCGAAGCGTCCGGGAGGCTCGTTTCGGCAGTTTGATCCTGATCAGATCCGATTGATGGCGCGGCATGGCCAGACAGAGGGCGGCAAAGCCGATCACGCATAGAAGAGTGGCGCCGAGAGGGATCATGCCATTGCCCTCCGCGGAGCCGACCGCCGGGTCCGGCGGGAACGGAAGCCGCCCCGCGACACCTTCCAGGCCATCCAGCCGGACGCGCCGGCGAAAGCCAGCATCACGCCATCGAAGGCGAGGAACAGCCAGTCCTGCCCGATCAGGCTGGCGAACAGATTGCGGGGCGTCGTCATCGCGTTCACGACCGGCACCGATGCATAAAGCAACGCGGCGGCCGAAAGCCCCTCGATCCAGGCACGGCGTAGCGGTCGGACGATCGCCCAGACCAGGATCATACCCCAGGCGATGAACAAAGCGTGGATTTCCCATTCGGCCCGCTTTTCCATCCCGAGCGGCAGCAGGCGGTTGGCGAGGAAGTAGACGGCGAGGCCGGCGCCAAGGCCGGCGATCGCGCCGACGTTCAGTCGTTCGACCAGCCGCAGGCCGAAGGGCGGGCGCTCCGGATCCGGCAATTTCTCGCGACGCTTGACCGTCCACAGAACGAGGCCGCTGCCAACCATCACCGTGCCGGCCACGCCCGACAGGAAATAGAGCCAGCGCAGGCCCCAGTCGGCAAACCGCCCGGCATGGAGGCCGATCATCACGCTTTCGGTCTGCGCCGCGGCGCCCCGGGGCGGGCTGGCGAGGATCGCCTGGCCGGTCGCACCGGCGACAGTCAGCGTCTCGCCGCGCGATCCGATCCCCGCCGCTGGCGCGCGGGTGAAGGTGATCGTCGCCGTCGAATCGCCGGGATTGGTGATGCGGACGAACCCGACCGGAGCGCCGCTCCATTGCGCGGAGGCCGAGCGCATCAGCGGCCCGACCGGTGCGAGCGCCGCCGCCGCGCCGCTACGTTCCTTCGGTTCGGGCTGGGCGAAGACCGCGTCGAAAAATGTGTCGGGATCGGCATAATTGGCGGCGATCCCCCAAGGCATGTAGAGCGTCGCCAGCGTGACCAGCCCGGTGAAGGTAATCATCAGGTGGAATGGCAGGGCCAGCACCGCGGTCACATTGTGCCCGTCGAGCCAGCTGCGCTGCCCCTTGCCGAAGCGCAGCATGAAGAAGTCCGCGAAGATCTTCTTGTGGGTGAGGATGCCGGACAGGATCGCGACCAGCATGAACATCGCGGCGATGCCGACCAGATAGCGGGCCCAGATCACCGGCATGTAGTGGAGATCGAAATGGAAACGGTAGAGGAAGAAGCCGCCGCGCGTCTCCCGCGCCTCGATCCGGTTGCCATCCCCGTCGAGCGTTGCGCTGGTTTCGCTGCGTCGGGCGCGGCGTTCACCGGGCGGCTGCCAGAAGACCTTGGTGGTGAGACTCCGGCTGTTGGGCGGGGTGATGAACCAGGTTTTCGCGTCCGGCGCGACGGCCTGCAGATAGCGTAGCGCGGACTCGGTGGCCCATACCGGATCGGTCCGCTCGACGATCTCCGGCTGCATCCAGCGGGTGATCTCTTCCTGGAAATAGGCGGCGGTGCCGGTCGCGAACATGGCGAAGAGCAGCCAGCCGAACAGGAGCCCGACCCAAGTGTGCAACCAGGCCATGGATTGGCGCAAACCCTCTTTCACAGCCGTCCTCCCGCAATGATCGAAAGCCAGAGACCGCCGCCCAGGATCAGCATGGCGGCGATCATCCAGAGCCAGAGCCGCGCCACCGAGCGGACCGCGAATGCGGCCAACGCCAACCCGGCGAACAGCGCGAACGAGATCAGCGTCGCGGCGATGCTGGCCTCCTCGGGCGGACCCGGGATCACCCGGGCGAAACAGGCGGTAGCGAGCGAGGTCAGCAGATAGTTCGCCGGGATGGCGGCCACGATGCGGGCGGCCAGTTCCCTTCGCGGGGCCGCTGATCGGCGCCTGATTTCGTTCGTCATGGCCCTTGCAGCTAGCGGCGAAGCAACACTATAGCAATTGCGAATCGTTATCAACAAATCGGAGCATGTCATGCACGCCCCTCTTCGCGCGACAATCCCGGCTGGCCTGTCTCGCGCCATCCTGACGATTTCCGCGCTGGCCACACCGTCCCTGGCCTGGGGCCAGGTGCAGCTTGCGGCAGGGGAAGACAACGGCTCGGAAACGATCGTGGTGACCGGCCTCTCCCAGCGGATGACGGCTTCCGGCACCAAGACCGACACGCCGCTGCTCGAAACGCCCCAGGCGATCACCGTCATCGACGCGGCCGAGTTGACGCGGCGCAATGCCCAGTCGATCAATCAGGCGCTGGGCTATGTCGCCGGCGTCTCAGCCAACCAGCGTGGCGGCATGGTGACCCGCTACGACCAGCTTGTCCTGCGCGGATTCGCCCCCGGCGTCTATCTTGACGGCATGCGGCTCATCGCCGGGCCCTATTCCTCCCCGCAGATCGACTTCAACCGCGTCGACCGGATCGACATCGTCAAGGGGCCCGCTTCGGTGCTCTATGGCAATTCAACGCCGGGCGGCCTCGTGAACCTGGTCAGCAAGCTGCCCGAGGCGGGCGCCTTCGGCCGCGTCGAGCTGCAGGCGGGCAATTACGACGCCCTGCGCGCGGCCGTCGACATCAATCAGCCGCTCGACGCTGACGGACAGCTGCTGTTCCGCGCCGTCGGCGGCTGGCAGCGAAGCGACGGGCTGACCGAATTGACCTTCAGCGAACGTTATCATCTCAGCCCGATGCTGACCTTCGCACCGGGGCCGGACACGAGTCTCACCCTCATCGCCACCTATCAGCACGCGCCGTCGGGCGGCGGCTATTCGGGCGTCCCGGCCTATGGCTCGGCCCTCCCCAATCCGTCCGGCGCGCTGCCGCGCGACATCAATACAGGCGACCCCGGCTACGAGCGCTACGATCACCATCAGCGCTCGATCGCCGCCTTCTTCCGGCACGACTTCAACCCGCACCTCACCTTCCGCTCGAACCTGCGCTTCCAGAACAACGAGCTCAGCTACCGCCAGCTCTATGTCGCCGGCTTCGCGACCACGGGCGCCGGTGCCAATCGCAACAGCGATTTTTCGACGATCGTCCGCGGCGGCGGCGGCGCCGACGAGGATTTCGACACGCTCACCCTCGACAACCATCTGAACGCGCGCTTCGAAACCGGGCCGATCCGTCACAATTTGCTGGCCGGCATCGACTATCAGAGCATCCGCGGCGAGAATTTCCAGCAGTTCAACACCGGCCAGAGCGCCAATCCGCTGACCAGCATACCCAATCTGAACCTGTTTGCGCCGGCCTATCGCGGCCAGCTGCCGAGCTTCGATCTCACCCGGCTTTCGCCCAATTATGTCAACACCTTCACGCGACGTGACCAGGTCGGTCTCTATCTCCAGAACCAGATTGCCATCGACCGGCTGCAGCTCATCGCCAGCGGTCGGTTCGACTGGTACGAGCAGACCTCGCTCAACAAGCGCACCGGCGTGCCGACGCGGCTGGCGCAGGATGCGTTCACGATGCGCTTCGGCGCGCTCTACGAATTCGACTTCGGCCTGTCGCCCTATGTCAGCTATTCGGAATCGTTCGAGCCGCAGTCCGGCAGCACCTATGACGGCATCCCGTTCGTGCCGGTCACCGGCCGGCAATATGAGGCGGGCATCAAATTCCAGCCGCGCGGCATGAACGCGCTCTTCACGGTCTCCGCCTATGACCTCCGGCGGCAGAAGGTGCCGGTCGGCGATCCGAACGCCGGGACGGGCGGGATCCCGGGCAACGCGCAGATCCAGATCGGCGAGGTCCGCGTGCGCGGCATCGAGTTCGAAGGCCGCGGCGAAATCACGCCGGGCTTCGACGTCGTCCTCGCCGCGACCTATACCGACGCGATCATCACCCAGGGGACGCCGGCCGTCGCGCCGACCCCGACGAACAGCGGCACGCCCACCACCACCGGCACCCGCCAGCTCGGCACCCCCGAATGGCTCGCCTCGGCCTTCCTGTCCTACGATTTCGGCCGCGCCCGCATCGAGGGGCCGCTGGGCGGCGTCACGATCGGCGGCGGCCTGCGCTATGTCGGCGGCTCGGACGGCACGACCAACTATGCCGTGATCAACGGCGTCACCACGTTCCAGCGCTTCCGGACCGGCGATTTCCTGCTCGTCGATGCCCTGATCGGCTATGATCTCGCCAGGATCAGCGCGCGGCTGCAAGGTCTCAGCCTTGCGGTCAACGCCGCCAATCTGCTCGATACCCGGCACGTGACCGCCTGCCCGTTCAGCAACAGCTGCTATTTCGGGGCCGGCCGCACCGTGACCGGTTCGCTGCGCTTCGCCTGGTAGCGTGGCGATCATGCCGCGCGGACGGATCGAGTTATGTGGCTTCGACAGCGCGAGGCCGGGTCCGGAAACCGCGATCGACCATGTGTCGCCGGAGGCCATCCGCGCTCCCCGACCTCACCCGCTTCCGCCGAACCCGATGTTGACGATGCGGCTATAGTCGTGGCACTGGCCGACCGCCTCGGTCGAGCAGGTTCGTGAAATTCCCGGCAAGGCGAGGTCGCGGGGCAGACGATAAGGCCCTGATTACGCGGGTATAGCTCAATGGTAGAGCACTAGCCTTCCAAGCTTGTGATGCGGGTTCGATTCCCGCTACCCGCTCCAGCCCGACCTTCCTATAATCGGCGCACCGCCCGGTGCGCCGGCGGCGGGTGGGGAGCGTTCTTGTCCGACATCTTCATTTCCTATTCGAGCCAGGACCGGCCCGTCGCCGAACGGGTGCGCGCCGCTTTGGTCGCCGCGGGCTATGGCGTGTTCTGGGACCAGGCGATCCCGCCGGGCAAGGACTGGGATAGCTGGATCCGTGACGAACTGACCGGTGCGCGCCTCGTCGTCGTGCTCTTGACGAAGGCCAGCGTCGCCTCCCCCAACGTCCGGCACGAGGCGATTATCGCGCGCGAGGCGGGCAAGCTGCTGCCGGTGATGGTCGACGATCTCGCGCCGTCCGATTTCCCGATGGGGCTTTTCCTCGTCCAGGCCCTGCGAATCGGCCGGACCGCCCGCGAGTTCGGCGGGGTGAAGGCCAAGTTCCTCGGCGAGGTCCAGGCACGCTTCAACGAGAGCGGGCAGGCCGCCCCGTCGCCCGCCACTGCGCCGGTGAAGCCTCGCAGGACATGGCGGCTTGCCGCGGCCGCCGGCCTGCTGGTGGCGCTGCTGGCCGCGGCGGCGCTGTTCGTGGTCTGGCCGTCGTTGACCTTCGATCCGGCGGCGCCGCCGGTCACCGCCGAGGTGCTGAAGGCGGCGGTCGATTCCGAAGGGCCGGCGCGCGCCAGGGTCGCCCAGGCGGGCGAGCGCACCATGGCCGGCAATCTCGATGATCCGAGCAGCAGCTGGGTCTGGGCGCTCGCGCAGGGGATCGCCGCCGCGCCCGACGAGAACCGGGGCCTCACGGTGCGCTATTTCCAGCGGCTCGCGACCGCCGCGCGACCCGGCTGCAATTGCTATTTCTCCTATGACATCCCGCTGAGCGTGGGCAATGCCTGGGTGATCCTGGCTTCCGCGCGGCTGCGTCGGTCAGCGCCCGAGCCGCTGCTCGAGACCGTCCTCGCCGCGCAGGCGCCGGAGGGCTGGTGGGCGATCAGCCTCGATGGCACCCGGGATCCCCGCAACGCCGCCGTCCACGCCACCGCGCTAATGACCATTGCCCTGGCCGAGGCGCGCCGCGCCGGCGTCGTGCCGTCGGCGCTCGAGGCGCGGGTCGATGCGGCAACACGCCGCGCCGCTGCCTGGTTGAACCGGGGACCGGCCGACGGCGCGCAATGGGCCGACTATCCCGACAACGACCGGCGCACCCGCAACGTCGCGTTCGCCGCGATGGCCTCGGTTGCGGCACGCCTTGCCGGCGGACCTGCCGACGGCGCCGCAGCGCGCGCCTTCGCCGCCGCCGTGCGCGATCTGCCGGCCTCGTGGGAGAGCTTCGCGTCCGGCGCCGATATCGAGCGCGTCGGAGGCACGCGCTATTTTGACGATTATCGCCATCCGGCGACGCCCTGGATCGGGCTGGCGGCCGTGCTCGCCTATCCGCAGGCCGACGCCCCCACGAAACGCCGCCTGCAGCCGCTCATCGAACGCTGGCTGGAGACGGATCTTACTGACGAGAACCTGCTGCGGCACGACTGGGTCACCGGCGAGACCCTGTATCTGCGCGCGATCGCGGCGCGGGAGCTGCGCGACGCGTCCTAGCCCTGCGCCGGCTCGACGGGCGGTCGTCCGGCCCGCAAGGCGATAACGAGCCCGAGGATCGCAAGCACCCCGCCGGCAGCCGCAAGTGCCGACCAGCGATAGCCTTCCGCGAACGTCGAGATCGCCATCGCGAGAATCGGGATGAGCACCGCCGAATAGGCCGCCTTGCCGGGCCCGATCCTGCGAATCACGTCGAAATAGAGCGGAAAGGTGAGCGCGCTGCCGATCAGGCCGAGATAGAGAAGGCCGGCCCAGTAGCCGATCCGCGCCTCGGCGACAGGCGGGCCGTGCAGGACAAGGGCCAGGACCGCGTCGAGAACCGCGCCATAGAGCATCGCCCAGGCCAGCAACGCGGCGAGTGGCCGCGCCTTAACGCCTTCGGACAGCTGCATCACGTTGGCGGCGGAGGCGCACAGCACGCCGAGCAGGGTGAGACCGATCCCCGCCAGCGTGGCGGCCGGCGAGGTCGAACTGGCCCGGGCCTCCTGGACGAAGAGCAGGGCCACTCCGGCCAGCGCAACCGCAGAGCCGGCGAGGAAGCGGCGGCTGATCGGTTGCGCGAAGAAGAGGCGCGAGAACAAGGCATTTGGCACCATCAGCAAGGCAAAGACGACGGCGACCAGCCCGGACGTGACATAATGTTCTGCGGCATAGACGAAATTGAAGTTGAAGCCGAACTGCGCGGTTCCGAGCACCGCCGCCAGGACATGCCCTTCGCGGCCGATCGCGAGGCGTGCGCCGGTCGCCGAAGCGATGGCAAACATCGCCGCGGCGGCGATCAGGAACCGGTAGGTCACCGACCAGGGTGCCGGCACCGTGCCGATCTGGTCCTTGATGACGATCCAGGTCGAACTCCAGATCAGGGTGACGAGGAGGAAGGGGATGAGGACCCTGGGGTCGCGGAAGCTCCCCGCCCCGTTCACAGGGCGCGGATCGCCGCGGCCAGGGCGTCGACATGGGCCGGCTCGCTGTCCCAGCTCGTCACCAGCCGGATTTCGCCAGGGCTCCAGTCGTAGAAATCGAAGCCTTTTACCCGGAGCGCTGCCGCTTCGTCCGCTGTCACGCGCACAAACAGCTCGTTCGCCTGAACCGGAAATGTCAGCCGGTCCGTACCCGCGGCCGCAGCGAGCCGGGCCGCGGCCTCATTGGCCAGACGGGCATTGCGCAGCCACACGTCACCTTCGATCATCGCAAGGAGCTGGCCGGCGAGATAGCGGCCCTTGGAGAGAAGATGCCCGGCACGCTTGCGGCGATAGCGGGTGGCCGCAGCGAGCTCCCGGTTGAAGAAGACCAGGCATTCGGCGAACAGGCCGCCATTCTTGGTGAACCCGAACGACAATGCATCGGCGCCGGCCCGCCACGTGAGGTCGGCAGGGGCGCAGCCGAGATGGACGAGCGCGTTGGCGAACCGTGCCCCGTCGATATGGAAACCGAGCCCGCGCTCCCTGCACAATGCCCCGAGCGCCGCGGTTTCGTCGGGCGTATAGACGAGGCCATATTCGGTCGCATTGGTAATCGACAATGCAGCCGGCTGCACCCAGTGGACGGCCTTGCGGACGGTCGCCAGGAAGGCGGCGACCGCATCGGGCGTGAGCTTGGCGCCTTCGCCTTCAATCGGCATCAGCTTGGCGCCGTGCGTATAGAATTCCGGGGCGCCGCATTCGTCATTCTGGATATGCGCGTCGCTGTGGCACACGACGCCGCCATGGGGCGGGCAGAGCGCGGCCAGCGCCAGGCTGTTGGCCGCGGTTCCGGTGGCGACCCACAAGGCCTCGACCTCGGTTTCGAAGAGTGTCGAAAAGGCCGCATTCAGACGGCCGCTATAGCCGTCGCCATCATAGGCCATGTCGATCCGGTTGGCGTCCGAGATCGCCGCCAGTGCTTCGGGGCACGCGGCCGCCGCATTGTCCGAGAAGAAGCGCATGGCCGCGCCATAGAGGGATTTCGCGGCATATGAAAAGAGTCCTGCACGGCCGGCCTGGCTGGCGGCCGCCCTTCAATCGCCAAGTGACCAGACTTGCGGGATTTTCGGGCCGCGCATTAACCAAAAATTTCGTCGCGGCGGATATGCGGGCGAGGCACCAGGGAGACGATCGTACAGATGGGCGCCGAGACGTTCTTGAATACCGCAGCGAACGGCAAGAGGAGCGCCAAGCGAGCCCGCGTCCTTCTGGCGGCCAAGCTCGAGACTCCCGGCGGTCTTGTCGACGTGCGGTTGCGCGATCTGTCGCGAAAGGGCGCGCTGGTCGAAAGCGCAGCCCTGCCGCCGGCCGGGACGGAAGTGGTGTTCCTGCGCGGGAAGACGACCGTGCCGGCGCGGGTCGCCTGGGCGGCCGCCGGCCGGGTCGGGCTCGAATTCCATTACATGATCGACGAGCACGAGCTCTTGGTTCATATCGGGCGCATGAAGCCACCCGCCGAGTCCTATCCCCCGCTGGGCCGCTCGGCGATCACGATGGGCATGAACGCCAGGGAGCGCAAGCTCGCCAGGGCGTGGAGCGTCACCGTCGGTCTCAATCTGCCGGAGCGGGGCGACTGAGAAGGGTTTGAATGAGTTCCGGGGACACGAATGGGCCCCCGCCACCGGAAGGCGGCACCCCTCCTCTCAGCGGCGAGCTTTCGATCCAGGCCTTGCCGGACCTGGATCAGAAGGCGCGCAAATCGTCCCGGGTCGCCGTCGACTTCTCGGCCGGCCTCAGGCCGCGCGGCGGGACCTCCGCAGTCTCCGTCCATATCCTGGACCTCTCCACCGACGGATTCCGGATCGACAGCCTGCTCGACCTTCAGGTCGGCATGGATGTCTGGCTGCGTCTCCCGGGCCTCGAGCCGACTCACGCCAGGGTCGCCTGGACGGACGGCTATCTTGCCGGCTGCGCGTTTGAACGGCCGCTCCACCCGGCCGTGCTCGACATGATCATCGCGCGTGCAAAGGGCTGAAGCGCTGGATTTTCCGCCCCGCGGCGTGATTCGATGATTCGAAAAACCTGTGTTAAGCCTCACGAGTCGAGTGGGAGGCATCGGCATGGAATCAGACTATCGTTACTATTGCAGACGGGCTGCGGAGGAGGAGCGCCGCGCGGCGCACTCCGTCACGCCGGAGGCGCGCCAGCGGCATCACGAACTCGCCAGCCTGTTCGCGAGCAAGGCCGCGGGCCATGCCGGCGTCCGGCAGGAACCCCAACTGGCCGGCTGATGTCGCCCGGGGGCGGGGGCGATGGTGCTGCCGGTGAGGATTGAACTCACGACCTCAGCCTTACCAAGGATGCGCTCTACCACTGAGCTACGGCAGCATATCGCCTGAAGGGCGGCCCGTTCGGGGACGCGGCGCTATGGCCGCTCCCTCCCATATCTGTCAAGGCAGGGCATGGCCAGGACCGACGACGACAAGAAACAGCGGCTCGCCGCCGCACTGCGCGAGAATCTGAAACGACGCAAGGCGCAGACGCGCGAGGCCGACGCCGCGAAGGACAAGGACGCCTAGGGGCTCGCTATCCGCGCGCCGGCGCAACCACCTCGAACGCATCGAGCCGCGCGACGAAATCAGCCGGCACGGCCTTTGCGCCACCGCCGTCGGGCGCCGCGTTGACATAGGTGGTACGGATCGCGGTGAGCAGATCGTCGCCCCGGCGGATCTCGAACTCCATGGTGAAGCTGGATCGGCCAATCCGCGCGGTCCTGACCGCCACCGCGATCATGTCGTCGAATCGGGCCGGGCCGCGGAAATCCACCTCCGAGCGGACTGCGAAGAGTTCGGTGCCTGCGTCCTTCGTCGGCATCGGGTAGGGATAGCCCAGGGCGCGCACATATTCGGTGAACGCGACGTCCGCATAGAGCAGGTAGTTCGCGTTGAACACGATGCCCTGTGGATCGGTCTCGCCCCAGCGGACCCGCAATTCGTGTGCGAAGGCGAAGCCGTCGGGAAGGCTCACGCGCCGAGCGGCGCGCACTGCGCCTCGAGCCAGCCGCGCGCCTCGCCTTCCAGCTGCGGCCCGACCACGTCCAGCACCCGGGCATGATAGGCGTCGACCCAGGCGCTTTCCTCGGCGCTGAGCATCGCGCCCTCGATCAGCCGCCGGTCGATCGGCGCGAAGGTGAGCGTCTCGAAGCCGAGCAGCTCCTTCTCCGCGCCCTCGACCTCCTGCGGCACGACGAGGACCAGATTCTCGATCCGGATGCCGTAGGCTCCGGTCTTGTAGTAGCCGGGCTCGTTGGACAGGATCATGCCGGCGCGGAGTGGCTCGTCGCCACCCGGCTGGCTGGAGCCGACCGGCGAGATGCGCTGCGGACCTTCGTGCACCGACAGGAAGCTGCCGACGCCGTGGCCGGTGCCATGGGCATAGTCGAGCCCGACCTCCCACAGATACTGCCGCGCGAAGCTGTCGAGCTGGGACCCGCGCGTGCCCTCCGGGAAGCGGGCGCGGGCGATCGCGATATGGCCCTTGAGCACGCGGGTGAAGCGATCGCGCATCTCCGCCGTCGGCGCGCCGATCGCGACGGTCCGGGTCACGTCGGTGGTGCCGTCGGGATACTGGCCGCCCGAATCGACGAGGTAGATCGAGTCCATCTCGAGCGGCCGGTTGGTCTCCTCACTCACCCGGTAATGAACGATGGCGCCGTTCGGCCCCGCGCCGGAGATCGTGTCGAAGCTGAGATCCCTGAGGTCGCCGCCGTTCTGGCGAAGCTCGTGAAGTTTCGCGGCAGCCGACAGTTCATCGACGACGCCCTTCGGTGCCTCGATCGACAGCCAGTGGAGGAAGCGCGACAGGGCCGCGCCGTCGCGCGCCTGCGCCGCCTGGTGCCCGGCAATCTCGACCTCGTTCTTGATCGCCTTCGGCAGCACCGAAGGATCGCGCCGCGCGATCACCTTCGCGCCCGCTTTCTCCAGCGCCTCGAAGATCGCGGCGACCGACCGTTCGGGATCGACGACCACCGTCTTGTCCTTGAGCGCAGCGAGCACTGGCTCGAAGTCCGCACGCTCATGCAGGCGAACGCCGTTGCCGAGATGCTGGCGCACGTCGTCACCGACCTTTTCGGAGGCGACGAACAAATCCGCCGTCCCGTCGTCATTGACCAGGGCAAAGGCCAGAGCGACCGGAGTCCGCTCGACATCCTTCCCCCGCACGTTGAATGTCCAGGCGATCGAATCGAGCGCGGCGAGCACCGCGGTGTCCGCCTTCTCCTCCTTCAGCCAGTCGGCCATTTCGTGCCGCTTCGCGGCCGACGATTTGCCGGTATGGGCATCGGCCTGGACCATCAGCCGCGCCCGCGACGGTTCCGGCCGGTCGGCCCAGACGGCGTCGATCGGGTTGCGGCCGACCGCGACCAGTTCGGCGCCCCGGTCGGCCAGCGCCGCGCGCGCCTTGGTGACCCATTCCTTTGTATGCAGCCAGGGGTCATAACCGATCCGGCCGCCGTCGGGCGCATGGACCTTCAGCCAGTCGGCGACGCTGGTCTCGGGCACCGACTGGTAGCTCCAGTGCGTGCCGTCCACCTGGTCGCGCACCTGAAGCGTGTAGCGGCCGTCGACGAAGATCGCCGCTTCCTCCGGCAGCACCACCGCCGACCCCGCCGAGCCCTGGAAGCCGGTCAGCCAGGCGAGGCGCTGCGCATAGCTCCCGACATACTCGCTCATATGCTCGTCGGTGAGCGGCACGACAAAGCCGTCGAGCCGGTCGGCCTTCAGTTGTTCGCGCAGCGCGCGCAGGCGATCTTCATAGCTGGACATGGGGTCTTTCCCGATTGCGTGATCCCCCGCTAGATAAGCGGGTTTACGACCCCGCGCCAGTCCGGCGCCCTTGCCAGGATGCCCCTGATGCGCCTCTTCCCAAATGCCATCCTGCTCGCCGCTATCCTGTTCGCCGGCGCTCCCGCCGCGGCCCAGACCCAGAGTGAGACGATGACCGCCCAAACCCCGCTTCCCGCACCGCCGCGCGCCGAACAACGCCCGCACAGCTTCACCCGCCACGGTGTCACCGTCGAGGATCCCTGGCACTGGCTCAAGGACCAGTCCTATCCGACCGTCGACGACGAGGACGTCCTCTCCTACCTGCGTGCCGAGAACGCCTATTTCGAGGCGGCGATGGCGCCGCACCAGGGCCTCATCGACACGTTGTTCGGCGAGATGCGCGGGCGCATCCAGGAGGACGATTCCTCCGTGCCCGTGCGTGACGGCGACTTCACCTACTGGTGGGCCTTCCAGTCCGGCGCGCAGTATCGCACCTGGTATCGCCGCCCGGTCGCCGGCGGCGAGCCGCAGGTGATCTTCGACGAGCCGGCCGAAGCGCAGGGCAAGCAATATTTCCGGCTGGGCGCGCTGCAGGTCAGCCCCGACGGGCGCTATGCCGCCACGCTGGTCGATGACGATGGTTCCGAGCGATTCCAGCTCCGCATCCGCGACCTCGCCACCGGCCGCGACATCGAGACGGTGACCGAAGTCGGCATAGGCCAGCCGGTCTGGACCAGCGACAGCCGCGGCATCGTGTTCACCGAGGTCAACGAGAACTGGCGCAGCTACCGCGCCCGCCTGCACCGGCTCGGTCAGCCGGTCGCGAGCGACCGCACACTCTATGAGGAGACCGAGAATGTCGCCTTCACCGTCGGCGTCGGCCTCACCCAGGACCGTCGGTACATTCTCGTCAACACCGGCGAGAATTCGTCAAACGAGGTCCGCCTGGTTCCCGCCGACAATCCGGAGGCGCCGCCGGTTCTGATCGCGCGCCGCCGCCCGCTGATCCAGTATTCGGTGGACGCGAGCCACGGGAAATTGTGGATTCTGACCAACGACACGCACGTCAATTTCCGCCTCGCCGAGGCCGATCCGGCACGGCCAGGCGAATGGCACGAGGTGATCCCTGGCACGGACCAGGTCTATCTGCGCGGCGTCACCGCCTTCCGCGACCATCTCGTCATCACCGAGCGGGTCAATGGCCTCGATCAGATTCGCCTGCGCCAATATGACGGCCGCGAGGACCGGATTCCCTTCCGCGAGGCGAGCTACACCGTCGGCCTCGGGTCGAACCCCGAATATGCGCCCGCCGCCTATCGCCTCAGCTACAGCTCGATGGTAACGCCGCCGACCACCTACGATTTCCACCCGGCCGAGAGCCGCCTGGAATCGCTGAAGGTGCAGCGCATCCCGTCCGGCTACGACCCCGGCCAGTATGTCACCGAGCGGCTGATGGTCCCGTCGCGCGATGGCCGGCAGATCCCGGTCTCGATCGTCCACCGCCGCGATTTCCAGCGCAACGGACAGGGCCGGGTCTTCCTCTATGCCTATGGCGCCTACGGCATCGCGACTCCGCCGGGGTTCAGCACCAGCCGCTTCAGTCTGCTCGACCGCGGCTACGCCTTCGCCATCGCCCACATCCGCGGCGGCGACGACATGGGCTATCAATGGTATCTCGACGGCAAGCTCGACCGGCGGACCAACACGTTCAACGATTTCGTCGATGCCGCCCGTGGCCTCATCGCCCAGAATTACACGCGCGCCGGCCATATTGCCGCACAGGGCGGCTCGGCCGGCGGCGAGCTGATGGGCGCGGTCGTCAACCAGGCCCCGGAACTGTTCGGGGCGGTGGTCGCCGACGTGCCGTTCGTCGATGTCGTCAACACCATGCTCGACGAGAGCCTGCCGCTCACGCCGGGCGAATGGAACGAATGGGGCAATCCGATCACCGATGCCGCCGCCTTCCGCTACATGCTGAGCTACAGCCCCTACGACAACGTCACAGCGCAGGCCTATCCACCGATGCTGATCACCGGCGGACTCAACGACCCGCGCGTCACCTACTGGGAGCCAGCGAAATGGGCGGCGCGGCTGCGCGCAACCCGCACCGACGACAATCTCCAGTTGCTCAAGATCAACATGGGCGCCGGCCATGGCGGTCAGTCCGGCCGCTGGACGCGGCTTAGGGAGGTCGCCGAATCTTATGCCTTCATCCTGACCCAGATGGGCTCGGAGGCGGCCGACCGGTGAGAATGCTGCTCGCGGGCCTCGCCGCCTGGTTCGCCGCGATCGCCGCGCCGGCCCTGGCGCAGGCACCGGCGCCGGCGCCGGTCGCGATGGAGGTCGAAGTTGTCCGCGACGGCGACAGCTGGACCGCGGAGATGCGCTTTCTGCGCGACGCCCCCGTTTGGGTGTTCGTCCGATCGGCATTGACCCGCGAGGGCGAGCGGCCGTGGCGGCCGCAGAGCTGGACGGTCGAGACGCGCGGCGTGCGCCTCGAGCGCCGCGGCCGCTACGACGTGCTGGTCGCCGCGAATGGCGGGGACGTGCCGCGCCGGGTTCGGGTCCGTTTCATGCCTTTCTCGCGCGATCTCATCGCCGACTATGATCCGGCGCTCGTTTTCACCGACGGATCGGTCGCGCTCTACAGCGAGCAGTTCGACGCCTTTCCGTATGAAAGCGCCTCGGCGGCCGCACGGCTGCCGATCGATCTCGCCGCGACCGACGTGCCGCTGAGCCGGACCCGCGCGACCTTCCGCGATGCCGGCGGGCGGGTGCTCCATGCCGGCCGTCGCGTCAGCGCGGTGACGATCGACGATGACGACGGCTCCTACATCCTGTTCGGCCCGCTCCAGCCGGCCGTCACCGATGCGATGACCGCGATCGTCGATCCCCGGCTTCCCGCCTGGATCCGCGGCGCGCTCGAGCGCTCCGTCCCGGACATCCTCGCCCGCTATACGCGCGCGCTCGGCCCTGCGCCCGGGCCCAGGCCGACCATCATCGTCAGCTGGGCGGGCCCGACACCGGGTGTCACCAGCATGGGTGGCAGCGTGCTTCCCGGTATCATCACCATGGCCTATGAAGGCGCCGGCGTGCTTCAGGAAACCCCGCAGGCACGCAGCTACGGCCTGTGGTTCATCGCCCATGAATCGGCCCATTTCTGGCTCGGGCAGGCGGTGCGCTACCAATATTCCCGTGAAGCATGGATCTTCGAGGGCGGCGCCGATCTCATCGCGTTCCGCACCGTCGCCGAGGTCGATCCGGGCTACGACTGGCGCGGTGCCCTCAATCAGGCGATCGCCGATTGCGCGGCGCTCGCTACCGACCGCGGCGTCGCGAGCGCAGAGGACCGCAACGAACAGCGCGCCTATTATGCCTGCGGCGCCGTCTTCGGCCTCATCGCCGAGGCCGCTTCGGGCCGGCCGTTCATCGTCTTCATCCGCGACCTCATCGACGCCAATCGCGCGGACCGCATCATCAACCGCGCCGAATGGCTTGCCGCACTCGACCGCGTCTCGGACGATCGCTCGCTGAGCCGCGACATCGCCCTGCTGCTGGACCGCGGCGCCGCCGATCCCAAGGCGACGATCGCGGGCCTTTTCCGCCGCGCCGGGGTGCGCTTCGCACGCGGCGAGGACGGTATGCCGAGGCTACGATGACGCCGTTCGAGCAACGGATCACGGCCCGGCCGGAGGACATTGACGAGCTCGGCCACGTCAACAATGCCGCCTGGGTGCGCTGGATCCAGGACATGGCGACAGCCCACTGGCGCGCGGTCTCGCCGCAGGCCCATGTCGATGCCTATGTCTGGGTCGTGACCCGGCACGAGATCGACTATCTGCGCGCCGTCGGGCCGGGCGAGACGGTGACCGGGCGCACCTGGGTGGGCGAGGCCCCGAAGGGCGCGCGGTTCGATCGTCATGTCGAATTCATCGGCGATGACGGCAAACTCCGGGTGCGTGCGAGGACCACCTGGGCCATCCTCGACAAGATGACGGGAAGACCCCTGCGCGTACCGCCCGAAGTGGCCGCGCCCTTCCTTTCATGATCGAAGGTCGCTCGGTGCCGGCGGGTCAGTCCTCGCGTATGGCGGCCGGGCTTGCGCGCTCCCGGCATGCCCCTTCCTGCTCGACGATGCCCGCTCCATCGGTGAGGATGGAAGAGCCGCGAAACCTGACGTCGCGCGGCGATCCGCCATGACGGGATCCGATCAGGTCGATCAGCCCGCCGCTCCTTGTTGTCAGCCGCACGCGGGTCGACTGCCGTGCGATCCGCTCGAACTCCCCGACCGCAGCTTGTTCGAAAAAGGTTCGGCCATCCTCAAGTGTATAGAGGTAGGGGACCGATTCCCCGACGACCGGCCAGCGGTCGCCTGAAAGCAGGAAGCTGTACTCGCCGCCACCAAAGGGCTCCACACGATCACCGTTGCGGCGCGTCGCCCGCACCTCGCAATCGATGCGCAGGCCTATGACAGCATGATCGGGAAACGAGGCCGGCGGCTGACTGTGCACCTGAACCGCCGCCATCAGCACGATGCCCAGGATACTCATGGCCTGCTCCCTCCGTTCCAGCGCGGCATCGCGCATCGCGCATGAACCCGGGCTTGTCGCTCAGCCGTCGAACACGCGGACCGCAGCGACGATCCTGTGGCAGGCGCGACGACTGACCGCGAAGCCCATATGAGTGCAGTCGAGCTCAAGCTGCCGGTCGCTTTCATGGGGTTCGCCCCGCGCCGAGGCAGGCGCAATCGCGCCGTCGGCGCGTGACCAGATGGCGAGCGTCGGGACCGGCGGCTTCTCGCTGAGCACGGCGTCGATCGGCGGCTTGTCCACCGGGTGGCCAGCGACCAGCTCATAGAGCCGCCAGACGTTGTTGTTGTGCAGGTCGCCCGAAAAGGGCGAGCCGAGGGTGATGACCTTCTCGACCAGATCGGGCCGGACCTTCGCGACTTCGCGCGCATAGACTCCGCCGAGACTCCAGCCGACCATGATCACTGGCCGACCGCCTCCGAACGCCTCGAGCACCGCGACAATCCGCTCACGCGTATCCGGCCGCACGCCGCGGTTCAGCCCCTGCCCCCAGCCCGTCACCCGGTAGCCCGCGTCAGCGAAGGCGCGCTGCAGGCCGAGCGTGGTGCGGTCGTTCGCGACGAATCCCGGCAGGACCATCAGTGGGGGCCCGTCCGCCGGCCCGCGCTCGCCGACGCGTCCGAACGTCCGGTGGAAGCGGGCGGACAGCGAGACCACCTCGCGCGCCAGCAGCCAGAGCGACGGCGGCGCCGTGTCCGGCCGCCGGCGGTCAGAGATACTCGCCGCCCATCAGATCGCGCAGCGGCGCCGGCAGCTTCACCCGCCCGTCCGCCGTCTGGTGATTCTCGAGCAGCGGGACGAGAATGCGCGGGCTCGCAAGGGCGGTGTTGTTGAGCGTGTGCACGAAGCGCACCTTGCGCTCCGCGTCCCGCCACCTGAGGTTCGCACGCCGCGCCTGCCAGTCGTGCAGGGTCGAGCAGCTGTGCGTCTCGCGATATTTGCCGAGGGACGGCACCCAGCTCTCGATATCGTTCATGCGAAACTTGCCGTTGCCCATGTCGCCGGTCGACGCCTCGATCACCTGATAGGGAATCTCCAGCGCCTGCAGCATGGCTTCGGCATTGGCGAGCAGCCGCTGGTGCCAGCGCGCGCTCTCGGCATCGTCGTCGCGGCAAAGTACATATTGTTCGAGCTTGTAGAACTGGTGGACGCGCAGCAGCCCGCGCACGTCGCGCCCGGCGCTCCCGGCCTCGCGCCGGAAGCAGGGTGAATAGCCGGCGTAGAGGATGGGGAGCTTCTCCGCCTCGACGATCTCGCCCGAATGGAGCGAGGTCAGAGCGATCTCTCCGGTGCCGGCGAGATAGAGATCGTCGGCCGGCATGTGATAGGCCTCGTCCTCGTGCCCCGGGAAATGACCGGTGGCGACGAAGGCCTGCGGGCGGGCGAGCGCCGGCACGGTCATCAGCGTGAAGCCGTCCGCCGCGAGCCGCTGCTGCGCCCAGAGCATCAACGCCTGCTCCAGCATCGCGAGCCGTCCCTTGAGGCAGTAGGTTCGCGAGCCCGAGACCTGCGTGATCCGCGCCAGATCGGCCCAGTCGTTCTTCTCGATCAGCGCGACATGGTCGAGCGGTTCGAAATCGAAGCCCGGGATCGCGCCCTCCTGGCGGACGACGACGTTGAAGCTCTCGTCCGGCCCGACCGGCGCTCCGTCCCAGGGGATGTTCGGCACGCGCAGCAGCAGGGCATCGAGCGCGGCCTGCTTGTCGCCGAGCGCCGCCTCGACCTCGCCTATCTCCGCGCCGATCGCCTTGGCCTTGGCCCCCAGCGCGGGCCGCGCCTCGGCTGCGGCGGTCTTGAAGCCGTCGCTGATCGCATTGCGCTCCTGTCTCAGCGTGTCGACCCGGGTCTTGAGACCGCGCACCTCGCCGTCAAGCGCAAGCAGGGCGTCGAGATCAAGCGGGACGTTCTTCTCGGCGATTGCCTTGCGAACGGTGTCGGGATTCTCGCGAATGAACTGAAGGCTGAGCATCCGTGCGACCTAGCGGGCAACGTGGCCGATGCCAATCCGGTTACCGTGGATCAACGCTCCCAATGCGGGCCGGGGTCAGGTTCGGGAAACCATCCGGGCGGGCTCCCCGGCTGCGGCTTCGTCGCAAGATCATGGACCGAGGGTACGCCAAAGGCGATGGATCACCGGCCGCCTGGAACCGATAGAATGGTGGAGGTCCCACATGCAGTTCCCGTCGATATGTCCGGAAGTTCCCGTCGCCCAGCTGGCGGCGGCGCTTGCCTACTACCGGGACAAGCTCGGCTTCGCCGTCGACTGGTCGGACGAGGACCTCGGCCTCGCCGGCCTGTCACAGGGCGACACGCGGATCTTCATGAGCGATTCCGGATACCGGACCGGCCTTGGCAACCGGACGCCGATCGTCCTGTGGCTGAACCTGTCCAACCGCGCCGAGGTCGACGCTCTCTACGCATCATGGTCGGCCGCAGGCGCCCGCGCCGCCAATCCTCCGCGGGCGCAGCCCTACAAGCTCTACGAGTTCCTGGCGCACGACCTCGACGGGAATGTCTTTCGCGTGTTCTACGATTTCGGCTGGGAAGAGAGGTAGGGCGGACTCACCACCGCAGCCGACCTGTCATGCACCTTCAACGCGCTGCCACCCGCCGCACCGGCACATTGACGTTGCACAGGTCCACACCCCCTGCCGGCACGTTGAAGAAGCTGCCGCCGCGATTGGCGCGGCCGGTGACGTAGCGGGCGAAGGTTTCCGTGTCGGAGCGCATCACCTCGAAGCGCGGACGCTCGGCCGCCGGCATGTCGGCGGCAAGCCGGACGCTGCGGATCGGGATCGGCGTCTCGCCGCGCGCGGCGTCGTAGACGCCGAGCTGGCCGGTGCCGCGCGGACGGGCCGACAGCAGGCCGATGCCTTCGACCACCCGGCCAATTGTGGCGATGTTGCGGTCCAGATGGCGGGTGGCATGGCCGATGATCGCATAGAGTTCGCCGCCGGTGCCGGTGTCCGGAGCGAGATCGCGGCCGGCGCCGACCGCGCCGAAGCAGTGCGCAAGCCAGGCCATTCCCCGTTCCGGATCCCAGGCGACCGGCCAGCCGTCGACATGGCCGGTCGCGGCGGCATAGCTGTCCGGATAGCCGAGCGGCCGGGGTGAGAGGCCCGCTGAAGGGCGCTCATATTCGGCCGGCGGCGCGGCGACGACACCGGGCGGAAGCGGGGTTTCGCCTTCATTGTTGCCCCATTGGGTGACGTAATTTTCCTGGACGCGGTAGATGGTGGCGTTGTTCCACCAGCCGGCCCGGGCCAGCGCGCGGATGTTGGCGACATGGACGGGCGCGAAAGCCGGCGCGAGCTCGATCACCACGCGGCCTCCGCGGGTGCCGGCCACATCGGCAATGTCCATGACGAGCAGATTCTGCGGATCGATCTCCCGCCAGTCCGCCGCCGCGGAATTGGCGACGATCTCGGATGGCTCGGGCGCGTTGGCGACCGGTGTGGGGCGCCAAGCGCCGGTCTGGGCGGCAGCGGCAGTGGCGGCGAGCGAGGCGAGAAGGATGAAATGGCGCATGAGCATGTCCCCTGTTCTGCCGCCATGGTTCGGGGAAAGCGGCGGCGGGATCAAGGGTGTGAAGATCCGTTCGTTGTCCGGCCCGGGTCCGCGCCCTAGAGAGAGGGCGGGCTCGCAGGATGGAGTTGTCTCATGCGTGTGCTTCTGACGAGTCTCGCGATTCTGGCTGCCGGCGTCCCGGCACTGGCGCAGGAGCGGGGTCAGGCGACCGCATCGCGCGCGGCGGGCATCGACGACCCCCGGAGCTTCGTGGCCCGGACCTATGCGGCCTATGCGCGCGCCGCAAATCGCGGGCCGGCGGAGCCGACAAGGGCCTACAGCCCGCGGCTCGCCCGGCTCGCCGCCGGTTATGCGCGGGCCTGGAGCGGCGACGACCTGGCCGGGCCAGTGGATTTCGATCTGTGGACCAATAGCCAGGAATGGGAAATTTCGACACCCGCGCTGACGGTGGAGGACGGCGGACCGGAACGGCGCACGGTGACCGCCCGGTTCCGCAATTACGACCAGGAGGTCGTGAACCGCTTTCGCTTCGTGCGGATCGGAGCGCGCTGGTATCTGGACGACATCGTCAACGGCAGCGGCACCGGCAACGACGGCTGGACCTTCTCCGCCCTGCTCGCCGAGCGGCCATGATGGCGGGAGCGGCCCCGCCATGCTAGCCTCGACGGGATTCGCCGCGGCGAATCCCGTCGAGGAAAATGCGCCATGACCGACGCCCACATGCCCCCCGTCGTCCGTCCGGCGTCGATCATCGACACGCGCGGCGCGCAGATGTTTCCGACCCTGACCGAGACCGAAGTGGTCCGGCTGCGACGATTTGGCGTGCAGCGCCGCCATGCGGCCGGAGAGGCGATCGTGCGGGCGGGGGAAGGCGGCCATGGGCTCGCGATCGTGCTGGCCGGCGCGGCGGAGGTGTCGCAGCGCGATCAGGCGGGTCATTTGGCGCCGCTCGTCACTCATCTCCCGGGCGGCTTCATCGGGGAGCTCGCCCAGCTTTCGGGGCGGCCCTCGCTGGTCGACGTCACGGCTGTTCGCGACTCCGAGGTGCTGGCCATTCCGCCGGAGAAGCTGCGCGCGGTGCTAACCGCCGAAGCGAATCTCGGGGAGCGGATCATGCGCGCCCTCATCCTGCGCCGCATGGGCCTGCTCGAAACCGGCGCGGGCGGTCCGGTGATCGTCGGGCCGGCCAATCATCCGGACGTGCTGCGCCTCGCGAACTTCCTGCGGCGCAACGGGCATCCGCACCAGAATCTGGATCCCGAGGCGGACAGCTGCGCGCAGGCGCTGATCGAGCGCTTCAAGGTCGAGCCGGAGGAACTGCCGATCGTCATCTGCCCGGGCGGCCAGATGGTACGCAATCCGGGCGAAGGAGAGATGGCGCGCTGTATCGGGCTGGTCGGCCCGATCGATCCGGACCGGCTGTTCGACGTCGTCGTGATCGGGGCCGGGCCGGCCGGGCTGGCGACTGCGGTCTATGCCGCGTCGGAAGGGCTTTCGGTACTGGTACTGGACTGCCGCGCCTTCGGCGGGCAGGCGGGCGCCTCGGCCCGCATCGAGAATTATCTCGGCTTTCCGACCGGCGTTTCCGGCATGGCGCTGATGGGCCGCGCCTACAGCCAGGCGCAGAAGTTCGGCGTCGAGATGGCGATACCGGACGAGGCCGTGAAACTCGAATGCGGCAATGATCCGCTCCGCCTCACCCTCGCCACCGGCGAACGGGTGCAGGCGCGGACCGCGGTGGTCGCGACCGGCGCGCGATACCGGCGGCTCGACGTCAGCGACCTCGACAGCTTCGAGGGCGCGACCGTCCACTACTGGGCCTCGCCGCTCGAGGCCCGACTCTGTTCGCGGCAGGAAGTCGTCCTCGTCGGCGGCGGCAACTCGGCCGGCCAGGCCGTGGTGTTCCTCGCGGAGCAGGCCGGCCGGGTGACGCTGCTGACCCGCCGCCCCCTGCAGGAGACGATGTCCGCCTATCTGATCGAGCGGATCCTGGGGCTCGACAATGTCGAGGTGGTGACGGGCGTCGAGGTGTCGGGCCTCGAAGGGACCGACGGACGCCTCGAGGCGGTGCGCTGGCAACCGCGTCAGGCCGGCACCGAAACACGTCGCGACTGTCGCCAGCTTTTCCTGTTCATCGGCGCCGAGCCGAATACCGACTGGCTCGAGGCGTCAGGGCTGAAACTCGACTCGCGTGGATTCGTGCTGACCGGTGAACAGGCGGGAGACGATCGATTGCCGCTCGAGACCAGCCGCCGCGGCGTCTTCGCGGTCGGCGACGTGCGGGCGAATTCGGTCAAGCGGGTCGCCGCTGCCGTGGGCGACGGCGCTCAGGTGGTGGCCGCGATCCACCGCTATCTGGCGCAGGCTGAGGAGACCCCTGCCTCGGCGCAGGCACTGGTGATGGCGTGAGCGCGCTGCGTGTCGCCGGAATCGCCGGCAGCCTCAGGGCTGGCTCCTACAACCGGGGGTTGCTGCGGGCCGCTGTCGAGCTGGCTCCGGATGGCATGGCCATCGCGCCTTTCGACCTGATCGATGTGCCCCTCTACAATGGCGACGTCGAGGCCGCAGGCGATCCGCCGGGCGTGTCCGCGCTCAAGGCCGCGATCCAGGACGCGGACGGCGTCCTCTTCGTAACCCCCGAATATAATCATGGTGTGCCGGGGGTGATGAAGAATGCGGTCGATTGGGCCTCCCGCCCGCCACGCGACGCCGTCCTGTCGGGAAAGCCGGTCGCATTGATCGGCGCGTCGCCGGGGATGACCGGCACGGCGCGCGGGCAGAGCCAGTTGCGCCAGGCGTTCGAATTCACCAATTCCTACTGCATGCCGCAGCCCGAATTGCTCGTGTTCCGGGCGCACGAGAAGTTCGACGAGAGGGGCGACCTCTCTGACGACGCGACGCGCGCCTATCTCGGGAAATTCCTGGCCGCCTTTGCGTTGTGGGTGGAGCGGTTCCGGGGCGACTGACCCAGCCAGAGGAGAACGAGATGGGTATCGATGCGGTGAAGGAAGGCATGGAAGTGATCGGCGCGGACGGTGTGCATGTCGGCACCGTCGACCGGATCGAGGGCGACCGGATCAAGCTGACGAAGAAGGACAGCGGTCAGGGCCACCATGAGGGACATCATCACTATCTTTCGGAGGGCCTGGTCGCCGGAGTCGAGGGCGACACGGTCCGCCTCTCCGCCAATGCCGCCGTTGCGGTGCAGTTCGAGGAAGAGAAGGACGGCTAGACGTCCCCCCTGCCTTTTCAGAGCTGATGCGTCCGGCCATGCTCAGGCCGGCATCAGTTCCGGATGGGCGCGCAGGCGTACCATGTCGCGTGCCGGCGGCAGGCCGAACAGACGGCGATATTCGCGGCTGAACTGCGAGGCGCTCTCATAGCCGGCCTCGAAGCCCGCGCTGGTGGTATCCTCGACCACAACCTCGCTTTGGTCGAGGCGCTGCGAAAGGTGGCGGAGGAGAAGGGCGTCAGCGTCGCCCAGCTCGCCATCGCCCGGGTGCTGTCACGCAGCGGATGTATCGTGCCGCTGGTCGGCGCGCGGCGACGCGAGCGGCTCGACGAGGCACTGGGCGCACTCGATATCGAGCTGACTGACAGCGATCTCGCCGCGATCGATACCGCAGTGCCGAAGGGCGCGGCCGCGGGCGAACGCTATCCCGCCGCGCAGCTCGTTCATATGGACAGCGAACGCTGAGGACAGAAAGGCGGCCGCTTGCGGGCCGCCTTTCCGCTTCATCCTACCAGATTTTCACCCGCTGGTCCGGCGGCAGATAGAGCCGGTCGCCGGGCTGGACGTTGAAGGCGCGATACCAGGCGTCGACGTTGCGCACGACGCCGTTGACCCGGAACTCCGACGGGCTGTGCGGGTCGGTGAGGACGCGCTCGCGCAGCGCGCCCTCGCGATACTGGGTGCGCCAGACCTGCGCCCAGGCGAGGAAGAAACGCTGATCGCCGGTGAGACCGTTGATCACCGGCGGCTCGCCATGCTGGGCGACGTGGCGGCGATAGGCGGCATAGGCCATTTCGACTCCGCCGAGATCGCCGATATTCTCGCCCATGGTGAGCTGGCCGTTGACGGTAAGCCCCGGCAGCGGAACATAGCTGTCATATTGCGCGCCAAGCCGCGCCGCGCGTTCCTGGAACCGTTCGGCCGAGCCCGGTGTCCACCAGTCGCGCAGCCGCCCCTGCGGATCGAACTGGCGCCCCTGATCGTCGAAGCCGTGACCGATCTCGTGGCCGATCACCGCGCCGATCGCACCATAGTTGACCGCCGGATCGGCATGGGGATCGAAGAAGGGCGGCTGCAGGATGCCGGCCGGAAAGGTGATCTGGTTCATCAGCGGATTGTAGGACGCGTTGATCGTCTGCGGATTCATCCCCCACAGGCCCCGGTCGACCGGATGGGGCAGGCGCGAGACCTGCAGGTTCCAGTCGAACGCGCCGGCGCGCAGCACATTGCCGAGCACATCGCCCCGATCGATTCGGATCGCCGAATAGTCGATGAACCGCTCGGGGCCGCCGATCCGCGGCTCGAACGCGGCGAGTTTGGCGAGCGCCTGCTGCCGGGTCGCATCGTCCATCCAGTCGAGATGTTCGAGCCGCTCCTGAAGCGCGGCGCGCAGATTGCCGATCAGCTCGTTCATCTGCCGCCGGCTCTCGTCCGGGAAATGGCGGGCGATGTAGATGCGGCCGACCGCCTCGCCCATCGAGCCGTTGAGCAAGGCGAGGCCACGCTTCCAGCGGTCGCGCTGCGTCTCGACGCCGCGCAGCGCCCGCGAATAGAAATTGAAGTTCGCCTCGTCGAAAGCGCGCGGCAGATACTGCGCGTTGGTGTCGAGGAAGTGGAAGGTCAGCCACGCTTTCCAGGTGTCGAGCGGCACATCGTCGAGCATCGCCCCGATCGCGGCGATCGCCGTGGTCTCGGCGGCAACGACGGTCGGCACGTCACCAAGGCCGAGTTGCTGGAGCGACTCGGTCCAGCCGAATTGCGGCGCGAGGCTGTTCAGCTGCGCGCGGGTCATCGGATTGTAGATTTGCCGGATATCGCGCCGGCGCTCGGGCGCCCAGTGCGCCTCGGCGATGCGGCGCTCGAGCGCGATGATCGCATCGGCCCTGGCCTCCGGATCGGCAACGCCCGCAAGACGCTGCAGCGTCACCACATAGGTGCGGTAGGCGGCGCGGTAGCGATCATAGTCCGCGCCCTCGCGCAGATAATAGTCGCGGTTGGGCATGCCGAGGCCGGCCTGGCTGGCAAAGGCGGTGTAGCGGGTGGGATCGGCCGGATCAGGAATGATCCCGATCCCCACCGGCGCGGGATAGCCGGGAGTCGCGAACAGACGCAGCAGATCGGCGCGGCTGCGCACGCCCGCAATGCGGTCCAGATAGGGCCGCGCCGGCGCGAGGCCGCGCTGTTCGATCCCCGCCTCGTCCATCCAGCTCGCGTAGAAATCGCGCACCTGCTGCGCCGCCGGATCGGCCCCCGGATCCTGAACGATCGCGCGCAGCTGACGCTCGATATCCTCGTCAAGGACCGTCCACAGGCTGTAACTGGTCCGGTCGGCCGGAATCGGTGTGCGCTGGAACCAGCTGTTGTTGGCATAGCGGAAGAAATCGTCGCCGGCCCGCACTGACGGGTCGCGCGCCGTGAGGTCCAGGCCGAAATCGCCATAACGGGCCTTGGCCGTGGCGCCCGGCATGCCCTGCGCGAGGATCGGCGCGGTGCCGGCAAGCAGGATTGCCGCCGCCAGCGCGATACGCGTGGTTTTCATGTCAAAGATCTCCCTCCGGCCGGAAGCAGGTCCGGCCGCCCCAGTTGTACGTCCCCGCAGACTGCCTTCCGCGCGTCATGCTGTTTGGCAAGATGTTTTGGACGAACCGCGGCGAGACTTCCGCGAACGCCCCGGCCTCCTAGCGTCCGGCCGGCGGGCTCGCTTCGGTGATGGCCTCGCCCGCGACGAGGAACTGGCGCGGCGGATCACCGGCGGCGACGCGCAACGGCCGGCCGCTCCACAGGGAGAGGAAGACGTGGATCTCGGTCGGCAACGGATCGGCGGAAGCGGCGACGCTGACCGCCTGCGGCGCCTGTCCGGCGGGCGTCTCGGGGGCGACCAGATCCGGGCAGCCTTCGGCGAAACTGTGCGTCGCCGAGACGGTACCGCCGGCCGCAACCACGGACTTGAAATGGCCACCCACCGGAAAGCGCCCGCGCTGAGTTGCCGGGCTGATCTGGTAGACGTCGACCGGCGCGCTCGCCGAGGCCGGCGGGATGACGAAGACGTTGAACGGCTGGCCACCGCAGGCCTGGTTCTCGAGGGCGTCGGTGATATCGCGCGCCGCCGCCATGCGCGCCTCGATCGGGTTCAGCGCAGGACGATCGCCACCAAGGAAGACATCGCGCGACACGACCCGTCCGCCGAGAATGTCGGCACGGTAGACCGCGACCGGACCGGTATCGGCACGGGCATAGAAGATGATCTTCGTGCCATTGCCTTCCGGCTGCGCGATCCACCCCGCGATACCGGCGCCCTCGGGATCGGACACCCGGCTCAGCATGTCCCGCGTGCCGATGATGCCGGCGCGGGCGAGGGAGATCAGCAGCTGGCCGCGGGCGCCGGCAGCCGCGAGCTGCGCGGTCTCGGCGCGGGTCAGGGGGCCGGGCGGCGGCGTCAGCACGGGCCGTTCCGGCGGCGCGGCAGGTTCGGCAGCAGGCTCCCCGGCAGGGGCTTCTGTCGCCGGCGGTTGTTCCGCGGGCGCGGCTTCGGGCTCCTGCGGCGTTTCCGCGGGGGTGTCGTCGAGCCCGGACACTGCAGCGTTGAGATCGGAGAGACCGGCCGCCGGCGGTGTCTCCTGAGCGTAGGCAGGCATGGGCGCCAGCACGGCGGAAAGGAGAAGGGGAAGCAGACGCATGCACATCCTCGCAGGCGGTGGACCGCCACGGGATGGACCTGCCCGGCACGCCGATCAAGCCCGCTCCCGCAGGCGCCTTCAAAGCGTGATGGTGGCGAAGGTTCCGGCCGCGCTCAACCGACGGTCAGTTCACCGCCGAAATTGAGGCCGATGCGGCCATCGCGAATCCAGCGGACGAACGCCTGGATCGGGCTGCACGCCTCGAAGCGGATGACGACATTCTCGCCAAGGCGCGGGAGCAGATCGCTCTCGATCATCGTGCCGCGGCTGGAGATATTCACCACGGGAACGACATAGACCGCGCCGCGGAAGAAGAGCGTGGCGCAATCGACCAGATTGCCGTGCCGTTCCTCGCTGCGGTGGTCCGCGATCCGCGGCTCGAACCGCGTGACCATGTCGCCGGACAATTGAAAAGCACGTGTCGCCATCGTCCCATCCCAGGCTGTTCGGGACACTATGACGTCAAACGCTTACCGAAAGATGAGTGCAAAGCCCCGTGTTAACCATCTATGTCCAAGCCGAGCGCGAGGCGCCCTGCGTAGAGTTGCTGCGGCCCTTCCTGGAGCGGATGGAAACGCGCCGCCTGGACATCCCGGAAGGCCCGTTCCAGGCCACGGTCCCGATAAAAGGAGGCACCGCCCGCGACCTCCATCGCGAGCTCGACCGTGCGGATCGCGGCGCGTCCGGCCAGCGTGCGGCCGGCCATCGCCTTTCCCGTCACCTCAGGGCCCGGCCGCCCCCCGTCGGCGAGCGCGACCATATGATCATGGGCGATGGTCGCCTCGGTGAAACTGTTCTCCATCGCCCCCACCAGGGCGATATCGGCAGTTGGTCGATTGCGGACCAGATCGAGCGCGCGGCCCCGGGCCCCCTCGGCGACGCCGACATAGGCGGCGTAGATGATCGGGAAGGCGAGGAGCGAGATGGCGTGGAAGAGCGGGTGCCATTTGCCCTGCGCCCGCCGGCCGCTGATCGCCGCGTCGGGGATGAACACATTGTCGAGGATGATGTCGTGCGAACCTGTGCCGCGCATACCGAGCGTGCGCCAGGTCTCGGCGATCGAAACGCCTTCGGCTTTCAACGACACGGCGAAATGCAGGACGGTCGCTCCTGCATCCGGATCGTCATGGACGGCGCTGGTGACGAGCAGGTCGCCCATCGGGCAGCCGCTGGCGAAGGCCTTGCGCGCCGCGATCCGGTAGCCGCCCTCGACCCTGGTGGCGCGGCCCGCGCTCTGCAGCCAATCGGAACCGCCGCTGGACACGAGAATGAGGTCTTCGGCGGCGACACGCTTCAGCAGGCCCTCCGTCGGCGCCTGTTCGTGGCGCCAGCGCCAGGCGGCGACGGCGACGATATGCGTGTGCATGGCGAAGGCGAGGGCCGTCGCGCCGCAATGGGCGGCGATCCGCCGGACGACGGCGCACATTTCCGAATGGCTCGCGCCGCCACCGCCGAGCTCGACGGGCACATGGGCCTTGAACAGGCCCTCCTGTTTCAGAGCCGCGTAGCCGGCGGCGACAAACGTGTCGTGCGCATCATTCGTGGCGGCCTCGGCCGCAGCCGCGGCGGCAACGCGATCGGCGGCCGCCAGCCAGTCGGTTTCGGGTCTCGCAAGTTGGACAACGGACATCTGGGTCTCCTGATCAGTCATCCCGCGTCTCCTGCCCTGCCGCCCGCCAATCGATCCAGTTCAGGAACTGAATCGGGCCGGTATGGAAAATGAACTGGGCACGCGCGCCGCGCTTCGCTATTTTTCGCGTTCGGGTGGGGCGAACGGGCCGCGAGCCGATGACGCACGCAAGCTACAACCAATTCTGCCCGGTCGCCATGGCCGCCGAGATCCTGTGCACGCGCTGGACGGTGGTGCTGTTGCGCGAGCTGCTGGCCGGATCGACCCGTTTCAACGACCTGAGGCGCGGCGTGCCGCGCATGTCGCCCGCCTTGCTCTCACAGCGATTGAAGGAGCTTGAGGCGGGCGGGATCGTCCGTCGGCTGCCGGTTGCCGGACAGCCGGGCTTGTTCGAATATCATCTGACCGATGCCGGTCGCGACCTGGCGCCGATCGTCGACGCGTTTGGCCGGTGGGGGCAGCGCTGGGTGAAGAGCGATGTGTCGCTCCAGTATCTCGATGCGCAGCTGCTGATGTGGGACATGCGCCGCAATCTTGATCCGACGCCGATGCCGCCGCGGCGCAGCGTGATCCAGTTTCTCTATCCCGAACAGCCCACGCCGCAACGCCGATGGTGGCTGATCGTCGCGCCAGGAGCCGAGACCGACATCTGTTCGGTCGATCCCGGCTTCGAGGTCGACCTCTATGTCGCGACCGATCTGAGGACGATGACCGCGATCTGGATGGGCGCCGACACGACGGCGGCCGCACAGGATGCCGACAGGATGGTGCTGACCGGCGATCGCGGCCTTGCCCGCGATATGCAATCGTGGCTCGGCCTCAGCCCGTTCGCGCGGGGACCACAGGCGGCGGCAGAGGCGACCGCCGCCTGAACCGGCTCAATCCTCCATGTGACCGACGGTGGCAGCGGCCGGATTGCTGCCGGCGCCGTCCTGCTCCCAGAAATAGGGCTGGCGCTGGCGGTTGCCGGTGACGGTCTCGTTGAGCGTCGCGGCCTCATAGAGCCGGCCGTTCAGCATCACCTGCGCGATATTGTCGGTGTTCTGGATGTCCTCGAGCGGGTTGGCCTCAAGGATCAGGAGATCGGCGAGCTTGCCGGGCTCGAGGCTGCCGATATCGGAAAAGCCGTAGATGCGTGCGCCGTCGATCGTGCCGTGACGCAGCGCCTCGAGCGGGCTCGCGCCGCCGCGGACGTGGCTCCAGATCTCCCAATGGGCGGCGAGACCCGGCTGCTGGCCATGGCCACCGATCGCGATCGGGACACCCGCCTGATAGAATTGATGCGAGGCCCGTGCGCTGTACTGGTCGGAGAACTGGTCCGCCGGGGCGGTCACCGCGCGGACGCGGTTGGCAAGCGCCTCGGGCGGCGAGTGGCGGGTAAGCAGCGGATGGTTCCAGACCTGCGTCGCCTGGCTCCAGTAGGGATCGCCGGCAAGGCCGCCATAGGTGACGACCAGGGTCGGGTTGTAGCCGACCCTGGTCTGGCTGAAGAGGCTGACCACGTCGTTGTAGAAACGGCGCTGCGGGATGTTGTGCTCGACCGTCGAATTGCCATCCTGGATCAGCGTGATGTCGAGCTGGAACAGCGACCCGCCTTCGGGGACAACCAGGATGTTCTCGGCACGGGCGGCGGCGGCGACCTGCTGGCGCTGGTTGCGGCGCGGCTGGTTGTAGTTCTTGATCGAGTGCGCGCCTTCGATGCGCAGCCGCCGGACATGGGCAAGCGCGTCGTCATAGCTGTCGATCAGCGCATAACGCCCCGGCGAACGGGCACCGTAGACGATCTCGCCCGACGAGAAGGTCCGCGGCGCGAGGATCAGTCCGGCCCGCTGCATCTCACCGGCGACGAAGATCTCGCTGGCGGTGCTGGACGGATCATGGACGGTGGTGACACCGAGCGCGAGGTGGGACAGCGCCGACCAGTTTTGCTGCGGAATGAGATCGTCCTCGGCCTGCCCGCCATGGGCATGGCCGTCGATCAGGCCGGGGATGATGGTGCGCCCGGTGACATCGACGGTGCGGGCCCCGGCCGGGATCTGGACCGATGCGCGGGGGCCGACGGCGCGGATGCGATTGCCGTCGACGACGATCACCCCGTCCTCGATCACCCCGCCGTCATCGCCCGCCATGGTGACGATCCGCGCGCCGACCAACGCGGTGATGCCCTGCGGCCGGTCGGCCGCCGTCGTGATCGCGAGCGAGGTGCCGGTGGTGGGCACGCTGTACGCCTCGCCGCCCGGCGCGGTGCGCAACAGCGAAGCGGCCTGGGCGGTGTACAGGGTCGGTCCCATCGTCCAGCTCAGCGTCTGGCCGCCGCGCGTCCAGCCCGCATAGCTTCCGCCATTGGCGGTGGCGCGGGTGATTGGCATCTGATTGCCCCGTGCCGACAGGTTCAGCATGCCGACACCGCCGAAGAAGGGCGTGACGAAGACGTTGTAATCCTCGGTGAAGGCCAGCGTCCCGCCGTCCGGCGAGACCTCGTAGCCGGTCACCATCTCGCCCTGGGCATGGTTGCGGCGGTTGCCGCCGGACAGGTCGACGCTGATCAGCTTGCGCTTCTGCTCCTCGTTGACCTCGACGAAGATGCGATCGGAGGCCGCGCCGAACTGCGGGTTGCCGCCGCTTGCGAGAATGCGGGTGAGCGCGCCGCCACTGGCGGGCACGCGATAGATGCCGGTGGTTTCCGACCAGCGGTTGGAGGTGAGGCCCTGCGACGCGCTCGCCTCGAACACGATCGTAGCGCCGTCCGGCGAGAAATGCGGGCGGCGATAGTGGCCGGGCTGCTGCGTCACGGTGGTGAGGCCGCTGCCGTCGGCGGCGACGGTGCGGACTTCACCGAGCCGCTGGTCGTTCCACGACACGAAGACGATCCGGCTGCCGTCGCGTGACCATGACGGGAAGAGCTGGAAGTCGCCGTCCTCCCCGGTCAGCAGTCGGGGCGCCGCATTACCGGCCAGGTCGCGGATGTAGAGCCGGCCCAGCGTCTCGAAGACAACGCGGCTGCCGTCCGGCGAGACCGAAGCGAAACGCGGCATGCGGGTCGAGAAACTGTCCGGCGCGACCGCGACCTCGGGCTGCGGCGGATCGATGACCACGCGGGTGTCGTTGACCTGGAACGGGATTTCCGCGGCGGCCGAGCCGTCGACATTCACCCGGCGCAGCTTGCCGCCGGCCCAGAACACGATCGTGTTGCTGTCCGGCGTCCAGCCCATGTTCGGATAGACGCCGTGAACCGCCCAGGTCTCCTGCACGTCCTGGTCGAGATCGGCATAGACCTGGCGCTGCTCTCCCGAACGCAGATCGCGGACGAACAGGCGGCTCAAACCACCGGTGCGATGCACGAAGGCGAGCCAGCGCCCGTCGGGCGAGGGCTCGGGCCGGACCGCACCGCCGGGACCGCCGGCGACCTGGGTGCGCTCGCCCGACGCCAACTCGTAGCGCTCGATCGCGAAGACCTCCTGGTTGGCGTCCTGCGCATATTCGAAGATGTTGCCCGGCGTCGTGTTGCGACTGAAATAGATATACCGGCCATCGTGGCTGAACGCCGGCTCGCCGAGCTCCTTCTGGAGCTGAGGGCTGGCGCGCTCGACCAGAGCGACGCCCTCGCCGGTGCCGCTCGCATGGTAGAGCCAGATCTCGCCGGTGCCGAGCGAGCGCTGTGTGGTGTAATGCTTGCGCGCTGCGATGTAGCGGCCGTCGGGGCTCCAGGTGGGATTGTTGAGCAGGCGGAACGTCTCGCTGGTGATCGCCCGCGCGCCCGTCCCGTCCGTGCTCATCACCCAGATATTGTCGCCGCCGCCGCGATCCGAGGTGAAGGCGATCTGGCGCCCGTCGGGCGAGAAGCGCGGCTGCATGTCGAAGGCGAGGCCGGAGGTGATCCGGCGCGGCGTGCCGCCCTCGATCGGCATCGTGTAGATGTCGCCCAGAAGGTCGAACGCGACCGTCCGCCCGTCCGGACTGACGTCGACGTTCATCCATGTGCCTTCGTCGGTGTTGATCCGCACCTGGCGTGTGGCCTGCCCCGGCGGCGCGTTGACGTCCCAGCTGTTCGCATCGCGATTGCCCCGACCCTGCGCAAGGGCGGCGGTGGCCGTGGTGGAGACGAGCAGGAGCGTAAGCGCGGCGAAGCTGCGGATCATGGCGTTGGAAACCCCCTATTTCGGAATCGGCGCTGCAGGAACGGCGCGGACGGTGCCCTATCCAAGTGAGACACGCAAGACGGGGGCGTCGATGAAATGAAGAGGTCTGTCGAAAAGGCTCCGGTCCGTCAGGCCGCCTCAGCCGGCGCTGCGAGGAAGGGCCGGATCGCAGCCATGGCCCAATCGACATAGGCGGCTTTCTCGCCCACAGGCGCGACATAATGGAGTGCCGCTTCCGCGTCGGCAACGGAGCCCGCGCGCGCGATGATCCAGCCGGCGAGATATTGCGAGGCGAGGCAGCCACCCGCCGTTGCCACATTGCCATGGGCGATGAACGGCGCGTCGACAACGGTGACGCCGGCCTCCTGCACCCATGGCTTGGTGGTGAGATCGGTGCAGGCCGGCAGATCGCAGATCAGGCCGAGCTTCGCCAGCAACAATGTGCCCGAACATTGCGCGCCGACAAGCTGGCGAGTGGTATCGAGACGAATCTCGCCGAGCAAGGCCGCGTCGGCCACGATCTCGCGTGTCCTTATGCCGCTCCCGATGATGACCGCGTCCGCCTCGGCCGCGAAGGCGAGCGGTTGCTGCCGCCGAACGGTGACGCCATTCATCGAGGTCACTTCCGGTGTTGGCGACGTGATGTGGGCCTGCCAGCCCCGGCCGCGCAGCCGGTTCAGGATCGCGGCAGCGACGAACGAATCGAGTTCGTTGAAACCGTCGAACGTGAGCACCGCGATCTGCATGGCGACTTCCTCCCGAGCAACGCTAGCCCCGCAGCGGGGCGCCCACAATCAGAACAGTCGCGTCAGCCAGTAGAAGGCGGCGCCGATGATCGCGGCCGCGGGCATGGTGACGATCCAGGCGATGACGATGTTGCCGGCCACGCCCCAGCGCACCGCCGAGGCGCGGCGCGCGGCACCGACCCCCATGATGCAGCCGGTGATCGTGTGCGTGGTCGAGACCGGAATGCCGAGCCAGGTCGCCGAGAACAGCATGATCGCGCCGCCGGTCTCCGCGCAAAAGCCCTGGTGCGGGGTCAGCCGGGTGATGCGCGAGCCCATCGTGTGAACGATCCGCCAGCCACCGAACAGGGTGCCGAGGCCCATGGCGAACTGGGCCGAGATCACCACCCAGAAGGGCACGTAGAATTCGCTGCCGAGCAGGCCCTGCGAGAAGAGCAGAACGGCGATGATCCCCATCGTCTTCTGCGCGTCGTTGCCGCCGTGGCCGAGCGAGTAGGCCGCGGCGGAGACCAGCTGCATCCGGCGGAACGATTTGTCGGCGGTCGGCGCATCGACGCGGCGGAACAGCCAGGACGTGAGAATCACGAGCAGCAGCGCGACAAACATGCCCAGCGTCGGCGACAGGAAGATCGCAACCGAGGTCTTGAGGACACCGGACCCTTCGACCACGGCGAGGCCGCCTTTCGAGATGCCGGCGCCAAGCAGTCCGCCGATCAGCGCATGGCTCGAGCTCGAGGGAATGCCGAGCACCCAGGTGATCACATTCCAGACGATCGCCCCCATCAGCGCCCCGAACACCACGGCGGGATCGATGATGTCGGCGCTGACGATGCCCTTGCCGATCGTCTCGGCGACATGGAGGCCGAAGAACAGAAAGGCGATGAAATTGAAGAAGGCCGCCCAGGCGACGGCGACCTGCGGGCTCAATACCCGGGTCGAGACCACGGTGGCGATCGAATTGGCGGCGTCATGCAGGCCATTCAGGAAATCGAACAGCAGTGCGACGCCGATCAGCGCGACCAGCAGATAGAAGGGAATGGTCAACTCCATGACCGCCTTACCCCTCCCGAACGGTATCTTGCGAGACAGCGCTCATCAGGCGTGGTCGATCACGATGCCCTGCATCTCGTCGGCGACATCCTCGAGCCGGTCCAGCACCCGCTCGACATGGCTGAAGATCTCGCGGCCGATGAAGAAGGTCATTGGCCGCTTGGCGCCATGCGCCTGATAGATCGCCTTGAGGCCGGCGGCGTGAAGTTCGTCGGCTCGCCCCTCGAGATGGACGATCGCTTCGGTAATCTGGTGCAGCCGGTGGGCGTTGCGACCGACATGCTTCAGGAGCGGCACGCCTTCGCGCACCAGCCGCGCCGCTTCGGCACCAAGCTGGCTCATCTCGAGCAGTTGCGGCTCGAACGTCTCGACCTCGTAGAGCGTGATCGCCTTGGCGGTCTGCCACATCTCGTCAAGGCTGTCGTCCATCGCCGAGGCCAGCGCGGTGATCGCGCTGCGGTCGAACGGGGTGATGAAGGAGCGGCGCACCGCGACCAGCACGTCGCGGGTGACATCGTCGGCGGCATGTTCGTGCTGGGCGATACGGCGACAGGATTCATCGACACTCTCCTCACCCGAGAACATCGCGACCATCGCGTCGGCGCCGGCGACGAGAATGTCGGCATGGCGCCGGAACATGTCGAAGAAGCGGTCCTCCTTCGGCATGATCGCGCGGAAGATGTTGAGCATCCCGAACCCCCCGGCCTTGCTTTCAGGCGCCTCCTGCCGGACGACCGGCGACATTGCCCCTGCCGGCCGGAAGGACAGGATCAGCGCACGCAGACTCCGCTCGGCCACCGAAGCAGCCGCGTCGGCGGTGCTGAACCAGCGCGCCGACCGCTCATGACGTTCGGGCCAGTCGTCGAGCTGCCGCGTCACCAGGAGCGGGAAGACGCGCACGTCGGCCGGCAGCACCTGCCCCGCGCGCTTCTCTTTCACATAGCGATAGGTGCCGATCGGCACATCGCCAACCTCGCCCTCCACCCCCGCTTCCTCATGCGCCTCCAGCAGCGCCGCCTTCTGGGGCGAAAGCTTCGGATCGGGATTGCCTTTGGGAATGATCCAGCGACCGGTGTCGCGAGAGGTGATGAGCAGGATGCTGACCTGCCCCGACGATTCGATCCGGTAGGGCAAGACACCGAACTGCTCGATCGCGGGGGCAGGAGCTGTAACCATGTCGTCATCTAGACGTCACATTTTCGTAAAGCCATAGCGCCGGCGCGGCGACGGAGAAAACGCAAGTATTGCTGAGGGATGCGGACCCGGCCCGCGCCGGGCGTCAGGCGGTGCGCAGGTGCGCGACGAACCGCCGAGTCGCCTGGTCGAGCGTCCCGGCACTGCGCATCAGCGATGTCGCGGCATCCTCGACCTTGGTTGACAACTCGCCCGCGGCGGAGGCGACCATCGCGAGATCATGAATGCCCTCCGCCATGCCGGTGGCGATCGCAGCGGCATCGCGCGCACCGTGATCGATCAGGCTGGCACTGCGCAACTGATCCTCGATCCCGCTCCGGATCTTGTCCGCTGCGCCGGCAAGGTCGCCGACGGCGCCGGAGATATCCGCGAGGGCCCGTTCTGCGTCGGCGGCGCCCGCATCGACGCTGCCAATCAGCGCGCTGATCTGCGCGGTCGCGGACGTCGTCTCCTCGGCCAGCGCCCTGACCTCCCCCGCGACGATCGCGAAGCCCCGTCCGGCCTCCCCCGCGCGCACCGCTTCGAGCGTGGCGTTCATCGCCAGCAGGTTGGTGCGCGCCGCGACCGTATCGATCATCGTCGCGAAGCGGGCGATGTTCTTGGTCCGCTCGAACAGGATCTGGAGCGCTTCGCCGCCCCGGGCGACATGCCGGCTCGCGACGTCGCTGAGCTCGCCCTGCTGGCCGACATTGATGGCGACGCCGTCGATCGAGCGGGCGAGGCTGGTCACGCCTTCGGCGACGCCGGTTGCCGCACTCGATGCCTGGGCGGCAGTCCCGGAGGCGGTGCCGGCGCGCTGATGGGTGTCACGCGCGAGCTCGCTGAGATCGCGCGCTGTGCTTTCAAGCGCGCCGGCGGACCTGCTGACCAGCGACGCAACATTCGCCACCGAGGCCTCGAATTCGCTGGCGATGCCGAGCAGCTCGGCCTTGCGGGCCGCAGCGGCCGCCCGTTCCAGGGCATCGCGCCGCTCGCGCTCCGCTGCGGCCTTGGCCATGGCCAGGGCGTCCTCCGCCCGAAGCTGGGCCGCCCGCGCCTCTTCGGCGAGTGCGTCGCTCCGGGCCCGGTCCTCGCTCTGGTCGACGATCAGGCGGCGCAGCCAATTGGTGATATGGGCCAGCACGGCGAATTGCAGCAGCACCGCCACTGCATGGACGATCACGCGCTCGAAATCGCCGCGGCCATCGAACACCCATTCGGGTGCGACGAAGAGCAGCGCGAGATGGTGGACGGCAACAAGGACCGAGGCCGCGAGGATCGGCCGCCAGTCGCACAGCACGGTGAGCGCGGCGAGGCACACGAAGAAGTACATGTGCATGTCCATCTGCCACGTACTGTCGCGGAACAGATAGACGAGCACCGCCGGATGGACGGCGGCGGCGAGACCGATCGTGATCCGGGCCGAAAGATCGAAGCGTTGCCGGATGGCGCACCAGGTGGGCAACAGGTTGATGAGTGCGGAGACGAGCAGCCCCGGCCATTGCTCGCCGGGGAGCTGGATCGACAGGAGCGCCATCGCGCCGGTGCAGAGCCAGCCGGCACCGGCCAGAAAGCGCAGCCCGCGGCGGCGCAGCTCGTCGAGATCGGGCGCGGTCATGCCCAACGCTCCGATGCAGGTGTCGCGTCGCCGCATCCCGCGCGGGGCGCCGCGACGACGAGGATGCCGTGACGGAGCATCTGCGGCAGCAGCGTCTCCCGGTCACCGAACACGACGAGCGATCCGGGCAGCGGTCCGGTATCGATCAGCCGCGCTGGGCCCGCAACCGCAAGCGGCGCCAGCACGCGCATTGCGCCCGGCGTCGTTGGAACCAGCAGCATTTCCCCGCGCGCCGGCGGCGTGAGGGCGAGCAGGAGGAGACCGAAAATCCCGATCGCAAGTTGCACCGCAAGTATCGCTCCCGACCTGATCAGCGCCATAACTTCCCCCCTGCTTGGGGACATGGCTAGATCAGCGTCGTAAATATCCCATTACCCATTCGTTTCTGGGGAAGAACGACGTGTGCGGCACCCGCACCGCGCGCGCTTCGAGCGAACCGGGCTTCGCCCCATGACCAGAGCCGCACAGGACGATCATGCGGTGGCCATACCGCCCGATGTCGCCGCCTCGAATGCGCGCAGCATCCTGTCGAGGAGATCCTTGCCGGTGACGGTGAGCTTGCCCCGATTCACCCGCAAGGTCTCCAGGCTCTCGCTGACCTCGTCGCGACGGAGGCGATATTGAGCGAGGCTGAGGTCGGTATGGGCTCCCGTCATCGACGCGTTCCGGTACAGAATCATCACGTTGAGGAATGCGTGCGCGCCGAGCAATACGCCCATCAAGGGCCGGGGATCCGATCGCCACGGATGTCTGAAGACAGGCTCTGCGGCGGCCTCGGTCACCAGAGGCTGCAGGCCGGACAGGATGTCGAGCTTGAGATGACAGGTTTCATGAATGAGGCTGTCGGCATGCAGGAGCGGGCAGGCGCCGGGCTGCACTGCGACCTGAACGACGAAGGGGAACTCCTCGCTTGAGGCACTGTTGAAGCCGCCGGATGGCATTTCGGTCGGAAGGAGCGCCTGCACATAGGTCGTCACCTCGTCCGCCGACTCCGGCCAGACCTGATGCAGGACGAAGAGCGCGCGATCCCATTCGCGGCGGATCAGGCGCGAAGGGAGGCGCGAAGGATGTTCCGATGCAGACCGCATCCGGTCGAGCTCGGGAAACTCGTCAATGCCCACGATCTCCGGACGCGGTTTTCCTGTCCCCGTGAGCCCCTCAACCGACATTTCGCATTCCACGGCCCGGACATGGGCATCGTCATCGTCGCCTCGACAGATGGCCCGTTCCAGCCGCCTGATGGCCGCGAGGCAGCGAAAGCCAAGTATCCGCCGCGTGAGGATATCCGGCGGCTGACCCGCAATCGTCTCGACCAGCCCCGCCAGCCGTGGTGCGACGCGGCCGAGGCCGCTGCGGCGAGCAGCCTGCGCCAGCAGGTAGAGCTTGGCCAGGGTGAGGAGGGTGAAGGCCCGCAGCAGGCTTGCGGCATCGCAACGATCGGACGACGGCGTGGCAATGCCGCGCAGGGAGATCCCGTCTATCGCGATCGGCTCGTGTCTCATGCGTGTCCCCCCGGCTCGATGGCGAGGAACCGTGCAATACGCGGACGGACGGACGAGGCGAGATAAGCCTCGTGAGCCTCGAAGCAGCGGGTTGAATCAGCCAGCACCTGATCACTGATCGGGACGAAACTGGCCTGCTCGATCAGATTCGCCCAGTAGAGATGAAGGAGGCGGGAGCGCGCCCGCGCGTCCGCGCCATTCGCCAGGTCGATCGGCCCGTGCGCGAACTGCTCGGCCAGTGAGGTCGCATCCCGGCCGATCAGCCGATCGAGTGCGACCGTATCGAGCCCGTGCAGTCCGTCAGCGCGGAACGAGCGGGTTCCGCGGACACTGTGGAAGAGTCCGGCCCTGGCGAGGACCTGATCCCCGGTCCAGTGGAGGAGAAGGTCGGCAACGCCGACGAGGTGATCGAGCAGGCTCCGTTCGCTGTGCGGCACCCCGGCCGCCCCCGCATCGGCAAGCGCAGCGACGAGGTCCGGCCAGAGATCGCGGGCCGACGGACCGGCCGGGCGGTCATCTTCCCAGAGCGAGAAGACCACCGAGAAACGGGTGCCGGAGACGACGTCGACCACCGAATGCCAGGACCGCGCATCCAGCCTGAAGGCCACGGCGGAATTCAGGATCGGCCGGTACACGGCATCGAACGCGTTGGCATCGTTGGCGCCGTGCAGCAGCAGATGTCCGCCCATTGCGTCATGATAGCTCTCGCTCAGATGCAGGACGATCCGGTGGGATTCGGTCCCGCCGGCGGGAACGTCGTTGTGGACCCCGATCCCCTGCCCCTGCTCGAACTTGTGGGCATAGGCCTCGAAGCGGTCCCTTCGCATCGCCACGCCGAACAGCCTCTCGCCCATCTCGACGATGTGCGCGTGCAGGTCGAAGCCCAGATCGAGGCCGCTGGCGAGCTTCCGATGATTGGCCCACAGGGCGAGATTGTTCTGGTGATAGAAACTGGCTTCGCTGCGCTGCCAGCGATGCCCGGCCCGGATCCAGGTCCGCAGCGCCTCGAGCGCATCTTCCTCCAGCAGCGCGGGCGTGAAGAAATGCGGGAAGGGCTTGTTCACCGCCTGGATCTGCCGCGCTGGATTCGCGGGGATCATGCCGGCGCCGCGATCTGCAGGGACGGCTTGATGCGGGCCCAGACATGGTCGACGATCGCCTTGATGTCCCGACAGTAGACGCTCGGATTGCCGAACCCCGTCTCCGCCTTCCAGCGGCTGACCACATGCCCTCCGCCGCACAGAAGGGAGATATCGCACGCGGCGCACGTGGCGCACAAGGAGCCCGCGGCCGCGGCGAAGCGCTGGAAGCGCTCGCTGCGACAAATGCCCGCGATGCCCGTTCCCAGCCTCACGTCGGCCGTCGGCGCCGTCCCCCAGCCGCCGATCGTGTTGATGACGTCGGTGATGTCGATCCGGCCATCGGGAAGGATGGTCAGGGTGTCCGAATGCTTCGGACCGAAGATGTCGTTCGACCGGTCGCCGCCCAGCATGCGATTCAGCAGCACATCGAACATCCGCAGCCGACGACCGTGATCGAGATAGTGGTCGTACCAGGCATCGAACAGGGCGACATAATAGTCTCCGATCGGCGGCGGCGCCGTATCGTGGGTGGCGTCGGGAAAGAGCACGTCGAGCGACGTCAGCCCGATCTCGTCGAACACCGTGGCGAGCAGGCCGGCCGGGTCGGTATCCGGCTGCGCAACAGCAAGCGCCATCGGTGAGAGACCCGCCGCCTGAAGGCAGGCAACGCCGCGGCGCATGGCGTCGAATGATCCACGCCCCTTGCGTGTGACCCGCGCGGCATCGTGAATCGCCTTCGGGCCGTCTATGCTGACCGCAATTCCGATGTCTTCACGCCGGAAGATCTCGCACCAGTCCCGATCCACGAGGACGGCATTGGTGGTCATGCTGAACCTGATCCGGTCGCGGTCAGCCCCGACCGCGTGCCCGATGTCGTCGCATAGAGCGGAGAACCGCTCCTTGCCGAAAAGGAGCGGTTCTCCGCCATGAAAGACGACCGAAAGGGCGCCGTCCCCGAGCCATTCCAGATGATCCCGCAACGCCCCGGGCAACGCGCTGCGCGCCTCCGCGGTCAGGATCGCCGGCAGATCATCGACATTGGCGTCACGAAACCAGTAGCAATAGGTACAATACAGATTGCACCGGGACGCCAGCTTGACGATCAGCGTCCGGCCAATCGTACGCCGACGAGTCACAGACGGCGCGCTCAACGCTATGACTTGTCATAGCTCCGCTGATATCCCGACCCGGGATCGCTACCGATGGTCCGATCATAGCCGTCCACCTCGCTCGCGGTCCGCATGATCTGGTCCAGGCCGGCCTTGTTCGTACGCAGACGCACCTCAAGTCCGAACTTATCCTTGAGTTCCTGGAATGTCTGCGGAGATACGGTCGCATCGTCCAGTGAAAACATCGTGACAGGGAAATTGCCGAGCTCACTCTCGTCAACGTTCTTCTCGCCCATGTCTTGCCTCCCCATAAAGATGAAGCGACTGAGTCGCAGGAGGACTCTACAGGAAACGGGCGTCTCTTCAAGAATATGGTTAACAACTACAATTTCGATACGATCTCATTGTGTTTCAATGATATCCAGGACCACAGGCGACGAATCGTCTTTGACGACGTACGAAGATTTCGTGCGTTCACGTCAGGCGCCTCGAACGGCGCCGCGTCTACGGCATGTTGCGGTCAAGTTCTTCCAGCCACGGCGCGGCCGTGCCGTCGCTCGGGGCGCGCCAGTCGCCGCGCGGGCTGAGCGCGCCACCGGCCGAAACCTTGGGCGAATTGGGGATGGCGCTGCGCTTGTACTGGGAGAGCTGGAAGAAGCGGACGCAGAAGACCTCGAGCCATTTGCGGATGGTGGCGAGATCATACTCCCGCTTGAGATCGTCGGGATAGTCGAACGGCCAGAGATTCGCGCTCGCGTCCCGCCACGCCTGATGGGCGAGGAAGGCGACTTTCGACGGCGGCTGGCCGTGACGCAGGATGTGGAACAGGAAGAAATCGTGCAGGTCGTAGGGGCCGATCCGGTCCTCGGTGGATTGCAGACCACCCTTCTCGTCGGCAGGGACGAGTTCGGGCGAGATCTTCGTGTCGAGGATCGCCTGGAGGACCCGACCGGTCCCGGCGTCGAACTGGCCGGTCCTGATGACCCAGCGGACGAGATACTGGATCAGCGTCTTGGGAACACCGGCATTGACGCCATAATGGCTCATCTGGTCGCCGACGCCGTAGGTGGACCAGCCGAGCGCGGTTTCGGAAAGGTCGCCGGTGCCGACGACGAAACCGCCATGCTGGTTGGCGAGGCGGAAGAGGTAGTCGGTCCTCAGTCCCGCCTGCACATTCTCGAAGGTGACATCGTAGGCGGGCTCGCCGTCCGCGAACGGGTGGCCGATGTCGGCAAGCATCTGGCGGGCGGCCGGCCTGATGTCGATCTCCTCGCCGACGATGCCGAGCGCGCGCATCAGCGCCCAGGCATTGCCTTTGGTCTCATCGCCGGTGGCAAAGCCGGGCAGCGTGAAGCCGAGCACCGTCGAGCGGGGCAGGCCGAGCTGGTCGCACGCCTTGCAGGCCACGATCAGCGCGTGAGTGGAATCGAGCCCGCCAGACACGCCGATGACCAGATGCCTGCCGCGGGTCGCCTCGAAACGGCGGGCAAGGCCCTGCACCTGGATGTTGAATGCCTCGTAGCAATCCTGATCGAGCTGCTCGGGCCGGTTGGGGACGTAAGGGAAGCGGCGCAGCGTCCGTTCGAAGCCGATGTCGGCGAAGCCCGGCTGGTGCGCGAAGCCGATGCGGCGGAAGCGCGCCTCGGGGTCGCCGGCGGCGCGGGCGCTGTCGTTGAACGTGCCGTTGCGCATCCGTTCGAGCCGGAGACGCTGGACGTCGATGTCGGCGACCGCCAGTTCCGCGTCGCGATCGAACCGGCCGGTGGCGGCGAGCAGCTCGCCGAGCTCGTAGATCGAGCCCTGCCCGTCCCAGGCGAGGTCCGTCGTGCTTTCGCCCGGCCCCGATGCGGAGAAGACATAGGCGGCGATCGCGCGGCTCGACTGGCTGGCGCACAGCAGAGCGCGCTCGTCCGCCTTCCCGATCGTGATGTTGGAGGCCGACAGGTTGGTGAGGATCAGCGCACCCGCCAGCGCGCCGTGGGTGGAGGGCGGCAACGGTGCCCAGAAATCCTCGCAGATCTCGGCATGGAAGACGAAATCCGGGAGATCGTCCGCCGCGAACAGCAGGTCCGCACCGAACGGGGCATGCTGGCCGGCGAGTTCGACCTTCAGGCCGGCGAGGCCGGCGCCGGACGCGAACCAGCGCTTCTCGTAATATTCGCGATAGTTGGGAAGGAAGGTCTTCGGCACGACGCCGAGGATGACGCCCCGCGCCAGCACGATTGCGCAATTGTACAGGCGACCGCTGCGACGCACCGGGGCGCCGACGATCAGCACCGTGGAAAGCGTGGCCGTCTCCTTTGCCAGCCGGCCGATTCCCGCATCGACCGCATCGAGAAAGGCGTCCTGGAGGTGCAGGTCGTCGACTGCGTAGGAGGAGATGTTGAGCTCCGGGAACACGGCGAGATCGACCCCTCGGGCTGCCGCTTCCCCGGCCAACCCGACGGTTTGATCCACATTGAAGGCGACGTCGCCGGTTGAGGCGGGCGGACTTGCCGCGGCGACGCGGACGAAGCCGTGCCGGTGGATCGCCCCGAAAGGCGCTTTCGCCGCATCCGCCATCACAGCATCTCCGTCATCATCTCGACGCCGACCTCCATCGCCGCAATCCTCGTAGCACCGCGACCGATATTGCCGAAACGCTCTTCGCGATGCGCCATCACCCGCCCCGCCCGCGCGCAGGCGAAATGGACCAGGCCCGGCTCATCGCCCTTGTCGGCAAGGCCGGCAATGGCAAGGACGAGCTCGCGTTCGCAGGCTTGCTCGAGCTGTCGACGGATCGCCGTCTCCAACGCTTCCGGCAAGACAGGTGACAGAATTCAGGCCTCGCCAAAAACCCTCCTGCTCCGCCGGTGGATACGGAACCGGCCCCGCGCGCCGATTGTTCCACGCACGCAATCAGGAGTGATATGGCATGGCAAAGACCAGCACCGACAGCCGCGCCGCCAGCAGTGGCCCAAACCCGGGGACGGAACCGCTCATGAAATGGACTCGCAACCGCACGATCCTCGCCGCGGCAGGCGCGGCGGTGGCCGCCGCCGGCGCCGCCCTCTTCGCCTTCGGCCGCCGCAGGCAGGAGGCCGGCGAACTGGATGCCTCGGCGCACAGTTCTGGCAAGACCGAACCCGGTCACGGCGCCACCCGGTCGGCCGGGCCCGATGCGATGCGCGACCCGCCCGGCGACTGGGAGAAGGTCGATCAGGCTTCCGACGAGAGCTTCCCTGCCAGCGACCCGCCGGCCATCAGCCCGCACGTGGATTGAAAGCTCAGTCCCGGTCCTTGAGATAATAGCGCTCGATTTCGGCGAGCCTGTCGTCGAGCTCGTAGACGATCGGCTGGCCGGTCGGAATCTCGAGGCCGGTGATCTCGTCGTCCGGAATGTTGGAAAGATGCTTCACCAGCGCGCGCAGCGAATTGCCGTGCGCCGAGATGAGGACGCGTTGGCCGTCCCTCAACGCGGGCGCAATCCGCGTCTCCCAATAGGGCAGTACGCGCGCGATCGTGTCCTTGAGGCTTTCCGTCGCCGGAATCGCGATGTCCGCATAGCGACGGTCGCCCGAGAGGTCGAACGCCCCGCCGGGGTCCTGGGCCGGTGGCGGAATGTCGAAGGAACGGCGCCAGATCCTGACCTGGTCATCGCCATGCTTCGCCGCGGTCTGCGCCTTGTCGAGCCCGGTAAGGCCGCCATAGTGGCGCTCGTTCAGGCGCCAGTCCTTCTCGACCGGCAGCCAGAGCCGGCCCATCGCTTCAAGCGCGATGTTCAGCGTCTTGATCGCGCGCGTCTGGAGGCTGGTGAAGGTCAGATCGAAGTCGAGCCCGCGCACCGCGAGCAGTGCGCCCGCCGCCTTCGCCTCGGCGACACCCTGTTCGGTCAGGTCGACGTCCCACCAGCCGGTGAAGCGGTTTTCGAGGTTCCAGGCGGATTGGCCGTGGCGGATCAGGACAAGACGGGGCATCAGCGCCGATAGTCCGCGAGCTGGTCGATGATTGCGTGCAGCGCATCGAGGCTGGCGCGGGCGAGCAGCCGGCAGCGGTCCGGCGACCAGCCATAAACAGGATCGGGCAAGTCGTCATTGTCCTTGAACGGCATTTCCAGCGTCATCGACACCGCGCCGAACCGCTCTGCGAGCTGAGCGGTCGACATGGAGAGATTGGCCTGGCCGGCGGGCGGGATCTCGTAGCCCTTCGACGTCTGGAAATCGGGCGTGGCCCGGACCAGCGCATCGCTGAACGCATCGAACAGGGCCTGCTGCGCGGGCTTCAGCGACGGAATGCCCTCGAAGCCGGCGAGGAAGTTGGCGGCGATGGCCTCGTCGCCATGGACATCCATGGCGAAATCGACACCGGTCTTCTTCATCTCCTCGAGGACGTAGTGGACCTCGGGGCTCTTCTCGAGCGTGGGCGCATGCCATTCGCGATTGAGATTGATCCCGGCGGCGTTGGTCCTGAGGTGCCCGCGCTTCGACCCGTCCGGATTCATGTTGGGGACGATGTGAAAGGTCGCCCTTTCGCGCAGCCGCCGTGTGACGGGATCATGCTCGTCGAGCAGCCGCTCGATCGCGCCTTCCATCCACCATTCGGCCATCGTCTCGCCGGGATGCTGGCGAGCGTAGAGCCAGACCTGCAGGGGACCGCCGGACAGTTCGAAATAGTCGAGCTCCTGCCCGTCGAGGGTCTGGCCAAGCGAGCGGTAGGCGAGGCCCGGGAAGGAGGCCACCGACGCGACCAGCTCGTGGTGGCGCTCCATCGTGTAGGGCGCAAAATAGGCGAACCAGACGCTGTCGGATGCGGGTGTCGCGGTAATGGCGAGGACGCCGTCCTGATAGGTCGTGTCGACCCGCTGCCACTCCTCGCGGTCATAGGACATGCAGGCGCGGTAATTGTCCCAGCCGTGCGGATAGGCCGCACCGGCGCAGTTGAGGATGTTGAGGCTGAGCGGACGGCCGGCGGCGCCGGTGACCCGAAAGTAGAACCACTGGTAGAAATCGGACTGGTGGTCCTTGACGATCTCTAGGTCGATGCGGTCGCCGTCGATGGCGACCGCGCGGATGTTGCCGCCGTCGAAGGCGCTGGAAACGGAGAGGGCCATTGTGTCCTTAGCTTGGCTGGAGGCAGATCAGCGGACCCTGATAGTGCGGCCGGACTCGCCGGGAAAGTCCCCAAACAGCGCCGTCGCCAGCCGGTCCGTCGCCACGCGGGCATCGGAGAAGGGCGTGCCGATCCGGGCCTCGGTTTGCGCGCGCCCCTCCCAGGTCACCGTCGCATCGGAGCGGCGCTGGATGCGCACATGCAGCTCGGTCATGATGATCGGGCCGGAGCCGCCGAGGGGAATCGTGCCACCGACGCCGAGGCCCACACCGCCGCCCCGCCAGCCGCCAGTGCCGCCGCCGACGCCAATGCTGAGACCCGAGCGGCTGCGCGCCTCGCGGCTGCCCTGCTCGACGCCGACGACCGCAACCTGCTCGGAGCGCGCGTTGCTCCGTGTCACGTTCCAGCCGAGCCGGGTCAGCTCGCGCTCGACCGGCTCGGCGAGCTGTGCGAATTCGAGGCTGCCCGCTTCCGAGCGGTCCGCCGGCTCGACGACGATCTCACCGCGGGCGATCGGCTGGCCGAGATGGAAGCGGGTGACGGACATGCCGGACGCTGCGCCACCCATGTCGGTGGCGCAGCCCGCCGCCAGCATGGCCGCCATGACGAGGGAACCGAAACGCGCGATCGATTTTTTCATCACCCACCTCCTCGGCAGCACACGAAACTGTATAGGCCCTGAAAAGACCTGATGGCGTAACGATCCTAGGCGGTTTTTCGCTGCATCCAACAGCTAAGGAAAGGGAAGATCGTGAGCGATGCACGCAGGCCGGTCCTGGTCACCGGCGGGGCCGGCTATATCGGCAGCCATGCCGCCCTGGCCCTGACCGACGCGGGCTGGCCGGTCGTTGTGATCGACGATCTGTCGACCGGATTCGAATGGGCGGTGGCGAAAGCCGCGACATTCGTGCGCGGCGACGTTGCGGACCAGGCGCTGGTCGCGCGGATCGTCGCCGAGCACAATATCGGCGCGATCATGCATTTCGCCGGCTCGATCATCGTGCCCGAATCAGTCGCCGACCCGCTCAAATATTACGGCAACAACACCGTGAAGAGCCGCGCGCTGATCGAAAGCGCGGTGAAGGGCGGCGTGAAACACTTCATTTTCTCCTCGACCGCCGCGACCTACGGGATTCCGGAGACCGTTCCGGTCCGGGAAGACATGCCGACCCAACCGATCAATCCCTATGGCTGGTCGAAGCTGATGACCGAGCAGATGCTGGCCGACACTGCTCTCGCTCATGACATGAACTATTGCGCCCTGCGTTATTTCAATGTCGCCGGCGCCGATCCCGGGGGCCGCTCGGGCCAGTCGACTGCAGGCGCGACCCATCTCATCAAGGTCGCCGTCGAGGCCGCGATCGGCAAGCGCGGTCATGTCGAGGTGTTCGGCACCGACTATGACACCCCGGACGGCACCGGGGTGCGCGACTATATTCATGTCAGCGACCTCGCCGCCGCCCATGTCGCTGCGCTGGAGAAGCTGATTGCCGAGCCCACGGCGAGCCACGTCATGAACTGCGGCTATGGCCGCGGCTTCTCGGTGCTGGAGGTGCTCGACAGCGTCGACCGGGTGACGAACCTGACCATCGAGCGCCGCCTGTCGCCGCGACGGGCCGGCGATCCGCCACGCCTGATTGCCGACAATGCCCGCATCCTCGACACCGTGCCATGGCGCCCGGTGCGCGACGATCTCGATACGATCGTCGCCGATGCGCTGGCCTGGGAGCGGCATCTGGCACAGCGCGCCATCACCCCCTAGACACGATCTCATGCAGCTCAGCGGTCAGGACGCGGAACGACTGGTGCGGGAGGGGGCGGCGGCCCTCCAGGCCGGCCGGCCGGATGACGCGCGCGCCAGGTTCGAAACCGTCATAGATGCGGGCGGAACCAGCGTACAGATCTGGCTCCTGCTCGCGTCCGCGTGCCGCGGCCAGGGTGACGTCGCAGCCGAGGAGGCGGCCCTCGATCAGTTGCTCGCACGCGACCCGGCACTGGTTCGCGGCCTGATCATGAAGGCGGACTGCCGGCTCAAGTCCGGCGACGAGCAGCTGGCGGCCGCCACCTACAGGAAAGCGCTTCAGATCGCCGCCGGCCAGACCAGCCCGCAGAGCCTGGTCCCCGAGCTCGACCGGGCGGAAGCCGCGCTCGCGCAACTGAAGGCACGGCAGGCCGGCCAGATAGAAACCTGGCTGGACGATCAGGGCTTCGCGCCCGGGCAACGCAGCCCGCGCTTCCAGCGGTCGCTGGATATCAGCGCCGGCCGCAGACAGGTTTTTCTGCAGGCGCCGACCGGCTATTTCTATCCGGAACTGCCGCACGTTCAGTTTTTCGATCGGACGCAATTCGACTGGGCGCCCGCGCTCGAAGCCGCCACCGACATCATCCGGGGGGAGCTGCTGTCGGCGCTCTCCGGGGGCCTGGGGGATTTTCGACCTTATGTCCGGTCCGATGCGAACGAGCCGCGCACCCACCCGCTGCTGGATCGGAAGGACTGGAGCGCGCTCTTCTTCTGCGAGAACGGCACCGATTTCCCGGATGTGATCGCGCGATGCCCGCGCACCTGGAAGGCGCTGCAGGCGGTCCCGCTGCCGCGGATCGACCGCTATGGGCCCACGGCGATGTTCTCCCTCCTGCGGCCTGCCACGCGGATTCCGCCGCATCATGGCACCCACAATACGCGCTTGATCTGCCATCTTCCCCTGATCGTCCCGCCGGGCTGCGGCTTCCGCGTCGGCAACGAGACCCGGGAATGGGAAATCGGCAAGCTCATCATCTTCGACGATACGATCGAGCACGAAGCCTGGAACGAAGGTTCGGAAGATCGGGTGGTGCTGATCTTCGACGTCTGGCGGCCGGAACTCACCGCCCGGGAACGCGACGAGATCACGGCCCTCTTTTCGGTTCCTCAGGCCTTTGCACAGGCCGGGGCGGCCTGAAGGTCGCGAATCGGCCGCGCGCATATGTCGCGGGCAGGAAAAACTAGCCAAACGGCGTCAACTTTCGAGCATAGACATGCGGATCGTGGGCGCGCGCCCGTCACGATCGTGCAAAGTTGTGCCGCCCGACTTTCCTGCATTGCGGTGCCGCCGTCCCGGTGGTTGTTTCGCAGCCCCACGATTCGTCAACAGGGGAACCCAGCAATGAAACTCGCTTCCACGCTCTTTCTCGTGGCCGGCCTGGCGGCCCTCAGCGCCTGCGGGGGCGGCGCCGAGACCAATGTCGCAACCAACAACAGCGCCGACGAGCTCTACAATCTCACCGACGAAGACCTCGGCGGCGAGAATCTGCTCGATGCCAATGCCGTGCTTGGCAACGAGGCGGACGCGAACCTCGCGGCGCCGGCGACCGACGCCAACGCTGCGGCGGAGACGACGTCGAACGGCCTCTGATACGCTTTTGCCGCTGAGGTCTCCCTAGGTTGAAGCGGTAGCCTGGCCCCCGGTCTCGCAAGAGTCCGGGGGCTTTTTCGAGACCGTCAGCGGTCCAGCTTGAGTGGATAGGCGGTGGTGCTCTTCACCCGCTCCATCGCGAAGCGCGAGGTGACGTTCTTCAGCGGCACGTCGGCGATCAGGCGGCGGTAGAAATCGTCGAACTCGGCCATGCTGCCGACTGCGATACGGAGCAGATAGTCGACATCGCCGGCCATCCGGTAGACGTCCATGACCTCGGGCATCGCCGCCACGGACCCTGCGAAACGCGCGAGCCATTCCGGCGAATGATCAGCCGCCTCGATCTCGACGAAGACCGAGATGCCGAGCCCGATCGAGACCGGATCGACCAGCGCGACCCGCCGCTCGATCACACCCTGCGCCTCCAGCTTCTGGATGCGCCGCCAGCAAGGGGTCTGCGAGAGATTTACCCGGCTCGCCACTTCGGCGACGGGGAGCGAGGCGTCCTCCTGGAGGATGGCGAGGATCTTGAGGTCAGTGCGGTCCATACGCGTCTTTCGATTGTAGAACAATTTTCCAATAGCCGCCTCGGCCAATAGATCAAGAGCAAGAAATTTCCCCGGATGATCAGGACACCTTGTCGTTCGAACGGGCTTTCGACCAACCAGCACGCCTTTTCTGCCAAGCGAGCAGCGGCCCGTCGCATGCCCGCGCGCCTCGCCCTATGCTTGCGATCGATCCGCACTGCGAGGAACACCATGTCGAATTTCGTCACAACCCTGGCGCTCAGCCTGTCGCTTGCAACGGCCACTTTTGCGCCGCGACCGGCGCTGGCGGAGGCGATTGGTTCCGCGCAACAGGTCGCCGACGATCTCCTCGCCACGGATCGCGCCTTCTCCGCCGCAGCCATGGGCACCGACCTGGTTTCGGGCCTCGGCGCCATGTTCGACGACGAGATCGTCATGCCGCTGCCCGATGCGACCTTCGCGCGGGGGCGCGAGGCGGCGGTCGCCGCGCTGCGCGCCAATCCCGCCAACCTCACATCGCGCGCCGGCTGGACTCCCGTTCGCGCCGGCATTTCGGCCGACGGCCGGCACGGTTTCACTTTCGGGTTCATGACCACACGCCTGGCCGATGGCGCCGAACGCCCCGGCAAGTATCTCGCCTATTGGGTACGCCGGCCCGGCGGATGGCGCGTTGCGGTCTACAAGCGCGTCGGACGGCCCGCCGGCGACGTCTCGATGGCATCGATGGCTCCTTCACTGCCGGCCGCCACTGCAGCCGCAAGTCCGGACCCGGCCACACGCGAACGCCAGAGCCGCGGCCTGCGCGACGCCGAGCAGGCCTTTTCGGACAATGCGCAGCGAATCGGCATTGGTCCGGCGTTCCGGGAAGCGGGCGCGCCCGACGCGATGAATATGGGCGCCGAGGCCGGCTTTGCGATCGGCAACGAGACAATCGGCAACCTGGTCGCCTCGCCGGCGCCGGGCAGCCCGGTCAGCTGGAGCTCCGACGGCGTGCTCGTCGCGGCGAGCGGCGACCTTGGCGTCAGTTGGGGGATGATCCGGTCGAACGGCCCTGTCCCGGAAGGGCGGCCGGCAGCGGCGCCCTTCTTCACGATCTGGCGCCGGGCCGCACCGGACCAGCCGTGGCGCTACATTGCCGAGTGAACGGGCCGAGTGCACGGGCCGAGCGGCCGGCCAGGCGATCGCGGCGCGCGGGCGGGTTGACTTGGATGCCTCTCGCGACTAGGTCGGCGCCTCTTTTCAGCAACAGAATCGCAAGAAGACAGGCAGGCGTTCCGAGCCATGAAGATCCGCAACTCTCTGAAGTCCTTGAAGTCGCGCCACCGCGACTGCCGCGTGATCCGTCGCCGGGGCCGCACCTACGTCATCAACAAGACGAACCGCCGCTTCAAGGCGCGCCAAGGCTAATCAGCGCTTTCCAGCAAAAGTGGCTTCCGGTTTTGCGACCGGAAAGCGCGCACCTGTGACCTCGCCTGTAAAGGCCGTCGTCTTCGACGTCGGCAACGTCCTTTATGGCTGGGATCCCGACGCTTTCCTGGTAACTCAGGTGGCGGACGACGCCGCGCGCCTGAAATTCATCGAGGATACCGATCTCTTCGCCTGGCACGAGACACTCGACGGCGGGCGGCCCTATGACGAGGCGGCGGCCGAGCTCAGCGGGAAATTCCCCGAATATGCCCATCTGATCGCGGCCTGGAGCAACCGTTTCGGCGAGACGATCACCGGGCCGGTGCCGGGCGTCCACGAGATCGTCGCGCAGCTTGATGCGAGGGGCGCGCCGCTGTTCGCGATCACCAACTTCTCCGCCGACTTCTGGGCGCCGTTCCATGCGCGGGAGCGGGCGTTCTTCGACCGGTTCCGCGATATCGTGGTCTCGGGCGAGGAGAAACTGCTGAAGCCCGATCCGGCGATCTATTTCCTCGCGCTCGACCGTTTCCGGCTGCAGCCGGACGAGGCGCTGTTCGTCGACGACCGCGCCATCAATGTCGAAGGCGCCGAGGCCGTCGGCATGAGGGCGCATTTGTTCACGACCGCCGAGGACCTGCGCAACCGGCTGGGCGCGGAAGGGCTGCTCTAGCCCGACCGGTGCCTGTCGAGCTCGTCGCCGATCAGGCGGGCGACGTGCACGACATTGGTCGAGCCTGGCACGCCGAACGGCACGCCGGCGGTGACGATGATCCGGTCGCCGGCCTTCGCCATGTCGTGGCGTAGCGCCATGCGCTTCGACTTGCCGACCATCTCCTCGAAACTGTGCACGTCGCGGGTGCGCACCGCATGGGCGCCCCAGAGCAGGCCAATCCGCCGAGACGTCCTGAGCGACGGCGTCAGGACCAGCAACGGGACGGCCGGGCGCTCGCGGGCGACGCGACGGGCGGTGGAGCCCGATGTCGTGAAACAGACGATCGCGGAGCCGCCGACGGTGCGCACGATCTCGCTCGCGGCGCGCGCGATGGCGTCGTTGGTTGTGGCGTCGGGAAGGGTTTCGGTGAAATGGACGCGGGCGTTGTAGCTCGGGTCCTGCTCGGCACTGGTGGCGATCGAGTTCATCATTGCCACCGCCTCGCGCGGATACTGGCCCGACGCGCTTTCCGCCGAAAGCATGATCGCGTCGGCGCCGTCATAGACGGCGGTCGCGACGTCCGAGACCTCGGCACGGGTCGGCGACGGGCTTGTGATCATCGATTCGAGCATCTGGGTTGCGACGACCACCGGCCGTCCCATCCGTCGCGCCGCCTCGACGATCTTCTTCTGCAGCGGCGGCACCGCCTCGGGCGGCAGCTCGACACCGAGGTCGCCGCGCGCGACCATGACCGCGTCGGCGAGTTCGAGGATGCCGTCCAGCCGTTCGATCGCGGCCGGCTTCTCGATCTTGGCGAGCAGCAACGCCTTGCCCGCGATCAGACGTCGGGCCTCGGCGACGTCCTCGGGCCGCTGGACGAAGGAGAGCGCGATCCAGTCGACGCCCTGCTCCAGCGCGAAGGCAAGATCGGCGCGGTCCTTGTCTGTGAGCGCCGCGAGCGGCAGCACCACGTCGGGGACATTGAGCCCCTTGTTGTTGGAGATCGTGCCGCCGACCTCGACCGCGCATTCGATCCTGTTCCCGTCGCAGGCGAGCACGCGGAAGACGAGCTTGCCGTCGTCGACCAGCAGGCGGACGCCCGGCTCCATCGCCTCGAAGATTTCGCGGTGGGGGAGCGCCACCCGTTTCGAATCGCCCAGCACCTCGGCGCGGTCGAAGGTGAATTTCTGCCCCGTCTTCAGCGCCGCCCTGTCGCCCTCGAACCGCCCGACCCGCAACTTCGGCCCCTGCAGGTCGGCGAGAATCGTCGTCGGCCGGTCGAGCTCGCCCTCCAGCGCGCGGATCGCCGCGACGCGGCGGGCATGGTCCTCGTGATTGCCGTGGCTCATGTTGATGCGGAAGGCGTCGGCGCCGGCGATCGCAAGTTCGCGGATCATCTCGGGCGTGTCGCTGGCCGGACCGAGCGTCGCGAGAATGCGCACCTTGCGGCTGCGCGGAACGAACTGGCTTTGCGTCGTCTCTCGGGTCGGCATGACTTGGCGCCATAACCGTTCAGGGTGACAGTTCAACCCGCTTGAGCGTGCGCGCGACAGGCCCTAGAGCCGCCGCTCAACCGGAATCGATGGAGCGTGAATTGTCGGAAGGAAATGTCGCGGCGGACGAACTGAGGCTGCTGATCGAGCGGATCGAGCGGCTCGAGGAAGAGAAGAAGGCGATCGCCGATGACGTCAAGGACGTCTATGGCGAGGCCAAGGCGCGCGGCTACGACACCAAGACGATGCGCGCGATCGTGCGCCTGCGGAAGATGGAAAAGCACGCCCGCGAAGAGGCGGAAGCCTTGCTCGAAACCTACAAGGCTGCGCTCGGCCTCGCCTGAAGGAGACTGACGAGATGATCCTCAGCACCACCACCATCCTCGAGGGGCGCCCGGTCCAGAACTATCTCGGCGTGGTCACCGGCGAGGTCATCGTCGGCGCGAACATCTTCAAGGACCTGTTCGCCAGCGTCCGCGACGTCGTCGGCGGCCGATCCGGCTCCTACGAGAGCACGCTGCGCGACGCGCGGCGGACCGCGCTCGAGGAGCTCAGCCAGGAAGCGCGCGGGCTCGGCGCCGACGCCGTGATCGGCATCGATCTCGACTATGAGGTGCTGGGCCAGGGTGGCTCGATGCTGATGGTCAGCGCCTCGGGCACGGCGGTGAAGCTGGGCTGAGCCGCCCCAAGCCGCTATCATTCGACGCGCAACAGCCAGAACGGGATTCAATGGCCGGCCATTCCAAGTTCAAGAACATCATGCATCGCAAGGGCGCGCAGGACAAAAAGCGCTCCGGCATGTTCTCCAAACTGAGCCGCGAAATCACCGTCGCGGCCAAGATGGGCCTGCCCGATCCGGACATGAATCCGCGTCTGCGCGCCGCGGTCAACGCCGCCAAGGCGGTGTCGATGCCAAAGGACAACATCCAGCGCTCGATCGACAAGGCGAGCCGTGGCGATGCCGAGAATTACGAGGAAATCCGCTACGAAGGCTTCGGCCCGGGCGGCATCAGCCTCGTCGTCGAGGCGTTGACCGACAACCGCAACCGCACCGCGACCAACGTACGCACCGCCTTCTCCAAGAATGGCGGCAATCTCGGCGCGTCGGGCTCCGTGACGCACGGCTTCGACCGGGTCGGCCTGATCGAATATCCGGCTGCGGCCGGCGATGCCGAGAAGGTGTTCGAGGCAGCGATCGAAGCGGGTGCGGACGACGTCGAATCGGACGAGGAGGGTCACGAGATCTGGACGAGCGTGGAGGAACTCCACGGCGTCTCGCGGGCGCTCGAAGCCGCTTTGGGCGAAGCGGAAAGTGTCAAGCTCGCCTGGCGGCCGCAGACGTCGGTCGACGTGGCCGAGGCGGATGCCGCCCTGCTCATCAAGCTGGTCGACACGCTCGAGGACGATGACGACGTCCAGACCGTCTGGGGCAATTACGAAGTCTCGGACGCGGTGATGGAGAAGCTCACCTGATCATCGTCGGCCTCGATCCTGGCCTCGGCTGCACCGGCTGGGGGGTGATCAGGGCCGAGGGCAACCGGCTGTCGCACATCGCCAACGGCCAGGTGCGAACCGATCCGAAGCGGGCTTTGCCGGACCGGCTCGTCCGCCTCGACGAGGCGCTGGGCGCGGTTATCGGAGATCATCGGCCCGACGAGGCGGCGGTCGAGGAGGTCTTCCTCAACGAGAATCCGCAATCGACGCTGAAGCTCGGCCAGGCGCGCGGCGTGGTGCTGCTCGCCGCGGCGCGGCGCGGCCTCCCGGTCGGCGAATATGCGGCGCGGCTGGTCAAGAAGGCGGTGGTCGGGACCGGCGGGGCGGAGAAGACGCAGGTGCATGCGATGGTGCAGCGACTGCTGCCGGGCGCGAGAATCGCGGGGGCAGACGCGGCCGACGCGCTCGCCGTCGCGATCACCCATGCGCATCATGTTGCGAGCGCGCGACGGACCATGATCGATACCAGCGTCCGCTCGTCCCGAGCGTAGTCGAGGGGCGCGCCTCGGGCGCGGTGCCCACGCCCCTCGACTTCGCTCGGGACGAACGAATATGGTGGGGGATGATTGCAAAACTGAGGGGCCTGCTCGACAGCTTCGGCGCCGATCACGCAGTGATCGACGTGCAGGGCGTCGGCTATCTCGTCTCGGCCTCGACCCGCACGCTTTCGCAGCTCGGCGCGATCGGTGACGAGATCGTGCTTCACACCGAGATGCTGGTCGGCGAGGATTTCCAGCGCCTGGTCGGTTTCGCGAGCGCCGCCGAGCGCGACTGGTTCCGGCTGCTGATCTCGGTCCAGGGCGTCGGCGCGCGGGTCGCGCTCGCCATCCTTTCGGCGCTGACCATCGACGAGGTCCACCGCGCGGTGGCGAGCGGCGACCACGCGATGATCGCGCGCGCCCAGGGCGTCGGCCCCAAGCTCGCCCAGCGCATCGTTCACGAACTGAAGGACAAGGCCGGCGGCATCGCGCTCGGCCCGGCGGCCACGGCCGCGCCTGTCGGCGGTCTCGCACAGGATGCTGTCTCCGCCCTTACCAATCTGGGCTTCCGACCCGCAGAGGCCGCAACGGCAGTGGCCGGGGCAGAGGCCGAACTGGGCCCGGAGGCGAGCCTCGATGCGCTGGTCCGGGCAGCGCTCAAGAAAGCGGCGCGCTAGCCGCCCCAGACTTCGCCGAACAGGCGGAAGAAGTTGTTGCCGAGCACTTTCTCCACACGCGCCGTGCTCCAGCCGCGGCGGCGCAGATCGGCACCAATCCGGTCGTAGCGATCGGCACTGTTATAGCCTTCCACCATGTTGAGCACGTCGGCCGCCTCGCCCGGGGCCGCGATGCCGCGGCGCCGGCGGTCCTCGAAGAAACGGCGCTGCTCGGCCCGCGTCTCGTCGTTGATCGCGAAGCCGAGAAACGGCCCGTCGGCGCCGATCCCGACATGATCCTCGCCGCACACGTTCACCGCATGCTCGATATGCCGCAACAGGTCCTCGGCACGCGGCTGGCCGCTGGGGCGCAGGAAGGGCATCAGATAGACGCCGAACACGCCACCCTTCTCGGCGAGCGCGCGCATCTCGGCGTCATGGGTGTTGCGCGGGAAATCGACCAGTGCACGGCAACCGCTGTGGGTGATCGCCGCCGGCGCGCTGCTCGCGGCGATGCCCTCGGCCTGGGTGCGCGGGCAGGCGTGGCTGAGGTCGAGCAGCACCCGCGCGGCGTTGATCTTCGCGATCACCTCGCGGCCGAAATCGGAAATGCCGGCATTGGCGCGTTCCAGGCAGCCGTCGCCGGCCAGATTGCGCTTGTTGTAGGTGAGCTGGATCTGCTTCACGCCGAGCGTCGCGAAGGTGTCGACCCGAGACGCGTCACCTTCGAGCGCGACCGTGTCCTGGAAGTTGTAGAGCACACCGAGCTTGCCGGCGTCGCGCGCGGCACGGATGTCAGCCGCGCTTTCGATCTTGGCGACGAGACTGGAATTGGCGGCGGCGATCCGGTCCCAGTTCGCGATCGCCTCGGTCGATTCGCGGAAGCGGTTCTCGCCATTGCCGACCGGCGCGACGGTGGCGCTGATGACGTCGATCCGGCGCGCGCGGATCGCATCGATCAGCCGCTGACTCGGCACGTAACGGCCGGGCTCGGGCTCGTCGAACCCGTCCGGCGCGCCCTGCGCATCGATGTAGAACGACATGGCCTGGCGCGGCCGTGGCGGCGCATCCTGGGCGGCGGAAGGAAAGGCAAAGGTGGCACCGGCGGCGCCGGCGGCGAAAAGAAATGCACGACGATCCATGGCTCTGCCCCTCCTGCTGTGTTGCGACGCTAAAACGGAAAAGCGGTTCGCTCAAGCGGCTTGAAAGCTGTTCGACAGGACGGGCGCTTGCGCTATGGCTGGACCGTGGATCAGGACCCCATCCTCACCGGCGACCGACGCCCCGAAGACCTCGACGCGGCGCTCCGGCCGAAGACGCTCGACGAGTTCGTCGGGCAGAAGGCGGCGCGGGAGAATCTCAGGGTCTTCATCGCGGCCGCCAGGGGGCGCGGCGACGCCCTCGATCACGTCCTCTTCTTCGGCCCGCCCGGGCTCGGCAAGACGACCCTGGCGCAGATCATCGCGCGCGAACTCGGCGTCGGCTTCCGCGCCACGTCGGGACCGGTGATCGCCAAGTCGGGCGACCTTGCCGCGCTGCTCACCAATCTCGAGGACGGCGACGTCCTGTTCATCGACGAAATCCATCGGCTCGCGCCCGCGGTCGAGGAGATCCTCTATCCGGCGATGGAGGACCGCGTCCTCGATTTGATGATCGGCGAAGGGCCGTCGGCGCGCTCGGTCCGGATCGACCTGCCCAAATTCACCCTGGTCGGCGCGACCACGCGGCAGGGCCTTATCACCACGCCGCTGCGCGACCGTTTCGGCATTCCGGTGCGGCTCAGTTTCTATGCGGTGGACGAGCTCGAGCAGGTCGTCCGGCGCGCCGCGCGCCTGCTCGGCCTCGCGCTGACCGGAGACGGGGCGAAGGAGGTGGCGCGCCGTTCGCGGGGCACGCCGCGCATCGCCGGACGGCTGCTGCGCCGGGTGCGCGATTTCGCCCAGGCGGCGGGCGACGACGAGGTCGACGCCGGGGTCGCCGATGCCGCGCTTAACCGGATGGAGGTCGACCATCTCGGCCTCGACGCGATGGACCGGCGCTACCTCCACATGATCGCCGACATCTATCGGGGCGGTCCGGTCGGGGTCGAGACGCTCGCCGCCGGCCTTTCCGAGCCCAGGGACACGATCGAGGAAGTGATCGAACCCTATCTGATCCAGCTCGGCCTGATCGCCCGTACCGCGCGCGGACGGATGCTCAACGGCCCGGGCTGGACCCATCTCGGCCTGCCCCAGCCCGGCAATGGCCAGACCGGCCTGTTCGACGCCACGTAAAGGAGTGCGCATGAAGACGCTGCTTGCCGTTCTGGCCCTGGGTCTCGCCGCGCCCGCCGTCGCGCAGGCCCCCGCGGAGGCGCCGCCCGCGCCGGTCGACTATGCCGGTGAGGCGAGCTGGCTCTGCCTCCCCGGACGGGCGGATGCCTGCAGCACCCCGCAGCCGACCGCGGACCTGATGCCGGCCGGCTATGGGCCCGTCACGCAGGGCGCGCCGGCGGCCGACCCCCCGATCGACTGCTTCTACGTCTATCCCACGGTCTCGCGCGACGGCACGCTCAACAGCGACATGAACCCGGGCGTCGAGGAGCAGGCGGCTGCGGCGGTGCAGCTCGCGCGGTTCGGAAGCGCCTGCAAGACCTATGCGCCGCTCTACCGGCAGGCGACGACGACGAGCATCGGCGCGATGCTCCGCGGCACCGACGTCAGGCCGGTCATGGCGCTTGCCTATCGCGACGTGGTCGCCGCCTGGCACCACTATCTGCAACACTACAATCGCGGCCGGCCCTATGTCCTGATCGGCCACAGCCAGGGCTCGATCCACCTTCAGGGCCTGATCGCGCAGGAGATCGAGGGCAGGCCGGACGCGGCGCGGATGGTCTCGGCGATCCTGCTCGGCTGGGCGGTCGAAGTGCCGGAGGGCCAGGCGACCGGTGGCACCTTCCGCCAGATCCCGCTCTGCACCCGCGCCGGCCAGACCGGCTGCGTGGTCAGCTACATGAGCTTCCGCGCCGACGCGCCGCCACCCGCTGGATCGATGTTCGGCCGGGCGGTGCGCCCCGGCATGACTGCTGCCTGCACCCATCCCGCCAATCTTGCGGGCGGCTCCGGCCGGCTCGATTCCTACTGGTTCTCCGCCTCGCCCGCCCCGCAGGGTGCCGAGCCGGTCACCTGGTCGAGCGCGGGGCCGCCGCCGGCGCCCTTCCTGCACACCGAAGGCCTGGTGTCCGGCAATTGCGTCCACAATGGACAGGTCGGCTATCTCGCGCTCAGCGTGAACGCCGATCCCGCCGATGCGCGCACCGACCGGATTCCGGGCGACGTCTACATGCTGGGCCAGCGCAATCCCGGCTGGGGCACCCATCTCGTCGACATGGCGGTGGCGCAGGGCGACCTCATCCGGCTGGTGGCCGCGCAGGCGGCCGCCTTCGCCCGGCGCTAGCGCTCGGACCCGCCCATCGCGCGGGAGGCTCGGTTCGTCCCGCCCCGCTCTCTCGGGGTTGGCCGCCAGGTCCCCCGCCGATAGAGCCCCGGGCGTGACAGACCGGATCGACCAGCCCTATGCCGGCGCCTGGATGGGCGGCACCCATCATTTCGCGCTGCGTGTCTATTTCGAGGACACCGATACGGCCGGCATCGTCTACTATGCCAACTATCTGAAATTCATGGAAAGGGCGCGCTCTGACATGCTGCGCGCCGCCGGCATCGACCAGCGCGCCACGCTGGAGGCGGGCGAGGGCGTCTATGTCGTCGCCGAGGCGCACATCAAATACCGGGCGCCGGCCAGGCTGGACGACGACCTGCAGGTGCTGAGCGTGGTCCGCGAGGTGCGCGCCGCCTCCTGCCTCATTCATCAACGAGTCATGCGCGGGCGGGAACTTTTGGCCGACGCCGAGATTACCGCCGCTTTCCTCAAAGGGGGTCGTCCGGCGCGCCAGCCGCGCGCGTGGGTGGAGAAGTTCGAGCGGCTGAAAGGGGAAGGAGTCGAGTGACGCATCTGGGAGTTTCGGGCGACGTCATGTCGCCGGTGGCGCTGTTCATGCAGGCGGACATCGTCGTGAAGACGGTGATGGTCGGCCTGCTGCTGGCCAGCATCTGGACCTGGGCGATCATCATCGGCCAGTGGCTGAAGATGCGCCGCCTCGCCAGGGAGAACGAGCAGTTCGAGCGCGATTTCTGGAAATCGGGCGACATCGACAGCTTCTACGAGAGCCGCGGCAAGGGCGAGCTGCCCGCCGCCAGGATCCTCGCCGCCGGCATCGCCGAATGGCGCCGTTCCACCGCCGGGCGGACAGTCGACAAGGACGGGACGCGCTCCCGCCTTGCCGTCGCGCTGCATTCCGCGGTGGGGGCGGAGATCGACAAGCTGGCGAGCCGGCTCAACATCCTCGCGACGGTCGGCTCGGTCGCGCCCTTCGTCGGCCTGTTCGGCACGGTCTGGGGCATCATGCGCAGCTTCACCGACATCGCCGGACAGCAGAGCACCAGCCTCGCCGTGGTCGCACCCGGCATCGCCGAGGCGCTGTTCGCGACCGCGCTCGGACTGTTCGCCGCCATTCCCGCGGTGATCGCCTACAACCGCTTCAGCTATGGCGTGAACCGCGCCGAGGCCCGCCTCCAGCGTTTCGCCGACGGCTTCCACGGCACGCTCTCGCGCGAGCTTGAGATGGAGGGCTAGGCGATGGCCATGGGCCCCATCCTCGGACCGGGCCGGCGCGGCCGGCGGGCGCCGATGGCGGAGATCAACGTCACGCCGATGGTCGACGTGATGCTGGTGCTGCTGATCATCTTCATGGTGACCGCGCCGCTGCTCGCCACCGGCGTCCAGGTCGACCTGCCGGAAAGCAAGGCGGCGGCGCTCGACCAGGACAACGAGCCGGTGTCGATCTCGATCGACCGGACCGGCGCCATCTTCGTCGACGACACCCCGATCGGCATGGAGGATCTCGGTCCCCGGCTCCAGTCGATCGCCGCCGGATCGTCGGAGGAAGGTGGTCCCCGCATCTTCCTGCGCGCCGACACCAGCCTGGAATATGGCCGGGTCATGCAGGTGATGGGCGAGATCAACCGCGCGGGCCTCAGGCGGATGGCGATGGTCAGCACTGCGCAGGACGAGGCCCGCCGATGACGGGGCCCGCCTGATGGAACGCGCGGAGGCAACCGGTCTGGGCATCGCGGTGGTGGGGCATGTTGCCCTGCTCGCTGCGCTGACCTTCGGCCTGTTCGCCGCCGGCAGCCCACCCCCCGTATCCGACGCCGTCGAAGTCTCGTTCGTCGAGGACGTGGCACTGGAATCGGCATCGCCCACCCCGGCGGTCGAACCGCCCGCGCCGGCGACGGCGCCCGATCTCGGCCCGGTCGAGGAGGCACCGCCGGCGCCAAGCCCGGCACCCGCACCGCCGCAGCCGGCGCCGCGCCGCGCGACGCCCGCCCCCGCGCCCGAACGCGCCGCGCCCAGGCCGCAGACTGACCCGCGCGACCGGCGCCGGCCGGAGAACGCCCGCAACCGCCCCGGCCATGAGAGCCGCGCGCCGCGGCTTGGCGACCTCAATCTCGACAATCTCGGCCGCGATCCCTCCCGCTCACGCACGCCGGCCGCGCCGGCGGCGACGATGAGCGCGCAGGCGGCGGCGAACATCGCCCAGGCGATCCAGCGCCAGATCCAGCCTTGCGCCGACCGCCAGGTCTATCCCGGCCCCGGCGCCGAGCGGATCGTCACGCCGGTGATCCTGCGCCTCAACCGCGACGGGTCGCTCGCCGGCCGCCCGCGGGTCGGCAACCAGCGCGGTATCGACGACGAGAATCAGCGCTATGCCGATCGGGTCGCCGATCTCGCCATCGCCGCATTCACCGGCTGTTCACCGCTGCGCGGGCTACCCGCCGAGCTCTACGACGTGCCGCGCGGCTGGAGCAATTTCACCATGTTGTACCGCTTGCCCGGATGAGGAGCAGAAACGTGCGCATCCCCCTGATCATCGCCGCCGCCTGGAGCCTCGTCGCCGGGGCCGCCGCCTTCGCCCAGACACCGCCGCCCCCTGCGGCCCAGCAAGGTCAGGACCAGGCAGGCGACGACGGCCAGCTCGTCGTCGACGTGACCGGCGGGCGCCGCGCCGCATTGCCGATCGCGGTCCCCTACATGCCGACGCCGCAGGCGACCGACACGCAGGCCGGCAACACCCAGGCGCTCGGCCGCCAGGTCGCCGAGATCGTCGCGACCGATCTCCAGAATTCCGGCCTGTTCACGCCGATCGGCCCCAATGGCCTCAGGCCCGTCGCCTATCCGCAGGTGACGGCACCGGACTTCCCCTATTTCCAGACCACCGGTGCGCAGAACCTCGTCCAGGGCTTCGTCCAGGCGAACGGCAACGGCTCATTGACCGTCGGCTGCTATCTCTACGATGTCTCCGCCCAGTCGGAGCTCGCTCGCCAGGGCTATGTCGTCCAGCCGCGCGACTGGCGCCGCGCCGCGCACCGCTGCGCCGACACCATCTATTCGCGGCTGACCGGCGAGGGCGCCTATTTCGACACGCGCATCGTCTACGTGTCGGAAACCGGGCCGGCGCGGCGGCGGATCAAGCGGCTGGCGATCATGGATTATGACGGCGCCAACCACCGCTTCCTCACCAACGGCCAGTTCACCGTGCTGACCCCGCGCTTCGCGCCCAACCAGCAGACGATCACCTTCATGACCTATGAGGGCGAACGGCCGCGGGTGATGGTCTACGAACTCGATTCAGGGCGCACCCGGCCGCTCGTCGAGCAGCCGTACATGACCTTCGCGCCGCGCTATTCGCCGGACAGCCGCTCCATCATCTTCTCGATGGCGATCAACGGCAACACCAACATCTACCGGATCCCGGTGAGCGGCGGCACCCCGCAGCGGCTGACCAATGCCCCCGGCATCAACACCGGCGGCTCCTATTCGCCCGACGGTAGCCGGATCGCGTTCGAAAGCGACCGCAGCGGCTCCCAGCAGATCTACGTGATGGGCGCGGACGGATCGAACCCGCGCCGGATCAGCTTCGGCGGCGGTGGCTATGCGACGCCGGTATGGAGCCCGCGCGGCGATCTCATCGCCTTCACCAAGACCGGCGGCTTCCGGATCGGCGTGATGACCCCCGACGGATCGGGCGAGCGCATCCTGACCAGCGGTGGCGGCGCCGAAGGGCCGACCTGGGCGCCGAACGGCCGCGCGGTGATGTTCACCCGGGGGCTGAGCGCGGGCCAGCTCTGGTATGTCGACGTCGCATCGGGGACGACGCGGCGGGTGCCGACACCTTTGGGTGGATCCGATCCGGCCTGGTCGCCGTTACGCGACTGACACGAGTTTCATGACGAACGAAAAGGAGAAAGCCATGACGATGCGAACGACGGGGCTGATCGCCATTGCCGCCGCTCTCACGCTGACCGCGGGCTGCGCGCGGCGCACCCAGGAGCTGCCGCCCGAACCGCCGAGCTCCTCGACGCCCGACGACACCGGCATGCAGGACGGCGGCGTCAGCGGCGCGGTCGTGCCCGGCTCGCGCGCGGACTTCCTTCAGAACGTGCCGTCCGACCGCGTCTTCTTCGCGCTCGATTCCTACTCGATCGACGCGGCGGCACGCAGCACACTCGATGCGCAGGCGGTCTGGCTCAACCGCAATGCCAACACCCGCGTCACGATCGAGGGCCATGCCGACGAGCGCGGCACCCGCGAGTACAATCTGGCGCTCGGCGACCGGCGCGCCAATGCGGCGCGTGATTATCTGCAGTCGCGCGGCGTTGCGGCGAACCGGATGCAGACGATCAGCTGGGGCAAGGAGCGCCCGGCGGTGGAAGGGTCGGGCGAGAGCGCCTGGGCGCAGAATCGCCGCGCCGTCACGGTCGTCCCGGAATAGCAATCAGCTCCGGCGCCGCTCCCGCGGCCGCAGCCAGGGCGAATCCGGCTGCAGCGCCTCGTCCAGCAAGCGGGCGAGGCGCAGGCCGCCGCGGGCGACCTGCCGGCGGACGATCGGCACCAGCCGGCGGGTGATCTCCTCGGTGATCACCGGTCGCCCTTCCGGGGCCGCCGCACAGGGATCCGGGAAGAGCGTGCCATAGGCATAGTCCCGGCTGATCTCCCAATTCTCCCGCGACCAGTCCTCGATCGTCCCAGCGCGCATCGCCGCCCTGTCGGCGTCGCCCAGCTGGGCAAGGATGCCGCGCGGCTCGCCCGGCGGCTCGGAAATGCCGCGGTCGGCGAGATAGCCATCCCAGGCGAGATGCAGGTTGGTCCGCCCCTCGATGATGCCGTAGCTGACCGCCACCCGGTTGCCGCCAAGATCATCATGGTCGCCGGCATGCATCGGCTGGTGCAGGTCACCCATGAAATGGACGAGGAAGGCGAGCGCCATCAGTCGCTCGCGGGTCGGGACGCTGCGGTCGGCGAGCAGGCGGACGTTGCGCTCGATCTGCGCCGACACGCAATTGCCGTCGCGGCAGGCCGATGCAAGGTCGAACGGCTGGCAGACGTTCACGTTCTGATAATGCCAGGACGAAGCGTAGCTGAACCGCTCGCCAAGCGTCTTGATGCAGTCGGCCCAGTAGCTCGCATGCTCGATCGTGCCCACCGGACAGGTCGGCGTCTCGAGCAGCCGGCCCTGGCGCAACAGCCGGTCGATCCCGGCACGGGTCTGCGGCGTCACATTGAGATAGGCGATCCGGCCGACCGTATAATGGCCATATTCCCACCAGGCCTGTGCCGGCGCGGCGATAGAGAGGGCCAGGAACAGCGGAAGCAGGGAACGAAGGATGCGCATGGCGCCGCCATACGCATCCTCCATGACGGCCGCTATAGCGATTGCGCCCGCGCTTCGGCGGGGGCGGCGGTGATCCGAGCGCGCGGCTTCAGGCCGATCAGCGGGCGCAGCCAGCCAACCTCGCGCCCGACCAGGTAGAAGGCCCAGCAGGAGCCGACCGTGGCGGTCAGCAGAAGGACGAACTGCACGCCCGGCGCATAGCCGCGGCCGATCAGCCACCAGCCAGCCAGCACGATCGTCGTCTGGTGGATGATGTAGAAGGGGAAGACCGCTTCAGTCAGCATCGGGCGGGCGGGCAGATCGCGGTCGAGATAGCGGTCGGCGAGGCCGATCAGCGCGACGATCGCGCCCCAGCCCTGGAGGATGCGGGCCACTTCATAGACCTCGCCACCCCAGCCGGTCGGGATAGGGCCGGTCCAGCCGAGTTCAACCGCCACCGAGACCGCATAGCCGGCGATCGCGAGCAACCCGATCGTTCGCCAGTGCGTCCGGATCGCGGCCCAGAGCCGGGTGCTCCCCATCAGGAGATAGCCGAACAGGAACAGCGGGAAGAACACGGCATGCGCCGCCCAGTCCCCGACCAGCGCGTGGGTCATCTCGGTATCCGGAAGCAGGATGAATTCCTGGAAGGCCAGAAGCAGCATCGGCACGATGAGGATCAGCCAGCCAGACAGCAGTTTCTCGAAGCCCGCGGCGATGAGCCCGCGGACGCGCGCCGGGATCACCCACAAGGCTGCTCCGAGCAGCATCAAATAGACCCAGAGATAGACCACGAACCAGAGATGGTTCCATGTCGGCAGCGCGATCCCGCCGAGCGCGGTGTCGAACCGGAAATAGTCGTGCAGCCAGAAATGGACGAAGCCGTGCGGATAGCCATGTTTGAACATCAATTCGACCCAGGGCTGGGCGGGCACGATGAGGGCCATTCCGAAGGCGAGCGGGATGAGCAGCCGCGCCGAGCGCGACGCCAGGAACTCTTTCGGCCCGCGCATCCGCGAGAAGAGCGCATGGCTGGCGAAACCGGAGACGACGAACAGCAGCCCCAAGCGCCAGGGATTGACGGCCATCATCGGGATCTGCGTCCAGTCCAGCGGCGCCGCGATCTTCACGTGCCAGCCCCACGGCACGAAATACATGCCGATATGGTAGAAGATCAGCAGCCCGAACGCGCCGATCCGAAGCCAGTCCATCCCGTAATGCCGTTGCGTTGCCATCGTCATCACCCCTTGCTTGCGGTTGCGGATCAGGCGGCTAAACCCGGTGCATCGGGCGGCGCGAGCGGCAAGGGACGGGAAGCGGCGGCGGTGTGACGGACGAAAATCGGCCTGGGACGAGCGGCGAAAGGCCCGGGACGGGCGGAATCGCACCGGCGACGCTCGGCTGGCTGGTGCTGGTCCTGTTCCTCGCGGTGAATGTTGTTGCGAACGCCACATCGACGATCGCCGATCGTGGCGATCACGGATTCCGATCCTGGGAAGCCTGGAGCTGGGAGATATCGAGCGCGCTCGTATGGGGCGGGCTGGCGCCGCTGATCTGGCGCGCCGTCACCTGGGCCCGGCAGCGCCGGCTGGACTGGCCATGGCTGGCGGCCGGTGTCATCGCCCTGACCGTACCGGTCTCGGCGGCCCATGTCGCGGCGATGGTCGCCCTGCGCAAGCTCATCTACTGGGCCGTCGGCCAGACCTATGTGTTCGCGAACGACGTCTGGGGCGCGGTCCTGTACGAATATCGCAAGGATTTCGCGACCACGATCGGCTTTGTCCTGGTTTTCGCGCTGATCCAGTGGCTCGTCCCGCGGCGGGGAGAATCAGCACCGACCACGGAGCGGCCCATGCTCGCGGTTCGCGACGGCGCAGTTGTTCACCGGATCCCGATCGACGAGATCGACCATATCACATCGGCCGCCAACTATGTCGAGATACGCTGGCGGGGCCGGGCGCTTCTCCATCGCGCGACCCTCGCCAGTGTCGAGGCGGCGCTGGCAGGCCAGGGTTTCGTGCGTATCCACCGCACCCGCCTCGTCCGGCGCGGCGCAATCCGCCGGATCGCGGGCAACCAGAGCGGCGATTACGAGGTCGTTCTGGAGAGCGGCGAAGCGCTCAAGGGCAGCCGCCGCTATCCCCTGACGATCTGAGCGCTATTCGTCGCCGTAGAGCGCGACCGATCGGCCATCCGGCGAGGCCTCGCCGCGGTACATGCCGGGTGTGTTGAAACTCCACACGCCCTCGCCCTTCGGTGTGACGACGATGACGCCGCCGGTGCCGCCCAGCGCCCTGACGTCGGCCATCACCGCGTCGGCGGTCGCCTGCGCATCGCCGCCCATCATCCGCAGCCGCGCGCAGATTTCGTGGGCAACACCAGCGCGGATGAAATACTCCCCTGCACCCGTCGCCGAGACCGCGCAGGAGCGATCGTCGGCATAGGTGCCGGCGCCGATGATCGGCGAATCGCCGATCCGGCCCCAGCGCTTGCCGGTCAGCCCGCCGGTCGAGGTTGCGGCGGCGACATGCCCGCCGCGGTCGAGCGCGACCGCGCCGACCGTGCCATATTTCAGATGCACGTCGAAATGCTCGTCGGCGGGGCGTGCGCGCAGCTCGTCGAGTTGGCGGCGGCGTTCGGCGGTGTGGAAATAGGCGGGCGATTCCTGCGGCAGGCCCTGCTGGACCGAAAACAGATTGGCGCCCTCGCGGCTCAGAAAGACATGGGGGCTCTCGGCCATCACGGCGCGCGCGAGTCGGACCGGATTGCGGGTCGCGGTCACCCCGGACACCGCGCCGGCATTGCGGTCGCGGCCATCCATGACCGCGGCGTCCATCTCGATCGTGCCGTCCCAGGTGAAGACCGAGCCGTGCCCGGCGTTGAAATGCGGATCGTCCTCGAGCACGCAGACGGCCGCCGCGGCCGCGTCGAGAGCAGCGCCGCCGTCGGACAGGATCGCTCCGCCGGCGTCCAGCGCGCGGGCCAGGGCCGCGCGAATGGCGGCGTCTTCGGCCGCGGTGACGCGGGCGCGCTCGATCATGCCGGCGCCGCCATGGATGACGAGGCGCCAGGGGACGGAAGCGACGGTCGCCGGCATCATCGAAACTCCTGAAGGCGGGAAGGCACTGAAGGCGGGTCTCTGGCGCGAATCCGCGACGCTCTAGCAGAACCGCCCGCCGCCTCAAATCGCCCGTAGCCGGCTGCGCGCCGATTTCGCTTGCCCGAATCGAGATGATTTAATTATGATATCATGATTAACCCTGGAGGCCCCGCGATGAACATCCCCTCAGACCCGGCAGGCGCACTAAGCCACTCCCGCGAGCGCCCGGCCGCCGCCGGCAGCGGCTATCTGATGCTGCTCGTGCTCCTGCTCTCGATCGGCGCAATCGCCTTCGGGGTGTTCGAACTGATCGGCGCAAGCGGCGGCGGCGGCGACAAGATCGATCTGGATGCCGCCGCCGGGGGCAGTATCGGGCTGGGCGTCACGCTGATCGTCATCGGCGCTCTCGTCTTTCCGTTCGTTCTGCCCGGCTTCTACCTGCTCCAGCCCAACCAGGCCGCGGCGATCCTGCTGTTCGGTTCCTACAAGGGCACCGACCGCACGACGGGCCTGCGCTGGGTGCTGCCCTGGCTCACCCGCAACAAGATCTCGACCCGCATCCACAACATCACCTCGGACAAGCTCAAGGTGAACGACCTGCGCGGCAACCCGATCGAGATCGCGGCCAATGTCGTCTGGCGGGTCACCGACACCGCCCAGGCGCTCTATGACGTCGACAATTACCTGGAGTTCATCGAAATCCAGATCGAAAGCGCAGTGCGCGCGATCGCCGGCAAATATCCCTATGACGACATCGAGCACAAGGAAGTGACCCTGCGTGGCGATGCGGAGACGGTGGCCGACGATCTGGAGCGCGAGCTGCAGGAGCGGGTCGGCCGGGCGGGCATCACGATCGACGAGGCGCGCCTCACCCACCTCGCCTATGCCGCCGAGATTGCCCAGGCGATGCTGCGCCGGCAGCAGGCCGAGGCGGTGATCGCCGCGCGCCAGAAGCTCGTCACCGGCGCGGTGACGATGGTCGAGACGGCGCTGCAGATGCTGTCCGAGAAGCAGGTCGTCGAGCTCGACGACGAACGCAAGGCGGCGATGGTATCGAACCTGATGGTGGTGCTCTGCTCGGAGCGCGACACCCAGCCGGTGGTGAACACGGGCTCGCTCTACCAATAGGGACGCGCCCGTGCCCAACACACCGAAGAAGGCCTTTCCGCTGCGCATCGAGCCGCCGCTCTGGGCCGCGCTCGAGCGCAGCGCAGCGGGCGATTTCCGGAGCGTCAACGCGCAGATCGAGGTGCTGCTGCGCGAGGCGCTGGGCCGACGGGGCGTGAAGGTGGCACCGCCCGAGGAGCGCAGGCGGGGACGGCCGGCGAAGGAAGATTAGACGATGCTGATGATAGTCTACATGTCCGGCCGCCGGCTCGCCGTGCTGCTGGCCGTTTCGATGCTGCTGATGGCCTGCGGGCTGATTCTGCTGGCGATCTAGGAGGCGTGACATGACGCGACCAGATCAGGACGATTACTGGTTCGAGCCGAAACGCTGGGGTTATGGCGCGGGCCGCCCGATCGCCTGGCAGGCCTGGGCGCTGGTCCTCTCCTACGGTCTCGCCGTGGTCGGAGCCGCCACGATCATCCTGCCGCTGTCGGTCCTGGCGTTTCTCGCGATCATGATCGCGGCAACGTCGGCCTTCCTCCTCGCATGCGCACGCAAGACCCGCGGCGGATGGCGCTGGCGGGATTCTCCGGCCTGCCGGCGTGCAAGCGCGGCCGAGAGGGCGAGTGGCCGTCCCCGGCGCGACGGCGGCGGCGCGCGGCGGCCGCACCGGGGATGATCGGGTCGCGGGCTGCGGCAAAGCGGGAACGTCTCCGTCACACTGATGAAGCCGGCGGATCCGGTGGAGGACTCAAGATGTTCATGAAGTTTCACGGCGACAATCGGGGCTGGCTGCTCGCCGCGATGTGCGCCGTCCTGCTGGTGACCGGGGTGGCGCTGTTCAGCCTGGTGTGACCGCCGCCTGCCGGGCCGACGGCCGCTGGCGGGGGCGCAATCCGATCAGGGGAGCGATGACGGGGACGGTCTCGCCGAGACGATAGAAGAGCCAGCAGCCGGCTGCCGTCGCGCCGAGCACGATCGCATAGGCGGCGGGCGCCGGCAAAGCATGCGGGAGCAGCCACCAAGCGACGATGACGATGATCGTCTGGTGGATGATGTAGAACGGGAAGACCGCCTCGCTCAACCGTGGGCGCCAGTGATGGTCGCGGTTGAGCAGGGTGTCGGCGAGCCGCAGCATCACCAGCGACATGCTCCACAGCATCGCGGCCAGAGCGGCGCGGTTCAGGGCCATCACCGCGTGCGGTGGCACGGCATCGGCGGGATAGGCGATCTCCACCGCGGCGAGGACGGCATAGCCCGCCAGCGCGAGGACCAGTGCCGGTCGCCACAACCGTGCGATCGCCGGCCAGAGCGTACGGGCGCCGGCCAGGCCGAACCCGAACAGGAAGCAGGGCAGGTAGATGGCGTCGCTCAGCCAGTCATCGAACAGGCCATGCGATTCGCCGGTGGTGAAGGTGATCGCCACGCGCACGGGAACGAAATAGAGCAGAGGCAGCCAGAGCAGCCGCGAACCCTCGCCCAGCCGGTCGAACAGCGCCGAGAGGCGCGCACCGAAGCGCGGTGCCAGCAGCACGACCCCTGCGGCCAGGAATATCGTGTAGAGCCAGAGGTAGAAGACGAACCACAGATGCTCCCATCCGGGCAGGGTGACGCCGTCATAGGGTCCGAAGCGGAACGCCTCGTGGGTGAGGAAATACCAGAAGCCCTCGGTGTAGCCGTGATTGAAGCGAAGGGTCACCCAGCTCTGCGGCGGGATGATCACCGCCATCGCGAAGAGGAGCGGCACGATCAGGCGGCGGGTGCGCTCCCGGGCGAATCGGTCCGGATCGCCGAGCCGGGCGAGCAGCGCCCGGCTGGCATAGCCGGCGACGATGAACAGCACCGCCAGCCGCCAGGGCGAGAGGAACAGCATCGGAAAGGCGAGCCATTCGATCCGGGCGACCTTCACCAGCCATTCGCCGGTCACGAACGCCATGCCGCTGTGGTAGAGGATGAGGAGCAGGAACGCGCCGATCCGCAGCCAGTCCAGGCCGAAATGGCGCGGAGCCGCAAGGATCGCTGGGCGCGCGCCGGCAGGATCGTTCGTCACAGCCTTGGGAGCTAGGCGCCGGACGCCGCGTTTCGAAGAGGGAAACGAGGTTAACCTGCAAGCGCCCCGGAACGGGACAGAAGCGCCGCCTTGCCAAGGACGGGGCCGGCGCCCTACCACCCCGCCAAATCATGAATCGGGAGAACGGGATGCGCATCGGCAGGCGGAGCTTCATGGGCATGGCTGCGGCGGCAATGGGCGCCGGTCTGCTCGGTGAATATCAGCTGTTCGCCCAGGAGGCGGCCGCCGGTCTGCAGCCGATGACCGGCGACGTGGTGCCGATCGGCCGCGAGGAGTTCGCGCGCCGGCTCGCGAAGGCGCAACGGCTGATGGCCGAACAGGGCTTCGCGGCGATCCTGATCGAGCCCGGCGCGGCGATGACCTATTTCTGCGGCGTGCAATGGTGGCGCAGCGAGCGCCTGACCGCGCTCATCATTCCGCGCGAGGGCGAGCCCTGCGTCGTCACCCCGCATTTCGAGGAACCCTCGGTCCGCGAGAGCCTGAAGGTGCCGGCCGAGGTCCGCGTGTGGAACGAGCATGAGAATCCGCTGGAGCGGGTCGCCCAGTTCCTGCGCGACCGCCGGCTTACCGGCCCTGTCGGGATCGAGGAGACGGTGCGTTTCTTCGCAGTCGACGGCCTCAGGCAGGTCATGCCGAACGTCGAGATCCGCGCCGGCGCGCCAGTCGTGCGCGCCTGCCGGATGATCAAGACCGCACCCGAGCTGGCGCTGATGCAGAAGGCGTCGGACATCACCATCGCCGCCTATCGCCACATCCATCCGCGGATCGCGCGGGGCATGAACCCGGCGCAGATCGAGGCGATGTACGTCGCCGCCGTCGCCGCGCTCGGCGGACGCGGCGCGGGCGCGCTCATCCTGCTCGGCGAGGCCGCGGCCTATCCGCATGGCTCCGGCCAGCCGCAGGCGGTGCGCGACCGCGAGGTCGTGCTGCTCGACAGCGGCTGCAACGTCGAAGGTTACGCCTCCGACATCTCGCGCACCTTCGTGTTCGGCGAGCCGACCGCGGCCCAGCGCCGCGTCTGGGACCAGGTCCATCAGGGCCAGGAGATCGCCTTCGCCGCGGCGCAGATCGGCCGGCCGGCCGGCACGGTCGACGACGCGGTGCGCGCGCAATACGAGCGCTGGGGCTACGGGCCGGGCTACCAGCTCCCGGGCACCTCGCACCGGACCGGCCACGGCATCGGCATGGAAGGGCACGAGCCGATCAACCTCGTCCATGGCGAGACGACGCCGCTCGCGGCCGGCATGTGCTTCTCGAATGAGCCCGGCATCTACATTCCCGGCCAGTTCGGCATCCGGCTCGAGGACTGTTTCTACATGACCGACGGCGGTCCGCGCTGGTTCAGCGTCCCGCCGCCCTCGATCGACCGGCCGTTCGACTAGGGCGCCGGCGCCGGCGCGGCGATCATGTCCTCGACGATCGTGCGGAGCGGGCGGTAGCCCTGCTGGTTGGCGCTCATGCCGGCGATCGCCGTGCGCCTGGCGGGGTCGTAATAGGCGAGCGTGCCCCAGAAGCCGCTGTGCCAGTAGACGTCGCGGCCGCCGATCTCTTTGACGAAGATGCCGAGCCGATAGCCCTCGGCGCCGCGGTGCGGCCCTTGCCACAGCATCTCGCGCAGCGTCTCCGGCCGGTCGAACACCCGGCCCTCGAACAGGGCGGCGAAGAAGATTGCGAGATCGCGCGGCGACATCAGCAGCCCGCCGCCGCCGTACAGGTCCATCGAGGCGTGGACGTCCGTCGCGTCGGTCTCGCCCAGCGCCTGCCGTGACCGCGGCGCCGCACTGGCCGGCGCGGGCTCGGCGATCTCCCACCAGGTGGTCGCGAGGCCGAGCCGGTCGAAACGGAGCTGTTCGCGGACCGACTGCGCGAGGCTCTTGCCGGTGATCCGCTCGACGATGTCGCCGAGCAGGATGTAGCCGGTGTCCGAATAACGGAACTCGGTGCCGGGCGCGCTTTGCGGATCGGCCCAGGTCATCGAGGCGCGCACCTGCTCCTCGCGGGTCCAGATGTGGGCCGGGTCGGCCAGGATCGCCTCGACGAAACGCGGATCGCTGCCATGGTCGTAGAGGCCGGCGCTGTGGCTCAGGAGCTGGCGGACGGTGATCCGGTCGGTGGCGAAGCCGTCGGCACGGAGCAGCGCGTCGAGCGACGGGGTGAGCAAGGGTCCGATCGCGGCGTCGAGATCGATCCGCCCCTGCTCCCACAGGCGCAGCACGGTCGCCGCGACGAAGGTCTTGGTGTTGCTCGCGATCCGCATCGGCGTGTCGACGGTGAGCGCGCGGCCGGCCCGCGCATCGGCCATGCCGGCGGCGAAGCCGTGCGGGGTCTCCACGCCGGCGCCGGTGACGAAGACCGCCATCGGGTAAGCCTCGGCGGAAATCCGGCTCTCGACACCTTGCTGTGCCTGGTCGGCGAAGGCCGGGGCAGGAGCAAGCGTGAGGAGAAGGGCGAGCGCGGCGGCGCGAAGGATCGGGTGCGTCATTCCGCCATTCCTAGCCGCTTGCCTTGGCGCTGCAACGGCGAACGGCTATATGCGCGCCATGTCCATTCGCCCCTGGCGCGACATCACGCGCCGCCAGTCCCGCCAGATCATGGTCGGCAATGTGCCGGTCGGCGGCGACGCGCCGGTCACCGTCCAGACCATGACCAACACGCCGACCTCCGACGCGAAGGCGACGATCGACCAGATCCGCCGCTGCGAGGAGGTGGGCGTCGACATCATCCGCGTCTCCTGCCCCGACGTCGAATCGACCGCGGCGATGCGCGAGATCACCCGCGCCGCCAACGTGCCGGTCGTCGCCGACATCCATTTCCACTACAAGCGGGCACTCGAAGCCGCCGATGCGGGCGCGGCGTGCCTCCGGATCAATCCGGGCAATATCGGCTCGTCCGAGCGAGTCGCCGAGGTGGTGCGGGCGGCGAAGGCGAACGGCTGCTCGATGCGGATCGGCGTCAATGCCGGCAGCCTCGAGAAGGACCTGCTCGAAAAATATGGCGAGCCCTGCCCGGAGGCTTTGGTCGAAAGCGCGCTCGACCATATCAAGCTGCTCCAGGACCATGATTTCCACGAGTTCAAGGTCGCGGTGAAGGCGTCGGACCAGTTCCTCGCCGTCGCCGCCTACCAGCAGCTCGCCGAGGCGGTCGATTGCCCGCTCCATCTCGGCATCACCGAGGCGGGCGGCCAGCGCGGCGGTACGGTCAAGTCGGCGATCGGCATCGGCTCATTGCTCTGGTTCGGCATCGGCGACACGATCCGCGTCTCGCTCTCCGCCGAGCCGGAGGAGGAGGTCCGCGTCGGCTTCGAGATCCTGAAGGCGCTCGGCATCCGCAACCGGGGCGTGCGCGTCGTCTCCTGCCCGTCCTGCGCGCGGCAGGGCTTCGACGTGATCCGCACCGTCGAGAAGCTGGAGGAGCGGCTCCAGCACATCCGGACGCCCATGTCGCTTTCCGTGCTCGGCTGCGTCGTCAACGGCCCGGGCGAGGCGCGCGAAACCGACATCGGCATCACCGGCGGCGGCAACGGCAAGCATATGGTGTACCTGAGCGGCGTCACCGACCATCACGTCCAGGACGCCGACATGATCGACCATATTGTGAAGCTGGTCGAGGCGAAGGCCGCCGAGATCGAAGCGGCGAACGCGGTTCCCGAAGCCGCGGAGTAGGCCCGTCGGCCGAGAGATTGCCGTCCGGACCAGATTCAATCCACTCTGCACATCTTCGTCATGCCGGACTTGATCCGGCATCCACCTTCCTCTCCCAGACACCGGGCAGGAGAAGGTGGACCCCGGATCAAGTCCGGGGTGACGATTCAACCGGACCGAATATGGCCCTAGTCCTCCGGCGCGATCCGGACGCGGAGGCCGTCGAGGGCGTCGGTGAACAGGATCTGGCAGGAAAGGCGGCTGGTCTCGTTCCGGTGATCGGACGTGTCGAGCAGATCGTCCTCGTCCGGCCCCGGCCCGCCGACGGCGCCGGTCCATTCGGGATCGACATGGACATGGCAGGTCGCGCAGGAGCAGCAGCCGCCGCACAGCGCCAGCAACTCGTCGAGGCCGCTGTCGCGGATATTCTCCATGATGGTCCAGCCGGCCTTGCCCTCGACAATCGTCTCGGTGCCGTCGCGGGCGACGATGGTGAGCTGGGGCATGAGGATCCTTGAACGCAAGAAATGAGAGGGAGTCGCCAGCGCCTATGCTAGGCGGCGCGTTGCAGATCAAGACGGAGCGGACATGGGACTGACGGCGGAGAGACTGCGCGCGGGGCTCGATGCGCTGGGCGAGATTGAACCCGCCTTCACGGCGGCACGCGCCCGGATCGGCGATCCGCCGCCGCGGATTCGCGAGCGGGGCTATTCGACCCTGCTCCAGGCGATCGTCAGCCAGCAGGTCAGCGTCAAGGCGGCCGCGGCGATCCTCGCCCGGGTCGAGGCGGCGACCGGCGGCTGCGGCGATCCCGGCAATGTCGCACGGACCAGCGACGATGACTTGCGCGCGGCAGGCCTGTCCTGGGGCAAGATCTCCTATGTGAAGAGCCTTGCCGACGAGGTGCTGTCCGGCCGGCTCGATTTCGCCAACCTGCCGGAGGAGGACGAAGAGGCGATCGCCGCGCTGACCCGGGTCAAGGGCATCGGCCGGTGGAGCGCCGAGGTCTATCTGCTGTTCGCGGAAGGGCGCGGCGACATGTGGCCGGCGGGCGACCTCGCGGTCCGGCAGGAGATCGGCCGCATCCTCGGCCTCGACGATCCCGACCCGACCGAAAAGCACATCCGCGCCCTCGCCGAAGCCTGGCGCCCGCATCGCGGCACGGCGGCGATCTTCGCCTGGCACCACCGGCATATCGTGCCGCTGTAAGGGGCCGGGCGGACCGCGAATGGCCCCAATGGTCGCAGTGGCCATGGGGGCGAGCGTGGCTCTTTCCAATCTTTCATACAGCGAGAAGCGTCGAAGCGAATCTGTCAAAGAGCCGACGAACCGGAGCCAAGACCCCGAGTCGTGGGAAAGCATGTCGGCCGAAATCCTATTTGTATCCAACAAAGAAGGTGACCGCTTTCGACTCAGTTCCGTCGTAACGGCTAGGTAAGGAACATGGCGCACAACGGGGCATGGCCGGCGTCCCTGCTCTTTTCGTCATTTTATCCATGAGCGCTGTTTCGAGTTCGACGCAAGTCGTGACCGGGCAGTTCAGATGCGCCTATGTTGGGAATTGGAGCTGCGGGTCGGAGTCTGAGTCTGACGGCATTTGCATAGACAGTGGTGGCCCGCGCGGGGAGCGAGCCACTTTGGAAATCAATTTGGACGAAGGGCGTATTCACCTTAACGGCCTTGACGGGAATCTCGAGCGGCAGAATCTTCCGAATAGCCAGTATGTCTATTGGAAGGTGAGTTCGCTGGGATTGCAGAGGCTAGAAGTTTCGATGACAGAGCGCGGACTTTTTGCCACGCTCATCAACGAGCACCGTCCTTGGCCCGGCTCAAGCAGGTCGGATTTTTCCTGTAGGCGAATAGACTGAAGCGTCGGCGCTTCAATCTGCCGAAGAGCCAGCTTTCCACCCGCAGCTAAGGTTGCAGGTGTCAATTCGCCACCCTCCCCAGCAACCACTCCCGGAACACCCTCATCGCCGCGCTTTCGCGCCGGGACATGAGCCGGGTCAGCCAGTAGCGGCCGGCGTCGAGCGTGACCGGGAAGGGCTGGACGAGGCGTTCGGCGGCGAGGTCGCGGGCGAACATGGCGGGCGGGGCCAAGGCGATACCGTGGCCGGCGATGGCGGCGGCGACCATCAGCGCCGAGCTGTCGAAGACCGGGCCGCGCAGCGGCGGCGCGGTCGCGCCGGCGGCGGCGAACCAGCGGGCCCATTCGTCGGCGCGGTAGGAGCGCAGCAGCGTCTCGCGGGCGAGGTCAGCGGGATTGGAGAGCCGGGCGGCGACCTGCGGTGCGCAGAGCGGGGCGAGCGGGGCGGCGAGGACCGGTTCGGCATGGGTGCCGTGCCAGGCGCCGTCGCCGTAGCGGATCGCGAAATCGAGGCCTTCGCCGGCGAGGTCAACGCGGTTGTTGTTGGTCATCAGCCTGAGATCGACCCCGGGATGGGCGCGGGCGAAATCGCCCAGCCGCTCCAGCAGCCAGCCGGTCGCGAAGGTGCCGATCACGCCGACGCTCAGCACCTCGCGCAGCCGCCCGCCGGCATAGAGATCGAGCGTCGCGCCGACCCGGTCGAACGCGTCGGCAAGCACCGGCACCAGCGCCGCCCCCTCGTCGGTGAGCGCGAGGCCGCGCGGCAGGCGGCGGAACAGGGGAACGCCGAGCCGCCGTTCCAGCCCTGCGACCTGGTGGCTGACCGCGCCCTGGCTGACCCGCAGCTCGATCGCGGCGCGGGTGAAGTTGAGGTGACGCGCCGACGCCTCGAAGGCGCGAAGGGCGTTGAGCGGGAGCTGGGCGCGGTCCATCCGCCACTCATGAATTCATCTCATGGCTCTGTCGAGAGATGATGCTTTGCGCGCGGCCGGGCCCGGCGCCATTCTCCGCCTGTCGAAAAGGGAGGACGGCGTGAAACGAAGCATCGCGATCATCGGCACGATAGTGGGTACGGCTCTCGCAGGGGCCGCGCAGGCGCAGCCGGCGGACGATCCGCTGACCCGGCCGATCTCGCCCGACTATGCGCAGCGCTGGCTGACGCCGCTGCCGCCGGCGCGCATCTATGGCAATACCCACTTTGTGGGCTTCGCCGGGCTCGGCGTGGTGCTGATCCGCACCGGCGACGGGCTGATCCTGATCGACGGGGCGGTGCCGCAGGCGGTGCGCGACGTCGAGGCCAACATCCGCAGCCTCGGCTTCCGGGTCGAGGACATCCGCTACATCCTCACCACCGAGCCGCATTGGGACCATGCCGGCGGCGTCGCCGCGCTCGCCCGCGACAGCGGCGCGACCGTGCTGGCCGGCGCGCCGGTGGTCGCGGCATTCCGCACCGGCCGGGTGGGGCGCGACGATCCGCAGGCGGCGCACCTGACACCGTTCCCCGCGGTCCCGAACGTGCAGGCCATCGCGGACGGCGAGACGGTGCGGCTCGGCGACACGGTCGTCACCGCGCGCGCCACGCCCGGCCATACCGCCGGCAGCATGAGCTGGTCGTGGCGGTCCTGCGAGGGCGAGGCCTGCCTGGATGTCGTGTTCGGCGCGAGCCTCAACGCGGTCTCGGCCGACGGCTACCGTTTCTCCGATCCGGCCAACGCGGCGATCGTCGCCTCCTTCCGGCGCAGCTTCGCGGCGATGCGGGCCTTGCCCTGCGACATCCTGATCACGTCACATCCCGACCAGATCGGGCTCGACGAACGCTACCGGCGCTTCCGGACCGGCGAGACGCCCAATCCGCTGATCGATGCGAACGCCTGCCGCGCCTATGCCGACCTCGCCGAACAGCGCCTGGAGGCGCGGCTTGCGACGGAAGCAGGCCAGGCCGCGACGCCCGGCACTTGAGGCCGGGCCAGCGCGGGAGTAAATCAGGCGCCGCCGGGCCCTGCCCCCCCAAACCGCCCGGCTGAAACGAGGACCATGATGAAGACCATGATTGCAGCGCTGCTGGTCGCCGGCCTGTTTGCCGCCCCCGCCGCCGCGCAGAACAGCACCGCCGCCGCGCAGAACGAAGCGACGCCCGCCGGCAAGCCGGCCGCGGACTCGAGCCCGCGGCTCAGCGCCTCGCGCAGCGCGCCGCCCGAGGCGAGCGCCCCCGAGGCCGCCGCGACCAAGCCGGCCCCGGCCGGCGACCAGCCGGAAGCGGCCGCCGGCAGCAAGCCGGCCGAGACGCCGCAGCTTTAGCGGCCGGCGGGGCTGCCCGCCGGGATCAGGATGATGGAAGCAGGCGGCGGCTGCGGAATGCGGCCGCCGCCGTTGTCGTGCCCGGGCCTAGCCCTCCGGAAAACTCTCCCAGGCGTCGTTGGGCCAGCGGAAGTTGGTGTAGGTGAGCGTCACGCTGAAATCGCGCGCGCGGACCTGATGCCACCAGCCGACGGGGACGTAGAGGATGTCGCCCGGCCTCAGCTCGACCGCATGGGCCCTCACCTCACGCGCCAGCGGATGGGAGTCCAGCCGCGCCGCGTCGGTGAGATCGTGCACGTCGCTGAACACGTGGCGGCGATTGTACATCTTCGCCATCTCCGACGGGGGCGCGAGCAGCAGCTCCTTGGTGCCGACGACCTGGGCGATGAGATTGTTGGTGAGATCGAAATGGAGCGGCGTGAAGGTGCCGCCCGGGCCGATCCAGATCATGCCGGGGCCGCGCGTCAGCCAGGCGTCGAGCGTGCCGAGATCCTTGTCGAGCACGCGCAGCGCCGACCGGTTGGTCGCGCTGTTCCAGGCGGTCAGATAGGCGTCGTTGCCGGGCCGGCGGATGCGGTCGATGAAGGCGTCGAACGGGCCGCTCTGTTTGTGCCGGTCCTTGTCGAGCTCGAAATCCGGATTGCCGTCGCGGCCGGCCTGATAGTCGACCGTCGCCTTGCCGACCTTGCGCCTGAGATAGTCGGGGGTCCAGCGCGTCCGCGCCGGCCAATCGTCCATCGCGCCTTCGATCACGACCGGGCGCCCCGGGGCATAATGGTGCTCGAGAAAGGCCTCGGTCGACAGATCGCGGACCCGCGGAATGACGTCCGCCGCGGCCGACAGGGCGCGCTGGCGCTCCATCGTCGCGAGGATCCAGTCGCGCCGCTTCTCCGCGACGTTCCCGGTCGGCTTCGGCCTGGCCGGCAGTTCGAACGGCGCCGGCTGCGTCGATGGCGCATCGAAGCCGAGCCGGCCGAGGGTCAGCGCGAGCGCGGGATTCTGGAAGGGCTGGGTCGCCTGGGCGAGGATCGCCGGCGCCGCGCCTGTTGCCGGTTGATGGGCGACCGGGCAGGCCTTCGGCCCGGCGGGTTCCATCGCGCTGCCGTCCGGCCGGGTGAAGGCGGGCAGGCGCAGCTTCGCCTTGTGATCGTCGGGGCCCGGCGTACCGTCGGGTCTCAAACCGCGATAATAAAGCTTCTGCCATTTGTCGGACGAGGACGCGGACTGGTTCTCGCGCACCCAGAGATGGAAGGCGTCGCGCGACCGGCTCCACGTCTCGAACGCTTCGGTGAGGCCCTCCTCCCCGGTCATCGGCCGGATGCTCGGGGCGATGTCGAGCAGTGCCTGACGCTGGACCGGGAAGAGGAAACAGAAGGGCTCGTTCTCCTCGAACCGGACCCAGTGATTGGGCCGGGTGAAACGCCAGTTCATGGTGAAGGTGTAGGGCGACCAGTCGGTCTCGATCACCCCGCCGAGCGCCGCAATCCCGTCCTTCGCGTCATTGGGCGGGCCGCCGACCCACAGGTTCCAGCCCTCCGGCGTGCGGAACACGCCCTCGACATGGAAGGTGATCGTGCCGTGGCCGAACAGCGAGACCGGCGCCAGCCGCTTCTCGACGCCCGTGTCGAGGCGGATCTCGACGCTTTCCGGCTCCGCCCCGCCGCGCCAGCGCGCCTCGAAACCGCAGGGAGACAGCAGTTCCCAGCCATGGGCATTGGCGATGGCGAGCGGCAGGCAGCGATAGGCGAACCGCTCCGGCGTCTTCTCCATCCAGTCGCGCTTCGGCGAGGCCGGGCGAAGGCGCGGCGCCCATCCCGGATAGGTATAGCAGATGAGGTCCATGGACGCCGCACCCTGCGCGGCGATTGTGACAATCGTGTTGCGGCCCGCCGGGTTCAGGCCGCCTGGCGGCGGCGGCGCCCTTCGGCGAGATGGGTGCTGAGCAGGGTGTCGAGTTCCTCGAGCGTGAACGGCTTTTCCAGAACGCTCACATCCTCGCCGGCGGCATTGCGAAGCGCCCGCAGCGCCGCGTGCCCGGTCGAGAAGATGACGGGCAGGCCCGGCTCGCGCTCCGCGATCAGGCGGGCCACCTCGGCGCCGTCCATGCCCGGCATGCGATAGTCGAGGATGACGAGATCGGGGAGACCCTCGGCCAGGGCGGCGAGCGCGGCGGCGCCATCGGCCGCCTCGCGCACCGGATAGCCGAGCTCGCCGAGCGCCCGCCCGATCGCGGCCCGGACCTCTTCATCATCGTCGACGACCAGGATCATGAGCCCGTCCATAGATGTTTCACCTCAACCGCGCATGAACAGCGGCCATCGAAAGTCCTATTCGGCCGCCTCGCTCAGATAGCCTTCATGATGGACGCCCTGGCGGAGCAGCGGAAACACGTCGGCAAAGCCGTAGTCGACCACCGCGCGCAGGCGGTAGGACAGGGCGGCGGCCGGCCGCCGCGGCGGCGCGTCGACCGACGGAATGATCCGCGCGCGGCCCTGCGGGCGGCGGACGATCATGTCCTTGTACCATTCGCCGACATAAGTGCCGTCGAACCGGTGGACGCGCGAGCCGACGATCCGCGCCAGCGGCGTCCCGTCGAGGTCATAGACATTCATTTCGAAGACGAAGCCGACGGGCTCGCCGTCGGTGCTGTAAACATACATGGCCATTGGAAAAAATCGCCCCGATCCGAAGGCGGGCCCCACGCGTCCGCCTCCGTCCAGCCTGCGCAGGATTCGCTTCACCGCGCGAGGGCGGCTGCGGCGGGTTGTTTTCCCGCGTCGGCGAGTGGATGATCACCCCTGTCAAAATACCGTAATAACCACATAAGCTATTGAGAAATAGGGGCTGGAGGACGAGATGAGGCCGAGAATCGCCTGCTTCCTTGCCGTCGTGACGATCGCGTTCGCATCGCCGCTCGCGGCACAGAATTCGATCGCCCCGCAACCGGCCGCGCCGCCGGCGACGACACCGCCGGCAACCGGCACCGTACCCCCTCCGACGACCGGACCGACCACCCCGGTCGTCACCATCCCGCCGGACGAGGCGCCGCCCGCCCCGACGCCAGCCGAAACCGCGCCCGCGCCGGCGCCCGCGCCGCCGCCGACCGTCACCATCTCCCCGGACGCCGCCTATCCGAACGGCTTCGCCGATCCGGAGGACCCGTTCGGCAACGATCTGTCGCTCGCACGCCAGTCCGGGGGCGGCGGATTCAGCTGGGGGTTGCTCGGCCTGCTCGGGTTGCTCGGACTCATCCCGCTGTTCCGGCGCCCGCGGCGGACGACGCGGACCGTCTATGTCGACGGCAACAACCCGCAGCGGGTGATCCGCGAGGAGCAGGTGGACGAATAGAAACGGCTCCCCTCCGACGGGAGAGGAGCCGCAAGTCCCACGCGATCAGCGGGCGTCGACCAGGACGATCTCGGCATCGTCGACGGCCGTTATCGCAACCTTCGGCTCGCCGGTGACGGCGACGCCGTCGCGCGGCCCGGCGCGCCGGCCGTTGACCTCGATCACGCCTTGGGTTGCGACCAGATAGACATGGCGGGCGGGGTCGATGTCGAGTTCGGCGGTTTCGCCGGCCTTCAGCGTCGCGCCCATGACCCGGGCGGCCGAATTGATCTTCAGCGCGTCGCCATCCCCGGCATAACCGCTCGCCAGCGTGACGAACGTGCCGGAGCGGTCGGCCCTGGGAAATTTCGCGGCGCCCCAGCTCGGCTCGGCATCCGGCCTGTCGGTCAGCACCCAGATCTGGAAGAGCGTCGTCTCCTCGTCCTCCAGATTGTATTCGGCGTGGCGCACGCCGGTGCCGGCGCTCATCACCTGCACGTCGCCCGCGGCCGTCCGGCCCTGATTGCCCATCGAATCCTGATGGGTGATCGCGCCGGTGCGGACATAGGTGATGATCTCCATGTCGCGATGGGGATGGGGCGGGAAGCCCGATTTCGCGGCGATCGCATCGTCATTCCAGACCCGGATCGCGCCCCAGCCCATCCGCGCCGGATCGTGATAGTCGGCGAAGGAGAAATGGTGGCGTGCGTCGAGCCAGCCATGGTCGGCATGGCCGAGCGACTCGAAGGTGCGGACGTCGATCATGATGTCTCTCCTGTCAAAGGCCCCTCCCGGTCGGGGAGGGGCTGGGATACGAGACGGGGCACCGCGGCGCCGGGGGAAGCGCCGGGGCGCCCCGCCTCGATATGTCCCTCCGGGTGGGCTGGGAGGGACGAAGGATGCTCAGGCGGCGATCTTCAGTTCGTCACGCGCCAGGGTTTCCAGAACTTCGGTCGCTTCGGCGATCGCCGCGAAGGCCGCTTCCGGCCCGAAGGCGAGCTTCTCGGCGCGGACCCAGGTGACGTCGTCGAGGCCCACGAAGCCGAGCAGGGTCCGGATATGCGGCTCCTGTCCGTCCAGCGCACCGCCCGGGCCTTCGCTGTAGAAGCCGGCGCGGCTTTCGATCACGATCACCTTCCGGCCGGCGAGCAGGCCTTCCGGCTGTCCCTCCGCCGTGTAGCGGAAGGTGACGCCGGCGCGCAGGACATGGTCGAACCAGCTCTTGAGCGTCGAGCTCATGCCGAAATTGTACATCGGCGAGGCGATGACGATCACGTCGGCGCCCTGCAGCTCCGAGATCAGCGAGTCCGACAGCTCGCGGGCCTTGAGCTCGGCCGGCGTCGCGGGCTCGCCCTTGATCGCGGCGACCGTCTCCCCGGTAAGATGGGGCAGCGGATTGGCGCCAACGTCGCGCAGCACGACATGGGCGGCGGGATTGGCCGCCCGGACGCTGTCGACGAACCGGGTGACAAGGCCGTTGGACACGGAGGCGTCGCCATTGGCGCTGCTGCTGACAACCAGGATATTCATGTCTTTCCTCCCTCGGGATGAATTTGCAGAGCCGGATGTAATCGGGTAGGAGCGTTGCCAGAAGGCCAGCAGCAAGCATCATGGTGTTTCGGAATATGGAACGCTCATCCACCGATCTCGTCGACGTCCTCTCGTTCGTGCGGGTGGCCGAAACCGGCTCCTTCGCCCGGGCGGCCGAGCGTATGGGCCTGTCCAAGCCGGTCCTGTCGCGCCGCGTCGCGCGGCTCGAGGAGCAGCTGGGCGCGCGGCTGCTCACCCGCACAGCGCGCGGCGCCCAGCCGACCGACATCGGCCAGGCCTATTATGCGCGCGCCGCCAACATCCTCGCCGAACTCGAGGCGGCCGAAGAGGTGGTGGCGGAGGCGGTGACGCAGATTGCCGGGCCGATCCGGATCACCGCGCCCCTGACCTTCGGCGTCGCCCATCTCGCACCCGCGCTGGCCGACTTCGCCAGGCTCCATCCCAGGGTGGAGCTCGACATCGAGCTGGAGGACCGCACCGTCGACCTCGCCGGCGGCGGCTACGACGTCGCCGTGCGGATCGGGCGGCTCGCGGATTCGGCGCTGATCGCGCGGCGGATCGCGCCGGTCCGCAAGCATGTGCTGGCGAGCCCCGCCTATCTCGAGGCGCGTGGGCGTCCCACCCGACCCGCCGACCTCGCCGGCCATGACATTCTGCTCTACGCCCACGAGCAATGGCGCTTCCAGGTGGGCGAACGCTGGGAGACGGTGCGCGTCTCGCCGCGGCTGCGCAGCAACAATGGCGAGATGCTGCTCGCCGCCTGCGAAGCGGGCCTCGGAATCTGCCTGCTGCCGACCTTCATTGCCGCGCCGGCGATCGGGCGCCGGACGATCGAGCCGCTGCTGCTCGACCATCCGGCGGAGGAGGGCGCCTTGCATGCCGTGATGCCGCCAGGCCGCGCGACCACGGCGCGGGTGCGGGCGCTGGTCGATTTCCTGGTCGCCCGCTTCGGCCCCGAGCCGAGCTGGGACCCGTGCTGGAACGCCCGCAGGGAGTTGGAGGTACGGGCGGACCCGACCTGACGCGGACCGCAGCCTGACAATCCGCTCCCGGGGCCTTGCGAACGCAGGCAGTGGACCCACCGCGATCAGCCGTTATTAAGCCCTGACACACCAGCACAGGGGACCCCGACCTTGAAGCTCCACCTTCCGCTCGCCGCCCTGCTTCTCGCCACCACCAGCCTCGCCGGCGCGCAGCCGCAAGCTGCAGCGGGCCCCGCCGCCGGTCCGGCGCCGACGACCAGCGCCACCGCGACGCCGACAGCGGAGGATGCGCGCCTCACGACCTTCCTCGACGCCGCCTTCGACGAGTCGACCGCCGACAACCCGCAGCTCCTCACCAGCCTCGGCTCGAAGGAGAAGTATGACCGGCTCAACGACTTTACCGATGCGTTCCGCGAACGGCAGCTGGCGCTGCGCGAGCGCCAGCTCGCCGCGATGCGCGCCCGGTTCGATCCCGAGCAGCTGAGCCCGGCCGGACGGCTCAGCTTCCGGCTGTTCCAGGAAGATGTGGAGGATGATCGCCGCGCCTTCCGCTGGCGCTGGCACAGCTTCCCGGCAACGAACTTCGGCAGCCCGATGGGCAGCATTCCGGTGTTCATGATCAACAACCACCGCATCGACAATGTCTCCGACGCCGAGGCCTATGTCGCCCGCCTCGCCGACGTCGAGCGGGTGATGAACGAGATCAGCGCCAACATGCGCCACCAGACCGAGCTCGGCATCGTGCCGCCGGCCTTCAATTTCGCGCCGGTGCTGGAGGACGGGCAGCGCATTCTGACCGGGGCGCCGTTCACGGACGGGGCGGACGGCCCGCTGTTCGCCGACTTCAGGCGCAAGGTGAACGCGTTGCAGATCGCCCAGAGCGAGAAGGACCGACTGATCGCTGCGGCACGCACGGCGCTGACCGGCCCGTTCCGGCGCGGCTACGAGACGATGCTGGCGACGGTGCGCGAAATCCAGCCGCGCGCCACCGGCAACAACGGCGCGTGGAGCCTGCCCGACGGCGCCGCCCTTTATGCCGAGCGCCTGCGCCAGTCGACCACCACCGACCTCAGCGCCGAGCAGATCCACCAGATCGGCCTGCAGCAGGTGGCGCGCATCCACGGCGAAATGGAGCGGATCAAGACCCGGGTCGGCTTCACCGGCACGCTCACCCGGTTCTTCGCCCACATCAATGCCGGGGCCGAGTTCAAATATCCGAACACTGCAGAAGGCCGCGAACAGTATCTCGCCGACGCCCGCCGCTACATCGCGCAGGTGATGGACGTGGCGCCGCGCTGGTTCCGCCGGCTGCCGCGTGCGCCGCTGGAGGTCCGCGCGGTCGAGGCGTTCCGGCAGGAGACGGCGGCGGTCGCCTTCTACAACCGCCCGTCGCCGGACGGATCGCGGCCGGGCATCTATTACGTCAATCTCGCCGACATGAACCAGGTGCTGAAGCCGCAGACCGAGGCGATCTCCTACCATGAGGGCGCGCCCGGCCACCATTTCCAGAGCGCGCTGGCGCAGGAGCTGCCGAATGTTCCGAAGTTCCGCCGGTTCGGCGGCAACAGCGCCTATGGCGAGGGCTGGGGCCTCTATGCCGAGCAGCTCGGGCAGGAGATGGGCTTCTACCAGGACCCGATGTCCGAATTCGGCATGCTTTCGACCCAGCTGTGGCGGGCGATCCGGCTGGTCGTCGACACCGGCATCCACCATCACCGCTGGACGCGCGAGCGGGCGATCGACTATTTCATGGAGAACGGCCTCCTGTCGCGGCGCGACGCGACCAAGGAGGTCGAACGTTACTTCAACATCCCCGGCCAGGCGACCAGCTACATGATCGGCCGGCTGAAGATCCTGGAGCTGCGCGATCGCGCGCGGGCAGCTCTCGGCGACCGGTTCGACATCCGCGATTTCCACGCGGTGGTGCTGGAGAACGGCAATGTGCCGCTCGACGTGCTCGAAAGTCTGGTCGACGCGTGGATCGCCGAACGGAGGAATGGCTAATGGCGGAAACGCCCCCGGATCACCTGTCGAACAATCCCCGCAGCCCGCATTTCGACATGGAGGCGCTGCAGCGCGGCGTCGGCGTCCGCTTCAAGGGGCGGGTGCGCGAGGATGTCGAGGAATATTGCGTCTCCGAAGGCTGGATCCGCGTCGCCGCCGGCAAGGCGGTCGACCGCCACGGCTTGCCGGTCACGGTGAAGCTCAATGGCGGAATCGAGACCTGGTGGCGGGATGAAAACGCGCCGGACGATTGATCCGGCCCCGGACAGGGCAGGCTGCCGGAAGCCAAATGCGCCGTTTTGGCGGTAATCACATTGCTCCGGACGAAGCGGTTCGCGGGCAGGCGGCCACCTCCTCTGGCGAACAGGTCATCTTGAGACGATTTCCTGCATGGATGCTTGCACCCATCCAGGACCAATACGGATTCGACTGACGCTGTTCATGACCTGTTCGATTGATAGTCTCGACACTTCATTGCGTGCGGGGCTATTCTCATGCTGCCAGTCGCCATTATCGGCGGGGGACCGGCCGGTCTCGCCGCCGCCAGCGTCCTTCGTGCCGCGGGTGTCGATTTCCGCCTGTTCGACCACGGCCCGCCGCTCGGCGCGCGGCGCCATGACCGGGCCGAGGATCTCGGCATCGGCATCGGCGGCGCCGGCCTGTTCTCGGACGGCAAGTTCAGCTTCTTCCCGTCGGGCACACATCTCTACGCGCTCTCCTCGCGGCCGCAGCTGAAGGCTGCCTATGGGGCGATGCTCGACCACCTCGCCGCGGCGGGAATCGAGGCGCCGCCCTTCCCGCAGGACGAGACCGCGCCGGTCGCGGGCGAGGGCTTCCGGACCAAGGCCTATGTCTCGCATTACGGGACCCTGCCGCAGCGCGTCCGGCTGATCGAGGCGCTGACCCGGGGTTATGAAGCCCGCATCCACACTCATTGCCGGGTCGAGGAGCTGACCCGCGGCGCCGGGGGCTACAGGATCGTTCACCGCGCCCGCGACACGGGGCTCGCGACCGCCGGGAGCTTCGCGGGCGTGATTCTGGCGACCGGACGCCTGGGGGGCCGCGATTTCGCCGGCATGCTGGACGGAGCGGCGCCGCTCACCGACCAGCGGATCGAGCTCGGCATCCGGATCGAGCATCCGAACGAGATCGGCTTCCTCAAGACCTGCAAGACGCCCGACGTGAAGTTCATCCTCGACGAGGGCACGGTCGAGGTGCGGACCTTCTGCACCTGCCGGCGCGGCGAGGTGTGGCTGATCCCCTATGACGAGGTCTCGGCCCTGTCGGGCCGCTCCGACGGTCCGCCGAGCGGCCATTCGAATTTCGGCCTGCTGCCGCGCTTCCACGGCGCCGATCCGGTCGGCCGGGCGGCCTTGCGGCATTTCGAGGCGACGCGGGCGGGCATTCCCGGCGCCGTGTGGCAGCCGCTCCCCGCCTTTCTCGGCCGCACCGACGTGACCGGGCCGACCACGCTTGAAGGCCGCCCGTGGCATCCGCGGGACGATTTCCGGCGCGGCGATCTGGCCAGCATCCTCCATCCGGACCTGCGCGATATCCTGCGCGCCGCGATCGGAGCGCTGGTCGCGCGCTATCCCGACCTCCTGTCGAACGAGGCGGTGTGCCTGTTCCCTGCGCTCGAGGGCGTCGGCTGCTATCCGGCCAGCGATCTCGCGCTCCGGGTGCCGGGCGAATCGATCTGGTGCAGCGGCGACGTGGTCGGGCGCTTCCGCGGGCTCGTCCCGGCGATGGTCAGCGGCGCCTATGCCGGCCAGGCGGTCGCCGCCTGGATCGCCGCGGGCGCACCGGCGGCGGACCCCGTGCCCGCGGCCGCCCCCGAGGCCGCGATCGCCGTCGCCGCCGAATGATCATTGCGGTCGAGGGAATCGACGGATCCGGCAAGAGCCTGCTTGCCCGCCTGCTCGCCGAGCGGCTGGGCGCGCGCGGCCACGAGGTGACGCTGATCGAGAAACATTCGCTGGCGCTGCCGGCGGATTTTGCCGGGCGGCGGATGGCCGAGTTGCGCGGCATCCTGTGGCCCGGCGAGCCAGAGCCGTCCGCGGATGCGCTGGGCACCGAATTCTACCTGTTCCTGCTCGCCGCCTGGTTTGCCGGCCTCGACCGGATGATCGGGGCAAGCCGCGAGCGCCGGATCCTGATCGCGGACGGCTCCCATTATCGCGTGATCGCCAAGGCCCACCTGCGCGGCGGCCTCGATCTCGGCTGGCTCGAGAGCCTGTTCGCGCGTGCCCCGCAGCCCGACATCGTGCTGCTGCTCGACATCGATCCCGCGCTGGCCTGGCGCCGGCGGCCGGCCTTCAAGGCGACCGAGATCGGCCGCTGGGACGGGCAGGCGAGCCCGCCGGACGTGGCGTTCTGCAGCTATCAGGGACGGGTGCGCGAGCTGCTCCTCACCTTCGCCCGCCGGCACGGCTGGCCGGTCATCGGCCAGGACGCCGCGACCTGCCCCGAGGCCGCCGTCGGCGATGCCGAGGCCCTGCTCGGCGCGCACCTGCGCCAGGTGGAAGTGCTCACGCCATCTCGAAACGATTGACGATCGTGTGGCCGAGCAGATGGGGGGCGATGTCGCCCCAGTCGTTGGCGTCGGGCTTCTGCCGCGAACTGGGCGCCAGCGCCGCGAGCACCGGTGCCGGAACCGGCGTCCGGCAGAGCTGCGCCGCCTGGCCGAGCACATAGAAGAGTGGCGCCTTCAGATCATATTTGTCCGCGAGGAACAGGATCTCGCTCCAGTCGATCTCGGTGCCCCTGGTCCGGACCAGCGCGTCGATATCGCCCAGCATCTGCAGCTTGATCGTCCGGTGCTCGAACGCCTCCCGGTAGAGGCGCGCGGCGCTGAACCACACCATCGTCGTGACCGACTGGACCCGCACCGGCCGGCCGAGCAGGGCGCGCGTATCGGCGCCGCGCCAGAAATCCTCTGCATCCATGCCCGGCGAGAGGGCGACATGCAGGTCGACGAACACCGGCACCGACAGCGTTCCGTCGCCGTTGAACGCGCTCTTGAGCTGCCGCTTGCGCCATTCCGGCGGCACCAGGTGACGGGGGCACGGATCGGGCACCTTGATCACCTTGGTGACCGAATGGAGCGCGTGTTTTTCGGCGAGCGCCCGGCGCGTGATCCGGCGGAACATGTGGTGGAAACGGCCGGTGGCGGGATCGAACACGCCGTGGCGATAGCCGACTCCGTAGATGGCCCGCTGCACGCGGCGCGCGTCGTGCGGGCGGATCATCACGTCGAGGTCCTGCATCGCCCGGTTCAGCGGATCGGGATAGGCCAGAGCCGCGATCGCGGCCCCCTTCATCACATAATGATCGACCCCCATCTCCTCGAACAGGCCGACCAGCCGGCCGAGCTCGCGATATTGCTCGACCGAGCGCGCGCGCGAGATCGCCGTCCAGTTGTCGAGATAGGCGCGCACGAAATCCGGCACCGCCGGCGCGAGCCCCAGCCGCTCGACATGATCGCGCAGCACCGGCAGCGTCTGATAGGTTTCGGCGCGCCACAGGATCAGCGCCCAATCGAGGCCGGGCCCGAGCAGGCGCGCAAGGCGCGCCTCGTCGGCCGCGGTCAGGATCGGCCGGCAGCTGAGCAGGAGCAGCGTCTCCTCCGGGGAGAGTTTGGTCATGGCGCTCGACCGGCGGGGCTAGTTCGCCGCGCCGGCTCCCTTTCTGGTCTTGCGTGGACGCGGCCGCGCGGGCGGTGCCGGCACCTCTTCGTCCACTATCTCGTCCTCCTCGACGCCGCCGAGCAGGGCGCGATACTGGGCGAGGCTGTCATCGAACGCCTCCAGATCGCGGTCGAACCCCTGACCGAAAATCTCCTTGAGATCCGGCGGCGCATCGGCGTCCGCCGCACCATTCCCCCCCTGCAGCCGAACCCCGGCCGAGCCGAGGCGGTCGAAGGGAAAGAGGATCGGCAATGTGCGGGATCGTCCACCATGCCCGCGCGATGCGAACTGCTCGAGGAACTGGCTCGCCATCGCGCCCGACAGGGTGATGACCAGCTTGTCCCCGTCCTGTTCGACGGAATAGCCGATGAGCAATGACTGGGCCATGCTTTCCCTCCTCCACGCGGGGGCGAAGCGCCGGTGCCGGCGCGCGGCCGATCGACGGCCGGGCGCCGGCGGACCGGAGCCGCTATGCGCGGGCCTGTGCCCGGACCTTGCGGTGGGTCGCGAACGACTGCGCCGTCAGCCCCTTGCCGCGGCGCCACAGGCGGATTTCCGCCTTCGCCAGGGCGAGCGCGCGCTTGCCGAAGTTCACCATCTTCCAATAGTGGCGATAGTTGCCGGCCGCGCGGGCGCGCCGCGCGATGGCGAAGCAGTTCAGCGCCAGCTTGCGATGCTTGCCGGCCGGGGACGCGGCAAGGCCCCCGGTCTTCGCGCGCGTCACCCGGACCCGGGATATCCGCCGTGCGCTGGTTCCCTTCCTGCGATAATTGCCCTTGCGAAAAGCCATGAGCTCCCTCCTTTGATGAGGGCTACAGGAAAGATCATGTCTTGAAGACGCAGGCAATAAGTGCGCACGTCGTTACAACAGCAATGGATCAATTGCCTCGTGTAACTGATGCACCCCCGATAGAGGGTGTCGACCGCGCCTTTCCGGCAGACTCCATTTCGGCGTAACTTTGCCGCAATCATGTCATGCGAGGCAAATGCTGCGGGGGAAGACCCCGAATCTCCACGACCTCGGGGTCGCGGGCATCCGAGGCTGGCGCGTCTGCCAGTTGCGCCATCAGGGCACAGGGCGGGGCGCGTGAACCAGGCGGCGGCGCGCTCGTCATCACGGTGCGTGGCACGCTTGCCAAGGGGGCGAGGACCCGGCAAGGAGGCGGCGTATTTCTTCGAAGGCTGCACCCATGACGGCAAAGACCGATCGACTGGTCACCCTCTTCGGCGGCGGCGGATTCATCGGCCGCTACGTCGCCCAGGCCCTCTATTCCGAGGGCGTCCGCGTGCGCATCGCCGCGCGCGAGCCGAAGCGCGCCTGGTTCCTGAAACCGCTGGGCGGGCTCGGCCAGACCCAGTTCGTGCGCGCCGACATCACCGATCCCGCCTCCGTCGCGGCGGCGGTGGCGGGCGCCGACGCGGTGGTGAACCTGGTCGGCGTGTTCAGGGGCGACCTCCGGAAGGTCCATGTCGAGGGCGCGCGCAACGTCGCGGCAGCCGCGGCAGCGACCGGTGCCCGCGGGCTGGTTCACGTCTCGGCGATCGGCGCCGACCCGGAGAGCGAGAGCCAGTACGGCCGGACCAAGGGCGAAGGCGAAGCAGCGGTCATGGCCGCCTTTCCGGGCGCGAGCATCGTCCGCCCCTCGATCGCATTCGGGCCCGAGGACGATTTCATCAACAAGTTCGCCCGCATGGCGCAGCTGCTGCCGGTGATCCCGGTGCTGCGCGGATCGTGGAAGATGCAGCCCGTGTTCGTCGCCGATCTCGGCAAGGCGATCGCCGCGGCGGCGCTGGACCCCGGCGCGCACGGCGGCAGGACCTGTGAACTGGCCGGCCCCCAGATCCTCACCATGCACGCGCTCAACCAATGGATCGTGCGCGCGACCGGCCGCAACCGGGCGGTGCTCGACATTCCCGATGCGATCGGCAGCATGATCGCCCGCCTGGGCTTCCTGCCCGGGGCGCCGATCAGCTGGGACCAGTGGCTGATGCTCCGGCAGGACAATGTCGCGACCGGCGCGCTGCCGGGCTTCGAGGCGTTCGGCCTGAGACCCATGCCGCTCTCCGCGGTCGCCGAGGCCTGGCTCACCATCTACCGCCGCCACGGCCGCTTCGCGGCGACCACGACGTCCTAGATCACTCCGGCAGGAACCTCCGGACAACGTCGCGCGCCAGCCGGGCGGGACGGAGCGTATCGGCGTCGAGGCAGCACCAGCTCGACTTTACCTCCGCCAGCACCTCCTCGCCACGTTTGATCAGGGTGTTGAAGAAAGCCCGGGCCCCCTGCACGCCTTCGGCGACCACGGTCGCAGCGATCGTGTCGTCGAGGAAGGCGGGGCGGCGGTAGGTGATCTCGTGCCTGAGCGCGACCCACAGGTGCCGGGCCACGGCCTCCGCCGGCGCAACGCGCTGCCAATAGGCGACCACCGCCTCCTGCACCCATTCGAGGTACACGGCATTGTTGACGTGCCCCATGAAATCGATGTCGCCGGGGTCGACGGCAAGCGCGTGGACGTGGGCCGGGGCGGAGGGCGCGGTCATGACCCGCCTCTTACACTGACAAACATGTCAATACTACGGCACCCCGCAAACCGCTGGACCGGCGCGGCTTTCCCCCGCTAAGTCCGGCGCCCATGGACCTTCTCACCATCATCCTGCTCGGCATCGTCGAAGGCGTCACCGAGTTCATTCCGGTGTCGTCGACCGGCCACCTCATCCTCGCCTCGGAACTGCTCGGTTACGACGCCGCGCAATGGGCGGTGTTCAACGTCGTCATCCAGCTGGGTGCGATCCTGGCAGTGATCGTGCTCTACTGGCGGACCTTCTGGGCGGTGTTCCTGGGGCTCTTGCGCAACCAGGCCGAATCCTGGCGGTTCGTGCGCAACATCGCGCTCGGCTTCCTGCCGTCGGCGGTGCTCGGCCTCGCCATCCACCGCCAGATCGAGGCAATGCTCGGCAATGCGACGATCGTCGCCTGGGCGCTGATCATCGGCGGCATCGCCATCCTCCTGATCGAACGCACCGCCCCCAAGGGCAGCGAGAAAGGGGTCGCCGACATCTCGCTCGGCAAGGCGATCGGCGTCGGCGTCATCCAGTGCATCTCGATGATCCCCGGCGTCAGCCGCTCGGGCGCGACCATCCTCGGCGGCCTCTCGCTCGGCATCGAGCGGCGCACCGCGGCGGAGTTCAGCTTCTTTCTCGCCATCCCCACGATGCTCGGCGCGACCACGCTCGAGCTCGCCAAGAATCACGACAATCTCGGCGCGGCGGGCGCGAGCGGCATCGCGGTCGGCTTCGCCGTCTCGTTCGTCGTCGCCCTGATCGTGATCAAATGGTTCATCGGCATCGTCTCGCGCCACGGCTTCGCGCCGTTCGGCTGGTACCGGATCGTCGCGGGCGCCGCCGCCCTGGCCTGGCTGACGCTGCGCTAGGGTCCGTTCAGGCTCGGCTCATCGCCCTGCGTGCAGTAGAATGGCGTTCGCGCGATTCGCGCATCGGAGGTTCGCGTCATGTACAAGCTTCTGATCGGCCTGGCCGCCACGGCGGCTGTCGCGGCGCCGGCGGCCGCCTATGACCCCGCAGACAGACTGCCCTCGTCGCGCGATGTCGAGGCGATGGCGCCGGTCATGGACAGGATGGCGGGCGCGCTGATGCAGCTCGATGTCGGCCCGTTGATGGACGCCGTCGATCCCTATGCCCGGCAGCCCGGCTATGGCCGGCACGGCCGCACGCTCGGTGCTCTCGGACGGCACAATGACCCCTATTTCGACCGCCGGGTGCGCGGCGCCATCTATGGCGGCACCGCCCGGGCCGGCGCGATGATGGATGCCTTCGCCGCGATGCTGCCGGCGCTCGAGCGCTCGATGAGCGAGGTCCGGCGCGGGATCGGCGACGCGGTGGGCGAATATCATCGCCGGGACGGTCGATCCGACCCGTATCCCTATGACGACGATCCGTGGGGCTATCCGGACGACTGATCGTCCGCAAATGACCGGTGGACTGGAGCGGCGTGTCGGTTAAGAAGCGCCGCATCCATGTGGCAGCTCTATCAATTCCCGCTCTGTCCGTTTTCGCGCAAGGTCCGGCTGATGCTGACCGAGAAGGGCGTCGCGCACGAGCTGGTGCGCGTGTCGCCCTGGCTGCAGGACGATGACTTCACCGACCTCAACCCCGCCGGCGAGACGCCGGTGCTGGTCGAAGCCTCCAAGGGCGTCGTGCTGATCGATTCGGGCGCGATCTGCGACTATTTCGAGGAGACGCTCGACAAGGCGCCGATGATCCCCGGCACCGCGATCAACCGCGCCGAGATCCGCCGGCTGGTCGCCTGGTTCGACGGACGGATGCACCGCGAGGTCGTCGCGCCGCTGATGGAGGAGCGGATGCGCAAGCGGCTCGTCCATCGCGCCTCGCCCGACACCGCCGAGCTCAGGAAGGCGATGACCGCCTGCAACGGCCATCTCGACTATATCGATTACCTGCTCGACCATCGCCGCTGGCTCGCCGGCCCGGCGCTGACGCTGGCCGATCTGGCGGCAGCGGCGCAGCTTTCGGTGGCCGACTATCTGGGCGGCGTCGACTGGCGCGGCCACAAACAGACCGCTGACTGGTATGCCGTGATGAAGTCGCGGCCGAGCTTCCGCCCGCTGCTGGCCGAGCGGATGGAGGTGATCCAGCCGCCCGCGCATTACGACAAGCCGGATTTCTAGCGGCGGCGGCGCATGGCTCGTATCGCCTCGTCGACCTGGATATAGACGCCGCCCCGGATCACGCCGCGGCGCAATGCTCCGCCCGGGCCGGCGCCAAACGGGCGGAGGCCGCTTCGCTGCAGGGTCGCGCAGATGCCGCGGGCCCACGCCGCCGGCGCACCATTTTCCACCCGGCGAAGAGAACGACAATTCTCGACCGATCCATCGGGCCTGATGGTCAGCGCGGCATCTTCCTCGGTCTGAACCTCGCCCGCCTCAACCGGCCGGTCCGGCGCAGCAACGCCCTCCGGAATGAACCTGAGTACGATCGTTGTCTGCGCCACCGGATCGGTAACAGGTTGCATGCTGACCGCCGAAGCGGGCCAGTGCGCGCAGAATCGGGCGGCCGCGGCCGCGAAGCTCGCTGGCGAGAAACGAAAGAAACAGGCCTGGCGACCATCGCGGCCGACCTGTTCGATCATTCGAATTTCGCCCTGTTCGAAGGGCAGTGGCGGATCATCGGGGACGGGCGGAGCGGGCTGGCCGGTGATCGCACCGGCCAGCAATGCCGTGATATGAACGAGAATCATGCCGTTGCCGTCACTTGCGCGCTCCCGGAAGGCCGCCTCGATCATCCTAGCAGGTTTTTCGCGGACTTGATCGAACCCTCGACAAGGGCCACATCCGCCCCATGCTGATCCAGACCGAAACCACGCCCAATCCGGCGACGCTCAAGTTCCTCCCCGGCCAGGCCGTGATGGACCACGGCACCCGCGATTTCGCGACGCCGGAGGAAGCGGAAGCGTCGCCGCTCGCCGAGGCGATCTTTTCGACCGGCGAGGTCGAGGGCGTGTTCTTCGGGCGTGACTTCATCTCGGTCACCGCCGCGCCCGGCGTCGAATGGCGGCAGCTGAAGCCGCAGGTGCTGGAGGTGCTGCTCGACCATTTCATCAGCGACGCGCCGTTGTTCCGCGCCGGCAGCGCCGCCGGCATCGCGATCGATCCGGCGCCCGAGGTCGAGGACGATCCGGCCGACGCCGAGATCGTGACGCAGATCCGCGAGCTGATCGACACGCGCGTCCGGCCCGCGGTTGCCAAGGATGGCGGCGACATCGTCTATCGCGGCTTTCGCGAGGGCACGGTCTATCTCGCCCTGCACGGCGCCTGCTCGGGCTGCCCGTCCTCGACGATGACGCTCAAGAACGGGATCGAGAGCCTGCTCAAACATTATGTCCCGGAGGTCGAGACGGTCGAGGCCATCTGATCGACCGGCGTCGCCATCGCCCCGATCCCCGCAAAGAAGCCCGTCGACAAGCGCGGGGCGAAGACTATGTCCGGATCATGTTGCTCGTGATCGACAGCGCCACCGCCGCCTGCTCCGTCGCCCTGATCGGCGCGGACGGCATCGTGCTGGACGAACGCCACGACATCGTCGGGCGCGGCCACGCGGAGCGGCTGATGCCGATGATCGCCGATCTGCTCGCCGGGCGCCGGCCGGAGTCGATCCTGGTCGATTGCGGCCCGGGCAGCTTTACGGGCGTCCGGGTCGGCCTCGCCGCGGCCCATGGCCTGGCAATCGGCTGGGGGGTGCCGCTCGCCGGCTATTCCTCGATGGCGTTGCTGGGCGCCGGTGCGGATGCCGACCCGGTCGGGGTCGCGCTTCTGGGAGGACATGGCGAGCTTTTCGTGCAAAACTACGGTGGTGCCCCGATCGCGCCCCTCGATGCGTTGCGCTCGCTCGCACCCGAAGCCGCGGCCGTGACGGTCGACGCCGACCTCGTCGTCGGATCGGGGGCCGAAGCACTGGTGACCGCGCGCGGCCGCGGCGAAGCGCGCGACGCCATGCCCCGCGCCGCCAATGCATGCCGGTTGCCGCCCGAACTGCGCACTCTCCCTGCGCGGCCCATCTACGGGCGCGCGCCCGACGCCAGGCCTGTCCAGGGCGGCGGCGAAGGGCCGATGACATGAGCCGCATGGCGACCCTCGTGCGCGAGGGCGGCCTCGCCGATCTCGCCGACGTGATGGCGGTGATGGACGAGAGCTTCGACCCCTCGTTCGGCGAAGCCTGGACCGCCGCGCAATGCGCCGGGCTGATGCCGATGCCCGGCGTGTGGCTGAGCCTGGCCCGCGACGGGCGGGAGACAATCGGCTTTGCGCTGTCGCGGATCGTGGCCGACGAGGCGGAGCTGCTGCTGCTCGCCGTCCGGCGCGGGGCGCAGGGTCGCGGCGTCGGCCGGGCCCTCCTCGAACGGTTCGAAACACTGGCGCGGCGCCGTGGCGCCCTGCGCCTGCATCTCGAGGTCCGCGACGGAAATCACGCCGTCAAATTGTATGAAACGGCCGGCTTCGGATTGGTCGGCCGGCGACCTCATTATTATTGCGGACCGGACGGCCGAAATTACGACGCGCTGACATTTGCGAAGGACGCGCCGTCATTTGCGAAGATCGTGCCCGATTTCGATTAAAAACAGGACAATTGGACCCTTTACACCCTTGTCAACGGATACAGAACGGACCTATCCCCGTCCTCACCTGTCACGGCCAATGACAGGCCCCTTCTGCCCACAAGAGAGTTGGTACCGCCTTATGGAAAACCAGGACAATTTTGGGGAAACGCTGATCACCCTCACCGCCGACATCGTATCGGCCCATGTCAGCAACAACAGCGTGGCGGTCTCCGACCTTCCGTTGCTGATCAACAACGTCCACAACGCGCTGAGCGGGCTTGGCGAGCGCAAGGAAGAGCCTGCGCCGCGCCCGGAGCCGAAGGTGTCGATCCGTTCGTCGATCAAGCCGGACTATATCGTCTGCCTCGAGGACGGGAAGAAGCTGAAGATGCTGAAGCGGCATCTGATGACTCATTACAACATGACCCCGGACGACTATCGCCAGAAATGGGGCCTTTCCGCCGACTATCCTATGGTCGCGCCCAATTATGCCGAGCAGCGCCGCACGCTGGCCAAGAAGATCGGCCTCGGGACCAAGCGCAAGCGCGCGCCGCGCAAGTAGGCCGCGCATCGGGACAGATGACGCCGCTCCGCCGCCGGCGGGGCGGCGTTTTCGTATGCGGGCGCTTTGCCCTTGCCGCAAAACTGCTCTAAAAGCCCGCGCATGCGAAGCATCGATGTCGAGGCGCTCTGCGCCGAAAAGGGCCTCCGTCTCACCGAACAGCGCAAGGTGATCGCGCAGGTCCTGTCCGAGGCGGAGGATCATCCCGACGTGGAGGCGTTGCACGCCCGCGCCGCTGCGATCGATCCGGGCATCTCCATCGCCACCGTCTATCGCACGGTCCGGCTGTTCGAGGAGGCCGGCATTCTCGAGCGGCACGATTTCGGTGACGGACGTGCCCGCTACGAGGCGGCGGCCGAAACCCATCACGATCATCTGATCGACGTCGAGACCGGCAATGTCATCGAGTTCGTCGATGAGGAGCTGGAGGCGCTCCAGCGCCGGATCGCCGAAAAGCTCGGCTACCGCCTGGTCGATCATCGCATGGAATTGTACGGCGTCGCGATCAGCCGCGACAACTAGGCCGCACCGGTGCCGATCGCGCTCCGCGCCGCGGCCCTCCTCGCCGGGCTGATCTTCTGCGTGCCGCTCCACTATCTGTGGACGCTCTGCGGCGCGCGATCGATCTGGCCGCAGACGTTTCTCGGCTATGCCGGGCGCTGCCTCGGCCTGCGCGTACGGATCGAGGGGCGGCCGTTGCACGACAACGTCCTGTTCGCCGCGAACCATGTGAGCTGGCTCGACATCCTCGCACTCGGCGGCGCGACCCGGGCCTCGTTCGTCGCGCGCGACGATGTCGCGACCTGGCCGATGATCGGCTGGCTCGCCGGCCTCAACAGGACGATCTTCGTCGTTCGCCAGGCGCGGCGCGAGGTGCGGGACCAGGCGGATGAGCTGCGCGCGGCGCTCGCGCGCAGCCGCGCCGTGGCGCTCTTCCCGGAGGGAACGACCGACGGCGGGCATGAGATGCTGCCGTTCCGGCCAAGCCTGTTCGCCTCGCTCTATCCGCCGTTGCCGGGCGTTCGCGTGCAGCCCGTGGCGATCGACTATGGCCCGCTCGCGCCCCGGATCGCCTGGGTGGGCGAGGAAAGTGCCGGCGCCAATGCGGTGCGGGTGACGGCCCTGAAGGGCGGCATCAGGGTCGTGCTGCGCTTCCTCGATCCAATCGATCCGGCGGCGGCCGGCGACCGCAAGGCGCTGGCAGCGATGGCACAGGCGGCGGTCGCTGCGGCGCTGGGTGCTTCCACGGCCTCCGCCGATCCCGTATAGGCGCGGCGATGACCAGAGCTGACCCCCGCACCTTCGCGGTGAAATCCTACGGCTGCCAGATGAACGTCTATGACGGCGAGCGCATGGCCGAGCTGCTCGCTGCCGGGGGCATGACCGCCGCGCCGGACGGCGAGGCGGCCGACCTCGTCGTACTCAACACCTGCCACATCCGCGAGCGGGCGACCGAGAAGGTCTATTCGGAGATCGGGCGCCTCAAGCGCGCCGACGGCAGCCGCCCGATGGTGGCGGTCGCCGGCTGCGTCGCGCAGGCGGAGGGCGCCGAGATCGCGCGCCGGGCGAAGGTCGAGGTGGTGGTCGGTCCGCAGGCCTATCACAACCTGCCCGCGCTGGTGGCGCAGGCGGCGAAGGGCGGCCTTGCGCTGGACACCGAGATGCCGGCCGCCTCGAAATTCGGCGCGCTGCCGGCGCGGCGCAAGGTGGCGCCGTCCGCCTTCCTCACCGTGCAGGAGGGCTGCGACAAGTTCTGCACCTATTGCGTCGTTCCCTATACGCGCGGCGCCGAGATCAGCCGGCCGTTCGCGGCGATCGTCGACGAGGCGAAGGCGCTGGCCGATGCCGGTGCGCGCGAGATCACCCTGCTCGGCCAGAACGTGAATGCCTGGACGGACGACCGGCGCGGGCTGCACGACCTTGTCGAGGCGATCGCCACGATCCCGGCGATCGTCCGCATCCGCTACACGACCAGCCACCCGAACGACATGACCGACGGGCTGATCGCCGCGCACCGCGATATCGAAAAGCTGATGCCCTATCTCCACCTGCCGGTGCAGTCGGGGAGCGACCGGGTGCTGAAGGCGATGAACCGCAGCCACACCACCGCCTCCTATCTGCGGATCCTCGACCGCGTGCGCGCCGTGCGACCGGACATCGCGCTTTCGGGCGACTTCATCGTCGGCTTCCCCGGCGAAACCGGGGCCGAGTTCGAGGACACGCTGCGGCTGGTCGACGCGGTCGGCTATGCGCAGGCCTATTCGTTCAAATATTCGCCGCGCCCCGGCACCCCGGCCGCCGATATGTCCGGCCAGATCGCCGCCGAGGTCATGGACGAGCGCCTGCAGCGTCTTCAGGCGCGGATCACCGCCCATCAGACGGCGTTCAACGCGGCGAGCGTCGGTCGCCAGACCGACATCCTGATCGAGCGGACCGGACGCCGGCCGGGGCAGATGATCGGCAAGTCGCCCTGGCTGCAATCCGTGCATCTTGAGACCGGCGCGGCGATCGGCGACATCGTCGCGGTCGATCTCCTCTCTGCCGGTCCGAACTCGCTGGCGGGCATGGAATTGGTGAAGGAAGCAGCGTGAATTTTTGGCGGCCGCGCCGAGAGCCATCCATTCTAGGGCAGCAGATCGCCGCCACCCTGGCGACAGGCATGTTCGTTCCCGAACCCTTAGAGCGTTTGTTCCGATGGATCGAAGACAACGATCTTTTCTTGGATCGACCCGAGGGCCGGATCGGCTTTCTTTTCCCGGAAGCGGAAATGAGGGCAGGCTGGACCGAAACGGGCCGCCCTGGCGGCACCAACATCGACTTCTATCCCGAGGGTGACGTCAATTTGCGTTACTGGTTCAGAAGGGACAGTGCGGAAATCAGATCGCGCCTTTGCATCTTTTGTAAAACCGGAGGAGATGGGTCGACAGGAGCCTTTTGGCTCGATGACGAAGGGCGGCAGCGGATCGTCCATCTCGGCTCTGGTTCCGGCTCCGTCATGGTGTGTGTGCTTGCCGACGATCCTGTGGACTTCCTTCGCCTCCTCGCTATCGGGTATGATGAAATCTGCTGGGGCGAGTTTGATGCGCCGCCCAATGTCAGCGACGGATTCATGGTCAGTCCCAACGAACCTTACCGGAAATGGGTGGAGGCATCCTTCGGTGTAACAATTCCGGAGAGAGGGAATGAAATCGTCAGGTCTCGCGCAGACATGGGCGATACGGAAACACCAGATCCATTTTGTCGCTGGGTCAATGAAATGGTGATGCAGGACTAGAGAGCCGCCAACTGTGGCGCGGCTGCATCGCCGGGTTGAAGGATTGATGGCATGCGCGATGGCGCTGGCATTTCGGATCGCGCCGTCCCACCTTGGTGGTCGTGACTCGTGCCGCTGAAAGGTCCGAATGAGCCGTAAGCCCGTTGCCGCCCCCGCCGGCCCCCGCGCCCGCCTGGAGATCGAGTTCGAGCAGCCGCATCTGCTCGGCCCGCTGTTCGGCGAGTTCGACCGCAACCTGATCGCGATCGAGGACCGCCTTGGCGTCTATGTCGCGGCGCGCGGATCCAGGGTGCAGATCGAGGGCGAGCCGGAAGCCGCGGCGCGCGCCCGCGAGGTGCTGCTCGGCCTCTACAACCGGCTCGACGAGGGGCACGACATCGATGCCGAGCTGGTCAACGCGATCATCGCCATGTCCGGCCAGCCGACCCTGGACGGGATCATCACGCCGGAGGTGATCGAGCCGCCCAAGGTGATGATCCGCACCCGCAAGAAGACGATCGTGCCGCGCTCCCTGACCCAGGCGGTCTATATGGAGGCGCTGGCCCGCGACGACATGATCTTCGCGCTCGGCCCGGCCGGCACCGGCAAGACCTATCTGGCGGTCGCCCAGGCGGTGCAGCAGCTGATCGGCGGGTCGGTCGACCGGCTGATCCTGTCGCGCCCCGCGGTCGAGGCGGGCGAGCGTCTCGGCTTCCTGCCCGGCGACATGAAGGAGAAGGTCGATCCCTATCTGCGCCCGCTCTACGATGCACTCTACGACATGCTGCCGACCGAGCAGGTCGAGCGGCGGATCGCATCCGGAGAGATCGAGATCGCGCCGATCGCCTTCATGCGCGGTCGCACCCTGAGCGACGCCTTCATCATCCTCGACGAGGCGCAGAACACCACGCCGCAGCAGATGAAGATGTTCCTCACCCGCTTCGGCATGCGCAGCCGCATGGTGATCTGCGGCGACCCCAACCAGACCGACCTGCCGAACGGCGTCACCTCCGGCCTTGCGGATGCGGTCGGCAAGCTCGAAGGGATCGAGAAGATCGCCACCATCCGCTTCGGCGCGGGCGACGTCGTCCGTCACCCGCTCGTCGGCAAGATCGTCGAGGCCTATGAGGGGCCAGCGGGGTGATCACCCCGACCTCCGTTCGCCCCGAGCCCTTCGACGCCGCCTGCGGCGACGCTCTTGATGAACTACATCGAAGGGCGCTGGCACTGAAACATCACACTCGCCCCTCGACTTCGCTCGGGGCAAGCGACGCAGGGGCATGGCGGTGATCCTTGTCGAAGCCGACGTTTCCGAGGAGTGGGACAGTAGCACCGACTGGCCGGCGCTCGCCGACCGGTCTGTCCTCGCCGCGATCCGGCACAGCCGCCACGCCGCGCTGGCGGCGGGCGAGGCGGAGGTGTCCGTCAAGTTCACCTCCGACGACGAGGTCCACGCGCTGAACGCCCGGTGGCGTGGCAAGGACAGGCCGACCAACGTCCTGTCCTTCCCGATGGCCGAGGAAAGCGAGCTTGCCGATGCGCCCCTGCTCGGCGACATCGTGCTGGCGCACGGCGTCTGCGCGACCGAGGCAGCCGGGAAACAGCTGCCGATCGAAAGCCACGCCGCGCATCTGGTGGTGCATGGCATGCTTCATCTGCTAGGCTATGATCACGAAACCGGCGACGAGGATGCCGAGGAAATGGAGGAAGCCGAGCGGCGGGCGCTCGCATCCATCGGCATCGACGATCCCTATCCGACACGCCCCATCAACTGAGCGAGGTGCAATCCTAACATCATGGAAGACGACAGTCCGGGCACAGGCCAGGAAGGACGTACATTCTGGGGCGGCCTGAGGTCGCTCCTCTTCGGAGACGACGACGAGGCGACGCTCCGCGACGAGATCGAGGAGGCGCTCGAGAGCCGCGAGGGCGAGGTGCCTCGGGTCGGCGACCTCAGCGTCGCCGAGCGGCAGATGCTTCGCAACATCCTCCATTTCGGCGAGAAGAATGCGGGCGACGTGGCTGTGCCGCGCGGCGAGATCATCGCCGTGCCGAGCACGATCAGCTTCGACGACCTGATCGTCGCATTGAAGGAAGCCGAGCACAGCCGGCTGCCGGTCTACGAGGGCAGCCTCGACCGGGTGATCGGGATGATCCACATCAAGGACGTGTTTCTCCACCAGGTCTCCGGCCGCGCCGACCCGGACGACATCACCACGCTGATGCGGACGCCGCTCTACGTGCCGGAATCGATGGGCATGCTCGACCTGCTCGCACGGATGCGCTCGGGCCGCGTCCACCTCGCCATCGTCGTCGACGAGTTCGGCGGGACCGAGGGGCTGCTCACCATCGAGGATGTGGTCGAGGAGATCGTCGGAGACATCGAGGACGAGCATGACGAGGAGCTGCCCGGCCTGCTGATCCCCCTCGAGGACGGCGTCTGGGAGGCCGATGCGCGGGCCGAGCTGGAGGACGTCGCCGAAGCGGTCGACGCACGGCTGGGCGAGGTCGAGGAGGATGTCGACACGCTGGGCGGTCTGGCCTTCGTTCTCGCCGGCCGTATCCCGCAGCCGGGCGACGTGCTCGAGCATCCGAGCGGCTGGCGCCTGGAAGTGACCGAGGGCGATACAAGGCGGGTCACCCGCATGCGGCTCCACGCTCCCGAAGAAACGGCATCCGTCGAATGACCTACGAGACCATAGAACTGACCGTCAGTGATGCGGGGGTGGCCCGGCTCACGCTCGACCGGCCGGAGACGCTCAATGCGCTGAGCGCCAGGATGCTCGACGAGATGCGGGCTGCGGTGGAGAGCCTGCCGGGATCGGGCGCGCGCGCCCTGCTCGTCACCGGCGCCGGCCGCGGCTTTTCGAGCGGCGCCGATCTCGCGTCGGACGGCGGCCTGCCCGAGGATGTCGGCGCCTCGCTGGAGGCGCATTTCAACCCGCTGGTCGAAGCGCTGTTCGCCTGCCCGCTGCCGATCGTGGCGGCGGTCAACGGCCCCTGTGCCGGCGCCGGCTGCAGCCTCGCGCTCGCGGCCGACATCGTCCTCGCCGGCCGCTCGGCCTATTTCCTCCAGGCCTTCATCAACATCGGCCTCATTCCCGACGCGGGTGCGACCTGGCTCCTGCCGCGCCTTGTCGGACGGGCGCGGGCGATGGAAATGATGATGCTCGGCGAACGCATCCCCGCCGCCCGGGCCGCCGAATGGGGCATGATCAGCCGCGTCGTCGAGGACGAGGCACTCGTCGAGGAGGCCGGTGCGCTCGCCGCCCGGCTCGCCCAGGGGCCGACCAGGGCCTATGGCCTGCTGCGCCAGCTCGCCCGTCAGGCCGAGCAGCTCCCGCTCACCGAAGCGCTCCAGGCCGAGCGGATCGCCCAGCGCGAGGCCGGCTGGACCGAGGACTTCAGGTCGGCCGTGTTTGCATTTCTCCAAAAGCAGTCGCCAACGTTTCGCGGGGCGTGAGCCCGGCGCGGATGACCCAGGCCGCGCCGGCCAGCATGGTCGCGACGGCGAGCATCGTCCATTCCAGCTGGCTGGCCGGATCCGCGACCACGCGCGGCAGATGGAGGAGGAGCGCGAAGCTGCCCATCATCGCCGCAAGCATGGTTGCGGCGAGGCGCGACTGGATGCCGCTCAGGATGGCAAGGCCGGCGGCGAGATGGCCCAGGCCCGTGGCCCAGGCCCAGAACAGCGGCGCCGGGATCCAGGCCGGAACCATGCCCGCGGTGAAATCCGCATAGACGAAGTGGCTGAGGCCGAAGACCACCGGGCAGATGCCATAGGCATAGCGCGCCACCTGCTGCCATGAGCGGCGCGGTGCGGGATCGAGCAGTGCGGCCAGCATCAGCGCACCCGCGGCGAGCGAGAGAATCTCCGTGAGGCCCAGCCAGGACACGACCATCAATGGCGCGGCAAGCACCGTCGGCAGCTTCAGCAGCACGACCCAGAGCAGGAGATAGCCGGCGAGGAAGCGCGCGGCGAGACGCGCGCTTTGCGGCCAGAGCAGCAGCGCACCTCCTGCGGCGAGCAACACGGCGTTGAGATAGGCGAGCGGAGTGCGCCCCGGCACCCAGTCCGGCACCGGCTGCCACTGCAGGCCGAAATCGCCGAAGGCGAGGCAGACGAGGCCGTAGCCGACGAGGCCGGCCGCGAGGATGATGCCGTGAGATCGTGTCATTACGTTCAGTCCCTGTCCGATCAGCCCCGTCGGGCCCTGCCGCCCGGGGGGGGATGTCGCGGCGGCGAGCAGCAGGAGGGCGAGGCTCGGCAGGCCGAACCATGTGGTACCGCTGCCGAAGATCAGCGCGTCCGCCTGTATCGTCGTGAACATCACGGCGCGGAGATAGCGTGCAAGAGGGGGCTCGCGCTTGGGGGATATTGCTGTAAAATCAACTCGTGGGCGGCACGGCGCCGGAGCAGCCATGACGATGACGGACGAGTTCCTGGTCGAATCGACCGGCCCGGCATTGCCGCGCCGGAGCGCACTCTATGCGGCCGGCGAGGATCTGCGGCGCGGCCATGCCGGGGCGGTGTTCGAGAAGCGCTATCACGGCCCGATCTTCGGCGTCGTCGAGGCCGGCGCCTTCCAGTATCGCTGCGAGACCGGCGAGGCGATCGTCGCACCGGGATCGATCCTGTTTGGCAATGCCGGGGAAAGCTTCGGCTGCGCTCATCTCGACGACCGCGGCAACCGGCGTTCGGTGGTCGCGATCACCGCGGATCTTCTGGAGGAAGCCGCCGCCGAGGCCGGCGCGCAGCCCCGCTTCTCGACCGCGATCTTTGCGCCGGGTCCGCAGAATCTCGCCATGCAGGCGTCGATCCGTCAGGTTGCACGCAGCCGCGAGGCGCTGGAGGATGTCGTGGTCGCCCTGCTGGTCGATGCCTTCGGGCTGGAGCAGGCGCCAGCGGGCCGCTCGTCCGAACAGGAGGCCCGCCGCGTGCTCGATGTGGTCCGCTGCCTCGAAAGCCATTTCGACGAGCCGCATCAGTTGAGCGACCTCGCCGAGGCGGCCGGGGTCAGCCGTTTCCACTTCCTGCGCCAGTTCCGCCGGCTGGTCGGCACCAGCCCGACCCAGTTCCTGATCGGCCTCAGGCTCCGCGCCGCCGCCGAACGGCTCGAGGAGGGCGATGCGCCGGTCACCGAAATCGCGTTCGACGTCGGCTTTAACGATATTTCACACTTCAACCAATTGTTCCGCCGCGCCTATCGTATGCCGCCCAGCCGCTGGCGCGCGCGGCGTCAGGCGAAGCCGTAGGGCACCACGGCGCGGCGGTCCGGATCGATGCTGAGGGCGCGCCCGGCGGGCGGGAAGGCGCGTTGCTCGCAATCCGCGCGCGGGCAGATACGGCAGGACACGCCGATCGGCGTCGCCGCGCCCGGACTGCCGAGATCGAGCTGATCGGCATAGATGAAGTCGGCGGCATGGGCCGCCTCGCAGCCCAAAGCGACGGCATAGCGGCGGCTCGGGCGGGCGTAGCTGCCCGAAGGCTTCACCAGGCCCTTGGCCATCGAGACGTAGCGCACCCCGTCAGGCGTCTCGGCGAGCTGGACGAGGATGCGGTCCGGAATCGCCACCGCTTCGTGCACCATCCACAAGGGGCAGGCGCCGCCGAAGCGGGCGAATTGCAGGCGGGTGGCAGAATGGCGCTTGGTGATGTTGCCGGCCATGTCGACCCGGCAGAAGTAGAAGGGGATGCCGGCCGCACCGGGCCGCTGGAGCGTCGAAAGCCGGTGGCAGGCCTGTTCGAAGCTCACGCCGAACATCTGCCGCAGCGCGTCGATGTCGTGGCGCAGCCGCCGCGCCTCTGCGCGGAAGGCGGAATAGGGCATCAGGAACGCGCCGGCGGCATAATTGGCGAGGCCGACCAGGAGGAGCTGGACGGATTCGCGCGAATGGAGCCCCGCCGTTTCGGCGACGTCCGCGATGGTCTCGGCCAACTCCAGCCGCATGAGCTGGTGCGCGACCTGGAACAGTCGGCTTTCGGGCGGCAAGGACCGGTCGACGCCGAGCCGGCGCACGACCGGATCGAAGCTGCGCAGCTCGGTGCCGGTTGCCGCGACGATCGCCACGCCATGCTCCGCCAGTCGCGCTTCGACGGCCCCCGAGTCCGGCCCGCCGATCTCCTCGGCCAGCCGCTCCGCCGCGCGGTCGATTGCGTCGACATAATTGCCGGCATCGTGGAACCACTCGCGCACCTCGTCCCACGGGAGTGGCACACCGCCGTCCGACCCGCGCTCCAGTGCGTCGTCGAGGCTGCGGAGCTGGTCCTGGCTGCGGCGATAGGCGTCATGGACGGCGACCAGCCGCTCGGCGAGCAGCGGCTGACGCGCGACACCGCGCAGCAGCGCATCCTCGGCCAGCGCCCCCGGCACGGTCGGGTCGCCCGCCGCCGCCGCCGCGCGGGCGACGAGGGCGGCATGGTCGTCCGGGCCGATCTCCGCCCAGTCGTCCGGAAAGGCGCGGGCGAAGGCGGCGAGCACCGCATCGGTCATCGGCCGGTCGTCGCTCTCGAGCTGCGAGAGATAGGAGACCGAGAGCCCGACACGCACCGCCATCGCCGACTGGCTCAACCCCAGCCGTCCGCGCAAAGCGCGCGCCCTGGCGCCGGCGAAGAGGCGCTGGGCGGCGCTCAATTTTGCAAACTCCCCATACGCATATTCACAAATTCACATTTGCGCTGACGAAACAAGCCTGAAAGGGCAAAAGGGAGCAAATCTGCGAGGGGCCGATGGCGACCACATTGGAGAGACTGGAAGCGCGGCGCGAGGCGGCGCGGCAGGGCGGCGGCGAGAAGCGCATCGCCGCGCAGCACGCCAAGGGTCGCCTCACCGCGCGCGAGCGGCTTTCGGTGCTGCTCGATCCGGACAGCTTCGAAGAATATGACATGTTCGTCGAGCACAATTGCACCGACTTCGGGATGGAGGCGACCAAGTTCCCCGGCGACGGCGTCGTCACCGGATCCGGCACGATCAACGGCCGCCTCGTCTATGTCTTCGCGCAGGATTTCACCGTGTTCGGCGGCTCACTCAGCGAGCGCCACGCCCAGAAGATCTGCAAGGTCATGGACATGGCGATGAAGGTCGGGGCGCCGGTCATCGGCCTCAACGACAGCGGCGGCGCCCGCATCCAGGAGGGTGTCGCCAGCCTCGGCGGCTATGCCGAGGTGTTCCAGCGCAACGTGCTCGCCTCCGGCGTCGTGCCCCAGCTCAGCCTGATCATGGGCCCCTGCGCGGGCGGCGCGGTCTATTCGCCGGCGATGACCGACTTCATCTTCATGGTGAAGGACTCATCCTACATGTTCGTCACCGGCCCGGACGTGGTGAAGACCGTCACCAACGAGGTGGTGACACAGGAGGAGCTGGGCGGCGCCGTCACCCACACCACCAAGTCCGGCGTCGCCGACGTCGCGTTCGAGAACGACATCGACGCGCTGCTTGCGACGCGGGATTTCTTCGATTTCCTGCCACTGTCGAACCGCCACGATCTGCCCGAGCGACCGTCGAGCGACCCCTGGAACAGACAAGAGGACAGCCTCGACACCCTGATCCCGGACAGCGCCAACAAGCCGTACGACATGCACGAGCTGATCCGGAAGGTCGTCGACGACGGCGATTTCTTCGAGGTGCAGCCCACCCATGCCGCCAACATCATCACCGGCTTCGGCCGGATCGAGGGCCGCACCGTCGGCGTGATCGCCAACCAGCCGATGGTGCTGGCCGGGGTGCTCGACATCAAGTCGTCGAAGAAGGCGGGCCGGTTCGTCCGCTTCTGCGACGCCTTCGACATTCCGATCATCACCTTCGTCGATGTGCCCGGCTTCCTCCCCGGCGTCGCGCAGGAGCATGACGGGATCATCAAGAACGGCGCCAAGCTGCTCTTCGCCTATGCCGAGGCGACCGTGCCCAAGATCACCGTCATCACCCGCAAGGCCTATGGCGGCGCCTATGACGTCATGGCGTCCAAGCACCTGCGCGGTGACCTGAACTACGCCTGGCCGACGGCGGAGATCGCGGTGATGGGCGCCAAAGGCGCGGTCGAGATCATCTTCCGGGGCAAGACGCCGGAGGAGATCGCCGAGCGGACGGCGGAATATGAGGCCCGCTTCGCCAACCCCTTCGTGGCGGCGAGCAAGGGCTTTATCGACGAGGTCATCATGCCGCACTCGACGCGCCGCCGGATCGCGTTGGGCCTACGCAAGCTGCGCGACAAGCAGCTCGAGAATCCGTGGAAGAAGCATGACAATATCCCGCTGTGATCCGTTCATCCGGCGGCGAGGGTTGGCGCGATACGACCGGACCATCGTTCATTGCGGTGGGGAATAGACACATGTTGAGGTCTGTTGGCGTGGCGGTTCTGGCCTTCACAGCCGCCCTTCCGGCGGCGGCGCAGCCGGCGCAGGGGCTGTTTCCGGTGACGGATGTCGATCGCGACACCGTCCCGGCCGGCACGCCTGCGGCGTTCGAGGCGGCGTTCGGGCCTTCGCCGCGCAGCGAAGCGACCCTGCAAGTCGAGGGGCAGACCATCACCTATGTGCCACTGACGCTGATCCCGCTCGGCGGCGGCACGGTCGCGCTGGTCAGCACGGGCCAGAGCGATTGCGACGGCCATGCCTGTTCCGGCGTCAATGCCGTCGACTATCTCCGTGGCACGGCCGCCGACTATGAGAAAGCCGGCGAATGGCGCGATGTCGGCGCGAGCGGCACCTGGGGCAATCCGGCCATGCGCTGGGGCTGGACCGACGCGATCACCGGCACACCGGTGCTCTACACCGAAGGCGGCGGGACCTGGCAGGGCTACAGCTGCACGCTCGCCGCGCTGACCGAGCTCCGGCCCGACGGCCCGGCCGAGATCGCCAGCATCCCGATCGCCTGGTCCAATGCGAGCCGCGACGATGGCGCGACCCTCGAAGGCCGGATCACGGCGGCCGAACGCGGCCGCAGCTTCACCGTCAGCTACACCGGCACGCGCAGCTTCTCGGAGCGCTATGTCCGTGGGCCCGACGGGCGCTACACGATCGAAGGCCGTTCGCAGATGGAGACCTGTTGAGATGCGTAGCACCCTGCTGATCCTCGCCGCACTGGCCGCGCTGCCCGCGCCCGCCGCGGCCCAGCCGACCGCCGACTCCTTCACCTCGCCTACGCCCGCCGGCCTGCGGCGCGGCGCCGTCCGTTCCGGCATGGACTACGACGCCTTCCGCCGCGCCATCACCAGCGCCGGCTGGCGTGCGGCGCGCGATCCGGACTGTGTGCAGGGCGTCTATGGCGGCGACGGCACCCGCTCGCCGGGCGAGCCGAACGTCTGCCGCGACCTGCCCGAGATCGAAGCCTGTTCGGGCGACGGCTATTGCGTGATGAACTTCAGCAACCCCCGCACCCGCCGCCGCATCCGCGTCACCACCTATGGCGATTATGGCGGATGGCAGCGGCCGGGCCGCCTGTCGGTGCTGGGATGGGAGCAGAGATGAAACTGGGCCGCCTCAACCATGTCGGGGTCGCGACCCCGTCGATCGCCGACAGCATCGCCTTTTATCGCGACGTGATGGGCGCGGAGGTGATCCGGGAACCGTTCGATCTGCCCGCGCAGGGCGTGAAGGTCTGCTTCGTCGACACGCCGAACAGCCAGATCGAGCTGATCGAGCCGCTGGGCGACGCCTCGCCGATCCACGGCTTCCTCGCGAAGAACCCGGCCGGCGGCCAGCATCACCTGTGCTACGAAGTGCCGGACATTCACGAAGCCAGGGCCTGGTTCGAGGCGAAGGGCGCGAAGGTGCTGGGCGAGCCCCGCATCGGCGCGCACGGCACCCCGATCTTCTTCGTCCACCCGAAGGACATGGGCGGCGTGCTGACCGAGATCATGGAGACGCCGAAGGATGCGCACTAGGCTCTTCACCCTCACCGTTCGCCCTGAGCTTGTCGAAGGGCTGCCCTTGTTCTTCGGGCAGAAGAGAAAGAACAGGGCTTCGACAAGCTCAGCCCGAACGGATGGTTTCCATGCCTGAGAACAAACCCACTCCCGCCGACTGGGAAGCCCTCGCCGCGAAGGAGGTGAAGGGCAAAGACCTCATTTGGCACACGCCCGAGGGCATCGAGGTCAAGCCGCTCTACACGGCCGAGGACATGGCGGAGATCGACCCCGGCCTCCCCGGCTTCGCGCCGTTCACCCGCGGTGTCCGCGCCTCCATGTATGCCGGCCGCCCCTGGACGATCCGGCAATATGCTGGCTTCTCAACCGCCGAGGAATCCAACGCCTTCTACCGGCGCAATCTCGCCGCCGGGCAGAAGGGCCTGAGCGTCGCCTTCGATCTCGCCACCCACCGCGGCTATGACTCGGACCATCCCCGCGTCGTCGGCGACGTCGGCAAGGCGGGGGTGGCGATCGACACGATCGACGACATGAAGATCCTGTTCGACGGCATCCCGCTCGACCGGATGAGCGTCTCGATGACGATGAACGGCGCGGTGATCCCGATCCTCGCCTTCTTCATCGTCGCCGGCGAGGAGCAGGGCGTGCTGCGCGCCCAGCTCGACGGGACCATCCAGAACGACATCCTGAAGGAGTTCATGGTCCGCAACACCTATATCTACCCGCCCGAGCCGAGCATGCGGATCATCTCGGACATCTTCGCCTTCACCTCGGCCAACATGCCGAAATTCAACTCTATCTCGATCTCCGGCTATCATATGCAGGAGGCCGGCGCGACACAGGTG
>JAESFN010000143.1_pt1 | contig 116147 bp, 121 predicted proteins | sample 9269411 | NCBI WGS metagenome assembly JAESFN01 (sample SAMN14505399, study PRJNA617100) | algae metagenome | isolation source: Iphinoe sp. HA4291-MV1 and co-occurring heterotrophs from trail next to... | place: USA: Maunawili Falls, Hawaii | collected 2009-07-25
CGCGGTCGCGCGACTCTGCGACAAGCACGCGATCGACGCGTGCATCCACTCGGCAGCCGTCTCCAACGAGAAATACGCGCGCCCCGATCCGCTGACCGCGATCAACGCCAATATCGGTGCGACCGCGACCCTGCTCGACACCGCGCGCCGGCAAGGCTGGCTACGCTTCCTCCTGGTGAGCACCGGCTCGGTGTTCCAGAACGCGGCCGATCCGACGAAACCCATCCTCGAGGAGGCCACGGCCTCGCCGAGGAACTTCTACAGCACAACGAAGTATTGCAGCGAGCTACTAGTCAGTTCGTACCGCAGCGAGCTTGGGCTCTCCGCGTCCTCGGTCCGCATCTCGTGGGTGTACGGTCCACCGCTCGTCACCGACGATCCGCCACGCGGGCCGGTACCAGCATTTCTCAAGGCCGCGCTGACCGGCCAGAGCATCGAGCTGCCGAGCGGCGCCGACTTCGCGGCGAGCTTCACCTACGTCGCCGACGTCGCCGCGGGATTGCTGGCGGCAGTGCAAGCGCCCACCCTGGCTCACGACACGTATCATCTGGGCTCCGGCGTCAACTACACGGCACGCCAGGTGGCCGACGCCGTCCGCGCCGCCGTCCCGGGCGCTCGGATCACCCTGGGCCCGGGCACCGAGCCGTGGACCATCCACACCCGCATGCGCGGCCCTCTCGCGGGCGACCGGCTTCTTCGCGACACCGGGTTTCGCGTCGGCCATTCCCTTGAGGCCGGCATCCGCGCCTACGCCGATTGGATGCGCGCGCACCCAGATCTGCTGAAACCAGAGCTGCTGAAATGAGCAGTGCCGCCGCTCACTCCCAGCTTGTCCCACGATCCCGCATGGTGGACGCGCTCGCGCACGCACCCGGCGCGTTCTACCTGCTCGGCATCATGGCGGTGCTGCTGACGCTGTGGACGCCTGGCTTCTTCACCGCCGCCAATCTGACCAACGTCGCCTTGCAGGTCTCCGTGCTCACCATCGTGGCACTCGGCATGACGCTGGTCATTCTGACCGAAGGCATCGATCTGAGCCTCGGGCCCGTGCTCGGCCTGTGCGGCGTCGGCGCCGCCCTCATGCTCACATCTGGCTATCCGCTCCTGCCCTCGATCGCCGTCGCGATCGGCATCGGCATGTGCTTCGGACTGGTCAACGGCACCCTGGTGGCGGTGGCGGGCATGCCGCCCTTCATTGTGACCCTCGGCACATTCGGCATTGCCCAGAGCATCGCCACGGTGCTCACCAAGGGCGACTCCATCACCAATCTCCCGGGCTACTTCCGCTGGTTCAACGACGGCTACTTCCTCGGCATCCCGGTGCCGATCTGGGCCACCGCCCTGATCTTCGTCGTGACCTTCCTCCTGCTCTATCGCACAAAATTCGGCCGCTACGTGTTCGCCATTGGCGGCAACCGGCGCGCGCTCATTCTGTCCGGAACCTCGGTCAACGCCTATCACATCGCCGTCTACATGTACGCCGGCCTGCTGGCCGGCGTCGCATCCTTCATCATGACCGCCCGCATGAATGCGGCGCATCCGACCATCGGCGTCGGCCTCGAGTTCGACGCGATCGCGGCCGTGATCCTCGGCGGAACCTCCTTCGAGAAAGGGCGGGGCGGCATCGCCGGAACCATCGTCGGCGCACTCGCCGTCGGCGTCTTGAGGAATGGTCTCAATCTGCTCGGTGTCGGAGCCGAATGGCAGGTGGCGATCGTTGGCATCGTCATCATTTCCGCCGTGGGACTCGATTCGCTCAGGAGGCTGAACGCATGAGCGTCGATGCCACGACAGCCCATTCGCGTATCTCGGCCCTGCCGGCCGACCGCGTTTTCGTGATCGTCTCGCGCCTGCTGGCCCTGGTGCTACTGATCACCGTCCTGTCGTTTCTCAGCCCCTACTTCCTGACCTCCGCGAACTTGTTGAGCGTGCTGCGGCAGGCCTCGCTGCAGTTCCTGATCTCGGCCGGTCTGACGCTGGTCATACTCACGGCCGGCATCGATCTATCGATCGGCGCCATCCTCGGGCTCGCCGCTTGCCTCTCCGCCTCGTTGATCAGCACCGGCCACGTCGCCTTCGGCATCGCCTCCGCCCTGCTGGCGGGCCTCGCCTGCGGCACCGCCAACGGCCTGCTCGTGACGCTCGGCCGGATACCACCCTTCATCGCCACCTACGGCATGCTGTGGATCGCGTTCGGCCTCGGCTACGTCTTCATGAGCGGTGAGGTCATCTACGGCCTCCCCGAGGGCTTCCGCTTCATCGGAGCCGGTTTCATCTGGGGCATTCCGGTGCCCGTGATCGTCGCCGCACTGCTGTTGCTGGTGCTGCACTTCATGCTGCACCACACGGTGCTCGGGCGCTCGATCTACGCCATCGGCGGCAATCCGGATGCGGCGCGGTTGTCCGGCATGCCGGTCACGCGGCGCATCGTCATGGTGTACGCGCTGAGCGGCCTCCTGTCGGGGTTCGCAGCGCTCGTCGTCATCGCCCGCATCAACGCGGCGGACTCTGGCGTCGGCGAGGATCTGCTTCTGCCGACGATTGCCGCCGTGTGCCTCGGCGGCACCTCGCTGTTCGGCGGTCTCGGCGGCGTCGCAGGCACCGCCGTCGGCGCGCTGATCCTGGCGCTCATCGTCAACGGCATGAACCTGCTCGGCGTGCAGACCTTTTGGCAGAACGGCGTGATGGGCGCGATCATCTTGCTCTCGGTCCTGGCCGACCAGATCGGCGGCGCGAGGCTGGTAAAGCCGCAATAGGAAGCAAAGGAACGGCAGATCGCACGCAGGCGGCCCTGCCACACGACAAGGAGCAGAACGGGCACCGGGGACGACACTCAATGGGAGCGGCACCGATCGCCGCAACTGCCGCGGCCGCGCCAACGGGAGCGGTCGGCCGCGCCTCGCAAGCGACTCCCGCCATAGAACTGAGGAGGAAACAGTGGACCGCAGAACATTCCTGAAAGCATCGCTTGCCGTCACATCCGGCTCGGCGCTCGGCATTCAACCCCACCTCGCCGCGGCTCAGAGCGGGCCGCCGGCCAAAGTCGCCTTCTTCGTCAAGAACGTTACGAACCCCTTCTGGAAGTCCTGCCGCGTGGGTGCGGAGAAGGCCGGCAAGGACCTCGGCGTTACGGTGGAAACGGTAGCGCCCACCAAGCCGGACAATATCGAGGAGCAGACGCGCCTGGTCGAGGACTGGATCGTCAAGAAACCCGACGCGTTCGTGTTCGTGCCCGTCGACTACAAGGCTCTGGTGCCCTCGATCGCCAAGACCAACCAGGCCGGCATCCCCGTCGTCGGCTACAACAACCGCATGACCGACGTCGACCTTGTCACCTATGTCGGCTCAGACGACATGATCATGGAATACGAGCTGTGCAAGTTCCTGTTCAAATCGATGGATGGGAAGGGCAAGGTCGTGCACATCGACGGCGTGCCGGCCGCCATCACCGCCCAGAACCGCAAGAAGGGCTTCGAGAAGGCCGTGAGCGAATTCCCCGGCATTGAGGTGCTCGCCTCCCAACCCGGCCAGTATCGGCGCCTGCCCGCGGTCCAGGTTTTCGAGAACCTGATGCAGCGCTTCCCCGTCATCGACGCCGTCGTCTCAGCCAATGACGACATGGCCGTCGGGATCGCCGAAGCGCTCGCCGCGGCCGGACGCGCCGGCAAGACCAAGGTCGTCGGCATCGACGGCATTCCCGACGCCACCCAGGCGATCGACCAGGGCAAGATGTTCGCGACCGCCGACTTCAGCGGCCACGATCAGGCCTATCTCGCGGTCACCGCCGCCGTCCGCCACCTGAGAAAGCAGGCGGTGCCGAAGGACATCACATTGCCGGTTGTCATCGTGACCAAGGAGAACGTGAAGGGCTTCATGAAGACGCCGGAGGAGCGCGACGCGCCGAACTGGGAAAAATTCGCCAACGCCCAAAAGGCCTGATGCCGCAAAAAGCGGCGGGAGGTGCATCCGCACCTCCCGCTGCCTTTCTGATCCCATCCCTGCGACGGTCATGATATGAACCAACCCCTCGTCGAAATGCGTGGCATCTCGAAGCGCTACGGCGGCGTCCAGGCGCTGCAAGGTGCCAACCTCGATCTCCACGCGGGGGAGGTCCATGCCCTCGTCGGCGACAACGCCGCCGGCAAGTCGACGCTCATCAAGATCCTGGCTGGTGCCGTGGTGCGCGACGAGGGGGCCATCACGTTCGACGGCCGTCAGGTGGAGATCGGCGCGCCCCGCGACGCCAAGGCGCTTGGCATCGAGACGGTCTATCAGGACCTCGCGCTGGCCGATAATCTCGATGTCGCGTCCAACGTCTTCCTCGGCCGCGAGGTGACGCGTGCGGGCGCGCTGCGCTTCATTCTCGACAATCACGCGATGGAGACCCGCTCCCGCAATCTGTTGAGCCGGCTCAAAATCAACATTCCGAACATCCGCCAGACCGTGCGCTCGATGTCCGGCGGCCAGCGGCAGTCGATCGCGATTGCACGCTGCGTGTGCTTCAACGCCCGCGTCGTGATTCTCGACGAGCCCACCGCCGCGCTCGGCGTCGAGGAGACGCGCAAGGTTTATGCGCTGATCCGCGAGATGCGCGACCAGGGCCTCGCCGTGCTGATCATCAGCCACAACCTCAACCACGTCTTCGAGAACTGCGATCGCATCACCGTCTTGAAGACCGGCCGCTACGTCGGCTCGGTGCGCGTCAAGGAGGCGAGCCAGGACACCGTCCTCCGCATGATCGTCAGCGGCATGGCGGATCAGCGTCCGCCGGCGGGACACGACACCGTGCGTGCCGCATCCGGCTGACGACGGCTGCAGCGGAAGGCAAAGGCGACATGAAATTCGAGAAGGTCCTCGTCACCGGAACCGCCGGCAAGCTCGGAAGCTATGCCGCGGCCGAGTTGCAGGGCCGCTGCGCCGTGTCGGGGTTTGACGTTGCGCCCTCCCGTGACGGCATCCCTCATCGGGTCGGCGACATCACCGATCGCGCGGCCATGACGGACGCCTGCTGCGGAATGGATGCGGTCGTGCACATCGCCGCCCGCCCCAACATCTGGAGCGGAGCCGGCGACGACATTCTTCGCGTCAACACCATGGGCGTCTGGACGGTGCTGTCGGCCGCCGAGGACGCCGGCGTTCGGCGCGTCATCATCTGCTCGAGCGATTCCGTCGTCGGTTTCACCGTGATGTCGGGCAATCTCCGGGCGCCCGACTATCTGCCCATCGACACCGCCCATCCTTTGCGGCCGACTGACCCCTACGCCATCAGCAAAGTGCTGGGCGAAGAGATCGGGCGCAGCTTCGTCGCGCGCGGCAAGCTCGAGGTGATCGCCCTGCGACCCGTCTTCGTGCTGTACCCGGAAATGGAAGGCGAGGTGAAGGCCCGGGCGGCCGATCCTACGAGTTATCGCGGTGTGAGCGCAGGTGGCCCCAATCCGGCCGGCGGCGGTCCTGCCTGGCACTATGTCGATCCGCGGGATGCCGCGCGCGCGTTCCGTCTCGCCCTCGAGGTCGAGAAGCCGCGGTCCGCTGCCTACTTCATCAGCGGCCCCAACACCATGGCGCCCGAGCCGACGCTCGAGCGCCTGCGCCGCTATCTCGGCCACGGAGTCGCGGTGCGGCACCCGGACGTCTACGCGCGCAATCCCCATGCGCCGCTGTACGATCTCGATCTCGCCCGCGATGAACTCGGCTACGAGGCCGAGCACGACCTCCGACCGCTCCTGTATCCGTCATGACCATATTCCACACCGCGCATCTCAAGGTGCGGCCCAACGTCGTGGCCCCGTTTCGGGAGCGACTGCTGCGTCATGCGCGCACCAGTCTCGACCGTGAGCCGGGCGGTTGTCATCGCTTCGATATCCATCAAGACAAGAGCGATCCGACGCTGTTCCTGCTGATCGAGATCTACGCCGACGATGCGGCCTTCGAGGCCCATCGCACCTCTCCGCACTATCTGCAGTTCCGCGAGGACGTGAAGGACTGGGTTGTCGATCGGACGTGGTGGTACTGGGACAAGCTCGGACCGTCATCGGTCTAGATCGCTTGCAACCATCTTCGAGGCTTTCGGATAGGCGCACACATTCGCCAATGGGCAGCCCTGGCAGTCGGGCCGCTCATGGCGGCATCGCTCCTGGCCGTGCTGCTTGATCAGCCAATGCAGCTCGTAGAGATCAGCGGCATTCCAATCGTCCGGCACAAGGCGCATGACGACCCTATGCGCATGCCTGAACGTTGCCTTGGGACGCACCAACTCTAGGCGCTTGAGGACCCGGAGGACATGGGTGTCGATGGCAAAGGTGCGCATTCTGAGCGTGCTGAAGTTGAGGATCACGGCCGCGGTCTTCGGTCCGATACCGCGAATCCTTTGCAGCCAGAGCAGAGCATCCTCGACTGGCCAATCGGCTAAGAACGTGAGGTCGAGCCGCCCGCGGCACGAGCAAATGTATCGTGCGGCTTCGACGAGATAGGCGGCCTTGTCGGCGGCGTAGGTGACGTTGCTGATGGCCCCCGTGAGCGTCGCGGGATTCATGTGTGCCAAGGCGTCGAGCGAGGGAAGCTGGGCAGAAACGCTCCGATAGGTCGTTTCCGACACGGCGTCATATGTACGCGTGCTGAGCATCGCTTTGAGAAGTTGCTGGTTCGGGTCGTGGCGAAAGGCGTCGCGTTGAGGACCGTAGACGGCCAGAAGGCGATTGCGGATCGGCGGCAAGACCGGCGCAAGACCAAGGGGGAGCGTGTGTTGCATCGCCGGTCTCTCAATGGAAATCGCGGCTCTTGAGGAGCGGAAGATCGGATTGACTGGGTGGCAGGCCGAGGCCATCCGCCATCAGCAGATCCCCGTCACGCAAGCGCGGCAGCTCCGCGCTGAGATCGATGAAACTCTCTGCAAGCACATGAACCACGAGACCGGCACGCTGCAATCGCCCGCGCACGGCTACGAAGCGCGAGGTCATCACCGTGCGGCGGTTCCTGGCGAAAACCTTCGGCCAAATGATGATATTGGCGATATCGGTCTCATCCTCGAGCGTCATGAAGACGACGCCCTTGGCGCCCGGCATCTGCCGTGACAGCACGAGGCCCGCGACCGTGACCTTCCGATTCTGCGGCAACGCCTCGTTGCGGTGGCCCACATTCCGCAGGGCGCCGAGCCGCGCAAGCTGCGCGCGGAAAAAGCTCACGGGATGCGCCTTGAGCGACAGCCCTGTCGTCACGTAGTCCTCGACCACATGCTCGCACAGCGGCATCTCAGGCAGCGCAACCTCCTGTTCGGGGAACAGATCGTCACTCATGTGGGGAGCAAGGAGAGGGAGCGGGCGATCCATCGCGATCGATGGTCCCGGTTGTTTGTTGCCTTTCTTCGTTTCGATCGCATCGAGCCGCCGCGCGGCCCACAACGCAGCGCGGCGGTCGAGCCCCATGGACCGAAAGGCGTCGGCTTCCGCCAGGCGTTCGATCGTGAAGCGTGACAGCCCTGAGAGAGCCGCGAGTCGCTCGACGCTGGCATAGCCATTGCCGCGTGCCGCGATGAGCTTCTTCAGCTCGTCCTCGCTCAGCCCATCGATCTGCTTGAAGCCGAGGCGCACGGCGTAGCGACGCGGCCCATCGACCCGGATCCGCTCGAGCGTGCAATCCCATGCGCTGAAATTGACGTCTGCCTCCCGCACCTCGACACCGTGAGCGCAGGCATCCCGCACGAGCTGGGCCGGCTGGTAGAACCCCATCGGCTGGCTGTTGAGAATGGCGGCGCAGAAGACATCGGGATAATGGCATTTCATCCAGGCGGACGCCGAGACGAGCAGCGCGAAGCTTGCCGCATGACTTTCGGGAAAACCGTATTCACCGAACCCCTCGATTTGTTTGAAACAGCTTTCGGCGAACGCCGGATCATAGCCGCGCCGCGTCATGCCGGTGATGAACTTGTCGCGGTAGAGATGAACGTTGCCGTTGTGCCGGAAGGTCGCCATGGCGCGCCGCAGGCCGTCCGCCTCGTCCGGTGTGAATTTGGCGGCGGTAATGGCGATCTCCATCGCCTGCTCCTGAAACAGCGGCACGCCGAGAGTCCTGCCGAGAACCGACTTCAGTTCGTCCGGGTCACCGTGCTTCGGATCAGGGGACGGATAGTCGGGCAATTTGCCGTTCTTCTTATCGTCGCGCCGGCGCAGATAGGGATGAACCATATCGCCCTGGATCGGCCCCGGCCGCACGATCGCAACCTCGATGACGAGATCATAGAAGGATTCAGGCTTGAGCCGCGGCAGCATCGACATCTGCGCCCTGGACTCGACCTGGAACACGCCGACGGAATCGGCGCGCGAGAGCATCTCGTAGACCGCCGTGTTGTCGTGCGGCACGCCAGCGAGGTCACGAACCTTCTCCTTGGTATAATGCTTCTCCAGCAGATCGAAGCCGCGCCGGATGCAGCTCAGCATGCCGAGCGCCAGCACATCGACCTTCATGAGATGAAGCGTGTCGATATCGTCCTTGTCCCACTCGATGAAGGTGCGCTTGTCCATCGCGGCATAAGCGACAGGGACGGTTTCATCGAGCCTTGCGCGCGTCAGGATGAAACCGCCGACATGCTGGGACAGATGTCGCGGAAATCCGGTGAGTGCGTTGGCGAGCGCGACGGCCTGGCGGATAGCTGGATTTTCGGGATCAAGCCCCGCCTGACGGATGTGATCGTCGGGCAGGTTCTCGCCATAGCCCCACACGGTCTTGGCGAGCGCGGCCGTCACGTCGGTCGTCAACCCCATGGCCTTGCCGACCTCGCGGATCGCGCGGCGGGAGCGATAGTGAATGACGGTCGCGCAAATGGCTGCACGATCCCGCCCATAGCGATCATAGATGTGTTGGATCACCTCCTCGCGCCGCTCGTGCTCGAAATCGACATCGATGTCGGGCGGCTCGCCGCGCTTTTCCGAAATGAAACGCGCGAAGAGAAGCTTGCTTTCGTTCGGATTGACCTCGGTGATGCCGAGGCAGTAGCACACCGCGCTATTGGCCGCGGAGCCGCGCCCCTGGCAGAGAATGGGCTTCGGCAGGCTACGCGCGAACGCAACCACGTCATGGACGGTCAGGAAGTAGCGCGCATACTTGAGCCTTGCGATCACGGCAAGCTCCTCGTCGAGCCGCGCCGTAACCTCCTTGGGAACCCCATTTGGATAGCGTCTGCGGGCTCCGGCCTGAGTCAGGTCCTCGAGATGCTGCTGAGCCGTCTTGCCCGGCGGCACCGGCTCGTCGGGATATTCGTTCTTGAGATGCTCGAGCGAGAAACGGCAGGCATTCGCGATCTCGAGAGTGCGGGCGATCGCGTCCGGAAAACCGGCAAACAATCGCGCCATCTCCTCCGCCGGCTTGAGATGTCGTTCGGCGTTGACCGCGAGCCGGAGACCCGCTTCACCGATCGTGCATTTCTCGCGAATGCAGGTGAGCACGTCGGCGAGCGGCCGGCGACCCGGCGCGTGATAAAGCACGTCGTTGACGGCAACGAGCGGGGTGCCGGCGCGTCGGCCAAGCTCGTCGAGCAACCCCAAACGACGCGGCTCGTCACCGCGATGGCAGTGCACGCCAGCAAGAAAGCTGCGCCCCGGAGCTGCGCGCGCCAGGGTTTCGAGCCGATCCGCGAAGGCAGGCGACAGGGTCTCCGGCGGCAAAGCGATGAGCATCTGGCCTTCGCTCGCAGACAGAATGTCCTCGAAGGTGAGATGACATTCTCCCTTCTGCCCCTTTTTGACTCTGACATTGCCCTTCGTCAGCAGGCGACAGAGCCGCCCGTAGGCATCGCGATCCGTGGGATAGGCGAGAACCTCGAAACCATCGACCGTGCCGAGGCGCGTGCCGACGAGGAGCTTGACGGTCCGTGCTCCCGCATCGACCTGCTCCTGTTCCTTCTTCCGTCGCCTCCATTCGTCAAAGGCGCGCACCACACCGGCAAAGCTGTTGCGGTCGGTGATGCCGACGGCGGCAAGGCCGAGCACGTCGGCCATGGCCACCATCTCCTGCGGATGCGACGCCCCGCGCAGGAAGGAGAAATTGGTCGTGACGGCAAGCTCGGCGTAAACGGTCATGGCGTCCTTCTCACGAAAACAGCCCGTGCACGAACCAGCGCGCAGGCATGTCCGTCTCGCGACCGTAAAGCCCCTCGCGATAGAGCCAAAACCGGCGGCCGTGTTCATTCTCCACGACGTAATAGTCGCGCGTCGGTTGGGGCGAGCGATGTCGCCACCATTCGCTGGCGATACGTTCTGGTCCCTGCGCCTGGATGACGCTGTGGAGCACGCCCCGCCAGCGAAACCGCCGGGGCGGGCCTTCAGGCACCATGGCGACGACCTCGTCCGCCGGCTCGGCACGAGGCAGAAGCAATACGGGGCGCGGCCGCGCGTCGTCCGCCGCCGGCCAGGCCGGAGCGTCGGCTCCAGCCGGAGCACGCGCCACCTCGGCACGTTCGGGAAGATGGCTGGCCACCGGCGCGAGCTGTCGCACGCGACGGGCACCGAGCCGCTGTCTCAGGCTGTCGATGAGCGCCGCACGACGCTCGGTTTTGTTGCCCTCGCAAACAGAGCCGAGCTCGTCCTGCCGCGGCTCCATGCGCTCGGCGACCACGACCGCGAGGCGCACCGCCTCGAAACCGAAACCGGCGTCGATCGTCTCGACGATGCGCTCGAGCTTGAGAGCGACGAGGTGGGCGACGTGCGCAGGGTGACGCGTCGGCGCCGCGAGGCCGATGTCGAGCATCGCCACCTCGCCATCGACGCGATAGAGAACGAGCTGCAAGCTGCGAGCCCCGACCCCGTCGCGCACGAGCGCAGGAACAAGATCCTCCATGAGACGGGTCGTCACCGTGACAACGGCATCCTGCGTGGTGATGGGCTCGAGAAGCTGACGCACACCGGAATAGGTTGGAGGCGGAGCGATGAAGGCCAACGGCTCGGCCGCGCAGCCAAGCGCCTGGTCGAGGCGCTTCAGAAGCTCGGCCGGAAACCGCGCGGCGAGAGGGGCCCGCGGCTTGTCGATCAACGCGCCGGCGCGCTTGAGGCCGAGCAGCCGCAACGCCGTGCAGGTATTGGGGGAAAGACGCAGCGCCGCGACGGGCAAAGGCGCCAGAGCTGCAGCCTCATGGCCGGAAGGCAGAACCACGTTCGCGCGAGAATGGAAATGGGAGAGCGCCCAAGCGGCTCCTGGCGTATCCGCGATGGCGAGTCGGGCCGGCAGGCCAAACCGCCCCAATCGCTCCAGCAGGTTCGCAAGCAGCCGCTCCTCGCCGCCGGCGAGATGGCTCGCTCCCGTGACGTCGAGAAAAAAGCCGTCCGCACCGTTGTCCTCGCCCCAAGCCGAAACGGCGGGCGTGTAGCGTGTGGCCCACAGTGCCAGGCGCCGCAGGGCGGCCTGATCGGCGGCGGAATCGGCCGCCTGCACCTGCAGCACGCCTCCGACCTTGGCCCGCACATCGGCGACCTTATCGCCGACGATCACCCCGTCCGCCTCGGCCGCCGCGTTGAGCGCCGCAACGTGCGGTCCGCCGACGCCGTCGACGGTCAAAACAAAGGGTCGCTCGGGATCAACCAACCCGCGCGAGGAGGGACCGCGGGCTTGCGCTGCGAGGACGCGCAGTATCGGCCATCGCGGGAGCCAGACGGAAACGATGCGCGACATGATCCCACTCCACCAGCCACTCACCCAAACGGCCGTTGCGACAACGCTCGAGCCGTACGCGCCATCGCCAGCACGCGATAAGACCGAAACGGTCGCGGGCCGCCTCAACCGCGCTGATGCACCAGCGGGTTGCTGCCGCGCTCGATCCCGCCGTTTCCGCCGACCGCAGCAGCAGTAGAGGAAGGCCCGCGTCTCTGGCCGCCACCTGCAGCCTTTGGCTCGTCTTGAGATCGAGCCCTGTCCCGACCGCCCCCGCGACGGCTGCCGGCACTCCGGAGCGCAAAGCTTCTTCCATGGCCCAAAAGGCCTGCGACTCATCCTCGGCTTCGACAAAAATCACACGCGCCGGATCGAGCCCGAGAGCGTTGAGACCATGCCCGTATGGACGGCCATATTGAGCCAGTCCCCGCGGCGAGGCGACGAGCAGAACCGGCCCGCCCTGCGGCATGCGGGCAAGGAGAGCCGAGACAAAGCCGAAAGCAGCGGGGATGTCGGGACCGGCTTCGGGCGCGATCTCGTGCAGAGCCCCCAAGGCGAGGCCGCCTTGCGGCAGACACCCATCAAGAGCGATCAAATCGAAGGGCGCGACGCCACTGTCGGTCCAGCTCCCTTCAATTCTGGGAAGCAGGCGTCGCAAATGCGCGACCATCTCCGCGCGGTTCGCATGTCGTTCGAATGTCACGGCTCTTCATCGGCTTCATGAGCGGTCAAGAGTCCATATTAGAACAAAAAGAGAACAATGCAAGTTGGATCGAGCCCCTTTTGGCGGCTCTCCCCTCACAACGTCGAGTTCAGCTTGAGATACTGCCGGCGGTTCACGGACTTGATGTCAATCGTCTGCCGCTCGCCGTCGCGCACGATATCGAGGGGCACCGTCACGCCGGCCGTCCCCAGCGCCCAGATCTTGCGATAGAGATCGGCCAGCGACTTCGGTGGCGTCCCCTTCACCCCGACGATCTTGTCCCCTTTCCGGACACCCGATTTTTCTGCCGGTCCGCCTTGAGTGGTCCGCACGACGACCAGCTCGTCGTCCACCTGCTCGGTGTTGAATCCCAGCCACGGCTTCGCCGGCCCACTGACCCGCCCGTTGGCGAGCAGCTCGCCGAGGATCGGTGCCAGCCGATCGATGGGCACGAACATGTTGCCCGCGACGCCGTCCCCTTTTCCGGTCGCATCGCCGACGATAAGCGACCCGATTCCGACCAGCTCACCCTTGCGATCGATCAGCGCCGCACCACTCCAATTCGGATGCGGCGGCGAGGTAAAGATCGCCTCGTCGAGCAGATACTCCCAGTAGCCGGCGAACTCACGCTTGGAGACGATCAGGGCAGCTCCCATCATGTCGATGCCGCCTGCGCCCGCGATGAGAACCTTGTCGCCTTCGCTGACGTCCGCGGATTTGCCCAGCCGCAAAGGCTGCATCTTGATCGGTGCAGAGGTCCGCAAAAGACCGAAGCCGGTATCGTGATCGTAGCCCACCACCGACGCCGCCACGGTATGCCCGTCGACGGTGGTGACCTCGGCCGCGTGCGCCTCCACCATCAAGTAGCCAATGGTGAGGATGAGGCCATCGCTGCCGATGATAATGCCGCTGCCCGCCCGCTCGCGACCGAGACTCTCCACCGTCCGCCCTTCCGGATCGATGAACGTCTTAACCTGAACGATGGCGGACACGAGGGCATCGACCGACGCGCTCTGAGCGAGCGCTCTGCTCGGCTGCGACAGCGCCAACCCCAGAACGGCCACGGCACCAACCAGCCATCCGCTCGCAACGAACTTGATGAGCTTGCCGACCATCGCCACCACCTTTACGGCCCCTCAAGGCGTCTCCGGACAAAGCATAGCGCTGTTCCGTGCGCAGGAAACGGCCTTGTCCACCAACTGCGCCACCATCAAGATCAAGTCATTGTGTTGTGCGGGCGTCATGCACGGGAGGTTAGTCTGATCTCAAACCGATTGCCCGAAAATGGGGCTCAGTTGGATGGAATGATCTGGTGCATCGAGCCATGGCCCTGGCCCCGTACCTCATTGGCACGCTGAAGACTTTGGGGCGCGCAGTGCCGACGGTCGGCTCTTACGTCATTCTGACCGCGGTTGCAGCCGCGGCCGTCCTCTGGTGGCAAAGTCGAACGATCGTTCTGGAGGACGTGCTTCTTCCCCCCCTAGAGCATCGCTTCCAACGGCCCGAGCTCGGCGATCCGAGCAGGCTCTCTGGCATCATTTCCGTCGGTGGCAGCCACTATCGAATCGAGGAGGCCGCGCGCCTAGCTAGAGGAATGCCTCATGCACGACTGATCCTCGTGGGCGTGAACAAGGATGAATACATTCGAGAGTTCGTCACGCCGTGGATCAGCCGGGACCGCGTGACAATCGAAAGTCAATCCACGACCACCTATGAGGATGCGACCTTCGCCGCGGCCGTTGCCAAACCGACGCCCGGGCAGCGCTGGGTCCTGGTGACATCCGCCTATCACATGCCGCGCGCTGTGGGAGCCTTTCGCAGAGCCGGCTTCACTGTGGTGCCTTGGCCCGTTAATGACCCGGTCCTCGACCCGCGCCGGGCACGCTTCGCGTTGCACGAATGGCTGGGATTGGTCGCCTACTGGATAATGGGCCGCTCCAGCGCCCTGTTTCCCGGCCCCTGAGCCAAGGGCAGTATTTCATTCCGCGACGGCAAAGCGAATGGAGCTGCCACACCGCATCCGGTGACGGCAGCTCCATTCTTTTGCGTCAGGTGTGCCGGAGTTGGACTTAGCGCCCGACGACCGCGCCCGTGGTTGCAACGTTGCCGGAGCTGTAGCGCACGTAGCCCTTGGCTTCGAGCGAGCCGTTGTTGCGCGCCCAGGCGTAGGCCTGCGAGCCGATCGGGGTGAACCGCGTCATGGCGTGGGCTTCCTGATCGCCTTCGTACCAGAGCTGGCCGTCGACCTTGACCTGCAGGTAGTTCTGCGCACGCGCCTTGAGGAGCAGGTTCTTGCCCTTCACGTAGGTCTTGGAGCGCGCATCCGTGTGCTCCTTGATCACCACGTGGCCCTTTCCACACTTGTCGTCGCAGCCGCCGCCGACTTGGACGGAGTTCGAGTTTCCGGCCGTCGCCGTGCCCGTTATGATCTTGCCGCCGTAGAGCGCCTCAACGTCGTTGAAGGCATAGCTCTTTTGCTCGATGCGGCCCGCACTGCCCGAGAAAGCCGTATAGTTTTTGGCGAGAGCCTTCGCCATCGTCGCGCCGAGACCGGCGGCCGAGGACGAAGAATAGCCGCCGGCCTGAGCCGGGGCTCCGGCAAGTGCGAACGCCAGCGCACCTGCGGCAAACAAAACCAATCGCGACATGTCCGATTACTCCAAACGATAGACAAGGGATCAGCGTTGGTCGCGATGCAGTCGCCTGGACCGCGAGCCAGTGCACTCAGGCCGCTGGAAGGGAGTGACCGCGGGATCGTCCTGCGGTCACTCGTCGTGAAGCTTAGCGGCGACCGCCGCCAGAGCTCCCACCGATCACTGCAAAGGACGCGCCAGAAACGCTGCCGCTCAGCGAGCCGGCAACATGGGCGCCCTTCCACTCGACGAAGCTACCAGCGAGACCCCGGCCGCCAGCTTCGACGCCATAGGACGTCTTCCGGGCGTAGTCGCTGTGCTCCTTGTAGCTGTAGGCGTCGATCTCGCCGTGGCAGCCGCACCCGGCGCTCGTGAAGTACACCCTGTGGTTCGAAGAGACCGTGTTGTACGAGCCGGCCAGATAGAAGCTCTTCGCCTTCGAGCCGTAGCCCCCGCCGTATCCGCCGGCGTTGGCCGAAGCAACCGGCAGCGCAAACGCCGCGGCAATCGTCGCAATTGCGACCACTTTCTTCATCGTCAATCCTCCGTTGAGTTTCGGTGCGGCTTTGCACAGCCCGCAATTTTTCCTAATAAGAAATAAGCAGAAATAGAAGTTAACGCGAAAAATTAGCTGCCATTATTATTAACAATGCCGCCGTAACTGCAATTGGCGCGGAAATTAAGTTGGAATTAATTGGAGTGATACTTAGAAATACATAGAGAAGAGCGCCGTCGCTATGCGCTTGCGAAGAACAATCGTTACTGGCCACCAGAAACTTGCATGCATTTCGGCCGCCCGATGCTGCCGACCGGGAGAGCAAATCCCGTACTCGGCGCAAATCGAAACGTCCTTGCGCGATCCGGCACACGCAATTGTCGCGTTTAACGATGAGCCGCTTCAAAGTGGGACAGTCGTGCGGAGAGCCTTTAACGTGCACACACAAGCACTTGGAGGCACCATGTCCCGCATAGCCCTACGAACCGCGCTTGCATCCGCCCTGCTCGCACTGCCCGCGATGGCGATCGAGGCTCACGCCGGCGAACGCATTCTCGTCGGCGGCTTCTCCTCGCCGGCCAGCAAACTGCGCCCGCCGGCTGCTGAGTACCTCAGGTGCCGCAATCGCCTGGACGACCCGTTCCAGTGCGCTGCCAACGATCGCTTCTGGCAGGAGCGTGACCTCTATCGAAATCTCGATCGCGGCCGCCAGGCGACAATCTTGAACTTGAAGAAGTAGCGCAATGCCAAGGGCCCCGCAGCGCGCCGCGGGGCCCTCGGTCCATCTTCAGCGTCTGCGATTGCCGCTGCGAGAGTTTTCAAACACCTACCGGATCGGGACTGAGATGCGCGCGCCTACGGTTGCGTTCCAGGCGTCGTCGCTCAGGATCTTCGTACGGCCGACCGGCCCGACGATATCGAACGGCGGTCCAGCCACGCGATCATAGTCGTTGTAGTACACGCGCGGTGCGTACGAGAGATACTCGATCTCACCGTAGATCCCGGCCGTCCCCCAGTTGAAAGCCCGGTTGAGCTCGAGCTTCGATGAGCCGATGAAGGCCAAGTCATTGTGGTCCAAGCGCAGCCGGCCCTCGTCCGTGACGTAGGTATTGGGGCCGATCGGGATGTAGGCCACGTAGCGCCCTTTGTAGTCAGTGTCGCCGTAGTACAGGCCGCCCTCGGCGGAGACGCCGAGCGAGAATCCCCCACCCAACGGGATCGTCCGCCCGTATCCGATGAAGCCGCCGTAGTAGTACGTGTTCAGCGCCTCGTCGTACTTGACCGGATCGGGAACATTCACGTCCTCGCCATGAAGCTTGGTCTTCTGGTGCAGGCCGCGCACGCCGAGACCCACCCGCCAATTCGAGGGCTCCGTCACCACGACCTCATCCTTGAGGCTGCCGGAACGGGTCTCGTGGCTGAAGTTCATCTCGACGGCCGCGCCCCAGTAGTGCGCCTCCCGCTTCGTCCTTGTGTGGAACAGCCCGAACGGTCCGGTGTTGTTGTCGCCGTTGGGATGAACATCCTTGATGTTCAGATAGACGCAGTCCGGTCCGAACGGCCCTGTGCCGTCACAGATCGCGTTCTGACTGGCCTCGTAGTACCCGTAGAAGCCCTTCAGGTCGAATGACGCGGTGCGGCCATCGCTGAACCGATGACGCGCAAAATCGGACAAGCGAGCATCGATCTTCACGCCATCGAGGTCGCCGTCGTGCTCCTCGACGTCACCCAGCACGCGGGTCAGGAAGCCATCGGTTCGCTTCATCATACGCATCGAGGGCAGATCGAAGTAGGAGTAGCCGACCCCGATAGAGAGATTGCGCAGGCGGCCGTATTCTTCCGACGCCATCGGCGCATCCTTCACGCTGCCGGCGATGGCCGCCGAGGTGATCGGATCGAGATACCGGTCGTTGAACCGGATGCGGCTCCCCACCCCGATCCGGAAGCGGTCATAGTCGTCGTCGGTCTGCTCAAGCACGGTCCGCTCGTAGAGCGCCGAGATATAGACCTGAATGCCCTGCGTGAGATCGTAGGCGTATTCGCCCTCGATCTTGTCCTCGTCGAACGTCACGTTGTCACCGATCTCCTCGGACTTCTTGGTCGAGGCCCGGAGCGACAGCGTTGCCCGCTCAATCGGACGCCATTGCATGACGAGAGAGTAGTATTTCACGTCGGCGAGCCGGGCCAGCGCCGTGGCAGGCTCGCCGATATAGCGGTCGGCCTCGAGACGGAGCTGGAAGCGATCGCTCGGAGCCCAGGTGATGGCGCCGTCGAAGCCGGTGCTCGAGAACGACGAGACCACCTTGTCGTCGAGATCGCGCCGGTTGAAGCGCACGCCGAGATCCGCTCGGAAATAGGGCGAGAACGTCAGGCGGACGCCACCAATGCCCCACATGTCCGTGCCATCGCGGTCGATGGCAGACTGATCGGGCTGGTCGAAGTAATCCACCTCTGCGACGCCACCGCGGAGGAACAGGCCGATTGCGTGATTGCGGCCGAACAGGACACCCGCCTGCTCCTCGAAGCGCTGCACATTGAAGGCGGAATTCAGCAGAAACGGTGACAAGAACCCCGGCACGCCCGGCGGCACAACGGCGTCCTTGAAGTAGTCGACCCTGAAGTAGCGGCTCGTGACGAAGCCCTCGAAAGTTTCGCCCTTGAAGGCGAACTCGCTGTAGGCGCCCGCCGTCTTGTTCTCGGTGGTGGACACTTCGTCATGAAGATAGAAGGCGCCACCTGACCATTCCCGCCCGTCGCCCAGCGGCCGATAGGTATCGATCGAGACACCCGCATCGAAGCGATCGTTGCGGTCGAGGTTCTCGTATTCGACAAACGACCCGCGCACGTTGAAGCTGGTCGCCCCCTGCGGGTTGACGAAGCCCAGGGTCACACCGCCGTCGACCAAGCCGTAGCCGGTCGACTTGCCGTTGAACAGCCGGTCGGGATTGCTGTCATATCCGCCTTCCGCCTGAAAGGTCGGCGCGATGACGATCCCATCCCCCACCACGTAGCCGAGCGCACCCAGCCCTTCGGCGCTCGGCTTGTTGGGCCGGATACGCTCCTGCGTTTCGGTGAAGGTGCGCTGTTGGAGTCGATCCGTCCTGACCTGCGCAACCGCGAGACCCGCGTCGCAAGCGATGATGGCTACAACAGCCCCGCCAATGAGCACATGCCGCATCTGAGCGTCCCCCCGAGGTCACTCGAGCCCCGATTCATCGCTTCGACCTATAAGTGATTCGGGGAGAACGGAGGCGCATCACCGGCCACTGTGGATAGTCTTCACACGCCATGTGCAATCGGGCCACAGAGCATCAACAGGTTAAGATCCGTTAACCTCCAGCCGGCGATCGCCTCGCTGCGGTCATGCAAGAGCCCATTGAACTTTGTGGACGCTACCGGGTGCGACCCTGCGGGATCGGCGGCAGGATCCATGTCAGAAGGCCGATCAGCGGGAGATACGCGCAAGCCCGGTACACCGCATCGAGGCCAACGACATCGGCCAGCTCCCCAAGCACGGCAGCGCTCAACGCGCCGAGCCCGAACGCCACGCCGTAGAACATGCCGGCCACCATGCCGACTTTGCCGGGGAACAACTCCATCGCGTAGACGAGGATGGCCGGGAAGGCGCTGGCCATGATCATCCCGACAATGACCGTGAGGATCGCCGTCCATACTAGGTCGACGTGGGGCATCAGCAGCGTGAACGGCACCGCACCCAGGATCGAGAACCAGATGATCGGCCGGTATCCGACGCGATCGCCGATGTGTCCGCCGATGAGCGATCCAATGGCTTGCGCCAGCAGGAACAGGAAGAGCAGCAACTGCGAGGCCTGCACCGAGACCTGAAACGTACCGATCAGGTAAAAGGTGTAGTACGCGGTGAGGCTCGACGTGTAGGCGGTTTTCGAGAACATCAGCAGGCTCAGCACGACCAGAGCCAGCGCCGTGGTTTTCTCCAGGCGGAAGGGTCCGCTCCGACTAATGAGCGGGCTGGCCCTGACCGGCGCGGGACGCTGCGCCTTGTACCAGTGCCCCACCCGGATCAGAACGATCATCGCCAACAGCGCCGCCACCGAGAACCACGACAGGCTGGTTTGCCCGAACGGTACGATGATGAACGCCGCCAGCAGCGGACCCAGCGCCTGTCCGGTCTGGCCACCGACCTGGAAAAGCGATTGGGCAAAACCATGCCGCCCGCCCGAGGCCAGGCGCGCCACCCGGGTCGACTCCGGATGAAAGATCGACGATCCGGTTCCCATCAAGCCCGCGCCGAGCAGCAGCATCGCGAAGCTGACCGCATGCGCGAGCACGACCAAACCGGCGAGCGTCATGCCCATCCCGACGACCAGGGAATAGGGCTGAGGGTGGCGGTCCGTATAGGCGCCGACAACCGGCTGAAACATCGACGCCGTAAGCTGGAAGGCCAGTGTCAGCAGCCCGATCTGTCCGAAGTCGAGGTGATAGGTCGCCTTGATGATCGGATAGATCGCGGGCAGCAGCGACTGCATCATGTCGTTCAGCAGATGCGCGAAGCTGACGCCGAGAACGATGGAGAAGGTGGCAGCAGGGGCAACGGCATGCTGGCCGGCATCCGGGCTCGACGATTTTTGCATCGTTCTTCTCCTTGGGCTGCAGGATCGCTCCTGCGCCGATCACGCCACGCTATCGCGCGGCAGACCCTGTCTGCACGACATCTGTCATGGGAGCAGATAGCAGCACCGGCGAGCGCAGCCAACCGCCCGCACCGGCCCGCAGGGCCTCGATCCCCGCATACCTCGGCGACCACCGCGAGGCGCTGCCTCAGTTGGCGCTTTGGATCTCCACGCGGCGGTCGAGCTCGTAGAGCTCATCGCGCGAGTATTTGGACCGGTCGACGCCGGCATAGGGCATCGATTTGCCCTTCGGGAGCAGGCTGATCCGACCGCGGAACCCGCCAGCACGCAGGTAGTCCTCGACGGTTTTCAGGCGGCCCTCCGACAGCTCGAAATTGAAGGTGTCCGAACCTCGATCATCGGCATGGCCCGACAAGGCCACGGCATCGAACTTCTTTGCTTTCAGGTATTCGAGGAGCAGACTCGCGGCCTTGTCCCCATCCTTGCTGAACTCCGTCTTGCGGAAGACGAACTTGATCGGCACGGGGATCGGCGCCGGCCGCTCCTCCGCACGCGGACCACTCAGACTCATCGGTTGCGACGACGCCAGGTTTCCTGATGCCAGCGCATAAGCGGACCCCGCGCCTAGAGTCGGCGCGCCCGCACCGGGCTTTTCACGTATCGCCGGCTGCTGGGTGGGCTCGGATGCCGGCTTGCGGGCCTGATCGACGAGCCCCTGCAGGTTGCTCATCATCTGCGAGTTGACCGCCGCGACCGACGGCGCCCGCGCGGCGGCTGCCTCGGAACGCGCCGTATCGCGCGCCGGGTCTTGCTTTGACGCCGCGCTCTTGGCCGCAACGGCCGTTGGCGCTTCGAACTTCAGATCGAGCACCGGCGAAACACTGGCTAGCTTGGTCTGCGAAATGAGAACCCACTCGCCGTTCTCGTCGGCTCTGACCCGCCCCACGCTCACGCCATCGGCGAGCACCGTCACCCACTCATAGGGCTTGGCCCGCCCGGCGAACACCGAGACGCCGTTAGGATCGAGGCGGGCGATATCGAGCCCGGGCACCACCGCCGGGCCCGGGGCTTTGCTTGCCGCCTCCAGTTGTTTGGTTTGACCTTGCGGCAAGCCCCCATCCGGCTGCGGCGCCCCATTCCAGTGGTACACGCCCAACCCGGCCGCCGCGGCCACGATCAATCCCGCACCGGAAAGCAGCACCCACTGCGCTATCATTGTTCAACTCCCCGCTGCAAAGCCCAATTGCCGCCGCGGCGTACTGATCGTGTTGTCCATCCCGCCCGTCGAGACCGCGGCAGCGCTTGACGCAACCACCCGCCGAGGCAGGGCACCACTTGCAGTAAGCGGCCCCACATGGAGGCCCTAGCTCCGATAATAACGCCACATTCTCACGAGCGTACGATGTATTTCACCCGGCTCGCGGTCGAACGGATCGAGTTTTATACGAATAACGTTATCATGAGTCATCGACCATGTCGGTCGCATGCCCTGCCGGTAGAGAGGAACCCGCCGCCAGTCGGCGACCAGCGCGCTCCCCAAGGGCTGGTTCAGCGCGATCTGCAGCTCGTTCACCGTCATTGCCCGCACCGCGATCGGGACGAGATCGATGCGCGCGATGGCGCGCCAGCGAATGAGGCCGAATGCCTCGATGAAAATGCCGTACTGGTTGGCTCCAAGCCGCGGCCGGCCGGTCTCGAGCAGGGGAAAGTTGTAGTAGGCAAACCCCGATGCCGCGAGGCCCAGAAGGAAAATAACCGTGCTTCCGTTGAAAAACGCCGCCGCCAGCAGGATCGCCGCGAGGAACCCCACGACATAGACGGGAAAGTGCGCCTCGCCGCCGCCGTAAGAAACCGTGTACCCGCTGAACTCGGTTTCGCTCATCCCCGCCATGGACCGCCCGCTACAACGCCTCGCGCGTCGCAGAGCCAAGGTTGGCCCCCGCCCCGGTCCGGTCAAGCGAAAAACCCGGTCGTGTCCGAAAAATGGGCAATGCGTTCAATCCCAGGCGAACTGTGAGGCAGTTACGTACGGAACAGCACTCGGCTTCGTTTCGGACAACACTTTGTGGGTGATGGCCAGCAGGTGAGCTGCCGACCGGTGGCGCTGGCACGCATCACAGGGAGGTCGCAATGGTCCGCCGCGCATGCCACGTCGCCATCGTCTCGCTGCCGGTATGGCTGGCTACGCCAGCCCTGGCGGGGATGACCCAGGACCTGGCGGACTGCAAGAGTGCCGATCGCCCGAGCAGCGCTGGCGCCTGCACGCGCGTCATGCAAAGCGGCCGCCTACCCCGCCATCAGTTCTACATCGGACACTATAACCGCGCGTGGTCCCACCGCCGGATGGGCGACAGCGCGAAGGCAGTGGCCGATTTCGATCAGGCCGCCAGGCTGCGACCCGACTATGCCGACACGTATTTCGCGCGCGGCCTCGCCCACCATGATCTCGGGAACCTCGATAAGGCTCACGACGACTTCTCCCGCCACATCGCGATGAAGCCCGACAATTGGGCGGCCTACTACAGTCGCGCGTTGCTGCTGCGCCGGAAGAACGACCTGGATCGGGCGCTCGCCGACCTCGACAAGGCAGCCTCTTTGAAGCCCGACGCCGTCGACGTCACCCTGCTGCGCGCCCTCATCGTTGCCGACAAAGGCGACCACGCGAGCGCCATGAGCGACGTCAACCGGGTGATCTCGACCAATGCGTCGAGCGCGCCGGCCTACTACGCCCGTGCTCTCCTGGCGTTCCGAAAGAACGATCTCGGTCCCGCCGGCGCTGACGTCGACAAGGCGCTGGCGATTGAAAGCGCATTCCCGGCGGCCCAAACGTTGAGCGGCCGGATTCTCGAGGCCCGCGGCAACACGGAGGCCGCCAAGGCGCGCTATACCCAGGCCCTGCAGACGCCGCCGGGCAAGCAGTTCGATACGCGAGCCGCGCAAGACAAGGCACGCGAGCGGCTGGCCGCGCTCTCTGACGCCGTGCCCGCGCGGTCGGCCGCCGCCCCGCAGGCCCCGCCGGCCAAGTCGAGCTCCGGTAAGCAGGCCTGCAGCCGCTTCGTTCCAACCGCCGGCATGACCATCCGCGTCGAATGCGGTGACTGAAGGGCAACTAACGAGGGCAGACCGCCCGCTCGACGTTCCGCGATTGGCACTGTAGATCGTAGGTTCCGAGATACGGAACCGCCGCGACTCCAACCCGATCGCAGGACACCCCGACGACATGGATCAGATCCTGACCCTCGCCGCCGATCCAGCCGCGTGGGCGGCCCTCGTGACTCTGATCGCGATGGAAGTGGTGCTCGGCATCGACAATCTGATCTTCATCGCCATTCTCACCAACAAACTCCCCGAGAGCCAGCGCGAGACCGCCCGGCGCATCGGCATCGGCCTGGCTCTGATCCTGCGCCTCGCCTTGCTTGGCACGGTCGCCTTCATCGTGAAGCTGACGACGCCGATTTTCACGCTGTTCGGCCACGGCTTTTCCTGGCGCGACCTCATCCTGATCGCAGGCGGCCTGTTCTTGGTCTGGAAGGCCACCAAGGAAATCCACCACCGGGTCGACCCGGACCCGTCGCCGGACGTGTTCGACCGCAAGGACGCAACCCTCGGCTTTGCTGCCGCCATGGGTCAGATCGTTGTGCTGGATCTGGTCTTCTCGATCGACAGCATCATCACCGCCGTCGGGATGACCAACGACATTCCGATCATGGTCATCGCGGTGGTCGTCGCCGTCGCCGTCATGCTCCTGGCCGCGACGCCGCTGGCCAACTTCATCAATGCCAACCCTACGGTTGTCATGCTGGCATTGGGCTTCCTGCTGATGATCGGGATGGTTCTGCTGGCCGACGGCTTCGGCGCTCATGTGCCAAAGGGCTACATCTATGCCGCCATGGCCTTCTCGATCCTTGTGGAAGGCCTCAACATGCTCGCGCGCCGCGCACGGCGGAAAGGCGGCGGCTGAGGCAGAGCCCGGATCGGCTTCTCACCGCGAGGATGCGGCCGGCGCGCGTCCCGCCTCGCGGCAATCCCGCAGCACGTCCGCGAGCTGGGACAGGATCGACCCCTTTCGGGGGCTGTAGGAGCCGTCGAACACGGCCGTCCCCATGGTAACGGCGTCGGCGCCGGCCGCCGCGATCGACCGGATGCGCTCCGACGAGCTGACCGAGCCCGCAACGATCAGGTAGCCGTCGCCCAGACCCTGCCGCGCCGCGCGGATCAGGTCGAGGGGGTCGGCATCCGTCGCCCGGTACGCGAGCAGATCTGCGCCCGCACACCCTTTGCTTCGAAAGGCCCGGCAGTGTCCGCGCACCTCCTCCGCCGTGCCACCGAGCTTGGTGGGGTGGCCGTGCGGCTGGCCCGGAAACGGATAGTAGTGCGTCGCCGAGCCGTCGAGAATCTCGAGAATTTGGTCGACCGCGGTTCCGCCGAGAAGCCGGTCGACCCCGAGATCTCGTGCGAGGGCGGCGGAGCGCAGGCACGTCTGCGGCGAGGTCGACACCACTTCCATGTACGAGGTCGCACCCGTCTCGCGGATCGCGGCCGCAAGCCGTTCGAGAACGGCGACCGGCGCGCCAATGTCCTTGAAGCCGATATGACGCAATCCCAGCGGGCGGACGAGATCGAAAAGCTCCAGGCTGTCCTCGACTGTTTCATCATTGCGGGTCAGCATGAAGATGAAGTCCATCGCCCCGCTCCCCGATCGTCCTAGCGCCCACGCGCGTCGATTGGCCAGATATCGACTAGGTCGCGGCCTCGTACGCAGTGAAACACGTCGTAGAGGTTCACGGTGGGATCGCAGTGCGAGACGATCAGCTCGACCTCGTCGCCGACGGCAAGGCGCCCATCCCCCGCGCTTTGATACTGAAGCGCGCCGTGCTCGTCGCCCATGAACTTGTAGATCGCATCCACGGGGCCACCGGCGGCAACGCGCGGTGTGCCGGAGTCAGTCGCCAGTGACTTGATGCCGGCGTTGACAACAGCGCAATCCGGCCGATTGGCACTGACCACCGCGGCCCGCACGAACAGCGACACGCGAAACGGCGAAGCATTCTCCGGCCACAGCGACGGGCGGCCGTAGCTCGAATCCATGAACAGGTACGACCCCGGCTGGATTTCGGTATGGACCTGCTCGGCCGCGTCGATGGCCGCTGAGCCGGTGCCGCCGCCGGTCACGATGTCCGGAGGCAGTCCGGCCTCGCGCAGCGCCGCGCAGAAGGTGCGCAGGCGCGCGAGCTGCTCGCGGACCGCCGCCTGGCGCGGACCGAAGCCCTCGACCTGCTGCAAATGTCCATAGTAGGCCTGCACGCCGGCGAACCGCAGCGCCGGCGCCTGCGCGATCGCGCGCGCGAGCCCGACCGCGTCGTCCACCGTCTGCACGCCGGTCCGATGCTGCCCGACGTCGATGTCGACGAGAACCGCCAGCGGCTTCCCCGTGCTCGCAACCGCCGGGGCCAGCGCCGCGACCTGCCGCGGGTGATCCGCAACGACGGCGAGCCCATCGATATCCCTGTGCAGCGCCGCGAGGCGAGCGACCATCGAGTCCCCGATCACCGGCGAGGTGACGAGGACGCCCGGAATCCCGGCCCGTCCCATCGTCTCCGCCTCGCCCAGCGTCGCGCAGGAGATTCCGATGGCCCCAGCAGCCACCTGGCGGCGCGCGACCTCGATCGACTTGTGCGCTTTGGCGTGAGGGCGCAGCGCGATGCGGGATCGGCGCGACAACGCCGCCATCGCGGCAATGTTCTGCTCGAAGGCATCGAGATCGAGCACAAGGGCCGGTGTGCTCAAGCGATCTCGCCCGCCCGGAACCCCGATCAGATACTGATTTGGCCCGCGACCGCGATCGGTTGCGCGCACGTCACTCGAGCTCATGCCTCTCTCACTGTCTTGCCCAGTTCCAATCCGGATCAACGATACCCCACCCGCCCGCATGATAGAAGCAGCCGATGGATCGTGGGCGCGCAAGGCGGGCGCTCCCTTGTGGGGCTCTGACAGGCTACAGTGCCGCGCGATTCCATCACTGAGAAGACCGGACCGAGCTCGATGATGCGCGTCCTGTGCCGGGATTGTTGCAGGATCACGGATGCCGGAGCGGACCATTGCGGGTCCTGCGGCGCATCGCGCACGGTCGCCCATCCGGAAATCACCAGCCTGTCAATCGCCCATGTCGACTGCGACGCCTTCTACGCTTCGGTCGAGAAGCGCGACCGTCCCGAGCTGGCGACCGAGCCCGTGATCGTCGGCCACGACGGCGGGCGCGGCGTCGTCACTACCGCCTGCTACGTCGCCCGCACGTTTGGCGTGCGCTCGGCGATGCCGATGTTCCAGGCCATGCGGCTGTGCCCGGGTGCCGTAGTGATCTCGCCCGACATGGCCAAGTACAAGCGCGTCAGCACGGACATTCGCGCGATTTTTGCGGATGCGACGCCATTGATCGAGCCTGTATCGCTCGATGAAGCCTATCTCGATCTCTCCGACGCGAGCGACACCTACGATCCGGCCTGCCAAAAGCTGGCGACGATCGCCCGGCGGGTCGAACGTGAGGTCGGGCTGACCGTGTCGATCGGGCTCGCCGCCAACAAGTTTCTCGCCAAGCTCGCCTCCGAGCTGGAAAAGCCGCGCGGCTTCTCGGTAATCGGTCGCGCCGAGGCCAAGACCTTCCTGGCCCACCTCCCCGTCCGCAAGATCAACGGCGTCGGCCAGGCGACCGCCCGGCGCATGGAGGAGAGCGGCATCACGACGATTGCCGACTTGCAGGCCATGACCGAGACGCAGCTCGTCGCACGGTTTGGCCGCTTCGGCCGTCGCCTGGCGAGCTATGCCCACGGCGAGGACGACCGCAAGGTCGTGCCCTCGCGGCCGACCAAAAGCATCTCGGCCGAAACCACCTTCCGCCGCGACACCGGATCCGCCGCGGACCTGTGCGAGACGGCGCGCGGGCTCTGCGAGCACGTCAGCCGACAGCTCCTGCGCGACCGCCTGGCCGGCGGGACGTTGGTGTTGAAGCTGAAGACGTCCGACTTCCGCATCCTGACCCGCAGCAAGCGCCTCCCTCATCCGACCCAGCGCGCCGATGTCCTGATCGAGCACGCGGTTGCGCTGATCGAGAAGGAAGCCGATGGCCGCACCTTTCGCCTGATCGGCATCGGCGTCAGCGAGGTGGGCTCGGCCGACGACGCGGACCCGCCGGACCTATTCGGCCGCCTCTGACCGGCGAAGGGAATGCTGCGGCTCAATATCAGCCCGCGAACTCTGCGCGGATCTCCGCATCGTGCGCGCCGAGAGCCGGCACGGGCCGGTATCCCGGCGTCTCTCCGACGACCTCAGCCGGCGGCGCGATGACGATGACATCGCCGTCCGGCGTCCCATAGCGGATCGTGCGCAGTTGCGGATGGACAATGAGGCCATCGATGTCGTTCAGCAGCCCAAATGCAACATCGGCGGTCTTCAACGCGGACGCGACCTCCGCTCGCGACCGCTCGGCAAATCGCGCGTTGATCAGTCCCTCGAGCACCGGGCGGTGGGCAGCTCGCGCAGTGACATCCTTGAACCGTGGATCGGCCGCGAGCGCGGCGTCACCGAGCACCTCGGCGCAAAATCGCTTCCATTCCCGCTCGTTCTGGATCGCCAGCAGGATGTCTCCGTCGCGACAGGCAAAAACGCCATAAGGTGCGATCGTGGGATGGCGCAGGCCGACGCGCGGCGAGACGATGTCGGCATACCGTCGCAGCAGGTATGGCACGTTCATCCAATCGGCCATGCCCGAGAACAGGGAGACTTTGATGCCGCGACCGCGCCCTGTCCGCTCGCGCGCATAGAGGGCCTGCAAGATCGCCGCGTGGGCACTCATGCCGGCCGCGATGTCGCACACCGAGACGCCGACCCGCGCCGGGCCGTCGGGGCCTCCGGTGACCGAGCACAGCCCGGCCTCGGCCTGCACCAGCAGATCGTAGGCCTTCATGTCGCGATAGGGCCCGGCATCGCCGTAGCCCGAGATCTCGCAGGTGACGAGCCGCGGGAATTCGGCGCGCAGATCCTCGCTCGCCAGCCCCAACCGAACGAGTGCTCCGGGTGCCAAATTCTGCACCAGCACATCCGCCTGCGCGATCATGCGCCGGCACAGATCGCGATCAGCCTCCGCCTTGAGGTCGAGACGGATCGACTGCTTCCCCCGGTTCAGCCAGACAAAGTGGGTGCTCTGGCCGACCACGTGACTGTCATAGACCCGCGCGAAATCGCCCTCCGGGCGTTCGACCTTAATGACCCGGGCACCGGCATCCGCCAGCCGCGACGTGCAGTAAGGCGCGGCAACCGCCTGCTCGATCGCGATGACCAGCAGACCTTCCAGATCGGAGCCCATCAGGATCCTCGCTTCACGCTTCGACGATCAGGCCGTCGTTCCGGCGGGCTTGGGCGCATGCCGCGTCGTCAGCCGGGCCGCGCGCCCTCCGCGACCGCGTCGTCCATCCGGTTCTTGGCTCGCAGCCGCGCGAACAGCGCGAGGATCTCGCCAACGATGCCGCGGCGGAACAGCAGCACGGTCACGACGAAGATCGCGCCTTGGATGACCAGCACCCACTCGCCGAACCCGGCGAGGTAGTTTTGCATCGTGATGATGACGGCGGCGCCGACGACGGGACCCAACACCGTTCCCATGCCGCCGACCAGCGTCATCAGCACGACCTCGCCCGACATCTGCCACGTGACGTCAGTCAGCGAGGCGAGCTGGAAGACGATAGCCTTGGTCGATCCGGCAAGTCCGGCAAGCGCCGCCGAGATCACGAATGCGACCAGCTTGTAGCGGTCGACCCTGTAGCCGAGCGAAACGGCGCGTGGCTCGTTCTCGCGGATCGCCTTCAGCACCTGCCCGAACGGCGAGTGGATGGTGCGATGGATGAGCAGGAAGCCGAGTGTGAAGATCGCGAGCACGACATAGTAAAAGTGAATGTCATCGCGAATATTGAGGAAACCCAGCAGCGGTCGCCTGGGAATACCTTGTATGCCATCCTCGCCGCCCGTGAACGCCGCCTGGAGGCAGAAGAAGAACACCATCTGCGCCAGCGCCAGCGTCACCATCGCGAAATAGATGCCCTGCCGGCGGATCGCGATGGACCCGGCGACCAACCCCATCGCCATCGCCACCAGGGTGCCGGCCAGAATGCCCACCTCGGTCGGCCATCCCCACACCTTCACGGTATAGCCGGTGATGTAGGCGGCAAACCCGAAGAACATGGCATGCCCGAACGAGAGCAGCCCGACATAGCCGATCAGCAGGTTGAAGGCACAGGCGAACAGCGCGAAGCACAATACCTTCATCAGAAAGAGCGGATAGACGACCGTCGGCGCCACGACGAGGAGGGCGAGCAGCAGGCTGAACAGGATCAGGTCGCTGGTCTTCACGAAGGCCCCCTACCGCGGTGTTCCAAAAAGGCCCGCCGGTCGCAGCATGAGAACGATAGCCATGATGATGAAGATGACGGTGTTCGACGCCTCGGGATAGAACACCTTGGTCAGTCCCTCGATGACGCCGACACCGAAGCCGGTGACGATCGAGCCCATGATCGAGCCCATGCCTCCGATCACCACCACGGCGAAAACCACGATGATCAGGTTGGCGCCCATAAGCGGATTGACGGAGTAGATCGGAGCGGCAAGCACGCCGGCAAGCGCCGCCAGGGCGACACCGAAACCGTACGTGAGGGTGATCATCCGCGGCACGTTGATGCCGAAAGCCTGGACGAGCTCGGCTCGCTCGGTCGCCGCGCGCAGATAGGAGCCGAGCTTGGTCTTTTCGATCATGAACCAGGTCGCAAGGCACACCACCAGCGAGATCACCACCACCCACGCGCGATACCACGGCAGAAACATGAAGCCGAGGTTCACCCCACCGGGCAGCGGGTTGGTATAGGGCAAGCCGGACGATCCGTATTGCCGCCGGAACAACCCCTCGATGATCAGCGCCAGGCCGAAAGTCAGCAGCAGACCGTAGAGGTGGTCGAGATGATAGAGACGCGACAGCAGGAGTCGCTCGATCACGATTCCCACTGCCCCGATGATGAGCGGCACCAGCACCAGCGCCCCCCAGTAGGGAATGCCGAGGTACTGCAGCAGCATCCACGCCGCGAACGCGCCCATCATGTACTGCGCGCCGTGGGTGAAGTTGATGACGTTGAGCATGCCGAAGATCACCGCCAGCCCGAGGCTGAGCATGGCGTAGAACGCGCCGTTGATCAGTCCCAGCAAAAGCTGGCCGAACAGCGCTTGCGGCGGGACGCCGATGAGTTCGAACATGGGTGCGTGCCAACGTCAGCAGAATGGGCGGGAGGAGCGATTTCCCCTCCCGCCCGGTCAATCATCACTTCTTGACGAGCGGACACTCGCCCTGGTCGAGCGGGCGGAACGCTTCGGCCGCCGGAATAACGGCGCGCTGCTTGTAGTAGTCCCACGGCCCCTTGCTCTCCTCGGGCTTCTTGACCTCGAAGAGATACATGTCGTGGATCTTGCGGCCGTCGGCGCGGATCTGCCCCTTGCCAAACAGCCGGTCGTCGGTCGGCATCGCTTTCATCTTCTCGACGATCTTGGCGCCGTCCGCGTCGCTCTTGAGCTCGTGCACGGCCTTCAAGTAGTGCAGCACCGACGAATAGACGCCGGCCTGCACCATCGTCGGGTGATTGCCCTTGTTGGCGGGAGCGAACTCCTTTGAGAAAGCTCGGTTGTTGTCGTTGCCGTCCCAGTACCAGGCTTCTGTCATGACCAGTCCCTGTGCCGTCTTCAGGCCGAGGGCATGCACGTCGGTGATGAACACGAGCAGGCCGGCGAGTTGCTGGCCGCCGGCGACGATCCCGAACTCCGCTGCCTGCTTGATGGCGTTGGTCGTGTCGGCGCCCGCATTGGCGAGCCCGATGATCTTCGCCTTCGACGACTGCGCCTGCAGCAGGAACGAGGAGAAATCCTGCCCCGGAAACGGGTGGCGCACCTTGCCGACCACCTTGCCGCCACTCTTCTCGACCACCGCCGCGGTGTCGCGCTCGAGGGCGTGACCGAAGGCGTAGTCCGCTGTCAGGAAGAACCACGTATCGCCGCCCGTCTTCACGATGGCGTTGCCGGTGCCGTTGGCCAGCGCCCAGGTATCGTACGTCCAGTGCACCGTGTTGGGCGAGCACGCCTTGCCCGTCAGATCGGATGCCGCGGCACCCGATACCAGGAAGACTTTGTTCTTCTCCTTGGTGATGTTGTTGACCGCCAGCGCCACCGACGACGTCGGCACGTCGACGACCACGTCGACCTTGTCGACGTCGAACCATTGACGCAGCACGTTGGAGCCGATGTCCGGCTTGTTCTGATGGTCGGCGAAGACGACTTCGATCTTGTCATGGCACGTCGTCGACTTGCAGAAGTCTTCGATCGCCTTCTTGGCCGCCCACACCGATCCCTGACCCGACAAGTCGGCGTAGGTGCCGGACTGGTCGTTGAGCACGCCGAGCTTGATCACTCCATCGCTGTACTGCGCGGATGCCGACGTCGCCAACAGGCACGCCGCCGCCCCGCCGATGGCCAAAAGTTTCAAACGCATCATATCATCTCCATGCACTTGTTGCGTCACACACCCAGATACGTTTCCAGCTTGCCGCGGTTGGCCGCAATCTGGCTGTTCTCGATCATGTCTATAACCTGCCCGTGCTCGACCACGTAATGACGATCCGCGACCGTCGAGGCAAAATGAAAATTCTGCTCGACGAGCAGAACGGTGAAGCCCCTCTCCTTGAGCTTGAGGATGATCGCTCCGATTTGCTGCACGATGACGGGTGCGAGCCCTTCCGTCGGCTCGTCCAGCAGCAGCAGCTCGGCGCCCGTGCGCAAAATTCGGGCAATGGCCAGCATCTGCTGCTCGCCACCCGACAGCTTCGTGCCCTGGCTGCTGCCGCGCTCCCGCAGCCGCGGAAAGAGGTCATAGACCTCCGCCACCGAAAGGCCGCCGGGCCGCACCACTGGCGGCAGCTCCAGATTTTCTCTGACGTTGAGGCTGGAGAAGATACCCCGCTCCTCGGGGCAGTAGGCGATGCCGAGCCGCGCAATCCGATTGGACGGCAGCGCGATCGTCTCCACGCCACCGAACTTGACCGACCCTCGGCGCACCCGCAGGATGCCCATGACGCAGCGCATCGTCGTCGTCTTGCCCGCGCCGTTGCGGCCGAGCAGCGTGACCACCTCGCCCCGCGGGACGGCGAACGTCATTCCGTGCAGCACGTGGCTCTCGCCGTAGAAGGCGTGCAGGTTCTCGACCACGAGCGACGACGACGGCTGGCCTTCAGCCATGGTGCCCGCTCCCGCCGCCTGCCGCATGCCCCCCGCCTGCGGTTCCCATGTAGGCCTCGATCACCTGCGGATTTCGCGACACCTCTTCATAGCGGCCCTCCGCGATGATTTCGCCCCGCGCGAGCACCGTGATGATGTCCGACAGCTCGGCCACGACCGACAGGTTGTGCTCCACCATGAGCACGGTGCGGTCCTTGGCAACTCGGCGGATGAGGGCTGAGATGCGGCCGATATCCTCGCGGGCCATGCCCGCCATCGGCTCGTCGAGCAGCAGCATCTGCGGCTCCAGCGCCAGCGTCGTCGCGATCTCGAGCGCCCGCTTGCGGCCATAGGGCAACTCGGCCGCCGTGATATCGGCATGGCCCCTGAGACCGACGGCATCAAGCAGCTCCAGCGCGCGGTCGTTGAGCACGTCGACCGAACGTTCCGAGCGCCAAAAATGGAACGACGTGCCCAGGGCGCGCTGCAGTGCAATCCGAACGTTTTCGATCAGCGTCAGATGGGGAAAGACCGCCGAGATCTGAAACGAACGCACGAGCCCCATGCGGGCGACGTCGTAGGCCTTGGCGCCGGTAATATCCTTGCCCGCGAACGTGATGGTGCCCGCGGTCGGCTGCAGGAATTTCGTGATCAGGTTGAAGCAGGTTGTCTTTCCGGCACCGTTGGGACCGATGAGGGCGTGAATGGTCCCCTGCCGGACTTTGAGACTGACATTGGAGACGGCAGAAAACCCCTTGAACTCTTTGGTCAGGCCTGCCGTCTCGATGATGTACGGGCTGGTCATGAGGCAGGTCTTAACCGGAAGTGAATGGATGTGCTGTTGGCATCATAGGCCATGCCAGGGTGCAGTGCGTCAATGCCCGACTTTCGACACGTCACACCTACACCCCGGCCGACCCGACACGCCTTCGCACGATCGGTCCGCTGGAATCGCATGAGCCTCACCCGGCGCGGAGGACCATCGTGCGGCGACCCGCCAAACGGCCCGTTGCCCGGTGGATCTCATCGCATGTCATAATCTGTCTCAGTTGGGGGATATTCGCGGTTTTTCGTCGGGCAAATGTCAACAATTGATTTAAGTCGCATTATGCTTTCTTTCAGCTTGCTCGCTCAAAATCATTCGTGATTTTTCTGCGTGGGATTTCGTACGCGGTAGCGGACATGCAACAGTTGAGAATTATAAAACGGCGTGCGGCGCGGGTGATGGGGCAAGCCTCATCCATCCTTGCTTGCGCCATGATCGCAATGTTGTGGTTCGGCATATACCTAGCGTACAAGCAGAAGGCCGACGCGGCCTACAACGACGAAGTGCAAAACGCGGTCAACCTCTCCTTGATCTTCGAGGAGAATGCGCTGCGCTCCATCGGCGAAGTCGACAAGACGCTCTTCTATCTGCGGCGTATCATCGAGTCTCGCCTGGGCACGGTCAACTTTCACGACCTGGTGCAGACATCCGATATTCTCAGCGAAATCATCATCCAGGTCGCCGTCATCGACTCGACGGGAATGATGAGAGCTTCGAGCGCAGGCCCACAGCCGGCCAAGCCGACCGACCTGAGCGATCGACCGCACTATCTGGCACACGTTGGCGCACAGAAGGATTTTCTGTTCGTAAGCCAACCGATGGTTGGCCGCATTTCCGGCAAGTGGTCCGTCCAATTCACCAGAAGTTTCCGGAACAAGGATGGATCGTTTGGCGGTGTGATCGTCGCCTCGCTCAATCCCGAGCATTTCACCCAGTTCTACAAGTCGATCGAGCTGGGCGAAACCGGATCGATTTCACTGATCGGATTGGACGGTATCGTACGCGCGACCGATGGCGTCCAGGGACGCTATGCCCTCGGCCAGGACATCTCTCACAGCGCGCTGATGAAGGAAATTCGCGCCAACGATCATGGCACGTTCCTCAATGAGGAGTCGCCCAACGGCCAGCGCCGCATCGTCGCCTACCGCAACATCCGTGGTCATCCTCTCGCTTTGAGCGTCAGTGTGGCCGAGCAGCAGGTCTATGCCGACTCCAATAACGAGCTCTTCCGCAACTCGATCATCGGCGCGTGCCTGACCCTGGTCATCCTCGCGATCAGCGTGAAGGGATCGCGAGCGCAATTGCGGCTGCGCCATGCCCAATCAATCTTGCTGCGCAGCCAGCGCCGCGCCCTGCAAAAATCGGAGCAGCTGCGGCTGACCTTGGACAACATGAGCCAGGGCATCATGCTGGTCACCAAGGACTTCCGAATTCCCATCCTCAACCAACAGGCCATTCGGCTTCTCGATTTGCCGCAAGCCTATCTGCACAGCCCGCCGAAGTTTCAGGATCTGGTCGCGTATCAAGCCGAGAGAGGCGAGTTCGACACCGCCGCTGTGCCGGAAGGGATCACGCCGCTCGAGCATTTCACGCGTCGCGACAACCAAGGGGCGATGATCCCCTACGAGCGCACGCGCCCGGATGGAACCGTCCTCGAGGTCCGCACGACGGACCTTCCCGACGGCGGCTTCGTCCGCACTTTCACCGATATTACGCGCCGCCGCGAGGCTCAGGCAGCGATCAACCGGCTCGCGTCAGAGGATGCCCTGACCGGCCTGCCGAACCGTCGCCTGTTCCAGCAGGAGCTGGAGAAGTGCGCCCGCGCGCTGCACCAGGAAGACGGCAATGCGCCGGAAGATCGGGAAGGGTTCGCCCTTCTCTGCCTGGACGTCGACCGCTTCAAGCTGGTCAACGACACCCTCGGCCACCCGATCGGCGACCGTCTCCTGCAGGCTGTGGCCGAGCGCCTGCGCAAGACGGTCCGGTCGGACAACGTGGCCGCTCGTCTCGGCGGCGACGAGTTTGCCATTCTGCTGCCGCGCATGACATCCATTGAGCAACCCGAGGCCCTTGCTAAGCGCCTGGTCGAAATTCTGGCGCTGCCCTATGAGATCTCGGGTCATCACATCATTGCCGGCGCCAGCATCGGCATCGCGCTGGCACCGCTCGACGGCACCGATCCCGATCTCCTGCTCAAGGCCGCCGACATGGCCCTCTACGCCGCCAAGGGCGCGGGCCGTGGCGCGTTCCATTTCTTCCACACCAGCATGGCCGAGCAGATCCGCGTCAAGCGCCAGATCGAAATGGACCTCCGCAGCGCGATCGAGCGCGAGGAGCTCAAGTTGCACTACCAGCCGCTGCTGAATCTCCAGTCGCGGACGATCAGCGGCTGCGAGGCGCTGATGCGGTGGCAGCATCCCACCAAGGGCCTCGTTCCGCCGAGCGAGTTCATCGCGGTTGCAGAGGAAACCGGCCTCATCGTCCCGCTGGGCGCCTGGGCGATCAAGGCGGCATGCCTCCAGGCGACCACCTGGCCGAACAACGTCAGCGTCGCGGTCAACGTTTCGCCCATTCAATTCCAGGCCGGCGACCTGGTCGAAACCGTCCGCAACATCCTGACCGAGACGGGCCTGCCCCCACATCGGCTCGAGCTCGAGATCACCGAGACCATTCTCATGCAGGAGAGCGATGTCACCATCGGCATTCTTCATGAGCTGCGCGCCCTCGGTGTCAACATCTCGATGGACGACTTCGGCACCGGCTATTCCTCGCTGAGCTATCTGCGCAGCTTCCCCTTGAGCAAGATCAAGATCGATCGTTCCTTCGTGAACGACCTCGAGACGGCCGAGGGGAGCGACGTCATCATCCGCTCCGTCATCGACATCGCTAAGACGCTGGGGATGACGACCACCGCGGAAGGCGTCGAGACCTCCCAGCAGCTAGATCTTCTGATGGCGCTCGGCTGCGACGAGGCGCAGGGCTATTTCTTCAGCAAGCCGGTCTCGGCCGCCGATCTCGAAGGGCTAATGTCGAAGTGGTCGCCCAAAACGCTGGCGGCATAGGCGGAGCGCCGGCAGGTTGGCTGCACACACTTCGGATTGCATCAAATCTTAGCGATGACGTTCACGGCGTTTTGCCACGTCTGTGTCAGTCTGAGCGCAAGAGGATGCAATGAGGCCAGGCCGTGGTAGCGGATACACGATACCCCCGACTTCCGGTGACGGGCGCAGCACGCGCGCGGTTCGCCGAGGCGGCAGTGCTCGCCGCCGCCGCCGCGATGCTGCTTTTGACCATTGTGGCACCGCCGGTTTCTCTGCCCGACCATGCCGCCGACACCATCCTGGGGATCGACGCTCTCCACCGGCTTGCACAGGCCGTCTAAGCACCTACGCGGAGTGCAGGTCCACAGCGGTCAGCGCACGATCATCGAAACGCCGGTCATCAGCAGCACAAGAAGAACGATGACCCGGAAGCGCGCGACCGGGATCATCTGGCGCAATCTGTTTCCAATCTCGACCCCGAGCAACGCCGGCACGATCGCGACCAGCGACAGCAGCAGCAGTGGCAGGGTGATGACGCCAGCGGCGATGAGCCCGAGCGCCAGGAAGACCGAGGCAATCATCACCGCCAGGTTGATCGACTGAACCAGCCGGTTCGGATCAAGATCGAGCGCCATCATGTACGGGAACAGCGGCATCACCTGCGAGCCCGTGAGGCCGGTCAGCACCCCGTTCAGGAACCCCGTCGGCACTTGCAGGAGCCGCGCCGCAGAGCCCGACAACGCGAACGTCGGCCGCAACAGGGTCATCAGCGAGTAGCCGATCACGATGACCCCGAGCGTCATCACCGCCACCGCCTGATTGATCCACAGCAGCAGGTAGATGCCGATGGCGATACCCGGGAGCATCGCGAGGTAGAGCGGCGAGAAGCGCCACGCGATCTCGCGAAGGTGCCCGGCCGTGAACGCGACGGTGATGTTGGTCGCCATGGCCGGAGCAAGCACCAGCGCCATGGCAGGCTTCAATCCGACGGCCGAGACCAGAAACGGCAGCGCGCACGAGGCATAGCCGAGACCGGTTGCCCCCTTGACCACGCCCGCGAGGAACAGGCCCAGCCCTGCGATCGACAGGAGAGACCAGTCCATAGTCCGCCCCAACGCTCATCGGCCCCTCGGGCCGGCCCTCGAGCCGACCGGGCCGCCGATGCTCCTAACCCGGGAGACCGGAAACCACCGGTCTCCCTCGACACAGCCGCGCAACGACCTCAGACTGCGTGCTGCGCTTGCGCCGCCTGGGGATGAGGCGCGGCCGCTCCGGAAAGGAACCAGGGCTTCACCCCGAACCCCTTCTTCAGCGAGTACATGTAGAAGATCGGCATGTGATCGGGGAACAGACACCGAAACTCACTGCCATTGAACGTGACGAAGATCGCGTCGGGAAACGCCAGCTCGACGGCCCGCTTCTCCACCATGTTCATGTGATAGTACTTCTCGGCACCATCATGCACGCTGCCTTCGCCTCGGTACCACTTCGCGGCGGAGCGCTCGAGCTTCTCCAGGGTTTCGGGGTCGATGGTCTCGCTCGGATCGACTTCGATCTTGTCGGCAAAATCCTGGATCAGCTCGCTCAGCCAACAGGTCTTCATGCTGCGCTCACGGGCCGCCTGCGCGACCTCGCTGCAATAGCTCTGGATGTTGTGCAGGGCGTGACCGTTGTGGAGGGCGTGCGTGTCCGTGAAGATGAGTGTGAACGATGCCCCCCGCGGGTGGGCGCCACTCACGCGCTGGCCCATCGAGACGAGATAGTCGAGGCAGTGCAGGTCCGGCGCATCGATGGCGCTGCGGGGACCCTTGCCCCAATAGAGAACGAACGGAATGGGCTGGTGTCTCTCCATGGCTTTGGAGATGACCGCCGACAGCAGCTTGAGATCGGACGGCTGCTCGCGCTTGAACGCCCAGGTATTGAACGTTTGCAAAGCCTTTTGAACCGCCGCCCCGCTGAACTTCGGACTGACTGATGATCGAGACGCTAAACCCGCTGCCGACGCCGCATTGACGCTGTACATATTATCCCCTTGATTACACAGATACTTTTTTAGGCTGGCCAGCCCCCTGGCCATGGTTCCCTATGGTGTCTCCTCGCCGATCGAATCGACGGTAACCATTCCTTCAAACTCGTTAAAATTCAGTTAAGATTCAGCAATTGGTAATGGTTATCGCTGACGGTAGTGAGACGTTGCGCGCAGCAGTCCCATGGCGCCTCGGCAGAGAGCTGGCGGTTCATGCACCGAAGGTTGAAGCGGCTTTGGGAGGGCATCGCACCCGGATCCGGATTGAAGGGGTCGGCAGCGAGAGTCCTAGCCTGCGGCGACGCGGCGTTAACCATAGAATTTGGCGATAATGTGGATGCCGCGGTGAACGCACGCGTGCTCGACCTCGATGCACGCCTTGCCGCGGCTCACGTCACAGGCGTGACTGAGACGGTCCCCACCTACCGCTCTCTCCTCGTGCACTACGATCCGGAAACGACGGATTTCGCAACGCTGAGCGCCCGCCTGCTCGACCTCGTTCCAGCCGGCACACCTGCCGATCACCACGGCACGACCTGGCGCATCCCCGTCGTCTACGGCGCAGACTTCGGAATCGACCTCGAGGACGTTGCCGCCCACCACCAAATGACCACGGCCGAAATCATCGCCCACCACGCCAAACCGATCTATCGCATCTACATGATCGGATTTCTGCCGGGCTTCACCTATCTGGGCGGGCTCGATCCGACACTGGCAATGCCGCGGCGGCAGGTCCCCCGCACCAAGGCACCGGCCGGGCTGATCGCAATCGGCGGTGCGCAAGCTTGCATCGGCTCCATCGAGGGTCCGAGCGGCTGGCACATCCTGGGGCGCACACCAGTACGCGCGTTCATGCCGCAGCGTGATCCAGCCGTCTTCATGGCGCCCGGCGACCGCGTGGTCCTCGACCCGATCCCGCGCGAGAAATTCGAAGCGCTCGATGCCGCTGCGGAGCGCGGCGCATTGGTTGCGGAACGATCCTCGTGACGGCGTTGCTCCTACGCTCCTGCGGTCCGGCGACCTCGATCCAGGATCGCGGCCGCTTCGGCTGGCAGCGCTACGGCATCGCGAGCTCGGGCGCTGCCGATCCGCTTGCCTTGGCCGCGGCCAACGCCCTGGTCGGCAACCCCCTCGACACCGCCGCTCTCGAGCTGATGCTGCTGGGCGCGACCCTGGAAACGGTGGACGCACCAGCGCGCTTGGCGCTCGCCGGCGCAGCAATGCCGCTCACCATCGACGGCGTGCCCCAGGCTGACCACACATCCTTTGTTCTCGCGCCGGGCCGCCGCCTCACCATCGGACCGGCGCGCACGGGTGTTTGCGCAGTTCTCGCCGTCGAGGGCGGCTTCGATCTGGTGCCTGCACTGGGCAGCCACTCGCTGCACGCCCGCGCCGGCCTCGGAGGCCTCTCTGGCCGCACCCTGCGCGGCGGCGACACGCTGCCGCTTCTCAAAGCCGCGCCGACCGCACGCGGCGAAGCCGCGCTACCGCCGCTCCCCGTCGCCCTTGATCGCCCGCTCGAAGTCGTGCTCGGCCCCCAGGACGACCACTTCACCCCGCAGGGGATCGCAACATTCCTGGGCTCCCCCTACATCGTGACGGCCGAGGCGGATCGCATGGGGTATCGCCTCGCCGGACCGCACATCGCCCATGCTGGTGATTTCAACATCGTATCCGATGGCATCGTCGCCGGCTCCGTCCAGGTGCCGGGCTCCGGCCAGCCGATCGTCCTGCTCGCCGACCGGCAGACCACCGGCGGCTATCCCAAGATCGCCACCGTGGCGAGCGCCGACCTGCGGCTCCTCGCTCAGCGCCGGCCAGGCGATGCTGTTCGCTTCGCCGCCGTCACGGTCGAATCCGCGCAAGCGTCCGCGAGGGCCGCAACGGCCGAACGGCACGCCTTGCCGGAACGCCTTCGGCCGGTGCGCCGAGGTGCGCCCGATAGCGCCGCCCTGCTGACGATGAACGTCGCCGGCGCAGCGCTCGATGCGCACGACCCCGCGACGTGGTATTCATGACCGGCTAGGAATCACACGCGAATGCCGCGAATCATCGATCTCAACTGCGACATGGGCGAAGGCTTCGGGCCTTGGTCGATGGGCGACGACGTCGCCATGCTCGACCTGGTGTCGAGCGCCAACATCGCCTGCGGTTTCCATGCCAGCGATCCAGCGATCATGCGCCACACGGTGCGCGAAGCCGCCCGCCGCCGCGTCGGCATCGGGGCTCATCCGGGCTTCGACGACCTCCAGGGCTTCGGCCGCCGCCGCGTCACCGGCCTGACAGCTGCCGAGATCGAGGAACTCGTCGTCTATCAGGTCGGCGCCCTCATGGGCATCGCCGCGCTCGAAGGCGCCACCGTCACCCACCTCAAGGTTCACGGCGCCCTGTCCAACATGGCGTGCGAGGACCGCATGATCGCCATGGCCGTGGCGTCGGCGGCCCGCGTCTTCGGCCCGGCGCTCCATTACGTCGTGCTGCCCAACACCGAGATGGAGCGGGCCGGCGAGAAGCTGGGATTGCGCCTGGTCCGCGAGGTCTTTGCCGACCGCGCCTACCTCGATGACCTGAGCCTCATGCCACGCAACCGCCTTGGTGCCGTTCTCCATGATCCTGCCGAGATCGCCGCCCGCGTGCTCCACATGGCGCGCGACGGCACCGTCACCACGGTATCGGGCGCCGAGCTCTCCGTACCCGTCGATACCATCTGCGTTCACGGCGACACCCCCGGCGCCGTCGCGATCACCCGCGCCATCCGCCGCGAGCTCGATGCAGCCGGCATCGAGGTCGCGCCCTTTGCCGACGGTCCGCGCAGCGGCGGCGCGGCGAGCGGACCGATCGACGTCGAGCGGCGCGTGCCGGCCCCGAACTGATCGTCGCGAGACGGCCTGAGGCGCCTCGGCTAAGATCGCACGCCATCCCCGTGAGCATCGCGAGCGAGGCGCAGCGTGACGCAACTCTCCGAGACCGATCGGAAGTTCCTGAGGATCGCCTATGCCGAGGCCAAGTCCGGCTTCGATGAGGGCGGCTGCCCCATCGGCAGTGTGTTGGCCGAGGGCGACCGGCTGATTGCCCAAGGCCGCAACAAGCGGGTACAGGAAGGCGACCCCATCGCGCATGGCGAGATGGATTGCCTGCGCCGGGCCGGACGGCAGAAATCCTATCGGCGCATGACTCTCTACACATCCCTGAGCCCCTGCATGATGTGCTCCGGCGCCATCCTTCAATTTGGCATCCCCCGCGTCGTCGTCGGCGAGGCCGTCAACTTCCCGGGCAATCCCGACCTCTTGCGCCGGCACGGAGTCGAGGTGGTGATGGCCAATAATCCCGATTGCATCGCGCTGATGGCCCGCTTCATCCGCGAGCGGCCGGAGCTGTGGGCCGAGGACATCGCGGAAGAGGTCTAGCCGTCATCACCCGCAGGAGCGCGCATGAACCCCAACGTCATCGTGGTGGACCACCCGCTCGTCGCCCACAAGCTCTCCCTTATGCGCGACAAGACCACGTCATCGGCCCAGTTCCGCCGGCTTCTGCGCGAGATCAGCCTGCTGCTCGGCTACGAGGTCCTGCGTGACCTGCCGCTGGAGCGGCGGCCGATCGAAACGCCGGTCGGCCCAATGGACGCGCCGTTCCTCAAGGGCAAGAAACTGGTGTTCGTGCCGATCCTGCGCGCCGGCATGGGCCTGCTCGACGGGCTGCTGGAGCTAGTCCCCTCCGCCCGCGTCGGGCACATCGGCCTCTATCGCGAGCCGCGCACGCTGCAGGCCATCCAGTACTATCTGAAGGTGCCCGACGACATCGCCGACCGGCTGACCGTGCTGGTCGATCCGATGCTGGCCACCGCCAACTCGGCCATTGCCGCGGTCAGCCGTCTCAAGGAGAAGGGCGCTCAGGACATCAAGATCGTCTGCCTGCTGGCGGCGCCGGAAGGCATTCGCGCCCTGCACACGGCGCATCCCGAGATCGCCATCTACACCGCCGCTGTGGACAGTCACCTGAACGACCACGGCTACATCGTGCCAGGCCTTGGCGACGCCGGTGATCGCATGTACGGCACCAAATGATGCTGCATCCGCCATTCTGGCGGCGCCTTTCATTAGTGAACTTGGCACAGGGGCTCGATTCGTTGGCGCAGCAAGGGCGAGGCACGAACGTGATGGGCACTGGGCTCGCCGAGGATTTGCTGACGCTCGCCCAGGGTGTCCTGGTGCATGCCTACGCGCCCTATTCGCGCTTCCAGGTCGGCGCCGCCCTGCGCGGCGCCAACGGCAAGCTCTATGCCGGATGCAATGTCGAGAACGCCGCCTATCCCGAAGGGTGCTGCGCCGAGACGGCCGCCATCGCCGCCATGGTGGCTGACGGCGAGCGCCGCATCGTCGAGGCTCTGGTGGTGGCGACAGGACCCAGCCTCGTCACGCCCTGCGGCGGCTGCCGCCAGCGCCTGCGCGAGTTCGCCGACGAGACGCTGACGGTCCACCTGTGCGATGTCGATGGCCGGCATCGCACGACGACGCTCGGCGCCCTGCTGCCGGAGGCCTTCGGGCCGCGGCACATCCCGCTGGCGAAAGGTACGGCATGAACGGCGAGATCGACCAGGCCGTCGCGCTGATCCGCACCCGCGCCCCGGGCTTCGCCCCGCGCGTCGGCCTCGTCCTCGGCTCCGGCCTCGGCGACTTCGCCGAAGCCGTGGTCCCGGTCGCAACGATCTCCTACGCCGATCTGCCGGGCTTTCCCGCCGCCGGTGTTGGCGGTCACGCCGGCCGCCTCGTGCTCGGCCAGGTCGGCGGTACCGCCGTGGCTCTGCTCCAGGGCCGCGCGCACTATTACGAGCACGGCGACGCCGGGGCCATGAAGGTCCCGGTGCGCACGCTGGCCGGGCTCGGCTGCGACACGCTTCTGCTCACCAACGCCGCCGGCAGCCTGCGCCCCGACATGGGTCCCGGCAGCGTCATGTTGATCACCGACCACATCAATTTCACTGGCGCCTCGCCGCTGTTCGGCGAGACCGGCGACACCCGCTTCGTCGACATGGTCGGCGCCTACGACGCCGCGCTGTGCGATCGCATGCGCCGCGCCGCGGCAGCCGCTGCCATCCCGCTGCACGAGGGCGTCTACATCTGGTTTGCCGGCCCGAGCTTCGAAACCCCCGCCGAGGTACGGGCCACCGCCCGCCTCGGCGCCGATGCCGCCGGCATGTCGACGGTGCCCGAGGTCATTCTCGCACGCCACGCCGGGCTCAAGGTCGCAGCCCTCTCGATCATCACCAACCTCGGCGCCGGCATCGGCACGGCACCGCTGAGCCATCACCATACCGTCGCCGCAGCGCGGGCCGCCGCCGGCGATGTGCGCCGCCTCCTGACCGACGTCCTGTCCGGCCTCGCCGACAAAGGTGAGCGCTAGCCCATGCTGCCGCAGGAGATCATCCGCAAGAAGCGCGAAGGCGGCGTGTTGTCCCTGGAGGAGGTCGGCTTCTTCGTACGCGGCATCGCCGACGGCAGCCTCACCGAGGGCCAGATCGCCGCCTTCGCGATGGCCGTTTTCTTTCGCGGCATGACGGCCGACGAGCGCGTCGCTCTCACCCTCGCCATGGCCCGCTCCGGCACGATGCTGACGTGGAAAGATCTCGCCCTGCCGGGACCCGTCCTCGACAAGCACTCGACCGGCGGCGTCGGTGACAAGGTGAGCCTGATGCTGGCGCCGATCGTCGCGGCCTGCGGCGGCTTCGTGCCGATGATCTCGGGCCGCGGGCTCGGCCACACCGGCGGCACTCTCGACAAGCTGGCAGCCATTCCGGGCTATCGCACCGATCCCGACATCGCCACCTTTCGCCGCGTGGTGCGCGACGCCGGCTGTGCCATCATCGGCCAAACGGAGGAGCTGGCTCCTGCCGATCGCCGCTTCTATGCCGTGCGCGACGTCACCGCGACGGTCGAGTCGATCCCGCTGATCGCGGCCTCCATTCTGTCGAAGAAGCTCGCCGCCGGCCTGCAGGGCCTCGTGATGGACGTCAAGACCGGCTCCGGCGCCTTCCTTGCCGACACCGACGACGCGCGCGATCTGGCAGAGGCGATCGTTGGCATTGCCGCCGCAGCCGGCCTCCCCGCGACCGCCCTGCTGACCGACATGGACGAGGTGCTGGGTTATGCCGCCGGCAACGCGGTCGAGCTGGCGGAGACGATTTCCTATCTCACCGGCCGCGGCCCGCGCGATGCACGTCTCCACGCGGTGACCATGGCTCTGGCAGCCGAGATGCTGGTGCTCGGCGGCCTGGCCCAAACCGCGGGCGAGGGGCGCACCAGAGCCGAGGCGGCACTCGACCGCGGACACGCCGCCGAAACCTTCGCCCGCATGGTCGCAAGCCTGGGCGGTCCGGCCAATCTGATCGATGAACCGCAGCGCCATCTGCCGCAAGCACCGGTAACACGCGCGTGCTCCGCCGGTCGCAGCGGCTGGATCACCGCCATGGATACGCGCGAGATCGGGCTCGTCATCGTTCGATTGGGCGGCGGCCGCCAGCGGCCGAAGGACGCCATCGATCCCGCGGTCGGGCTTCTCGAGGTGCAGGGCATCGGAACGGCCGTGGCGAAGGGCGACCCGCTGGCCGTCGTTCATGCCGCAAGCGAAACGGACGCCGACGCGGCCGTCGCCGCACTGCGAGCTGCGATCCGCATCGCCGAGACCGCTCCCGAGCCGAAGCAGCCCGTCCAAGCGCGCATCGCAGCGAGCGACGGGCCCCCGCCATGACCCGTGCAGTGGTCCTCGTCATGGATTCGTTCGGCATCAGCGGCGCACCGGACGCCGAGCGTTACGGCGACGCTGGCGCCGACACGCTGGGCCACATCGCGCAGGCGTGCCGGGATGGCCGCGCCGACAAGTCCGGGCTGCGGTCCGGTCCCCTGCTACTTCCCCATCTCGCCCGTCTGGGTTTGGGTCTCGCCGCGACCGGTGCCAGCGGAGCGATCCCACTCGGCCTCGAGCCTCCTTCGTGCGTCGCCGCCGCCTACGGCAGCGCCGCCGAGACCAGCGCCGGCAAGGACACGCCGAGCGGCCACTGGGAGATCGCCGGCCTTCCCGTGCCCTACGACTGGGGCCTGTTCCCGCGCACCGAGCCCTGCTTTCCGCCGGACCTTACGGCGGCGCTCGTCGCACGCTGCGGCCTGCCCGGCATCCTCGGCGACCGCCACGCGTCCGGCACCGATATCATTCGCGATCTCGGCGAGGAGCATATCCGGACGGGCAAGCCGATCTGCTACACGTCCGCCGACTCGGTGTTCCAGATCGCCGCCCACGAAACCCACTTTGGCCTCGCTCGGCTCTACGAGGTCTGCCGCGTTGCCAAGACGCTGCTGGAGCCGTTGAACATCGGACGCGTCATCGCCCGCCCGTTCACCGGCGACAGCGCCGCCACCTTCGCCCGCACCGCCAACCGCCGCGACCTGACCACGCCGCCCCATTCCGACACCTTGCTGGACCGGCTGATCAAAGCCGGCGGAACCGTCATCGCCGTCGGCAAGATCGCAGACATTTTCGCTCATCGCGGCATCACGCAGGCGATCGCAGCCAAGGACAACCACGCAGTCTTCGACGCCACGTTGGCCGCACTCGAAACGGCCCCCGACCACAGCCTCGTCTTCGCCAACTTCGTCGACTTCGACGCCATCTACGGCCACCGCCGTGACGTTGCCGGCTATGCCGCCGCACTGGAAGCGTTCGACACCCGCCTCCCGGCTTTGGAAGCTGCCTTGAGACCCGGCGACCTAGCCCTGATCACCGCCGATCACGGCTGCGATCCGACCTGGCATGGCACGGATCACACCCGCGAGCAGGTGCCGATGCTCTGGCTTGGACCGGGCGTCCATCCAGTCGACCTCGGCACCCGCGCGACCTTCGCCGACATGGGCCAGACCGTGGCCTGCCACCTCGGCCTGGCACCGCTCGATCACGGCACCCCGTGCTTCTGAGCAAGAGGTCAGTTGAAGTGGAAGGGAATGCTGAACGTGAGCTGACCGGGCGTCGCGCCGGCCGGTGGCATCGGAAACGGCCCGGCGCCGCGCACCGCCGCCAACGCGACCTGATCGAGCGACGACGATCCCGACGAGCGCGCCACCCTGGCAAACGCGAGCCCTCCCCCCCGTGACACGCCGAAGCCGATCACGACCGTCCCGCGCCCGCCGCTGCCCGACGGCTTGTTGCCGGCCACCCGCGCCCGCACCTGCGCGGCGTAGCTCATGATATCTCCCTGGCTGGCCGAAACGTTGCCGCCGGACCGGGCGGCCTTTTCGTGTCCCCGCGAGGCGGAGCTGTCGGCGTTTGACGCCGACTTGGTTTTGCGGGGCTGAGCATCGGCCTTCTTGCGCTCGGCAACCGCTTTCGCGTGTGCGTCGCGCACGCGGCGCTCCTCGTCTTGCACCTTCCCTGCAGTATCGTCGCTTGTCACGTCCAGTGCCGGGACCGCGAGATCCGCGGCCTCGATCGGGGCATCGGGGCGCGGCTCGGGATCGGGCGGCTGCGCCGCCGGCTCCTCGAGGGGCCGGAGAGACTCGAAAGGCAAAGGCTCCGGCTTGAAGGCCGCGGGCTCCGCGTCGGGCACCGGCTCCGTCTTGTCGGGCGCCTCGATGCCTTTCAGCGACGCCACGGACGCCTGATTTGCAGCCGCCTCCCGCGCGTCCTCGAAGACCGTCTCGATGACGATGCTGTGCACCGCATTGGCGCTGATGGCATCGCTGACCCGGCTGGTCCGGCCGAGCTCCGCATCGTTGATCCAGATCGCATACGCGACGCCGACATGCATCAGGAGCGACATCGACAACGCCGCCAGCGCACGCCATCGCGAGCGCCCGACCGCCGCAAGCGCCCGCATCATCGCCGTCTGCTGTTCGACCACAGCCACGCCCGGATCCGCTTCGCAACCCGCACTCAGCGCGCGACAGCGTAGAGCCGGCGCAAGGCGTCGAACTTCGCGACCTGATCGGCAAGAAGCTCGCGATGCGCGTCACGCCGAACGAAGATCTTGAACATCGCCTCTCCGCGGCCATTGAAGAACTGAATCGAGCAGGACGCTCGGCCCATGAACGGCCGGCTGACGAAAGCGATCTTGCGGCAATTGTCCGCCTTGAAATGACCGCCGATCGGCCTGTCGCCATGCAGATTGAAGTAGCCGCGGGCAAACAATCCGGGCGGTATGGTCCCCGCGCATTCGAGGACAACGTCGGCGGTATGCACGATCAGCAGCACCTCGCCCCACGAGGTCAGGTCCCGCATGATCTCGGCGAATTTGTCCCCGTCCACGAGCGTACGGTTCGTATCTGAAAGCGCACGCACCACGTCGAGTGTGCTGACGCTGTGCTCTTCGGCAATGCGCTCGAGGATGCCGTCTGGATTGGACGCGAGGCGCTCGACCAGCGCCTGATGCGCCACCTCGTTGATGCGCTCGGTTGCTACCATGGAAAGGCCTCCCGACGGATCTCGGTCATTCGGCGGCCACGGTCCGGCGCCCGTCGGCCAGGACTTCCTGGAGCACATGGAAGCCCTCGAACTCGGGATGCCCGAGATAGGTCGGACGAACGGAGCTGGAGCCGGCATTGGCGTGCGCCTTGCGGAACTGCTCCGACTTCGTCCAGTTCACGAAATCATCGTGAGACCGCCACACCGTGTGCGACGAATAGAGCACATGATCGTCTCGCTCCGGCCCCTTGAGGAGATGGAAGGAAACAAAGCCCGAGAGTTGGTCGAGATAGGTTTCCCGCATCAGCCACAGGGTCTCGAAGTCTTTCTCCGACCCTTTGCCGACACGAAACCGGTTCATGGCGATGTACATCATCCCGTCTCCAATCCCGAGAATGCAAATGAGCGCGGCGGGCGATGCGCTCGGACCCGCCGCGCTCGGAGTTCGTGATCGCTCGGGAAACGATCACTTCGCTCCAACTCGTATCGTCATGCCGATCCGGGCGTTGAGCCCCGGGCTGTACGACTGGTCCAGGTATTGGATATAGGCGCGGTCGAATACGTTATCGACGTTGAGATTGATCGTCATCGCGTCGTTCAGCTCGTATTGGCCGAACAGATCGACGACGGTATAGCCGTCCACCGGCGCGGTACCGGTCGGAACCCGGTCCTGTGCGTCGACCAGGCGGATGCGTGTGCCCGCGATCAGCCGATCCTCGAAGGCGCGAAAGCCCGTCGTCAGCGTGATCTGGTCGGCCGGCACCGTCAGCAACGGCTGACCGGTCGTGTCGTCGGTGCCGCGAATGCGGGCCGCTCCCACGCCGAGGAACCAGAAGCGCGCGTCGTACATCCCCTCGAATTCGACGCCCTCGAGCGTCGCATTGGCGATGTTCTGATACTGGAACCGGCCGAACGGCAGCGGCGTCGGCGAGAACACGCCGCCGATATAGTCGTCGACCTTGTTCTGGAACACCACGGTCTTGGCCCGAAACAGATCGTTCCGGACAAACACCCCGTCGTACTTGAGATTGATGCCGCCTTCGACGTTGTGCGCCACCTCCGGCTTCAAGTCCGGATTGGGCAGCAGCTCGAACGGCGAGGGCTGCGGATGGAGGCCGGAGATGAGCGTTTCGGTGATCGCCGGCGCGCGATAGCCCTCGGCATAGGTCGCAAACAGCGTCACACCCCGCAGCGGTGTTACCCCGAGCGTCACCTTCGGCGACACCCGGCTGCCGTCGGATTGGTGGCCCCCGCCGCTCAAATCGTACTGGTCGTACCGCACCGCTCCGATCAGATCGACGACATCGAAGAACGAGAAGCGGCTCTGCACGAACGCGCCGCTGACCGAGCGCTTGCCGCCCGGCGTCAGCTCGTCCCCGTTTCCGACTCTGTCCGAGGTGGCGACATCGTCCCAGAACGCATCGCCGCCGTAGGTCAGCGCCAGCTTGACGTTCCCGAAATTGAACCGAGACGTGTTGTGGACGTCGAAGCCCATCGTCTCGATCTGGAAGAATCGGTAGGACCCCGCCGGCTCGAAGAAGCTGTTGTTGATCCGCCTTTGCTCGAGGTCGGTGCTGTTGCGATAGATTTTCGCGCTGTAGTCGAGCAGCGGCGTGTCGGGCCGGGCGTAGGTGTAGCCGAGCGTGTACTGCCGGTTATGCACATCAGTGTCGCGCCGCGTGGTGCTCGTCGCCGTCGGGCGATCGACAAACTCGGACTCGTAGTCGATGACCGATCCCGTGATCTGATGTCCGGCCGCCGGCCGCCACCGCGCCTTCGCCAGTCCCGATTGCGTTTTCTCGCCGGAATCGGACACGGTACGGCCGTTACCGTCCTCGTAGTTGCCGACGTCGCGGTCGTTGAGCTGGCCCAGGATGTCGAAGTTGCCGACCTTCATCGCGCCGGTCGCGCTACCGAACAGACCCTGGCCGTTGGACGAGTAGCGCCCGCGCATGCGCCCCGCCACATATTCACCAGGCCGCAGGATGTCGTCGGCATCGAGCAGCTCGAAGGCAACGACGCCGCCGATCGCCCCCGAGCCGTAGATCGTCGCCGTCGGCCCGCGCGTGATGTCGACCCGCTTCAACATCTCCGGCTCGAGGTAGAACACGCCGTTCGCGTTGTGGCCGCTGCGCTGGAAGTTCTGCCGCGCACCCTCGATCAGAACGTTGACGCGGCCGAAATCCTGCAACCCGCGGATGTTCACCGACTGCGCCGTGTCGCGTGCCGTCTCCGATGTGGTGACACCCGGCAGCGTGCGCAGGATTTCCGACGCACGATCGGCCTGGAACTGCTGGTCCAGCTCCGTTTTGCTCACCGCGCTCGAGCCCGCCAGCGCGTCGATCGCCGACTCGTTGGTTTTCGAGAAGGTGACGACGATGCCGTCGAGTTGAATACCCTGCGCGTGCCCGATGCTGGCCGACATCGCCAGCAGCGACATCGACCCGGCCAGCGATGCGATCATTCTTGAACGTCTCGGATTCATGGCAGCCCAATCCCCGTATCCCACAGCTTCACAAACGTGCTGGCTGGCTACGACGCATCGCGCGCGTCGAACGGGCGGGCTGGCACGGACCAGCGCGCGAGCCTCCTGCGAGGCGTCGCGGCAAGTCCCACTTCGAGATCAACGGAGCCGACGTTATAAATCTTGACTTCAATAGTCAACATATGTTGGAGAAGGCACATATCGTCCTGTTGCAGCCGCGCATCGCTCGAGGCCGCCCAGGACCGACAGGAGACGGCCGTGACGGATGCACGACAGGGCGTTGTGGAGAAAACCGGGGATGCGGCGGAGGCGGCCTCGAAGGTTCCCCGCCTGCGCGTGAGCGACCTGCTCAAGGGGCATCGCGAGGCGATCCTCGAGCACGAAGGGCAGGACTACCGCCTGCGCATCACCAACAACGGCAAGCTCATTCTCACCAAATAGGAGCACCCGTGATGAGAGGGTTGTTGTCGCGCAGCCTGTGCCTGCTCGCATCGCTCGCGACAGGCCTAGGCGCCGCCTTGGCCGGAGACCTGCGCCTCGTGGACGGGGCGGGGCGTTCCGTGACGATCACGGACGGCTCGCGCATCGCCTCCGTCGGCGGTGACGTGACCGAAATCCTGTACGCGCTCGGCGCCGAAAGCCGCATCGTCGCCGTCGATGCCACCAGCCTGTCCCCGCCGGACGCGTTGAAACAGAAGCCCAACCTGGGCTACATGCGCGCCCTCGCAACCGAAGGCGTTCTGTCGACCGGCGCCACGCTCGTCCTGGCGAACGAGCAGTCGGGTCCGCCGGAGGTGGTGAGGGCCCTGCAAGGCTCGTCCATTCCCTATGTTGTCATCAAGCAGGACTTCACGCCCGCCGGCGTCGCGGCCAAGACCACCCTGATCGCCCGAGCGATCGGCGAGGAAAGCAAGGGCGAGGTCCTGGCCAAGGGCATCGAAGCGGCCTTCGCCAGTCTGGCGGCCGACCGTGCTCGCATCACCGCCAAGCGGCGCGGCATCGTCGTCATCGGCGTGCAGAGCGGGCGCGCGCTGGTCGGCGGCAAGGAAACCGGCGCGCAAGCCATCCTGGACCTCGCCGGCATCGAGAACGCCGCAGCCAGTCTCACCGGGTTCAAGCCGGTGGGCGGCGAGGCGATCGCGGAAATGGCCCCGGACGTCATCGTCGTCATGCAACGCAGCGGCGGCGTCAGCACGAAGCAGCAGGTGCTCGCCATCGACGGCGTCGCGCTGTCGCCGGCCGGCAAGCAGGGCCGGATCTTCGAGATGGACGGATTGTATCTGTTGGGATTTGGCCCGCGCACACCTGAGGCGGCCCGCGATCTGATGGCGAGCGTGTATCCCGGGCAGCCGCCCTCCGCGGTCCGATGACGGCTGTCACCGCCGACCGTACCGCCCAAGCCCGTACCTTTCTCCTCGGCGCGGCTATTGCGGTCCTGGCGGCCTCGCTTCTGTCGCTGGCGGTCGGCCCGACCGGCATCTCGCTCGACGCATTGCCGCGCGCCCTCGATGCACTGCTCGCCGAGGCCGGCGCGCGCAATGCCACCGAACGGGTCGTGCTGATCGATATCCGCATGCCGCGCACGCTGCTGGCGGCTTTCGTCGGGGCCGCGCTCGCGATCGCCGGCGCCCTCATGCAGGGGATGTTCCGCAATCCGCTCGCGGACCCGACCCTCGTCGGCGTTTCGTCGGGGGCGGCCCTTGCCGCCATCAGCGTGATCGCCTTCGCCAACACCTGGGCAACCGGTTGGGTCACCGTGCTCGGAGCCTATGCCCTGCCGGTGGCGGCCTTCCTGGGTGGACTGGGCACCACCCTGATCCTCGTGATGATCGCGGCCCGGCAGGGCCGGATCGCCGTCAGTACGCTTCTCCTCGCCGGCATCGCTTTGACCGCGCTGGCAACCGCCGGCAGCGGCTATATCTCGTTCGCAAGCAACGACCGCGAGCTGCGCGATCTCACGCTCTGGATGCTCGGTAGCCTGGCCGGCGCGAGTTGGGCCAAGGTTCTGGGTATTCTCCCTTTTGCGGCGATCATCCTGCTCGTATTGCCGGGGTTGGTCCGCGCCTTGAACGGCTTCCTGCTGGGCGAAGCCGATGCTTATCATCTCGGCATCGACGTGGAGCGCGCCAAGCGGCGCCTGGTGATGGTCACCGCCGCCGCGGTCGGCGCCGCCGTGGCCGTCGCCGGCATCGTCGGTTTCGTCGGAATTGTCGTGCCGCACATGGTGCGCCTGGTCACCGGGCCGAACCACCGCTACGTGCTTTCGGGCAGCGCCCTCCTCGGCGCCGCCCTCGTCCTCTTCGCCGACGTGATCGCCCGCATGATCGTACGGCCGGCCGAGCTCCCCCTCGGCATTGTGACGGCTGCCATTGGCGCGCCGGTCTTTCTCCATCTCGTGCTGCGGCGCGGCATCGGCGGAGCCGGCTGAAGCATGATCGAAGCGCACAACGTGTCTGTCGTGCGTCGCGGCCGCTCGCTGCTCGATGGCGTCTCGGTGTCCGTCTGCACCGGCCGTGTCACCGTGGTGGTCGGGCCCAACGGCGCCGGCAAGTCCACGCTGATCAAGGTGTTGAGTGGAGAGATCAGCCCCGACAGCGGCACCGTGAGCCTCGACGGACAGAACCTCGGCCGGCTCTCCCCTGCGATCGCCGCCAGTCGCCGGGCCGTTGTCCCGCAGGCGACCCATCTGTCATTTCCCTTTACCGCCATCGAGGTCGTCCTCCTCGGTGCCACGGTGCCGGGCTTCGGTTTGGACGACCGCAACGCTCGCAGGGCCGGCATCGCCGCCATCGAGGCGGTCGGTCTCGCCGGGTTCGAGGGCCGGCTTTATACGGAGCTTTCCGGCGGCGAGCGCCAGCGTGTCCACGTCGCCCGCGCCCTCTGTCAGCTCGATTGCGCGGTCCGCGACCGTCCGGCGACACAGGCGCTGATCCTCGACGAGCCGACGGCCAGCCTGGACCTGGCCCACCAGCTCGGCGTGCTCGGCGAGGTGCGCCGCCGCGCCCGCCTCGGAGCGGCCGTTTTTCTCGTGTTACACGATTTGAACCTCGCCGCGAGCTACGCGGACGAGCTCATTCTGCTCGAAAAGGGCAAGGTTGCAGCGGCAGGCGCCGCCCGAACGGTCTTCGACGACGTTCTGCTGTCTCGCGTTTTCTCCGTAAATGTGCATACCAATCGCTTGCCGGCCGAAGGGACGCCCTTCCTGCTCCCCCAGGCCATCGATCCTCCCGCAGCGGCGGTCAACCGGGCCGGCCCCGGTGCCTAAGACGACCCAGCCCTTTGACTCCCGTAGATATAATGAAGCACCAGCCGCCCGCCTTCTGCTAGTATTGACGTCGTCTCAGGGATTCTAATGGCCGAGTCATGCGCCTCAACAAGCAGACCAGCTACGCGATCAAGATGCTGACCGACTGCGCGCGCTCGGGCGACGCGATCGTCAAAGTGGCCGTCATCGCCGAGCGCAACGGCTTGACCCTTCAGCACGCCCTCAAGATCGCACACGTCCTGATGCGGGCCGGCTTCCTGATCAATCAGCGCGGTCGCCAGGGCGGCATCCGCCTCGCCCGTCCGGCCCATGAGATCAGGATCGGCGAGATCGTCCGAACCCTCGAGACCACGTTCGTGGAAGAGACCGGGGCCCCGCTCGACTCCGTCCTGGACGACGCCCTGTCGGCTTTCATTGGCGTGCTCGACCAGCATACCTTGCAGGATTTCGTCAAACCCGGACGGACATCACAGCGGGCAACCAAGGCATCGGCGAAGGGGTCGCGCGCCACCATCAAAGCGCCGGCAGGCCGCCGCCGTCCTGTCGCGCTGCCGAGGGGTGCGCCTGTCGGCCGAATGATGGCGGCCGAAGACTGATATCGGACGGGCACAGATGGATCCGGCCGATATCAACGAGCTCATCAAGAACAAGTTCGCTGCCCTGAGCCCGCGGCTGCAACAGGCTGCGCGCTACGTCATCGACCATCCCGAGGACGTGGCACTGAACTCGATGCGCACCGTGGCGGGCCTCGCCGGCGTCGATCCTTCCTCCATGATCCGCCTAGCCCGCGAGTTGGGTTTCGGCAAGTACGACGAGTTTCGCGATCGCTACCGCACGCTGCTGCTCGCCGGCGGCATCACCTGGAGCGGGCGCGCGCGCCGGCTGCGCGAACGCAAGCCGGCGTCCAGCATTGCGGCCCTGGTCCACGAAATCTCCCAGCAGGATCAGCAGAACCTTCAGCACGCCTTCGGGCCCGACACGATTCTGAAGCTGGAAGGCGCCAAGCAGATCTTCGAGCAAGCGCGCCGCGTCTACGTGCTGGGGCTGAGAAGCCTGTTTCCTGTGGCCTTCTACTTCCACTATCTGTGCCGCCTGTTCTCCACCAAGACGGCCCTGCTCACCGCAACCGGCGGCACGTTCGCCGACGACCTGCGGTTTCTCGAGGATGTGGATGCCCTGATCGCCTTTAGCTACCGCCCCTACTCGCGCGAGGCCGTCCGCGCCGTCGACTTCGCCCGCTCGAAGAACGCCAAGATCATCGCGGTCACCGATAGCAAAGTCTCGCCCATCGCGCGCGCCGCGGATTTGTCGATCATCGTCACCAACGTGTCGACGTCGCTGCTGCCCACCATCATTCCCTCGATCGGCGTGGCGCAGGCGCTCGCGACCCTCCTCCTGTCCGAGAGCGACGAGGAGGCCATGCACCAGATCGGCAGAGCCGAGCAGCAGCTCCAGCGCTTCAACGTCTACGTCGAGGACAGCCCGAAGAAAGGCGGCAAGTCGCGCTGATGCCCCGCGACCCGCCTCAGCTCGCCGACGCAACGACCCCGTCGACGGCCTTGCCGAGCTTGTCCACCATCTCCTCGACGTGGCCGCGATCGATGGTGAAGGGCGGCGCCAGCATCACGAGATCGCCGCTGACCCCGTCGATCAACCCAGCCATCGGATAGCAGATCAGCCCTTCCGCGAGCGCCGCCGCCTTCAGCCGTGACGCAACCTTGGCGCTCGCCGCGAATGGCGCCTTGGTCCCGCGATCCTTGACCAGCTCCAGCGCCAGGAACAGTCCGCGGCCGCGGATATTGCCGACGTGCCGGTGATTGCCGAAGCGCTCCTCCAGCGCCTCGCGCAGCTCCTCGCCCCGCAGGCGCACATTGGCGAGCAGGTTCTCCTCGCGGATCACCTTCTGCACCGCCAGCGCCCCAGCGCACGCCGCCAGATGCCCCATGTAGGTGTGGCCGTGTTGGAAGAAGCCGCTCCCCTCCACGATCGTGTCGAAGACCCGCCCCGTGGTGAGCACCGCGCCGATTGGCTGGTAGCCCGCACCCAGCCCCTTGGCGATCACCGCGATATCGGGCGCGATGCCTTCCTGCTCGCAGGCATAGAGCGTGCCCGTGCGGCCCATGCCGCACATCACCTCGTCCAGGATCAACAGCACGCCGTACTGGTCGCAGATCTCGCGCACCCGCTTGAAGTACCCCGGCACCGCCGTCGCGCAGCCGAGCGTCGCCCCCGACACCGTCTCGGCAATGAAGCACATGACCGTCTCGGGACCGGCTTTCAGGATCGCGGCTTCGAGCTCGTTGGCCACTCTGAGGCCATAGGCCTCCTCGGTCTCGTCCGCCCGGCGATCGCGATACTCGAAGCACGGCGCGATGTTCGTCACCGGGATCAGCAGCGGCTCGTAGGGCTTGCGCCGCCACAGATTGCCGCCCGCCGACAACGCCCCGATCGTGTTCCCGTGATAGCTTTGCCTGCGCGAGATGATGTGCGCGCGCTGAGGCTCGCCCTTCTCCAGGTAGTACTGACGCGCGAGCTTGAGCGCCGCCTCGACGCCCTCCGACCCACCCGACACGAAGTAGACACGGTCGAGATCGCCGGGCGCGTCGGCGACGAGCGTGTCGGCGAGCTCCTCGATCACATCCGCCGTGAAGAAGCTGGTGTGTGCGAAGGGCAGCCTGTCGATCTGATCCTTGATCGCCCGAGTCACGACAGGGTGGCTGTGACCGAGGCAACTCACCGCCGCTCCACCCGACGCATCGAGGTAGCGTTTGCCGGTGCTGTCGGTGATGTAGGGGCCGTCGCCGGACGCCGCCGACGCCATGCCGACCTTGGGATAGCGGTGAAAGGCGTGGCTTGAGGTTTTGCCGCGGACCATAGGCCAAGCTCCCGTGAAAGCGCGCGAACGTGGATCGGCAAACCGGGCCACTCGCCCCGCGACCGATCATCGGAGCACTCATGATAAAGCACACGGCGCCCCGTTTGCAACAATTGTTGCATCAATTGACATGATTGAACGTTTGCTTCACTCTGGCGACAGAGGTTCTCGGTGATCGTAGGAGACGGTGGTCCCATGACAGACGAGTTCGCCGGGCAGACAGCCGTCGTCACCGGTGCCGCCCAGGGCCTTGGTTTCGCTGTCACGAAGCTGCTTGCTGGCCGCGGCGCCGCCGTCCTCATGATCGACCTCAACGGCGGCAAGGTGGCCGATGCCGCCGCCCGCCTGAAGGCCGAAGGCCTCGACACCCATGCGCTCGCCGCCGACGTCGCCGATCCGGTCGCCCTGAAGGCGGTGCGCAAGGAGGTCGAGAAGCGCTGGCAGGGCCGCCTCGACGTCCTCGTCAACAATGCCGGCGGCTGGCGTTACGCCACCGCCGCCGAGGTGACCGTCGCCGACTGGGACTGGACTTTCCGCGTCAACGCCGCCACCGCCTTCTTCACTACCCAGGCTCTGATGGATCTGATGGTCGCGCGCCGCTACGGCCGCATCGTCAACGTCGCCTCGGCGGATGCCTATCGCCCCAAGGTCAAGCTGCCCCACTACGCCGCCGCCAAGGCCGCTGTGGTCAGCTTGACCAAGTCGCTCGCCGAGGAGCTGGCGCCCCACGAGGTCCTGGTCAATGGCGTGAGCCCTGGCGCGATCCTCACCGAGACCGCCAAGAGCCAGGACTGGCTCGCCGATCGCATCAAGCAGATCCCGGTCAAGCGGGCCGCAGAGCCCGAGGACATCGGCGAAGCGATCCTATTTCTGGCGTCCAAGCGCAATCGCTTCGTCGTCGGCGAGACGATCGTCGTCAACGGTGGAATGCTTATGGTCTGAATGAATTTAGCGGACGCGATGTCGGCCGTTACGACTCGTCCCGCCCGTTCATAACAAAGGGAGTACGACATCATGCCCAAAGACGATTTCAAAGATCTCTTCACCCCCACCCGCCGCACCACGCTCGGCATGCTGGGCAGCGCCGCCGCACTGGCCGCCGCCGGCGGCAGCCCCCTCGCCGCAGCCCCCTCTCAGCTCGTCGTTGCGACCGGCGGCGGCAAGCTGGACGACGCCTACAAGGCGACCGTCTTCAAGAGCTTCACCGACAAGACCAAGATCCCCATCGTCACCACCGCCAACACCGCCGCCAAGCTCAAGGCGATGGTCGAGCAGAAGGCCGTCGAGTGGGACATCATGCAGGGCCCCGCCGAGGACTTCATCGTCTACGGCCGACAGGGCCTGTTCGAGCCGATCGACTACAAGGTCGTCGACAAGAGCAAGATGCTGCCCAAGACGGCCTACGAGCATTTCGTCCTGACCGACGTCGCCGCTTATCACATCGCCTGGAACACCAAGAACGTCCCCGCCGACAAGGCGCCGAAGACCTGGGCCGACGTGTGGGCCTATCCCGGCCGCATCGGACTCTGGAAGCGGCCCTTCCAGACGCTCGAGGTTGCCCTGCTCGCCGACGGCGTGCCTATGGACAAGCTCTACCCGCTCGACGTCGATCGCGGCCTGAAGAGCCTCGAGAAGGTCAAGAGCAAGCTGTTCTGGTGGGAGCGCGGCGCCCAGGGTGGCCAGGTCTTCGTCGACGGCGAGGTCGATGTCGGCGCCATCTGGAACGGCCGCGTGCACGAGCCCAAGCTGTCCGGCGCCCCCGTCGACTTCCACTTCAACCAGGCGGTCTTCGTCAACGATGCTTGGGGCATTCCGAAGGGCGCCAAGAACGTCAAGGAATCGATGGAGCTGATCGCGCTCTGCCTCAGCACCGACGTGCAGGCCGCCTATTCCAAGGTGATCCCGTACGGGCCGGTCAACACCGATGCCCTGAAGCAGCTCGACGCCAAGACTCTCGCGACCCTGCCCTCCTCCGAGGAGAACTTCAAGAAGGGTATCCTGCTCAATCTCGAGTTCTGGGCCGACAACGGTGCCAAGACGGTCGAGACGTTCAACAAGTGGCTGCTCGGCTGACGCCATCACGTGGCGGCGGACCGCTGGCGATAAGAACGTCACCGCCCGCCGCCATCCATCCAACCGCTCGCACGTCTGGACCAGATGGCCGACGCCGACATGATCGCCACGCCGCCAGCCGCACCGCTTCGGACGCGCGCTGATGCGTGGCGGATGTCGAGCGGATTGAGCTGGTTGCTGGTTGTCCCGGCGCTGTTCCTGCTTGCCTTCTTCTTGTGGCCGCTCGGCCGCGTCCTCCTGCGCAGCATCACCGATCCCTCGCTGGGCGTGCACAACTACGTGCAGATCTTCAGCGGCGGCCCCTATCTCGCCGTGCTCTGGAACACGCTCGAGACCTCGGCGGTCGTCACCGCGTTGTGCCTGCTCCTGGCCTATCCCGTTGCCTACGTGATGGCAGCCGCCGGCGGCTTCTGGATGCAGGTCATGGGCGCCCTCGTCATCATCCCGCTGTGGACGAGCGTCGTCATCCGCTCCTACGCCTGGATGGTCGTCTTTCAGCGCAACGGCGTCCTCAACGATGCGCTGATGGGCCTCGGGCTGACCGACACGCCCATCCGTTTCCTGCCGGGCGCGCTCGCCGTCCATGTCGGCATGGTGCATATCATGCTACCCTTCATGGTGCTGCCGCTCGTCGCTGGCATGCGCACCATCGACCGCTCGCTGCTGCGCGCGGCTGGCGTCATGGGCGCTACGCCGGGCCAGGCCTTCCGCAAGATCTTCCTGCCGCTGTCGTTGCCGAGCGTGGCCGCGGGCTGCGCCCTCGTCTTCATGATGTCGCTCGGCTTCTACATCACGCCGGCCCTGCTCGGCGGCCCGCGCCATATGATGGCGGCCGTGATGATCGAGCAGCAGGCCAACCAGCTCCTGAACTGGGGCCTCGCCTCGGCGCTGGCAACGCTGCTACTGATCGCCACGGTGGCGATCTACCTCCTCTACATGCGTGTGACCCGCACGGCCGGCGCGGCCGTTGGTCGGCGCTAGGAGGGCGGATAGCGATGCTCCAACGCTTCTCACGTCCGACCCTCAACGCCGTCTCGGCCGCGATCCTGCTCTTCCTGATGCTGCCGATCCTGATCATCGTGCCGCTGTCGTTCAGCGCCCAGCAGTATCTGTCGTTCCCGCCCACCGGCTTCTCCATGCGCTGGTATCAGACGATGGCGGCCAACCCGGTATGGATCGACGCCACGTTGAACAGCCTGATCATCGGCGTCCCGACGGCGGTCCTGTCCATGATCCTGGGGACGCTCGCGGCGCTCGCGGTGGTGCGCGGCGAGATCGCCTTCGCAAGCCTCATCGCCGCCGCCGTCGTCGCGCCGATGATGCTGCCCCACGTCATCCTGGCGATCGGCCTCTATCCGGTGATGCTCGACCTCGGCATGCTGCGCAGCCACATGGGCGCCATCATCGGCCACACCGTCATCGGCGTGCCGCTGGTGTTCGTAACCGTTTCGGCGTCGCTGCGCGGCTACAACGGCGCGCTCGAGCAGGCTGCCATGACGCTCGGCGCCACGCTGTGGCAAACCTTCTGGCGCATCACGTTCCCGCTGATCCGTCCCGGCATCATCGTCGGTGGCATCCTGGCCTTCGCCAGCTCCTTCGACGAGCTGATGCTCTCCCTGTTCTTGACCGGCGCCACCACCCGCACGCTGCCGCGCCTCATCTGGGAGCAACTCGCCGACTTTCTCACGCCGACCATCGCCGCGGTGGCCACCTTGATTTTCGTCTTCTCCCTCGTTCTGCTAGCCATCGTCGCGCTTCTGCAGCGGCGCGGCGCCGCTCCGCCGTCCGGAGGGCGTCATGCTTAAGCTCGCGCCCGGCGGCCACGGCGCCCGCATCCAGATCAGCGGTCTCACCAAGCGCTACGGCGATGTCGTGGCCCTGGCGCCGACCGACGTCACCATCGAGCCTGGCGAATTCTTCTCGCTCATCGGACCGTCGGGATCCGGCAAATCGACCCTGCTCGGCAATATCGCCGGCTTCATTCCGCCGACCGCCGGTGTCATCGAGATCGACGGCACCGATGTCGTCTCGATCCCGCCCTATCGGCGCAACATCGGCATGGTCTTCCAGAACTATGCGCTGTTCCCGCACATGACGGTGTTCGAGAACATCGCGTTCCCGCTCCGTCTGCGCAAGCTTGCCCAGCCTGACATCGATGCGCGCGTCACCCGCATGCTCCACACCGTGCGGCTACCCGATCTTGGCGGGCGCATGCCGAGCCAGCTTTCCGGCGGCCAGCAGCAGCGCATCGCGCTCGCCCGCGCTGCTGCCTACGACCCGCGCGTGCTGCTGATGGACGAGCCGCTCGGCGCCCTCGACAAAAACCTGCGCGAGCAGCTCCAATACGAGATCAAGCAGTTCCACACCCAGATCGGCGCCACCATCGTTTACGTCACCCACGACCAGGACGAGGCCGCCGCCATGTCGGACCGCATCGCCATCATGCGCGACGGCCGCATCGTGCAGGTCGGCCGGCCCCGCGAACTGTACGAGCGCCCGCGCAATGCCTTCGTCGCGAGCTTCCTCGGCGAGGCGAACCTGTTCGACGTTTCCGCGCTGCGCAACGGCCACGACGGCCTGGCCCTCGTCGAGACCGTTGAGGGCATCACCTTCCACGCCCCCAAGCCGCCGGGGAGCAGCGCCGGCAGCTACGTCGCCTGCATTCGCCCCGAGACCATCAGCCTCGCCACCAACGCGCCGACCAACCGGCGCAACGACATCAATATCATCGAGGGCCACATCACCGACGTCGTCTACACGGCCGGCACCGTCCGCTACCGCGTCGACGCCAGCCATCGTGGCCGCCTCACCGTCAAGCTGGCGAGCCAGCGCAACGCCCCCCTGCACGAGCAGGGCAGCCGCGTCGCCCTCGTCTGCGCCGCCTCCGATGTCCTGCTGATCCCCAAGGAGTGAACTTGCATGAAGCCGCTCGAGAACAAGGTCGCCCTCGTCACTGGCTCCGGTGACGGCATGGGCCGCGCCCACGCCAAGCTGATGGCCGAGCGCGGCGCCGACATCATCGTCCACGACATCACCGGCAACATGGCCGAGGAAACCGCCGCCGCCGTCCGCAAGCTCGGCCGCAAGGCCCACGTCGCCGTCTTCGATGTCTCCGACGTGGCCGCCATGCAGGCGCTGGTGAAGGACGCCACCTCCAAGCTCGGCCGCATCGACATCCTGGTCAACAACGCCGGCTTCGGCCAGCGCAAGGAGATCATGGACATCTCCGAGAGCGACTTCGACCGCATGTTCCAGGTGCACGTGAAGGGCTCGTTCTTCGCGGCCCAGGCGGTGATTCCCGGGATGAAGGAGCGCCGCTACGGCAAGATCATCAATATCTCCTCGATGTGGGGCATGAACGGAGCGCCGGTGGCGTCCCACTACTGCTCGGCCAAGGCGGCCCTGCTGGGCTTCACCAAGGCATGGGCCAAGGAGCTCGCCCCCTGGAACATCCACGTCAACGCCGTGGCACCCGGCGGCGTGCGCTCGGGTGGTCCCCTCAAGCTCGATAATCCAGAGATCCTCAAGGCCAAGGAGGCCAAGGTGCCGCTCAAGCGCTACTGCGAGCCGGTCGAGATCTCCTACTCGGTCGCCTATCTCGCCTCGCCCGAGTCCGACTTCGTCACCGGCCAGGTCATCAGCCCCAACGGCGGCGAAGTGATCGTCGGATACTGAGGACCAACCGATGCACAAGACCGTACTCGATTTCACCGGCAAGGTGGCCTGGATCACCGGCTCCGGCCGCGGCATGGGTCGCGATCACGCCCTCCTGATGGCCGCCGGCGGCGCCGACATCATCGTCCACGACGTGTTGGCCGATGAAGCCGCCATCACCGCCGAAGGCGTGCGCAAGCTCGGCCGCAAGGTCTTCGTCTCGCACGAGGACGTGCGCGACGTCGCCGCCTTGCGCCGCCTCGCAGCGGCGGCCGAGAAGGCCCTCGGCCCCATCGACATCCTCGTCAACAACGCCGGCATCGGCCAGCACAAGTCGGTGGAGGAGATCACGCCCGAGGATTTCGACCGCATGTTCGACATCCACGTGAAGGGCTCGTTCTTCGCCGCCCAGGCCGTGATCCCCGGCATGAAGGAGCGCCGCTCCGGCAAGATCGTCAACATCTCCTCGATCTGGGGCATGAACGGCGCCAACACCGCCTCGCATTACTGCGCCGCCAAGACCGCCGTGCTGGGTCTGACCAAAGCGTGGGCCAAGGAGGTCGCGCCCTGGAACATCCATGTCAACGCGGTGTGCCCCGGCGGCGTCATCACCGAGATGCCGATCAAGACGCAGGGCTGGGACAAGATTCGCGAGAAGGAGAAGAAGGTGCCGCTCGGCCGCTGGGCCGAGCCCGTCGAGATCTCGCATGCGGTGGCGTTCCTCGCGTCGTCGCAGGCGGACTTCATCACCGGCCAGGCCATCAGCCCCAACGGCGGCGAGACCATCGTCGGCTTCTGAAATTCAAGAGAAGGACGCGATATGCATTTCGGCCTCTTCAATCTGTTCACCCAGCGCGAGCGGTCGCAAACCGCCCGCGAGATCGTCGCCAACACCACCGAGCACGTGAAGCTCGCCGAGGAGATCGGCTTCGAGATCGCATGGTTCGCCGAGCACCACTTCTCCAACTACTGCCTGTGCCCGAGCCCGCTCGCGATGTGCACGTACATGGCACCGCAGACCAAGCGCATCCGGCTGGGGCCCGCCGTCATCGTGGTGCCGCTCTACGAGAAGGTTCGCCTGCTCGAGGACATCGCGATGGTGGACATCGTGAGCAACGGCCGCTTGGTGCTCGGCTTCGGCACCGGCTATCAGGAGTACGAGTTCCACAAGTTCGGCGTTGATCTCAAGGAAGCGCGCAGCATCTTCCTCGAGACGCTCGATCTGCTCGAGAACTTCCTCGCCGGCGATCCCGTCTCCTACGAGGGCAAGCACATCCGCTTCCCCGAGACCTATTTCTCGGTCCGCCCGCTGCAGAAGCGCCCCGACATCTACGTCGCCGGCATGGGCGGTGACCCGGAGACCCAGGGCCGCGCCCGCAAGCGCGGCTACGTGCCCTTCTTCACCACCGGCTGGAACACCCTCGAGGTGATCGGCCAGACCCGCGACAAGGCGCGTCAGTTGTACGTCGCCGCCGGCGGCGATCCCAAGACCGCACCCTTTGCCATGCAGCGCTACGTGTTTGTCACCGACGACCGTAACGAGGCGCTGAAGGCGGCTGAGGGCGCCCGCTACATCCGCCGCATCGCCATGTCCATGCGCAACAAGTACGGCGAGCTCGATGGCGCCTACCTCAAGGAGATCCCGGCTCCGGACGAGCCGCCGCTCGAAGCCGTAGCCGACCGCATGCTGGTCGGCGATGCCGAAACCGTCGCCGCCAAGCTGATCCGGGAGATCGAGGCGCTGGAGCCGACCCACATCAGCGCCTTCATGGGCATCCCCGGCATCGAGCAGAAGCGCGTCCTCAGATCCATGGAGCGTTTCGGCAAGGATGTGATGCCCAGGCTGACCAAGCACTTCGGTGACCTCTCCAAGGTCGGCATTCCGGCGCCGAAACCACTCATCGCCGCCTGAGGCTTGTCGGCTCGCAACCCTAGAAGGCCGCCATGGGCTCCGACCATCGCACGCAAGACAAATGCTTCTCCGCCGCCGAGTTCCGCCAGTCTCTGGCGCAGTTCCCGACCGGCGTAACCGTCGTGACCGTGCTGGATGATGACGGCCGGTTGCACGGGCTGACCGCCAACTCCTTCACATCGGTCTCGCTCGACCCCCCGCTGATCCTCGTCTGCGTCGGCTACGGCTCGCGCTCCTACCCGATCGTCACCCGGCACAAGCGGCTCGCCGTGCACGTGCTGGCCGAGGAGCAGGCTGGCGTTGCCCAAGCCTTTGCCGAGCGCGGCCGGACACGGCATGTGGCCTGCCAGTGGAAGACCAATGCGCGGGGGTTCGGCATCCTGGACGGGTATCTCGCCCTTTTCGAGTGCCACCTGGTGGCCGAGCATCGCGGCGGCGATCACGCCATCCTGGTGTGCGGCGTCGAAGGCATCGACGTGCCCAACACCGACGCCGCACCCTTGCTGTTCCATCGCGGCAAGCTGGGGCCGCTCGGCGCGGATGTTGGCAACGGGTGCGCCCAGTAGCCCACGGATCGCCCTTGCGCCGGCGTCGCCGGAAGGCCAGAAATCGAGGTGTCCGCATCGAAACGGAGGCACCTTGTGGGGCCGCTCCAGGGAGTGAAGGTCATCGAGCTGGCCGGCATCGGGCCGGCACCGTTCTGCGCCATGTTGCTGGCCGACATGGGCGCCGACGTCCTGCGCATCGATCGGGCGGCCGCCATCGATCTCGGGCTCGGCATGCCGCCAGAGCGCGATATGCTGAACCGCGGCAAACGCTCGGTCGCGGTCGATCTCAAATCAACCGGCGGCCGCGCCCTGGTGCTGCGCCTCGTCGCATCGGCCGACATCCTGATCGAAGGCTTCCGCCCCGGCGTCACCGAGCGGCTGGATCTGGGGCCCGAGGACTGCTGGCGCGTCAACACGCGCCTCGTCTACGGCCGCATGACCGGCTGGGGCCAGACCGGACCGCTCAAGGACGCGGCCGGCCACGATCTGAACTACATCGCGCTCGCCGGCGCGTTGCACGCCATCGGCCGCAAGGACGGCCCGCCCGCCGTGCCGCTGAACCTGATCGGCGACTTCGGCGGTGGCGCCCTCTATCTCGCGATGGGTGTGCTCGCCGCCCTCCTCGAAGCGCGCTCCTCGGGCAAGGGCCAGATCGTCGATGCCGCCATGGTCGACGGCGTCGCCAATCTGATGACCATCTTTCATGCGCTGGCCGGCACGGGCGCCTGGACGACCGCGCGCGGCTCGAACGTTCTCGACGGCGGGGCGCCCTACTACGACGTCTACGAGACCAAGGACGGCCGCCACGTCACCGTCGCTGCCATCGAGGGCCGCTTCTACCGCGAGCTGCTGGACAAGGTAGGGCTCGCGGGCGAGCCGTTACCGGCCCAGCACGATCGCGACGGCTGGAGCGAGATCCGCGCGCGGCTGACCGGCATCTTCAAGAGCCGCACCCGCGCGGAGTGGTGCGCCATCCTCGAAGGCAGCGACGCCTGCTTCGCACCGGTGCTCGACATGGACGAGGCCGCCCAGCACCCCCATCTCGCCGCACGCGGCACCTTCACCGAGGTCGCCGGCATCCGCACGCCCGCGCCCGCGCCCCGCTTCAGCCGCACCGAATCCAAGATCGGCGGCCCGCCGCCCGAGCCCGGCCGCGACAACACCACCGCCCTCGCCGATTGGGGCCTCACGTCAGACGAGATCGCCGCGGCCCGGCGCAGCCGGACCATCGGCTGAAGGCCGCGAGCCCGCCAGGGACCTGAAGGACACGCCATGGATTTCCGTCTGACCGACGAGCAGGAAGCGATCCGGGCCGGTGTCGCCGCGGTGGTGTCCCGCTTCGGCGACGACTACTGGCTCGCCCGCGATGAGGACGGCGCCTTCCCGCGCGACTTCCATCGTGCCATGGCGGAGGCCGGCTGGCTCGGCATCACCATGCCCGAGGCCTACGGCGGCGCCGGCCTCGGCGTCACCGAAGCCGCCATCATGATGCGCGAGGTCGCGAGCCACGGCGGCGGTATGGCGGCCGCCTCCTCGATCCACATGAACCTGTTCGGCCCGCACGCCATCGTCGTCCACGGCACGCCGGAGCAGAAGGAGCGCTGGCTCCCGCCGCTGATTTCGGGAGCCGACCAGGCCTGCTTCGGCGTCACCGAGCCGGACGCCGGCCTCGACACCACGTCAATTCAGACGGTGGCGCACAAGATCGCTGGCGGCTACCGCGTCGACGGCCGCAAGGTGTGGACCTCGACGGCCCAGGTCGCCAGCAAGATCCTGCTGCTCACCCGCACCACCCCGCTCGATCATGTCCGCCGCCCCACCGACGGCATGACCATCTTCTACACCGACCTCGACCGCAGCCGCGTCGAGGTGCGCCGCATCCCGAAAATGGGCCGCAAAGCCGTCGATTCCAACACGGTCTTCATCGACGGCCTCGTCGTGCCGGAGGCCGATCGCATCGGTGAGGAGGGCAAAGGCTTCCGCTACCTCCTCGACAGCCTCAACCCCGAGCGCATCCTGGTCGCCGCCGAAGCCATCGGCATCGGCCGCGATGCGCTGCGGCGCGCCGCCGCCTACGCCAAGGACCGCCGCGTGTTCGGCCGCCCGATCGGCCAGAACCAGGCCATCCAGCATCCGCTCGCCGAGCGCTGGATGGCGCTCGAGGCGGCCGATCTGATGATGATGAAGGCGGCCTGGCTCTACGACAACGGCGAGCCCTGCGGTGCGGAGGCCAACGCGGCGAAGTTTCTCGGCTCCCGCGCCGGCTACGATGCCTGCCTGCAGGCGGTGCTGACCCACGGCGGCTTCGGCTACGCCAAGGAGTACCACGTCGAGCGGCTGCTCCGTGAGGTCATGATTACCCGTATCGCGCCCGTCACCGAGCAGCTCATTTCATCGTTCATCGCGGAGAAAGTGCTCGACCTGCCGAAGTCGTACTGACAGGAACCCGCGCGGCTCACCGCGCGAGGAAATAGAACGCCGCAGCAATGACCGCGGCACCGAGCCCCAGCCACAGCCAGAGCGTGCCGCCGCCCGCCGCTGCGGGGGAGGCGCCGCGTACGGCCGCCGGCCCCACGCCGTCTCCACCACCGGCAACCGCCGGCGCTGGCCCGAACTGCGCCGCCAGGTTGGCGAAGAAATCATCCGCCATCTTCTTGGCGACGCCATCGATGAGCCGCGCCCCGAGCTGGGCCAACTTGCCGCCGACATCCGCGTCGACATCGTAGGCGAGCTTGGTGCCGCCGGGCGCATCTTCCAGCCGCACCTTGGCACCGCCCTTCGCGAAGCCGGCGACGCCGCCATCACCCTGGCCGCTGATCGTGTAGCCGTTGGGCGGATCGATGTCGGTCAGCTTCACCTTGCCCTTGAAGCGCGCGTTGACCGGCCCGACCTTCGCGCGCACCGTCGCCTGGAACTCGTCGTCCGCCATTTTCTCCAGCGTTTCGCAGCCGGGAATGGCAGCCTTCAGCGTATCGGCATCGTTGAGCCTGGCCCATACCGTGCGCCTGTCCGCCGGCAACACGACCTCGCCCGACATCTTCATCGCCATGGCAAATCTCCCCGGCGTCTGCCGCATAAGAAAGGCCGTCCCGGCGACCTGCGCCGTCGGGAGGGGCATCGGATTTTCGTCAGCCCTCCGTTAGCGGGCGGCCTTGGCCACCGCCCGCTTCGCCATCACGCCGATCAGGTGCGCGCGATAGGCGGCATCCGCGTGGATGTCCGAGCTGAGCTTCGAGGCATCGACCGTGATGCCGTTGAGCGCCGCCGGTGCGAAGCTCTTCGCCAACGCCGCCTCCATCGCCGGCACGCGGAAGACGCCCGACGCTCCCGCGCCGGTCACCGCCACGCGCACCTCGCTGCCACGCTGCGCCACCGCCACCCCGACCAGCGCGAACCGCGATGCCGGGTTGGGAAACTTCTCATAAGCGAACTTGGCGGGCACCGGGAACGACACGCTCGCGATGACCTCGTCCTCCCCGAGCGCCGTCGCGAACAGCCCCTGGAAGAAGTCGTCCGCGGCGATCTTGCGCGAATTCGTCGTGATCGTAGCTCCCAGCGCCAGCGCCGCGCCGGGATAGTCCGCCGCCGGATCGTTGTTGGCGATCGATCCGCCGATCGTGCCGCGATGGCGCACGTGCGGATCGCCGATCTGCTGCGCCAGGGCGGCAAGCCCCGGCAGCGCCGCCTTGACCGCCTTCGACTGGGCGACCGAGGCGTGTGTCGCCATCGCGCCGATGACGAGCGCGCCCCCGCTCTCGCCGATCGCGGTGAGCTCGGCCACCCCGCCGAGATCGACGATCGCTGGCGGGCTCGCCAGCCTGAGCTTCATCGTCGGCAGCAGCGTCTGGCCGCCGGCGAGCAGCTTGGCGCCATCCTTGAGCAGAGCGGCCGCGTCGCGAACGCTCGACGGGCGGTGATACTCGAAGTTGTACATGGGTCCCGTCCTCCCTATTCCGCCGCCAGCTTCTTCTGGGTCTTCTGCGCGGCCCGCCACACCGCCTGCGGTGTCGCCGGCATGGCGATATTCTCGTGTCCCAGCGCATCCGTGATCGCGTTGATCAAGGCCGCCGGCGCCGCGATGGCGCCCGCCTCGCCGCAGCCCTTGACGCCGAGCGGATTGGATGGGCACGGCGTGGTCGTCACATCGAGATTGATCGACGGCACGTCGCCGGCGCGCGGCATACAGTAGTCCATGTAGCTGGCGGTCAGGAGCTGGCCGGAAGCGTCGTACACGGTGTTCTCCAGCATCGCCTGGCCGACCCCCTGGACCACGCCGCCGTGGACCTGCCCCGCCACGATCATCGGGTTGATCAGGATCCCGAAGTCATCGACCGCCGTCCACTTGTCGATCCGCGTCACGCCGGTCTCGGGATCGATCTCGACCTCCGCGATGTGCACGCCCGACGGGAAGGTGAAGTTCTTGGGATCGTAGAACGCGCCTTCCTTGAGGCCCGGCTCGATCTCGGAGCTGTCGAACTTGTGGGCGACGTAGGCCTGCAGGGCGACCTCGCCGAACGTCATCGACTTGTTGGTGCCCCGGCCCGAGAACACACCATCCTTGAAGTCGACAGTGTCCTCCGGCACCTCCATGCAGCGCGACGCGACCTTGGTCGCTTTCGTCACCACCTTGTCGATCGCCTTCGAGATTGCCGACATGCCGACCGCGCCCGAACGCGAGCCGTAGGTGCCCATGCCCATCTGCACCTTGTCGGTATCGCCATGCACGATCGATATCTGCTCGAGCGGAATGCCGAGCCGATGCGAGACGAGCTGGGCGAACGTCGTCTCGTGACCCTGGCCGTGGCTATGCGAGCCGGTCAGCACCTCGACCGTGCCGACGGGATTGACCCGCACCTCGGCCGACTCCCACAGGCCGACGCCGGCCCCGAGCGAGCCCACCGCCTTGCTCGGCGCGATGCCGCACGCTTCGATGTAGGCCGAAAAGCCGATGCCGCGGAGCAGACCCTTCTTGGCGCTCTCCGCCTTGCGCTTGCCGAGGTTGGCGTAGTCGGCGAGCTCCAGCGCCCTCGCCATGCTCGCCTCGTAGTTGCCCGCGTCGTAGGTCATGATGACCGGCGTCGCGTGCGGGAACGAGGTGATGAAGTTCCTGCGCCGGAATTCCGCGGGGTCCAGCCCGAGCTGGCGGGCCGTGATCTCGACCAGCCGCTCGACGACGAACGTCGCTTCGGGCCGGCCCGCGCCACGGTAGGCATCGACCGGCGCCGTGTTGGTGTAGACGCCGTCGACCTCGCAGTAGATTGCCGGGATGTTGTACTGGCCCGACAGCAGCGGGGCATAGAGATAGGTCGGCACCGACGAGGAGAACGTCGACAGATACGCCCCCAAGTTGGCGATCGTCTTGGCCCTGAGCGCCAGGATCTTGCCGTTGGCGTCGACCGCCAGCTCGGCGGTCGTCAGGTGGTCGCGGCCGTGCGCATCGGCGAGGAACGCCTCGGTACGGTCCGCCACCCATTTGACCGGCCGGCCGACTTTCTTGGCCGCCCAGACGCACACCGTTTCCTCGGCGTAGATGAAAATCTTCGATCCGAAACCGCCGCCGACGTCGGGCGCGATCACCCGCAGCTTGTTCTCGGGCGCGATGCCGATGAACGCCGACAGCACCAGCCGCGCCACGTGCGGGTTCTGGCTGGTGGTGTAGAGCGTGAAAGCGTCCTGGCCCGCGTCATAGTCGCCGATCGCGGCCCTTGGCTCCATCGCATTGGGAATCAGCCGATTGTTGACGAGATCGATCTTGGTGACGTGCTTGGCCGCCGCAAACGCCGCGTCCGTCGCCGCCTTGTCGCCGAGGTGCCAGGCATAGACGGTGTTGCCGGGAGCTTCCGTGTGAAGCTGCGGCGCGCCCGCGCCCTGGGTCTTGCCGAGATCGATCGAGGCCGGCAGCGAATCGTAGTCGACCGCCACCAGCTCCGCCGCGTCGCGGGCCTGCGCCAGCGTCTCGGCGATCACCACCGCGACATGGTCGCCGACGTAGCGCACCTTGCCTTGCGCCAGCGCCGGGTGCGGCCCCGCCTTCATCGGCGAGCCGTCCTTGGAATGGATCATCCAGCCGCAGATCAGCCCACCGATCTTGTCGGCGGCGAGATCCGCGCCGGTGAACACGCCGAGCACGCCCGGCGCCTTGATCGCCGCGCTGGTATCGATCTTGCCGAGCGTCGCGTGCGCGTGCGGCGAGCGCACGAACACGGCATAGCTCTGCCCCGGCCGGTTGATGTCATCGGTGTATTGGCCCTTGCCGGTGATGAAGCGGTGATCCTCCCGCCGTGGTACGGAAACGCCGATCCCAGTCGCGCTCATGGTATCCTCCCGGCCCTATTCGGCAGCGATCTTGGCAGCGCCCATCTGGGCGGCGCCGGCGGCAATGGCCTTGACGATGTTGTGATAGCCGGTACAGCGGCACAGGTTGCCTTCCAGCTCCTCCCGGATCGTGTGCTCGTCGAGGGTCGGACCCAGCCGGTTCGCGATGTCGACGCCCGACATGATCATTCCGGGAGTACAGAAGCCGCATTGCAGCGCATGATGCTCGCGGAACGCCGCCTGCATCGGATGGAGCTGACCGTTCGCGGCGAGCCCTTCGATCGTCGTCACCTTGGCGCCCTGCAGCGAGACCGCCAGCGCCGTGCACGACTTGATCGCGCGGCCGTCGACATGGACCACGCAGGCGCCGCATTGGCTGGTGTCACAACCGACGTGCGTGCCGGTCAAACGCAGGTTCTCCCGCAGGAACTGTACGAGCAGCGTGCGCGGCTCGACATCGGCCTGGACGGCTTTTCCATTCACCGTCATCGACACGGCGGTCATGCGCTGCCTCCCAAAATATGCTGCTTTGTTTTAGGCGACCCGGTCGGACCCGACCGTCCAGGGTCAATAGAAGGCCAAAACGCTCAACTGCGCAACAGCTTGCGCGATCGTTGCGGGCCCACCCAGCCACGTTCGCGCAGAGTGGCTGAGGTGATCGCGACGTCACAAATGCCGGCGCCGGCGGCCCTATCCCCCTGCTGCACCTTGCGCGCCGACGTAGAGCGCATAGACCGACTGGCTCGACGCCATGAACAGGCGGCTCCGCGCCCGCCCGCCGAAGCACACGTTGGCACACCGCTCGGGCAGCGCGATCCGCCCGATCGGTGTCGCGTCCGGCGCGAACACCATCACCCCGTCGAGGTCGGCCCGCCCCATGCCCCAGCCGCACCACAGGTTGCCGTCGGTATCGCAGCGCATGCCGTCGGGCGTGCCGGGACCAGCGTCGAGGAACAACCGTGGGTTGGCAAGCTTGGTCTTGTTGTGGGCAACGTCATAAGCCAGGATCTTGCGGTTCGGCACGCCGCGCGACTCCACGATGTAGAGCAGCTTCTCGTCGGGCGAGAAGCACAGCCCGTTGGGACCCAGGATGTCATCGGCCACCACCGTCGCCTCGCCCGTCGCTGGGTCGAGCCGATAGACGTTCTGGCCGAGCTCCGGGCTGGCCTGATACCCCTCGTAGTTGGCCAGGATCCCGAACGGCGGATCGGTGAACCAGATCGCTCCATCGGACGCCACCACCACGTCGTTCGGCGAGTTGAGGCGCTTGCCCTGGAAGCGGTCGATAAGCACCGTGATGGACCCATCGTACTCCGTCCGGGTCACCCGCCGCCCGTGCTCGCAGGTGACGAGCCGCCCCTGACGGTCGCGCGTGTTGCCGTTGGCGAAGTTCGACGACTTGCGGAACACGCTGACCGCGCCCGTCTCCTCCTCCCACTTCATGATGCGGTCGTTGGGGATGTCGCTCCACAGCAGGTAGCGCCCGTCGCCGAACCACACCGGCCCCTCGGCCCAGCGCATGCCGGTCGCGATCCGCTCCACCGCCGCCGACTTGATCCAGTATTTCTCGAAGCGGGCATCCAACACCGTGATCGCCGGATCGGGATAGTAGGAGGCCGGACGCCAGTCGCTGCTCGGCCGCACATGCGCGTCTGTCATGGTTTCGTCCCCGTGTGATCTGTCCGTACGGCTTACGTCACCGGCCCGGGATTGAACAGCGCCAGCGAGTTGTGGAGCTTCCACTGCTCGGCCCAGGTCTTTTTCTTGCCGCTCGCCACGTCGAGGATCAGGCGGAACAGGTCCCACCCCACCTCCTCGATCGTCGCCTCGCCGGTGGCGATCCGCCCCGCGTCGAGATCCATGAGGTCGTGCCAGCGCCGCGCCAGGTCGCGCCGCGTCGCCACTTTGATCACCGGCACCTCGGCGAGGCCGTAGGGCGTGCCGCGCCCGGTCGTGAACACGTGGACAGTCATGCCGGCCGCGAGCTGCAACGTGCCGCAGATGAAATCGCTGGCCGGCGTCGCCGCGAACAACAGGCCCTTCTGCATCGCCCGCTCGCCCGGCCGCACCACCCCCGAGATCGGCGCGGTGCCCGACTTGATGATCGACCCCATCGCCTTCTCGACGATGTTCGACAGCCCGCCCTTCTTATTGCCGGGCGTCGTGTTGGCGCTGCGGTCGGCCGAGCCCGTCTCGAGGTAATGGTCGTACCAGTCCATCTCGCGGATCAGCGCCTCGGCCACCTCGCGGTTGACCGCGCGCGAGGTGAGCTGGTCGATGCCGTCGCGCACCTCGGTCACTTCCGAGAACATCACGGTGGCGCCGGCCCGCACCAGCAGATCGGTGGCAAACCCCACCGCCGGATTGGCGGTCACGCCGGAGAACGCATCGCTGCCCCCGCACTGCATGCCGACCACCAGCCCGGACGCCGGGCACGTCTCGCGGCGGCGGCGGTCGAGCTTGGCAAGGTGGCCCTCGGCCATCGTCACGATCGAGGCGATCATCGACTCGAACCCGACGTGCGCCTCGTTCTGGAGCGTGACGAGACCATAGCCGGCCCCGTTGCCGTTGGCGGAAAGCGTCCCGGGCGGCAGCAGCCTCTCCGGCTGCAATTTCTCGCAGCCGAGGCTGACTACCATCGTGGTGCCGCCGAAGTTCGGATTGAGGCTGATGTTGCGCAGCGTGCGGATCGGCACGCCTGCGCCGGGCGCGTCGATGGCGACGCCGCAGCCATAGGTGTGCTCGAGCCCGATCACGTCATCGACGTTGGGATAGCGCGGCAGCAGCTCGGCCTTGATCCGCCGGACCGCGTGCTCGACCACGCCCGACACGCACTGCACGGTGGTGGTGATCGCCAGGATGTTGCGGGTGCCGATCGTGCCATCGGCGTTGCGGAAACCCTCGAAGGTGTAGCCCTCGAGCGGCGCCACCGCCTCGGCCCCGCGGTCCGCCATCGGAAGATGGCTGAGCTCCGGCGCCGCCGGCATGCGCAGGGCCTGCTCGTTGACCCAGCTCCCGGCCCGCAGGTCACGCAGCGCATAGCCGATGATCACGTTGTAGCGCTTGACCGGCGTCTCCGCAGGCAGATCGACCAGCGCCACCTTGTGGCCCTGCGGCACCCGCTCGGCCAGCGTCAGCCCGCAGGCAAATCGCGCGCCCGCCGGCAGCCCGCCGTCGTTGGCGACGATCGCCACGTTGTCCCGCGGGTCCATGCAGATGTAGAGCGGGTCGTTGGGCGCGAGCTGGGCCATGGCAGGTCTCGTCGGAGCGGCGGGCGGCTATGCGTGCTCGTATCATTGGCCGCCCATCCGCGCCAAGCGGTGCCGTGCACGATCTAGAGCCGGCAGTCTCATCAGCCCGGCGGCCGGATGACCCTAGTCCTGGCCCTTCCTCTGCCCGATCCCGAGCGAGCTCGCGAGGTCCATGGGCAGCGGAAACACGATGGTCGAGCTCTTCTCCCCGGCGATGTTGAGCAGCGTCCCGAGGTAGCGCAATTGCATCGCCTCGGGCCGCTTGGAGAGGATCTCGCCGGCCTGCGCCAGCCGTTCCGCCGCCTGCAGCTCGCCCTCCGCGTCGATGACCTTGGCCCGCCTCAGGCGCTCGGCCTCGGCCTGCTTGGCGATGGCGCGGATCATGGTCTCGTTGAGATCGATATGCTTGAGCTCGACATTGCTGACCTTGATGCCCCACGCATCGGTTCTCTCGTCCAGGATCCGCTGAACCTCGGTGTTGAGCTTGTCGCGCTCCGCCAGCATCTGGTCGAGGTCGTGCTGCCCGAGGACCGAACGCAGCGTGGTCTGCGCGAATTGGCTGGTCGCCATTTCGAACTGCTCGACCTGGATGATGGCTTTCTCCGGATCGAGCACCCGAAAATAGACGACGGCATTGACCTTGACCGAGACGTTGTCTCTGGAGATGACGTCCTGCGGCGGCACGTCGAGAACCCGCGTACGCAGGTCCATGCGCACCATCTGCTGGATGACCGGCACGATGATGACGAGGCCGGGCCCCTTCACCTTCCAGAAACGGCCGAGCAGGAACACGACGCCGCGCTCGTATTCGCGCAGGATGCGGATCGAATAGGCGGCGATCGCGCCGATGATGAGAAGCGGCAGCGCGCTCGAGGCCAGCGGAACCAATAGGTCAGGCATGTGTCCTCCTCGGTTCAGGTGCTCGGCTCGACGGCAAGCGTCAAACCCGTACGTCCGACGACGCGGACCTTCTGGCCCGTGACGAGGCGCTCATTCGACAGCGCATCCCATAGCTCGCCATTGACGTGGACGCGGCCCGCGTTCTCCATCCAGCTCACGACCTCGCCCGTGCTGCCGATCATCTGCTCGGCACCGGTGCGCACCGGGCGCTGGCGGGCCTGAACGGCAAAACCCAGTACGCCGGCAAAGAATCCCGCGCTCAGGACGGCCATGCCGGCCACCACCGGCCAGGAAACGGCGACTGGTATATCCGACTGCGCCGGGTCGAACAGGAACAGCGCCCCCATCGCGAAGGCAACAACCCCGCCGAGGCCCACGATGCCAAAAGTGGGGTGGAACGCCTCGGCTACCATCAGAGCCAGGCCGAACAGGAGCAAGGCCAGCCCCGCGAAGTTGACCGGCAGCAAGGACAGGGCCGCGAGCGCGACGAGCAGGCTGATGCCGCCGACCACCCCCGGCGCGACCGCACCCGGGCTCCAGAACTCGAACAGAATGCCATAGATGCCGATCATCAGCAGGATGAGCGCGATGTTGGGATCGGTGATCGCCGACATCACCTGCATCTTCCAGTCGGGCTTGAGCTCGACGACGCTGCGTCCCTTGGTGTCGAGCCGAACCTCGCCGGCAGCGGTGGCGACCACGCGGCCGTCGATCTGTCCCAAAAGGTCGTCGACATCCTTGGCGATGACATCGACGACACGCTCCTTGAGCGCCGCCGACGCGGTCAGCGTGGCGGCCTCGCGCACGGCCTTCTCTCCCCAGTCGGCGTTGCGCCCCCGCAACTCGGCGAGCGATCGGATGTAAGCCGCGGCGTCGTTGATGCTCTTGCGGTCCGATGCGGTCCCGGCGTCGGTCTCGGGATGCTTGTCCGACTGTGATGGCGGCTTGGGCGGCGACGAGCCGGGAAACCCCGGCGTGAGAGCGATCGGCGTCGCCGCCCCCAGATGCGTGCTCTGCGCCATCGCCGCCACGTGCGACGCGTACATCAAGTAGGTGCCGGCGCTCGCGGCTCGGCTGCCGTTCGGGGCGACGTACATGACGATCGGGATGCGCGACGCCAGGATCGTTTGGATCATCTCGCGCGTGGAGGACAAGAGCCCGCCCGGCGTGTCGAGCCGGACGATCACGGCGGGCGCCCCCTCCGCCTGGGCTTGTTTCACGACCTTTGTGAGCTGCTCGACGGCGACGAAGCCGATCGCACCCTTGATGTCGATCAGCAGCACGGCATTCGATCGCGAGGCCTGGCCAAAGACACGACCGAGCGGAAGGATCAGGACACAAACGAGGAAGAGCGCAGCGATCCACGTTGGCAGCCCGGCTGCTGCCCTGAGTCTGGCTGGCGACTTGTTGCTCAAGATGTCCGCTCCGCCACGCGTGGGGTGATGAGCGTCATGCTGCAGGATATATGGGTACGCTTGGCGTTGCACGCCCTAACCCATACATGCAGAGGGGGCGGCAGACGGCAGGCGGGCCATGGCCGGGCCTTCTCGAGCGGCGACGGCAACATCGCTGGCTCGACCCGTGCCTCCACGTCGCGCCATCTTGATATTCGGGTGTTCGAAGCACGCGTCTTCCTCATAGGTGGAGCGGGGTGTTACCGTTCAGATCCCCAACCCTTGGAGACCCACCATGCTCCGCGTCCTCGTCGCCGCGTCGGCCCTGGCCAGCCTCGCAACCTATGCTCTCGCTACCAGCTCGGTCGTCGTCTCTGGAGGCGAGTCCGGCATTTATTCGGCGGGCACGTCCAAGTCGTGCGCCGAATGCCGACAGAAGCACGGCGACAAGGCCGGCCAGCGCTGCATGAACGTGTGCAAGGGCCAGTAGGCGAAACCGCCGGCACCATTGCGCAAGAGGGCTCAGGCACGGCGGCTGCTGTTGTCAGTGTCCGCCCCTCTCCTCGGCCCTGTGGGCCGAACCGCGTCCGGCTCTCCTCAACGTCACGCCCTAAGACGCCTCGCGACCTGACCATCCTTGAGCACGAGGCGGCAGAATCCAGGCTTTTGCCCCGGTTCCAAAACGGCGTGGAGACGGCCCCAATGGATAGGTTGCAGCTAAGGATACGACTCGGCCGCGTGCCGTGGACAAAGGGTCGGCCCGGCGGAAGACCCCGCCCAGTCACGCCCGATTAATCAGACCTTAGACCGATTGCGCTATGACCCGACCGGGACCCTCTGCAACGCCCGGCGCACGCGGTCGGACGCGGGGTGGAGTATGGACAAGGCCTAACGCGATGTCTTCGTCTGACACAAGCGGTGCCGTTGCCGAGCGCCTGCTGAAGCTCGCAATCGCGCTTGTGGTGCTGATCCTCATTCTGGGGCCGGTCCTGGCCCTCTCGTTGCATATCGCCGGCCCCCGGCTGACCGACTTCCTGTCGCGCCACATTCTGGGTGCCCTCCATAAGAGCGGCGATCACGACGGCATCACGGCCGGGCCCGAGGCCTACGCGCTCGGGGATCTGGAAGACCGGCTGACCGGCCTGTCCGCCTATCGCGGCGAGGCCAAGGGCGCGGCCAGCACCCTGCAGATCCTGCTCGTGCGCCACACCCGGCCCGCCCAGGGCGGGGCCGGTACGGCCGCATTCCGTTCGCTGAAGCTCGATTTGTCCGGCGCGGCAGAAACCGCGACAGTCGTGATCGCCGACCGCCCGCTGCTGCTGGAGCTGACCGGCCAGCCCCCCGTTCGGCGCGCCATGCTCGGTGTCGAGGGCGTCGCCCCGTTCGATCTCAAGAATGCGCCGCAGGGCCTCCTCGCCGGATTTCGCATCGCCGCGTTCGGGGCCAGCAGTGTCGCGCGCCCCGAGCAATTCGTGGAGGGGCGCGACGCGCGTATTTTCTGCGGTTCGATCAAGAGCTGGCGCGCGTTCTACGGCGTGTCGCCGGGCAGCGTGAGCGTCTGGGTCGCGACCAATCCGACTGCGGTGGCGGTCACCGACAAAGGCGTTTCGGATGACGGCGACGCGCAGGGCGATCTGCCGGATCTGGCAGCGTTCTGCAAAGGGTATTGAGACGACGGGGACCAAAGCCATGGGGTTCGGAAAGCGCGGCACAACGCAACCGAGACCGGCATCGCAGCCGGGCTCGGGTGACGGCTCGGATATCGGCGATCTGCGCCCGGCGCGTCAGTCGAGCGCGCAGGACGAGGGTCACGGCACGCTCCCGGCGGTCGCGGTCGGAATCGTCAGCGTCGCCATCGGCATCGGCGCAGCCTTGTTCCATGGCTCTTCGGCGACCGAACTAGGATCGAGCACAGCCACCGCGGCCCGGGCATCCGGCGGTGGCGCCCATAAGCGCATCGCGGCCGCCTGCATGCCGCCGGTCGGCAATGGCTTGCGCCCGAGCGGAATGTCGGATGAGGAATTGCGCTACATGGTGGCCCTGACCTCGCACAAGTATTTCACCTGCGCGCTGGCCCGCGAGCCCGAGCGGTTCTGCGCCGCCGGCGAGAAGGCCACGCTGGTGAAGGAGCTGCTGACCTACTTCGGTGACGTCGCGCGGGAGCAACGCATGTTCGACAAGTACGTCGGCGACCCCAGCGCCAAGACGATGGTCAAGATGATCGAGGCCGTCGAAGGGAAGGACGACAGCGCCATCTCGTCCCGCCGGCGGCGCCCGGAGCCCAACGGCGCCGTGGTCGATCTGATGCAGGGGCTGGTGCGCGACGGCTACCTGCAGACGGGTGATTTCGGCTGGTCGATGCCCAAGGAGGTCGCGCCCTACCTGGCCGGCGTCAACAAGATCAAGTCGTCGTGCTGAAGCCGCGAACCGCTACCCCAGCGCGGACGTGACGATCTCGCAGCTTTCGCTCCTCGATACCTGGCGACGTCGGCTGACCGGCCCCGCCGGTCAGTCTTCCTTGCCCTCGGCCTTGTTGGCCGGAGCCGCCTGGAGCTGCCCGTAGTTCTGGATGCCAATGCTGCCGAGCAGATCGAGCTGGGTCTCGATGAAGTCGATGTGCCCCTCCTCGTCCTGCAGCAGCTTCTCGAACAGGTCCATCGACACGTAGTCCTCGTGCTTGCGGCACAATTCGCGCGCGTGGGTGTAGAGCTTCTGCGCCTCGTATTCGGCCGCGAGGTCGCATTCGAGCACTTCCTTGAGGTTCTGGCCGATCCTGAGCGGCGCCAGCGTCTGCATGTTGGGCAGCCCTTCGAGGAAGATGATGCGGGTCACCAGCGTATCGACGTGGTGCATCTCCTCGATGCTCTCCTCGCGCTCCTTCTTGGCGAGCAGCGTGAAGCCCCAGTCGTCGAGCATGCGGTAGTGCAGCCAGTACTGGTTGACCGCCGTCATCTCGTGGCGGAGCGCCTCGTTGAGAACTTCGAGAACTTCCTTCTTGCCCTTCATGGTGCCTCTCGCTGCCTGGCGATGCTGCTGGGTCGTCGGCGACCTGCACCAGGAACTATGCCGAATTCATTCGGCCGCGACCAGCATCTCCGGCAGGGGATCAGCACTGTCGCGCTCGCGGCGCGCGTCCCGCCGCGTGAACTCCGCCCTGACCTTCGCGCACGCGCACGGGCAGATCTCGCCGCGCTGCTCCAGCCGCTCGACGATCTGGTAAATCGTGTCGACGGCGAGCGGCGCGCACCCGCAGCACTTCATGGTCTTGGCGAGGTGACGGTAAACCACACCCGGGGTCGGGAGTGGGGCGTCTGGACGGCTCAGAAGCTCTCGGAGCGCAAGCTCCAGATCTTGATCCGTGACGATAGCGCACGAACAGATGATCATGCGCACAATACCTTGCCTGGCCGCCCCGCGGGCCCGTAAGCCATTGAAATCATACGCTCTCCAATCGCCGGGGTTGAAAGCCCCACATCGGATTCACGGCGTGCCTTTGTGGACGCGTGCACTCCACAAATCGCAGGCTGCTCCTCATTCGTCAAGCACCACGTCGCCGCGCCCCAACTAGTTGAAAGAGCAATAGAATCAAACGCGAAGGGAACCGCGGCGCGCACCCGGCGTTGTCCTCACCTGCAACCGGCGGATCCCTTCGATGACCCTCAGCACCATCCTCCTCATCGTTCTCATCCTGATCCTCATCGGCGCCCTGCCCACCTGGCCCCACAGCGGCAGCTGGGGATACGGACCGTCCGGAGGCGTCGGCCTTATCGTCATCATTCTCTTGGTGCTTTTGCTCACAGGTCGCATCTAAGGCATGTGACGCACTGCGGTCCGCGACCGCAGTTGCCCGGGCATGAATGGGGGTGCTGTGCGACGGGGTGATCTGTGACGCAGAACGACAACGGACTGAACCTGGCCCCCATCGGGAATGGCCGGGTCGCAGCGCTGCTGGACACATCGGCGCGGCTCCTTTGGTGGTGCTTTCCGCGATTTGATTCCGACCCCGTGTTCTCCCGCCTGCTCAGCGGCGACGTGGAGAAAGGCTTCTGCGATGTCATGCTCGAAGGGCAGGCATCCACGCAGTCGGGCTACGTGAGAAACACCGCTATTCTCCAAACCGTGCTCGCAGACGGTAACGGCAACGCCGTCCAGATCACCGACTACTCGCCACGCTTCTTCCGATACGAGCGTATTTTCCACCCCGCTCAGATCTTCCGGCGCATTGAGCCGTTGAAGGGGTTGCCGAGGATCAAGATCCGAGTGCGGCCGACGTTCAACTATGGCGAGCCGGCAAGCTCCCCGGTTCTCGGCTCGAACCACATTCGCTACGTCGGCGGCATGGATGCCCTGCGCCTCACCACCGACGCACCGCTGTCCTATGTCGTCCACGAGACGACGTTCGCCCTCACGCAGCCCCTCACATTGATCCTCGGGCCCGACCAGCCCCTCGAGGCTGCCGTCGACACGGTCGCGCGCGAGTTCCTAGAACGCACGCGTGACTTCTGGCTCCACTGGGTCCGCGGCCTTGGCATCTCGCTCGAATGGCAGCCCGAGATCATCCGTGCCGCAATTACGCTCAAACTTTGCAACTTCGAAGAGACCGGCGCGATCATCGCAGCCCACACCACATCGCTGCCCGAGGCACCCCATACTCCGCGGACATGGGACTATCGCTACTGCTGGCTCCGCGATGCCTACTTCGTCATCAAGGCGCTGAACCGGCTGGGTGCCACGCAGACGATGGAGTCTTACCTCAACTACATCACGACGATCGCCGTCGACACCGAGCGCCCGCTGCGCCCAGTGTATGGCATCGTTCACGATCAGCCCCTCGATGAACGAATTGCGGAAAGCCTGAACGGCTTCCACGGCATGGGTCCGGTTCGAATTGGCAATCAGGCCGCCCAGCAGATCCAACACGATACCTATGGCAGCGTCATCCTCGGGGCCTCGCAGATGTTCGTCGACGAACGCCTCCCGTGGAAGGGAGACGAAGCCCTCTTTCGCCGACTCGAACCGCTGGGTCACTTGGCCCGCCGCTTTGCGTTCGTGCCCGATGCTGGACTTTGGGAATACCGCGGTCGACAGCGTGTTCACACCCACTCGGCGACGATGTGCTGGGTCGCATGCGACCGGCTGGCAAGGATTGCCGGAATGTTACGGTTGCCCGAGCGGCATGCGTTCTGGCGCGATGAAGCCGACCGGATGCGCATCAAGATTCTCGATGCGGCGTGGAACGAGAAGCGTGGTGCGATCGTCGGCTCGCTAAACAATACCGACCTCGATGCAAGCGTGCTGCTCTTCGCCGAGCTCGGATTGCTTTCGCCGACAGACGAGCGGTTCGTCCGCACCTGCGAGGTCATCGGCCAGGAGCTTAGCCGCAACGGCTTCATCATGCGCTATACGGCCGCCGATGATTTCGGCACGCCGGAGACCGCTTTCCTGATCTGCCAGTGCTGGTACATCGACGCGCTGTGCGCGATTGGCCGACGCGACCAGGCCCGCGACCTCTACGTCGATCTCCTGGCGCGTCGCAACGATTTTGGCATCCTTTCTGAAGACATTGATGTAAAGACCGGCCGGCTCTGGGGAAATATTCCTCAAACCTATTCAATGGCGGGTATAATAAACTCCGGCATGACGTTGTCGCGCAGTTGGGACGAGGCGTGGTTGCAGCCCTGATGGCGCCGACGATTTGTGGGAACTTTCCGCGCCGGTCGCGCGTTCCCATCGGGCTGCGCTCCCGCCCATAAAGTCTTGTGACCGCATTTCGATAGCCTTCACTGCGGTCACACCGTCTTACTCAGGTTAGATCGGAACAGTGCCGATGAACCGTGTCGTTCTCGTCTCCAACCGCGTAACCGATCCAAGCGCCGCCGCCCGCGCCGGCGGCGTCGCCGTGGCAATCCACGACATACTTCGCACGCGGGGCGGACTGTGGTTCGGCTGGAACGGCAAGCTGTCCGATGCGCAGGGCCAACAGGCCCCGGCGCCCGAGATCACGCGAAGCGGGCGGAAAGGGACGAACATCACCGTACCGCTCTCGACCGAGGACTACGCCGGCTACTATCTCGGCTACTCGAACTCCGTGCTGTGGCCGGTCTTTCACAATCGCCTGGACCTGGCACAGTTCGAAGCCGGCTTCTATCGCTCCTACATCGGCGTCAACAAGGCCATGGCCGCCGCCCTGAAGCCGCACTTGAAGCCGGACGACGTGATTTGGATACATGACTACCACTTCATCCCGTTCGGGCGGGCGCTGCGCGAGCTGGGCGTAGACAACGTCATTGGCTTCTTCCTGCACATCCCGATCCCGCCGTCACAAACATTTCTTGCGATACCCGAGCATCAAGAACTCGCGCGCGCGTTCTCGGCCTACGACCTCGTCGGCCTGCAAACGTACGCGGACGTGGCCAATCTCATCGACTTCCTGTCCCACGGCGTGGCGGGTCGCATCCTTCAGGACGGCCGCATTCGCGTTTTCGATCGCGAGCTGTCGATCGCAAAGTTTGCAATCGGAATCGACACCAGCGATTTTTGTCACATCCCGGGGAGCGATCCAACCTCCACGCTGATGCCCGGCGTCGACCGTCTCATCGGCGTCGACCGCCTCGACTACACGAAGGGCCTGCCGCAGAAATTCCGCGCGTTCGGACGATTCCTCGAAAAGTATCCCGACGCCCACCAGAAGGTCGTGCTCGCTCAAATCGCGCCCCCGACCCGCGAAAGCGTGGAAGCCTATGAGGACATTCGCTCCGAGCTCCAGTCCGTCTCGGGCTTCATTAATGGCCGCTTTGGAGATCTGGACTGGGTTCCCATCCAGTACATTCACCGGCCGACACCCCGAAAGAAGCTGCCGGCCATCTACCGATCCTCCCGCGTCGCGCTCGTGACCCCTCTGCGCGATGGCATGAATCTGGTGGCCAAGGAATATGTCGCAGCCCAGCGGCCGGATGATCCCGGCGTGCTCATCCTGTCCCAGTTCGCCGGAGCGGCGGAGGACTTGAAAGAGGCCTTGATCGTCAATCCCTACAACGTGGAGGAGATGGCCGATGCGATCAAGCAGGCGCTGGACATGGACGTGGTCGAGCGCCAACGCCGACAGACCGCCCTCCTGGCCGCTGTCAATCGCAACAACGTGACGAATTGGTACCAATCCTTCCTGGCGGCGCTCGAGAAGGTCCGCGCATCCAATCCCCCGCCATTGGGCGAGACCTCGGTCGAGCAGTGGGCGCCACTTCTGCAGAAGCTTCAGCGTTTGCCTGTATCGCAGCCGGTTGCTGACCCGCCGGCAAAGAAGCTTCGCCAGTCAAGACGCGTGCGGAGCCGCGCAGAATAGATTGGCGCGAGCGATCTGTCCTTGGACTTGTCACCGCGTGGCATCGTGCAGCTCCAATGACGCTGGCCCTAGGCAGGTGCACACCCTGCGGCGGAGCCGTCGACAGGCGGCGTGCGCGGCTGCGTCGGGGGCAAGGCGAGGCCATCGAGCTGGTGCTCGAACCATGCCGCCATACCGACTTTCTCGCCAAGCGACTGGCGACACAGGTCGGCAATGGCCGCAATCCTCTCCGCTTCCGCCAGGATGACGAGGTGGCGATAGAGAGCGATCGCATGATGCGTTAGGCCGTAGAGCTCAAGGATCGCCGGGACGCGATCATCGTCCGATTGCGACCGCAAAGTGGAACGTGGGACAGGGCGACGCGCGGTCTCAGCGTTCGCCTCGAGCAGCCCAAGGCACTCCGTCAATCTTGCGCCCTGCACGCGCCCTTCGAGCATGTGGAACGCGGCGCGCAAGGCCACCGCGTGAAAGGGTCCGGAAGGACTGCGAGACAGCAATTCCAGCAGAATAGTGGCCGCGTCCTCGACGACCATCGCGTCCCGCAATGCTGCAATCAGCCTGTTGCGCTCTCTGGACACCGTCTTGGGTCTCCATCCAACCGAGGAAAAACGCCGATGCTTTCCGCACGTTCCCAAGCATCGATGCGGCAAATGTGGAATGGGGCCGTGGCAATCGGGCCGAATGAACGCTCTTTCGACCGCGCCGGCGCCGAGCGTCTCCGCGCAAGCTGCGGCCAATCGGCCGACGCCCGGACAATCGCCGCATTTCCAGTCCAATGTGTAGCGACCACAGCACCAACGCGGCCGATGAGCTGGCGGTGGTGGAAGGAGTCTCACACATGCTCCAGACCTCTGAGACACCACGCGTGGCGGACCACAAGCCCGAACGATGCCTGTTGGTTGTCGAAGACGAGCCGCTGATCCGGATGCTCGCTGTCGACCTACTCGGTGACATTGGATTCAAGGCAGAGGAAGCCGGTTCGGCGAGCGAGGCCATGATCAAGCTGCGCACGCAAGCGTTCGACGCGATCATCCTCGACGTCGGCCTGCCCGATCGGCTCGGCACGGATCTCGCGGCTGAAATCCGGGGCATCTGGCCCAACGTGCCAATGCTGATTGCCAGCGGACGTAGCGCGAGCGAGCTGAGCGCGCAGTTCGCGGCCGATGCCTTGGTTCGTATCGTGGCAAAACCCTATACGGTCGCGGACCTTCGCTCCGCTCTCGAAGCAGTTCGCGTCCTTCCATTCGCCTCATAGAGAGCCTGCGTCTAAAAACGGCCGTATGCGCCCAAGCAGGTCGAATTGTTGCCGGCAGGTTAATGGGTCCTCAACCCCTTCGTTCCACACTGATGCCGCTCTCTGCGAAGCCCAGCAGCAGTCGGGCCTCGGGTCAGAGAGGATCGCGACAATGGCGCACGGTAGCTCAGCCGACATCGGCGACTTCCATCGACTCCTTGAGGCGGCCATTGCCGGCTCGGAGCACGCCGATCTGTTGCTTGAGCACCTCGCCGCAAGCCGCGCACGAGAGGTGCACTATGCCTTCTACTGCGCCCTCCTAGGCACACCGAACCTGGCCTCGGGTCGTGGCTACATCCCTCCTGGAGCAGTCAGTCAGCTTTACGAGGACAACCGCCGCGCAGCCCCAAAGGGAGCGGCGGAGACCGAAACTGCGGAAATGAAATCCGACGAGAGCATCGAGGCCGAGGTGCGCAAGATTTGCCTCGAGACCCTCGATGACCTGCGCCACATCAGGCGACGTTTCGCGCGGGAGAACCATCCCGATGCGGTCGGCCCCACCGAGCGGGAAGAGGCCAACCGCCGCATGGCCATCGCCAACCGCCTGATCGATGACGCCTTGAAGAGGCGGGTCGATCACCCATCGACTTAGCGATGCCTTAATTCAGGTAATTGAACCCTTACCGGGATCGCTAGAATTTGCCGCGAAACCCTCCGACGGAAGGAGCGGAACTCTAAGCCGCGTGTGCTTTACTGCCCCTTGTCGAGAACGGCGCGCCAGTAGCAAGCCCGGTGGACCATGGCAGATCGCAGCAAACTTCTGCTCCTTGAGGAGCGTCGAGCCGACATCCAGGCGTGGCTGGATGTCGAGGCCCCGTTTGCGGCCGCCGATCAGAAGCATTTGGACGCCGATACCGCCGAACGTGCATACTGGCACTACGGGTACCAGGCTGCTCTTGCCGACATTATCGAGTTGCTGTCTTCATCGGGCCAAAGAAGCGACAGCGCGGGCATTCCCAACTAGTTCCGCTGGGGCGGCTGGGGTGCAGCCGGTTACCGTGCGGCCGAAAGTCGTGATAGAGCTCGCACTCTTTCTCGAACGCGACCTTCGACGATGGCAAATAGTTGTACTTGAACATCAGATCCGTGCCGATGAGCTCGCAGAGCCGAGCCTTGATGTCGCCGTCGGCTCGTCCCACGTGATTGATACAAAATCGCCCGTTGGCGTCGACATAGCCGATGGCGTATGCACCGGCCGACTGCCGCAGGATCGTGCTTGAAATCCCATCGAACGTCAGCGGATACGGCCCCGCCAGCCCCGTCTTGATCATGGCGACAAACGTCCCCCAATGATCGCTGCGGATTTCGCAGCGGCGCGTTGAAATCGACAATCACGGCCACGCGGCCGGACCCACCTTGCCCATCAGAGATAGAGGGCGCCCTGGACGCGCCGAGTGTCCTCCGAATCGCGCCCACGCACGCCGCTACCACCACCGTCGGATTCACCTTGCCCGCCCCGCCCAAATGGGGCTCGTTCCCCATGACCACGCCCTTCGGGCGCGGACGATCCCGAGTGGAACGACGACATCGACTGTCCAAACGCGCTGGACGCGTTGGATGGCCCTGACAGCCCGGCGGTTCGATCGGGCTCAGCGATATGGACGGTCACGCCTTCCGGCGCATACCCTGCGGACCGAACAACGCTCTCGAGCATCTGACGATCCTTCTCGATCAACCGCGCCGTATCCGCACGGGCGGCCTCGACATGCAGCTCGAGCTCGTTGTTCTTCAGAGACATGCGGACGGTCACGGTACCGAGATCGGCCGGCTGCAATTGAATGTGGAGAACTCGCAGCACCGATCCTGGCGCGGGTTTTCCTGCGAGGGCGTGTCCGGCATCGGCCGCCGGGCGGATCGACGCCGGCTCACCAAGCGATGTCTGCAGCTCTCGCACGACCCGGTTGCTGATCTGCTGGACCGCCGAGCTCGACGCTTCGTTGTGGGCGGCGACCTCTCCGAGCGCCGCGGCGTTCTCGCCTCGGCCGGCGCCCTCCACAACACCGTCTGCCGGACGAACCACCTCAGGGCGCAGGGGACGCTCTTTGTTGGGGACAATGCGGGGCATCTCGAGTCCAGCCGTGGCGCTGTCCCCGTCTGCCGGAGCCGCTTCCACACTGCCCTCAGGCGCGTTCGTGATATTGGCCGTCGCCGGTTTGCCCGCGACCCCATTCGGGCGGCCGGCGGCGCCGACCGCGGCCCCCATCCCTCCGGCACGACCGGCCAACTCACTTGCGAAATCCGATGTCCCGACCGGGGCAAAGTGGGTTTCCTGATGCACGACCTGAACTTTCTGTCGCGCGTGCGGCAGCTCGACCGGTGTGGCGGGCTCGTCCGAAGGCTGTGGCATGAGCGGGCCGGGCGCGCCGTCGGCCAGCGGCTTGGCGTCGGCACCGCCGGGCGGCTTCGGCAGCGGCTGGCTGTTCGGATCAACAAGCGCGGAAAGGACCGCGACAGCTTCCGGACTCCCGATTGCTGGCACAATCGCCGCCGCGCCCGTTGCCTCTGGATCGGGCCGCCACGGATCATCCACAGCCGGCGCCTGTGAGCTGCTACCCTTGGCGGCCGCTTGAAGCGCTGCCGCCAGCGGATCATCCGCTATCTCGGCTACCGCGCCCCGCCCCCCCTCGACCGCGGCCATGCTGGGTTGCAGCGAACGGACCTGCGGGTTGGCCGCTGCATCATCGGCCGCCCCGGCCCCGAGCTTACCGAGCAGATCGGAAAATCCCCCACCCCCATCCCGCTCGACGTCGCTGTCGGGCGACAAGGCACTGCGCCGCATGGACGCGTCGATGGCTGGACCGACATGGTCGAGAGTAGCGCCGGCAGGTGTCATGGATGGGCCTTGCTGAGAAGTTGATCCGCCGTAGCCAGCGCCTTTTGCGCTCGCGCTGGAAAAGGCATGACCTTGGGCTGGGAATCCGCGCTTGGCGGCGACGGCATGCGTCGGACCTGGGCGGCGAGCGCGATCGCGGCATTGGCCAGATCCGCGTCCAGCTTGGGCAACCTCGATGAATCCACGCTCTGCAACGCGGTCACTCCAGCCTCGAGGTCGTCACCGACAACCTGGGCGCTCGCCTGATACACGATGGCGCGCAGCTTCTCGGGTGTCCCCTCGCCGGTCAGTTGCTCGGCCCGCATCGCCGCAAAGCGCGCAATCTCGGCATTCCCCTTGAAGGCACCTTCCCGCGCGAGCGCTAGGTAAGTGTCCCGGCGGGCCGTCGTCTCGACCCGGCTGAGAATCGCTTCGAGCTTTGCCGGGAGCGTCTTGTCTCCCTTTCGCCTCACGAGCTCGCTCGCAAGCTGCTGGCGAAACGTCTCCGCGTAGACACAGGCATTGAAGCGCCGCAGGTACTGCGATGTTAGAGCTAGAAATTTGTCGAAATCACCCGTCGAAAGAACCAAAAAGGCCTGGCGACGCAGCGCGGCCTCCTCGACCAGCGTTCCCGGCGACAGCAGCCGCGCCTCGTCGAGCCGCGCACTCGCCCGGGCCGCGTCGGTTTTGGCAATCAGCGTCGCCTGCACCAGGGCAACGTGCCCTGCGATGCTCGCATCGAGACGACGGACATCCATCTCGCCGAACATCTCGGCGGCAACGTCGTTACGACCCTCGCCGTAGGCTAAGACGCCTTTGAGCAGCCGATCCTCCTCCCCCGAGAGGGTCCGCACGCCCAGCACCGCCCTCAAGACACGCGGATCCCCGCCGCTCAGGACATAGCTAGCCAGGGCCTGCCGACTCTTGGCGTCCTGCCAGACTTCGGGCCCCATCCGTGTCATTTGGTCGGCTAAGTCGGCGAGAACCTGTCGCAGCGAGGCATGCGCCGCCACGTCACCACGCGCGATGCGATCCTGGTGCGCGCGCAGCGCGCGGATGAGGCTCGCCGGGCTGCTGGCGGCTTCGTTGCTGCGACCAGGGTCGCTCCAGGCCACCAAGCAGGCCAGCGCAACCAGTGCTGTGCGGATGGCGGAGCCCGTCATGACTTCGGCGAACGGAGGAGAATTTCTATCCGACGATTCTGCGCCGCATCCGGATCGCTCGGAATCTTGAGGCTGCGATCGGCGTGTCCCTCGATCCTCTCGAAGCGCTTCTCGTCGATCCCACCGCGCACCAGCATGTAGTAGGCGATCTGCGCCCGGGCCGACGAAAGCCGCCAGTTGTCAGACGTGCCCGACCGGAAAGGACGCCCGTCCGTGTGGCCGCGCACGACCAGTTGTCCCGGTGTCTCGGCCAGAATTTTCGCCACCCGCTCCATGTAGACGACGACTTCGGGGCGCGGCTCCGCTGAAGCGATAGCGAACATCGAAAAGTCGAACTCGTCGGTGAGGCTGACGAGCAATCCTTCCGGGGTCACCTTGACGTCCACGTGAGGGCGCTTCCCCGGCCCCCCCTGCTCCAGCGCCGCTTTGATCTGAGCTTCGAGAGCCGCGCGATCGGCCTGAAGCGCGGGCGATGCCGCCTCTGCCGCTGCGCGCGCCTCCTTCTGCGCAGGAGCCACGCCCGCCTGTCCGTTTTGAGCGGTTTGCGCTTGCCCGCCCTGGACTGCAATGGCTTCTCGGCCCGTCTCTTTGCTCGCCTCTTTACTCGGGTCCTTGCCCGCCTCCTTCGAAACAGGGTCCGTCTCGACCTGACGTGCGACCACCGCTGCCTTGGGATCAGCGGCGGGAGCGGCCGACGGCGAGTCGCCGGGCCGAGCCTCGACACGCCCCGGCTCGCCTTGCCGAAAACGCGGATCGAAGGGATCTCGGAAGGCCTCTCCCGTGGTCAGCTTCTGGTCACCGGCATTCATCGCCCCACCCGGCCGCTCGGGAAAGTCGGTCATCTGCATCGACTGGGCTTCGTCGGCGAGCTTGGCCAGCGTGCCGTAGGGATCGTTCATCAAGGCTTGATCGGAGAAGCGTGGCTGCCCGGCGTCCTTCTTTTTCTGGGCGTCGGGCTTTTGACCCGGCTTCCCCTGCTCTTTGTGCTCACCCTTGCCTTCGCGAGTCGGCTTGGCGTCCTTCTGCTTGGATTTTCCGGCGCCGTCCTCCTGGCCCGGCACGCTCGCGTCGACGTCGTGAATGCCCTTGCTGGATGCCGCCCGGTCGGTGAGCCGCATGGGATTGAAGTAGTTGGCGACCTGGGTGACGGTCTTCTTGTCCGCCGCGTTGATCAGCCACATCACGAGGAAAAAGGCCATCATCGCGGTCATGAAGTCGGCATAGGCGATCTTCCACACGCCGCCGTGGTGGCCGCCGTCCTCGCCGTCGGGCCGCCGGCGGATGATGACGATCTCGTTCGGGACGGAAATGTCTTCGTTGTTCCTGGAGCTCATCGCGCCGCCTCCTCGAGTCTCGCGGCCCACGCACCGATCTGGGTTTCGATGATCGTGCGATCGGCAACGACGCGCACATCGCATCCGGGCGCCGCAGACACCATCGTGGCAACGCCGAGCGCCCGCAGCCGCTCGCCGACGAGTTCGGCGAGATCCTTCGGACCCGACACGTGGAAGCTCACGCCTTCGCTCTTGCTGGCATACCGGTCGAGCAGGCCCGTCAGGTCCGCGAGAGCACTGTCGCGCACCGCCTGGTCCAGGAACGGCCTGAGAATGCGCGCCACCGCGTCTGCAATGCGCCCTTCCAGCTCCTTCAGTTCAGCCACGAGCCTTCCCGCGAGCAGCGCTGCCTCCTCATCGACCCACCGCTGACGCAGCAGCGTCGCCTCCTCGTCGAAGAATCGTTGCTGCTCCGCCAGCTTCACCTCGAACGCCTCGGCGGCACCCCGCACGCCCTCCTCGCGACCGCTCGCATAGGCCGCCTCGATCCGCGCCGCTGTTTCGGCGGCGGTCCGCTGCTCCAACCGCAGCGGACCGCCGGCGCCGCCGCGCGCGTCTTCAGCCTCGCTATGAGGCTCGAATTCCATGAGGTAGGCCGCGACAGGAGCGAGGCTCATCCGGCCTTGGCCTCCCGCAGCCATTGCCTGAGAACAGCTGCCGCCTGCTCCTCATCATAGTCGATCATTTGCTCGAGCCGCTTTTGCGGTGTGCGCCCGCGCTTGTTGGTAAGGTCCGCAATGAGATTGGGCTCGGCCTCATCCGGTGCGCGATTGGCGCTCGCCAGGGCTGGCCGCGCATCGGGCTCGACCTTGAGGGATCCGCCAGCCGCGGCCGGCGCCGGCGTATAGTCTAGCAGAGCCCGAGTCATGGGCCGCAAGCCGAACCAGATCAAGAGCACCGTCGCCACCAGGATGGTGAGCGCCTTCACCAGCGTGCCCGTCTGGCGTAGCAACTGCTCGCCGATCCCGAGAGAGCTGGCCGGCTCGAGATCGTGCCCTCCCGGCAGGAACTCCACCGCCGCAACCGTGATCCGGTCGCCGCGCTTGGTGTCCGCGCCGGCCGCTGAGCCAACGAGCCGCTCGACCTCTTTCAGTTGCGCATCCACCGCTTCCGGCGTCGGGTTCTCGCCGAGCGACGCCATCAAGCGTTTGCGATTGATGACGACCGCAATCGTCAGGTTCTCGATCCGATAGCCTTCGCTGACGGTGGAGATCGTCTTCGAGCTGACCTCGTAGTTGGTGAGCTCTTCCTTGCGCTCGTTCGCCCGCTTGGACTGATCGCCGGACGTGGCGGACCCGCCCTCGTCGGGGACGTTCTGCTCGACACCGACCGGCTGCCGATTGGCCGTGTTCTGCGAGCTGCTCGTCTCCTTGATCACACGCAGCGAGCGCTCGACCTTCGATTCCGGGTCGAAATTGGTCTCGTTGATCTGGCGCTTGTCCATGTTCAGGCGCGCCGCCACGCTGATCTCGAAGTTATCGAGCCCCAGATAGGGCGTCAGCGTCTTGCGGACGTTGTCCTGCAGCTCCTTGTTGATGGTCTTCTCGAGGTCGACCATCTTGCCGGGCGTCGCGTTGATCGAGTCCCCGCCAGCCGCGAGCACGGTTCCGTCGGTGCTCAGAATGCGAACTTGATCAACAGTCATCCCCGGCACCGCCGCGGAAACGAGATGCCGGATGGCCTGGGCGGACGAAAAATCCGTTCCTTCGACCCGGATCACAACCGACGCGGATGGCGGCTGCCGAACGCGGCGAAACGATCCCGCGTCGGGCAACACGATATGGACGCGGGCAGCCTTGACGCCCTTCATCGCCTGGATGGTGCGCGCGATCTCGCCCTCGAGAGCACGAACCCGCGTAATCTCCTGCATGAACGACGTCAGGCCCATCGAGCCGAGCTTGTCGAACAGCTCGTAACCCGCCCCCCCACTGTTGGGGAGCCCCTTCTCGGCCAGCATCGCCCTGGCGCGCGCCGTCATGCCGTTGCGCACCATCACCTTGGTGCCGTCGGAATCGATATCGAAGGGGATGCCCGCCTCGTTGAGCGCCGCGCCGATGCGGCTGGCATCCTGCGGATTGAGACCGACGTAGAGGGTCTCGAAGTCCGAGCGGCTGAGATAATGGCTGCCAAGCCCGACAGCGCCGAAAATCGTCAAGCCGACCAGGCCCAGCACGGCGAGGCGGCGAACACCGAGCGCGAGCATGCTCGCCCACAGCCGCTCAATCTGTTCCAGTCCGAGCATCATGGTCCCCGGTCGCGACGGAATCGTGGCCCGGGGAGTTTGGCGCGGGAACCTTGCGCGAGAATTGCGAACGGCCGGCCACACCGTTGTAGGGCGTGGCCGGCCGATTCAGATCGTTGCTATGCCGGCGCTTACCGGAACAGCGACAGGATGTTCTGGCTCGAGGAGTTGGCGATGCTGAGCGCCTGGATGCCGAGCTGCTGCTGAACCTGCAGGGCCTGCAACCGGGTCGACTCCTCGTTCATGTCCGCATCGACCAGCTGGCCGACACCACGATCGATGGCGTCCATCAGACCCGAGATGAAGTCTTTCTGCAGATCCACGCGCTTCTTGGTCGAGCCGAGGTTGGTCGCGGTGTCCGTCAGCTCGTTGAGTGCCTTGTCCACGCCGACGATGTACTGCTCGAGCGTGGTGAGGTCAGCCGCGGAATCCGTCAAGGCCGAGATGTCGAGAGTCGCGACGTTGTAGCCGGTCGTCCCGATGGTGCCGGTGGTGCCACGGAAGCCATCGATGATGCCGACGCCGGTCGTGTCTGCGTCATAGAGCTTCACGGCGGCGGCATCGACGCTGATCGTTCCGATCGACACGGTGCCGTCCGCGGCCCGCGAGAACGACGAAACGATGGTCTTGGTGCCGTTGTAGCCGGTGACGCCGCTGTCGGTCGACAGCCAGTTCTCACCATTGAACACGGCCGATTCGCCGATGCTCTGGAGCTGGCCCTGCAACTCGGTGATGTCAGCCTGGATCTTGTCGCGGTCGACGCCGGGCTGGCGGGCGGCAACGAGCTTCGACTTGATTTCGTCGACGACGTCGATGGCAGCCTTGATGCCCGAGTACTGAACATCGACGGTTGCGGCGCCGAGGCCCAGAGCATCCTTCACGGTGGACAGCGCCGAGTTGTCGGAGCGCATCGTGGTTGCGATCGACCAGTAGGCGGCGTTATCGGAGGCTTCGCCGACGCGCAGACCCGTGGAAATCCGGTTTTGCGTCTCGAGCATGTTCTTGTTGGTCTGGGAGAGGCTCTGCAGCGCGGTCATGGCCGCGACGTTGGTATTGATGCTGCTCATCTAAGTGTCCCATGGATTGGTTGATGCTGTTGGGACAATCCGGGCCGGTACCGGTATGGCGGGGCGGCATCATGCCTTTGATCCGTCTCAGCGAATCAACCTGCCATGTAGGCGATGCTTAATCCAAAAGCGTTGATCGAGTATTAATGGTGAACAGACAATTATAGAAATGATCGCATGAGCCCGCCAATCAGCAGGTTCCAGCCGTCGATCAGCACGAAAAACAGGATCTTGAACGGCAGCGAGATCACCGTGGGTGGCAACATCATCATGCCCATCGACATGGTCAAAGTGGCGACCACGAGGTCGATGACGAGAAAGGGGAGCACGATCAGGAAGCCGATCTCGAAGCCCCGCCTCAGCTCGGAGATCATGAAGGCCGGGATGAGGACCCGCAGCTCCAGCTCGCCGCCTTCGGGTCTCGGCCTGATCTTCTCGTTAGCAAGATCCTCGAACAATTTCAGATCCTTCTCGCGCACGTTGTCGCGCATGAAGGCCTTGAACGGCTGAGTTATGCGATCATAGGCCTCCTGCTCCGTGATTTTGTTCTCGACCAGCGGGCGCAAGCCGTTTTGCCACGCGCGATCGAATGTCGGGGCCATGACATAGAAGGTCATGAACAGTGCAAGGCTGACCAGGATGAGATTGGCCGGTGTCGTCTGCAGGCCGAGCCCGGCCCTCAGGAACGACAGGGCGATCACAAAGCGGGTGAAGCACGTCACCATGATCAGCAGGCCGGGCGCCAGCGAGAGCACGGTGATGACCAGAACCAGCTGGACGATTCGGCCCGTGGCAGAAGGGTCGTTGGCCGGCAGCAGCGACTCGAGGCTCGGCGTCTGCGCCGCAGCCCCCGCAGCACCGAGACAGATCAGCGCGATGCCGAGAAGCGCGCGCATCATTCGAGGATCAGGGCCTGGATGATCAACTCTCTGACCTTGCCTCCGCTCCGAACACGCACGCGATCGTTGAGGTCTTCCCTCAGATGCTGGTATCCGCTCGCGCCCTCAATCTCCTTCGCCGACACTGTTCTCAGAAACGCCACGATATCGTCGCCGACCTGATTGGCGAGGAGGGTACCGTCCCCCGCATCGTTCGCTTCGATGATGATCGAGCTCTCGAGCCGTATCCACGTCCGCGACGACCCGGCAAGGTTGGTGACGATGGGTGGCAATGTCTTGATCAGAGCCCCTTCGGAGAAGCGCGGTTTCCCGGGTTCCACCGATTCGATCTGTGATTTTCCCTTGGACTCCTCATGCGCGATAGGTAGGACCACCAGCCCGAAGCCGGCCCCACCCAAGCCTGCGAAAAGTGTGACGGCAACCATCGCGAGAATGAACGACAAGGCTGACGAGCCTTGCGCTGGAGCCTTTCCCTCGGTCGCCGGCAATGGTTTCGGGTTGGCCATCGTCCGCCCCGCTAGAACGGCGTCAGCACATCGACGATCTGGTGACCCCAGCCGGGCTGCTGGACCTCCATGATGCGCCCGCGACCACCATACGAGATTCGCGCTTCCGCAACCTTGTCGTAGGACACGCTGTTGTCGGTCGCAATGTCGCGCGGCCGGACGATGCCAGCCACCTGCAGCACACGAACCTCGTAGTTGACCCTCACCTCCTGGGTTCCGCTGATCACCATGTTGCCATTCGGCAGCACGTCTGTGACGACGGCGGCAACGAGAAGATTGATGCTTTCCGAGCGCGCAATCGCGCCCTCGCTCTTGGTCGACGTCTTGGCGTCAACTGCAGCATCGAACTTTCCGTTTCCGGTGCCCCGGATGATGGCCCCCGTGCCACTGTAGCTCGAGTCGAATCCGAGCCCCCAGGTGGAATCACGTTTTCGGTCCGACGTGTTATCGATCGATGCCTTGTCTTTGATCGAAATCTTGACCGTCATCACGTCGCCGATCTTCATGGCCCGCGGGTCGCGGAACAGATCCGCGCTGCTGTCCTGCCAGAACGAATGTCCGGGTTGGCGAACGGGCATCACCGCCGCCGCAGTCACGATCGGTGTCCGATCCACCTTGAGCCCGGACCCCACCGGCGTCATGTGGGGCTCGCGCCCGATGTCGTGTGGATTGACGCCACAGCCTGTGAGCGCCGCCAGCAGCGTTGTCAGCACCGCGACGATGACACCCGGCTGGCTCATGATTTGCTACCAGGCCGATCCGGCGACACCCGCGCCGCTCCCGCAATCGTGGCCGTCAGGCGTGCCGCATGTGCCGGACCCATCTCGTTGAGGATGGCGCTCGAGTTGCGCGGGTCGAGTTTGACCAGCACCGCAGCGGCTGTTTCTTCATCAAGGGCCACCAGTTGTGCGGCCGCAGCATCCGCCTTCATGCGAGAGAAGATGCGAACAAGGGTATCCTGCGCCTTCTTCGAGAACTCATCGCGCCGCGCGAGCCACTTCTGGTACTCCGCGGTCTTCTCCTCGAGCAGCGCAATCCGCTTGTCGAGCTCGCGCTCGGCTTCCGCAATCGCCTTCTTCTGCCATGCCATCCGCGCGTCCATCGCGGCGTCCACGATGTTGGCACAGTACTGGTCGGCAACCGAGTTTCCGACCTTGAACCCAGGCAGCGGCGCGTTGCTTTCGGCCTGCGGGCGCGCTTCGATCGTGCCGGTCGTCAGCACCGGCTTGATCACATCCGGAATGCGCACCTCCAGTGCCTTTTGCGGTGCGGCCGGAACGGGCATTGCCTGTGGCGCTTTGGATAGTGGCGCCTTGGCAGCAGGCTGATTGGACTTGCCTTCATAGGCCGGTGCGACGACCGGCATCCATCCTTTTTCCGCCGCATGCGTCGCCGTTAGCGCGACCGTTCCCATCAACACCACACTCAACGCAAGGCTGCCCCAACCCGAAGCGCTGATCATCAGCAATGTGGGACGCATGGTCATTGGACAACCAAGTCCGCCTGCAGGGCGCCTGCCGTTTTGATCGCCTGAAGAATGGCGATGATGCCGGTTGGCTTGAGGCCGATCCGGTTCAGACCACTCACCAGGGTCTGCAGGTTGGTCCCCCTGACGATCGCCAAGTTTCCGCCTTGCTCCTGCGCCGTCACGTAGGTCTCGGGCGACACCACGGTCCGCCCCTTCTCAGAGAACGGAAGAGGTTGGGAAACTCGCTCGTTCTCCGTGATCCGCACCGTGAGATTGCCGTGCGCAATCGCCACCGTCGAAACCTGGACATCCCTGCCGATGACGATGGTTCCCGTCCGCTCATCGATCACCACGCGCGCCGGCGCATCGGCGTCCGCAGTCAGCTCACCAATCTCGGCGATGAAGCGCACCGCACCAACCGAAGCCGGCTTGATCAGCGTCACGGTACGCAGGTCTTCCTCCCGCGCCACCTTCATGCCATAGCGCTGGCGCGCATAAGTATTGATCGCATCCGCCACGCGGACAGCCGTATTGAAATCCGGGTTCCGCAGCTCCAGGACGAGAACCTTCTCGTCAGCGAAGCGCCCGGGTGCCTCGCGTTCCACCAGCGCACCGTTCGCTATGCGGCCCGTCGTAGGAACGCCTTGCGTCAGTGACTCGGCCTTTCCGGCAGACGCAAACCCGCCAACAGCAAGCGGTCCTTGCGCCACCGCATAGATGTTGTTGTCCGCAGCCGACAGCGGCGTCATCACCAATGTGCCGCCCTGCAGGGACGTGGCGTCGCCGAGCGAGGACACCGTGACATCGATGCGCGCGCCCTTGCCGATGAACGGCGGAAGCTCTGCGGTGACCATGACCGCAGCGACGTTCTTGCTGCGAGGCCGGGCATTCCTGACGTTGATGCCCATGCGGTCGAGCATGGATTGCAACGACTGCTCGGTGTAGGGCGAGTTGCGCAGGCTATCGCCGGTCCCGTTGAGGCCGATCACCAATCCGTACCCGACGAGCTGGTTGGCGCGCACGCCTTGCACCGACACGATATCCTTGACCCGCGATCCGGCCGACACCGGCGCCGGCAGGATCGAAACGAGCAGCACGAGCAGCAGGGCAATCCTCATTGGGTCGCCACCCGCACGGTTCCGTCCGCCTGAACGACACCCTTGACCGTCGAACCGCTGTCGGGATTGCGCAGGCTCACGAGATCCCCGATGCTGCCCGACTGAAGCGGTATCGCTTGCGTGGTGATCGTGAGCCCGCCCGCTTGAAAGACGATCAGAACAGGCTTGCCTTGCGAGATCGTATCCGGCTCACGGACAGCATTGACGGGAACGGGCTGCCCCGGCAGGAGCGTGCGCCGCGCGACCTTGCCGACGATGGCTTCGCGGGTCTCGTACACCGCGATGCGAGGCATCGCGGTGCGCGCAAACCGCTGCTCGATGATATGCTCGTCGCGCAAAATATCGCCCGGATACACGGTGATCCGCGGCACCGGCAGGTCGCCGGCCTCCGACATCGAAGTCGTGCAAATCAACAGCGCACAGCACAGCATCACTTGCTGAGCGATCGCCACCACCGCCCGTCGAGCGCTCAATAATCCCTCCCGCCGCTAACGGAGCCCTTTCGCGACCGTCGCGAACATTTCATCTGCCGCCTGGATGACCTTCGAGTTCATCTCATAGGCGCGCTGCGCAGAAATCAACTCGGTGATCTCCTTCACCGGATCGACGTTCGAGGTCTCGAGATAGCCCTGATGAACGGTGGCGGCGCCGGGATCACCTGCCACGCCGATGTTCGCGGATCCCGATGAGATCGTCTCGCGGTAGCGGTTACCACCCAGCGGCTCCAGACCGGCATCGTTCACGAAATGCGCCAATCGGAGCTGTCCGAGCTCTTGCAGCTGACCATCCGTACCGACGCGAGCGAAGACCTGACCGGTCTCGTTGACGATCACGTCGCTTGCTTCCTGCGGAATGGTAATCTCCGGCTGCACCACATACCCGTCAATCGTCACAATTTGACCGGTGGCGTTCTTGTTGAACGCGCCCGCCCGCGTGTAGAACAACTCGCCGTTCGGGCCGGACACCTGGAACCATCCCCGTCCGTTCAGCGCCAGATCCAGCTTGTTGCCAGTATTGGTCATGGCACCCTGCAGATGCAGGTTGCGGATCGACGCCGTACGCACGCCGAGCCCGACCTGCGCACCTTCGGGAATCGCATCCTGCCCACCCCGAGCCGGCGCTCCGACGGCCCGCTCAGCCTGATAGAGCAGATCCGTAAACTCGGCCCGCGCGCGCTTGAAGGATGTCGTGTTGATGTTCGCGATGTTGTTCGCGATCACCTCGACATTCAACTGCTGGGCATTCATTCCGGTTGCGGCAACAGCTAACGCTCTCATGTTCTGTCCTCAGATCGCCATACGGCTGACTTCGAGATAGGCCGCAACCACCTTGTCGCGAACGGCAAGACCGGCCTGAAGGGACTGCTCGGCAGCCATCACCGCCTCGACCACCTGCTGCACGGACGCTTGCCCGCGAATCCCCGCAACCGAGGTCGCCTCCGCAGCCTTGATCGCATCAACCGTGCTGGTGGCCATCTGCGAGAGCATGGATTCGAAGGCTGCACCCGACGCCCCGGCAACCGGAGCCATCGGCTTCTGGAGAGAAGCGCCAGCGACACCATTGAGCGCCGCCCCGCCGAGGGAGTCGGTAAGGGCGGATCCAATTCGATCGATCACGACGTCCCTCTCAACAGATCGATGGTCATCGAAATCATTTCTCGCGCCTGCTTGATAACCTGCAGGTTCGCCTGGTACGACCGGTTGGCTTCCCGCATGTCCGCCGCCTCGACCAGCATGTTGACATTCGGCAGCTTGACGTAGCCCCGCTCATCCGCGGCCGGATGCCCGGGATTGTGCTCGATCCGAAACGGCGATTCGTGGCGGCCGACCCGCTCGACTTTCACGAGATTCGCGCCGACCGCATCGTCGAGCTCGCTCTCGAAACTGATCGTCTTGCGCGCATAAGGATCAGACCCCGGAGTCTTTCCCGTCGACTCGGCGTTCGCAAGGTTCTCGGAGATGACGCTCATGCGCTTCGACTGAGCCTGGAGCCCGGACGCGGCGACCTTGAGAGTGACACTGAGTGGATCCATCGCGCCTACCCCTTCGCGCTCGCAATCAGCATCCTGTGAAACGCCTTGATCACGCCGGTGTTCATCGCATAGGCGCGGTTCACTTCCCCGGCCTTCATCAATTCCGCTTCAAGCGTCACCGTGCCGCCGGAGTGCTGAACCTGCCAGGTATCCTCATCCCGGGCCGTGCGCGCAGCCACCGTGTCAGCAGGCGGCGCAATGTGTCCCGCCTGCGTCTGCGCCATACCGAGTCCGGCTTGGCTGAGAGCGGCCTCGAAAGGCTCGATCTCGCGGGCCTTGTAGCCCGGCGTATTGGCGTTTGCGACGTTGCCCGAGATTATCGACTGACGCATCGACAGCCATTGATTGTGCTGCGATGCGACCTTGAACAGGCCGATCGGTGACATGACGAAGCCCACCCTTTCCCGCCTACCTCTCTAGGCGGGCAAACTTGTCCGAAGCTTGCTTGGCGGGGCGTTCATCCATCGCGGTAAGAAACCGTGCCCCCACGGTTACGCTGACACCGACGCGACCTGTCCCCAATCGGGAAGGGGCGACAACCGGGCATCGGCAAGCGCCGTGACGAGGCGCTGCGTGTTTTCGTTGGGGTCGCTGGAGCTGCCCTCGAAGGATATGTAGGTGATTTCGACCCCCGCCTGCAGCGCCTTCAGCAGCAGGCGGAAATAGACGTTCACCTTCATGTGGTGAAATTCCATGTCGAGGGAAACGGAGGGCATCCCGCCCCATTTCAAATCGATGTCGCCCGACAGGCCGAACCGGATGGTTCCTGGCTTGAAGAACAGCTCGGTCGACGAGTTCACGAGATTGGCGATATTCGCGAACTGCTCGTTGCGAATGTAGGCAATGAGGTCTGCTGCATCGATGAGACGCAATTCGGAGGCGACTTCCCGGACCCCATGAGCCAAGGCCCGTTCGCGCTCCAACGTGTATTTGCATCCCTGCTTGAGCATACCTGTCTACCCGGATTTGAGCGACCGCACCGCACCGCCGCGGGCGAGGAGGAAATGAATGATCGCAGCGACGGCTTTGTAGAATTCCGGCGGGATGAACTTGTCGATCTCGACGGCATCGTGCAGCGCCCTGGCCAGCGGCTTGTCCTCGACGACCGGAATGCCGTGCTCCTCGGCAATCTGGCGAATCCGCAGCGCAACCAGATCCTTGCCCTTGGCCAGCACGAGCGGCGCACCACCCTCCGAGCGCATGTAGCGCAAGGCAACCGCATAGTGCGTGGGATTGGCGATCACAACCGTGGCTCGGGGCACCGCACCCATCATCCGCTTGCGCTGCCGGTCACGCGCAAGCGAGCGCAGCCGAGCCTTGACGATCGGATCGCCATCCGCCTGCTTCATCTCGTCCTTGACTTCCTGCCGCGTCATCCGCAGCTCCCGATGCCAGAAGACGCGAGACCATACGATGTCAGCGGCCACGAGAACGACGGTCGCAAAGATGATCGACAGCAGCAGGCGCTTGGCCAGCGTCATGGTCAGGAGAGGGATCGCTGCGGGCTCCATGAACATCGAGTTCAGCACGTCGAATTGCACGGCTTGGAGCGAGAGAAAGGCAACGACACTGACTGCGACGAACTTGAACAACGATTTCAAAAATTCAACCTGGCCGTGGGACCCAAAGATCCTCTTCCACCCCTTGCCGAGAGAAACGCGCTCCAGTTTTGGATAGATCCTGTCGACCACCAGGCTGGGCGCATTCTGCAGCACCGAGGCCGCGATTCCCGCAAGCGCCAGCAATACAATGACGGGGATGAGGAGGCCGGCGATGTCCGGCACGATCGACGTAAAGATCTGTATCGCATCCGCGCCGTTCTCGAGCCGCCATCCCGCCGGGTTTTCCAGCAGGCGCGCCATGGATAAATTGAGATTTTGTACGCTGCCGGAAAGAAAGAAGCCCGCGACCACGAATATTCCGGCAAGCGAGGAGAATGTCGCAGCTTCTCGAGAAAACGGGATATTGCCCTTTTCGACAGCGTCCCGAATCCGCTTGTCGGTCGCTTCCTCGGTCTTGCTCTCTTTGTCGTTTTCCGACACGCGGCTCTATCCCATCAACCCGCCTGCTGCGCGTCGTCCGACGCGTAGCGTTCGATTTCGCCGCTCGCGATCATTCTCAAGACCGTGTCCACGATCCCGCGCCGCGCCTCCGCGATGTCTCGCGCCGACGCCGTACTGCCACCCTGGAGTTCGACCTCCACCATGCGCCGTGCGCGCGCACCGAGCGTGGCCAGCACACTGGACTGGAAGGCCGCGTCCGTGCCCTTCAAGGCCAGCACCACCCGCTCGATGGGCACCTGGTCGAACACCGTTGCGCGCGATTTCACCGGCAATGCGGACAGGTCCTCGAACGAGAACAGCATATCCTTGAGGGCCTTGGCATCGTCCGGTCGCTGATCGGCGAGCATCCTGAGAAGATCGTCGGATTCCGACTTCTCGAGCTTGTTGAGGATGTCGGCGATGCTCGCATGGCTGCGCACCTCGACGGTCATGAGGTCCCGGCGCAGCACCTCGTCGATCACCTGCAGGACGGCATCACCCACGGGCTTGAGGTTGAGCATGCGGCACAACAGGCCGCTGCGCAGATTCGGCGGAAACGCGGCGAGCAGCTTGGCTGCCGAGCCCGAGTCCATCTTGGACAGGATCAGCGCCACGGTTTGCGGGTGCTCCTTGAGAAGGTACGCCCGCAGCACCTCTTCCTTGACCTTGGCCAGCTCGCCCCATGCCGCCGCGACGGGAGCGGCTTCCACCGGCGGCGGGTCGGACATCGCCTCGGCGATCTGCTCGCTCGTCATAACGCCGGAGAGCAGCGTTTCGACCTCCTTCATCGTGCCGCCGAACTTGAGGCCGGTCGTATAGGTTTGCGCAAACTCTTCCACCAGCACTTCGAGGTCGGAGCCCCCCACGGGCTTCACCTCGACGGCCGCGCGCGTAATGAGCTTCAAATCATCCGCATCGAACTTCTTGAGGAGCTGCGTCGCTCGCGTACGCCCTAGGGCAAGCAGCAGAATGGCGACCTTCTCCGCACCGCCCAAGTCGGGCAGCGGGAGTTGGGCCGGAGCTGGCTTTGATGCTGCCATCGCGCTCGTATCAGAGTGGCTTGCTGTGAACGCCCGGACCCACGACCTCGGTGAGCGACACACCGAAGCGCGATTCGGCCTCGTCGATCACCACCACCTCGCCGCGCGCGATCACGCGCCCGTTGACCACGACATCGACCGGCTCGCCCACTTTGCGGTCGAGAGGAATGACCGCTCCGCGCGCGATGTTGACGAGACCCGCAACAGGCATCGTCGCAGATCCGAGCACGATCTTCACCGAGACGGGAATGTTCATGATCATCTGCATGTTTCGCGGCGCCGAGCCGGCGTCGCTCGTCTCCGGAGCCCGCGCCGGATCCACGCCCGCTCCCTTCTTGGACGACGGGCCCAACATGGCGGCAAGTTCCTCCGGGGAGGGCGTCAGCTCGGCGGCAAACTCCTGCACCAGCGCGGCTTGTTTTGCTGTTGTTGAATTCTGGGTCATGAGGTTTTCATCCCGAGTGAAGTGCGTTCCCTAACCCGACAGAACATCATCGATGAACTCCTGCTCGCGATCGATGAACCCATCGACGCGCAGAACGTAGGTCCCGTTCGACTTGCCGAACTGGCACCACAACAGCGCTTCGCCGTTGCCCTCGACTCTGAGTCGTGTGTGGGGCGTTGCCCGCAGGGGCAGAACCTGCCCCACTGCCAGGGTCGCCAGTTGTGACAATGGCACCAGCCGCTCGTCGAGGATGGCCGACAGCATGACGCGGGTGCGGGTGATTTCGTTCTGAAGCTGCTGCGACCAGTGCGGATCGTGCGCCTTCGCTTCCTCGTCGGGCACGCGGGCCAAGGCCTGCCTCAGGGGATTGAGCACGGCTTGAGGAATGACGACGAGAAGTTGGCCGCCCCGCTCTCCGCACATCACGCGCAGCGTTGCCACCACGACCGACTGGCCACCGCGCCCGAGAGCGGAGAGATCGATCTCGCTCGATGCATGACCCGCGCCAAACGACACGTCGCCCAATTCGCTGAACCCGCCCCCCAGGGCCGCGCACATGCTCTGAAACAAGAGCTGGCACACCCGCAGCTCGATATTCGAGAACGGGCGCTCCACGACGTATGCGGGCTCGGAGCCGTCGCCACCCAAGAGCGATTCCACGAGCGCGTCGACGCAGCTTCTGTCTGCGACGAGAATCACGTTCGCACCCCACTGTGGGGCTGCGACGATCGCACTGATGCTCGACGTGAGGTACGGCTCGAGCACCTTGGCCGCCAAACCCGCTCCCAACTGCTCGATCTCGATCTCGTGCTCCCGGCCCGAAATCGCCGCCAGGCTCTCGGAGCCGATCCCAGCCACGCGCTCGAAGACAACGCGCAGCATCGGCAGCCGGTCGATCGAGCTCGCCGCATCGGCAAGCAATTGATCGAGGCTTTCCTGGCGAAGCGCGTGTTGCTGACCGATCGAGGACATCGGGTGTCAAGCCGCCTTGCGGGCGGGCTCCGCATCGCTTCCTGAGCCACCCCCGAGCGTTTCTTGCTCGACCTCGTTGATTGAGGGCCGCTCGTAGGCCGAAATGGTCTTGCGGCCGTGCTCCAGCGCCACCTGGGGCATCGCACCGTTCATGAAGGCGAGGAGCGTCTGCTTGACGATCACATAGAGTCTTAGCCGCTTTTCGCGGCCAACCTTGATCTTGGTCGCCACGGGCGACACCACGGCGTAGGAGAAGAAGATGCCCGCGAACGTGCCGACCAGCGCCGCGGCGATCAGCGCGCCCAGCACCTCGGGAGCCTGATCCAGCGCGCCCATGGCCTTCACGACGCCGAGCACGGCCGCCACAATGCCGAGCGCGGGCAGCCCCTCCGAAACCGTCACCAGGGCATGATACGACTTCATCTGATCGCCCCGGACGGTCTGGATCTCCTCGTCCATCAGCGCCTCGATCTCGTGGGTGCGCGCGTTCCCGATGATGATCAGCCGGCAGTAGTCGCAGATGAACGTCGTCAGGTCCTTGTTGTTGAGGACACTCGGAAACTTCTGAAATAGCGTGGAAGTCTCCGAATTGTCGATGTGCTCCTCCACCTCGTTGCGCGACTTGCTGCGCAGCTCGCGCATGAGCGTGTAGAGGAGGCCGAGCACGTCGAGATATTCGCGGCTCTTGGGCGCCTTGCTCTTGAACGCCTCGCCTAGCGCCTTTCCCGTGTCCTTGATCGTCTTCATGGGATTGGCGACAACGAACGTACCGAGCGACGCCCCGCAAATGATGACGTACTCCCACGGCTGCCAGATGACCTCGACATGCCCGCCCATGGCCATGAACCCGCCGAGCATGCAGCCGAGCGTAATCACGAGGCCGACTACGATGGTCACTGAGCCACTCCCCCAACCGCATCCCGTCCATCCTTCTCTAAAGCGCGCTTCGCTTGCGCGAACCTGACGCTCAGGCGGCCAGTCGGCGTGGTGAGCGCCGCCGGTAAGCCTCAGGCAAGGCGCGTACGCGATCGTGCGATTTTCGGGAGGATCCAGGAGATCCAGGCATGCTCACGACAGCCGCGAGCTACCGGATGATCGCATCCAACCTGGATCGATCACTCGATGCGACGGCAGCGAAGCCGCAAGTTTCGCGCGAGATCGATTACTATCTCGAGCATATTCGCGACGTGAAGTCGGTCGACGACTTCCTGGGCGATCAACGGCTTTTCGGCTTCGCCATGAAGGCCTTCGGCCTGGAGGACATGACCTTTGCCAAGGCCTTCATGAGAAAGGCCCTGACGGAAGGCGTGGACCGCAGCGACAGCTTTGCCAACAAGCTGGCCGATGGCCGCTACAAGGAGTTCGTCGAGGTCTTCAATTTCGCGCGCCTCGGCGCGACCACCACCTCATTCGATCGCGTCCAGCAGGGCACCGTGGACCGATACGTGCGCCAATCTCTGGAGGAAACCGCCGGATCGAGCAACGAGGGCGTGCGTCTGGCCCTCTACTTCGAGCGCAAGGCCTCAGACATCACCAGCGCTTACGGCATCCTGGCCGATCGGGCCCTCCTTACGGTTGCGCAAACACTTCTGGACCTGCCGGCGGCATCCGGTGCGCTCGATATCGATCGGCAGGCCAAACTGATCTCCGACCGGCTCGACCTGGACGATCTCAAGAACCCCACGAAAGTGCGCAAGCTGCTCGAGCGCTTCACGAGCCTGTGGGAAATCAACCATCCGAACCAGACGAGCACTCCCGCAGCGGCACTCATGCTCGGAACGCCCGTCGAAGCCGGTGTACCGCCCGAGCTACTCGCCAGCCTGCAGAACCTCAAGCTTGGGGGAAACTAAGCATGCCGTCCAATATGTACGTTGGGCTGTCGGCTCAGCTCTCCCTCCAGCGCCGCCTCGAGACCATCGCCAACAACGTGGCCAACGCCTCGACCGTCGGCTTCCGCGCCGAGGAGGTCAAGTTCGAAAGTTTGATCTCTCAGGCCGGTCCGGACCCGGTGGCGTTCGTGTCGACAGGCCAGCCCTATCTGTCCCGTCGGGCAGGTGAGGTCACGCGCACCGACAACCTTCTGGATGTCGCGATCGAGGGCGCGGCGTGGATGTCGATCCAAACTCCCGCCGGGCAGGTCTTCACCCGCGACGGGCGCATGCGGATGACCGAGACCGGAGACCTTCAGACCTTGAACGGCTACCCGATCCTGGATGCCGGCGGCGCTCCCGTTGTGCTCGACCCGACCGCTGGGCCGCCTCAGATCGCGCGGGATGGCATGATCACGCAGGACGGCCGTCAAATCGGAGCGATTGGCCTCTTCCAGATCGACGAGGGCGCGCGCCTGACGCGCTACGAGAATTCCGGCGTGATCCCGGATCGCCCGGCCCAACCCGCCCTGGACTTTGCCAAGACCGGCGTCGTTCAAGGCTTCATCGAGCGCGCCAACGTCAACCCCGTGATGGAGATGAGCAAGCTGATCCTGGTGTCGCGCGCCTTCGACGCCGTAACCGCGGCCTTGAGTGAAACGGACTCGTCCCTGCAGGATTCGATTCGAACGTTGGGCGGCGGCTAGTGCTCGCAATCCCCTGCGTCAGTGAGACAGCGGCCGTTTCACATTGTTGCTGTTCCCCATGACCGCACACCAACACCACCCGCGCATCGGCAGACCTCCCCCTGAACCGGACGCAGGCGAGCATGCTTTGGCCGCGCTCGAGCGCGCACTCGCCAGCGCCGCAAACCATCTCCCGAAAATTCGCGTTGGCGGGGTGGTTTCCGAGGTTGCTTCCACGCATTGCCGGGTATCGGGGCTGTCGGCGTTCCTCCAACTGGGTGAATGCGTCACGCTGTCAACGCCCAACGGGTCCCAGCTCGGCGAGGTCGTCCGCATCGACGAGCACGGCGCGACGGTCAAGCCGTTCGAAGCCAATATGAAAGCGGGGTTGGGTACGCCGGTTTGGCGTCACGGTTTCCTCACCCTCAACCCGCATCCCTCGTGGAAGGGGCGCGTCATCAACGCCCTGGGCATTCCGATCGACGGCGCAGGCGAATTGGTTCACGGCCCGAACGCGATTTCGACGGATCGCGATCCGCCACCGGCCCTGCGCCGACAGCGTGTCCACGTCCCGTTGAAAACCGGCGTCCGCGCCATTGACCTCTTTACGCCCTTGTGTGCCGGGCAGCGCATTGGGATTTTCGCCGGATCCGGAATCGGCAAATCGACGCTGCTCGCCATGCTCGCGCGATCGCGCGGCTTCGACACGGTAGTCGTGGCGCTCGTCGGCGAGCGCGGCCGTGAGGTGCGCGAGTTTCTCGAAGACGCCCTTGCGCAGGACCGCTTGCGCACCGTGGCCGTCGTCTCGACCGGTGACGACAGCGCCATGATGCGCCGACTGGCACCGAAAACCGCCACCGCGATCGCCGAATTCTTTCGCGATCGTGGCGAGAAGGTCTTGCTGATCGTCGACTCCGTGACCCGCTGTGCTCATGCGGCCCGCGAGGTGGCCCTGGCCGCCGGAGAGCCCCCCGTCGCCCGTGGCTACGCGCCGAGCGTCCTCGCTGATCTGCCGAAATTGCTCGAGCGGGCGGGCCCCGGCGAGGAAGGCTCCGGGTCGATCACGGGCGTCTTTTCTGTTCTCGTGGACGGTGACGACCACAATGACCCCATCGCGGACAGCATCCGCGGCACGCTCGACGGCCATATCGTCCTCGATCGCGCGATTGCCGACCAGGGCCGCTATCCCGCGATCAACCTGCTGACCTCCGTCTCGAGGCTCGCCCAGAACGTTTGGACACCCGAGCAGCGCAAGCTCGTGTTGAAGCTGCGCTCCATGATCGCCCATTTCGAGGACACCCGTGAGCTCCGCCTCATGGGTGGATATCGCCAGGGTGTCGATGCCAATCTCGACCAGGCGATCGAAGTCGTCCCGAAGCTGCTCGACACAATGAAGCAGCATCCCAGCGAGCCGATGAGCACGGACGCCTTTCAGGACCTCGCACAGGCGCTTGCGGCCCAATAGTGCGAGCCCGCCGGAGCGCTACGAGCCGATGAACTGGCGCGCGTCATCCAACGTCTGGAAGCGGCGCTGCCCCAGCAGGGTTTCGACCACCACCGAGCCGTCGGAGTAGAGCGCATACGCGCGGCCCGCGAGATCTCCCTGCGCGACCACGGACGGTGGCTCGATCTCCAGGGAGGACGCAGCAAGCGGCGCAAATGCCGGGACGGGCGCATGGTTCCGCTCTGGCATATCCGCGACCGCTTGAGCCGCCGCCGTCGGGCGATGCCGCATCGCCCCGAGAATGGCCAGCGCCAGCCCGCTCAGGATGCCGTTCTCGCCCAGCCGCAGGATGATCCACACAGGATCGCCCACCTCGTTGGCGTTGGGCAGCGGGCCCGTTGCCGCCGCCATCAGCGGCGCGCAGAGCAGAGCGCCCCACCCGATCGCCGCAAGGCCGAGGCCCGCCCAGGTCAGGGCGCCAAAGCGCGCGCACGCGGGGACAGCAGCGTCGCCTCGCCCCAGCCGCCGCGCAACCGCACGCTCGAAGGCGAGCCGATCCGTTGGTTCGATCGTCATGGCCGCAATCCAACCCTCATCATCTCTTTGGAGATGTAGTTCAGTTCCTGAATCATGACGTCGTCGACGAACGGCGCACCGAACCGCTTGTTCACGTTGCCGACGATCACCTTGGACAACGCGCCGAGGTCCTGCTTCTTGATCCTGCGGAAATCCATCATCTCGCCGGAATAGATGATCTTGAACGCTTCATCGATGAGGAAGACATCGGGCTTGACCGACAACCGCTTGAGCAAATTCGCGTCCACCGTGAAGATGAACTGCGCGACCACATAGCCCTGCACCGCACCATCGACGACGATCGGGACGCTGATGAGCTTGGTGCGCAGCGTCTCGACACCGCCGAAATACTTCTCGGCAGCGGGCGCACCTTGGCGCGCCGCCTGCCATGAGACTGCCGCATACGCGGACGCGAGGCTGACGATCAGCGCCCACACTCCGCATACGACAAGCTTGATCATGGACCCTTGCCTGCGCCGCAGACTGCGCGGGTGTACGTCCCGTCCGAATCCGCCGCGCGAAGCGCTTCGGAAACGGTCGTCGAAATTTCACGCACCGCTTCGACATGAAGCTGCAGCACCGCCCGATTGGCCTCAAGGGCTGCCTTCAGCGCCTTGAGACGGGTTTCGATCATCTCGTCGATCGGCACACCCTCCAACCGCCGCATCGCCCGGCTGAGCTCAAGCAACCCGTGACTCTTGCGCGTGTTGAAATCCTTGAGATCGATCTGCGTCCGGCTCCGCAGCGCCGCCGTCTCCTGCTCGACCACATCCCGCAACCGATCGATCAGCAGCCCCACGGCGTGGGGGCTCGGCGGGGCTCCCTCATCCCTCGTCCCAGCCGCACCGCGTCCGCCGGACGACGGACCACGACCGGGCTCATGGAACATCGGAGCGGCGCGCATTGTCCCATCAGCCGGCAACAAGGCAGAAGCGGTCGCCATTGCGCCTAGCTCCGGTTGTCAGAAAGAGTTGGCACGCGAGATCCCTCCGGCGACTCCACTGCCGGCCGGCGCACCGCGGCAGCCGCATCCCCCGGCCGACTGGCCGCAATCCGCTCGGCGATCCCCACGGTCCCGCTCTGTGCGATTTGCTGTCCGATCTTTTCGGCCAGCATCGAGCGCCAGACTTCACCGGCGGTGCCTTTTCCAAACAGCGTCGCGGAGGCCTTCGGCAGCATCGACTGAACAAAGCTCTGCAGAACGAACGCCTCGAACTGCCGTAAGGCGTTCGCTTGCTTGGACGCGGCTGTCGCGCTCGATCCCGCTTGGCTCGATGGCGCAGGGCGCGATACCGGCTCTTCCGCAGCGTGGCGAACGATCGTTTCGAACGCCGGCACGTCATCGGCGACACCGGCCGCGGCATTCGCGCGAACGGTCGGCGCGACCCTCGTCGGCTCTGCCGCACGAACGGCGTCGATAGCCAGGTTGTATAAAGGTGCGAATGCCAATGCACAGACCAATTTTCGATGAGACAGCCCGTGCATGATGCCTCGATGAACTTACGGGAAGCTTGCGGCACGCCGGCTCATCAGTGAATCGATCAGTTGGTCAAGCGCCTTGCGATCATTCGCCCGCGAGAGCGCTTCGTCGACCTGTGCGAACAGCCGCTCCACGGCCTTGAGCCGGGTTGTGTGCTCGATCAGGCGATGCGACTGAAGCTCCTTTTCCACCGCGAGCCGACCGGCTTCCTCCGACAGCGCCCGCAGATGGCGCGCGAGCGTGTCTATGAACAAACCGTGCAGCGCATCGTCCTCGTTGAGCGAATTGATGAGCTCGTGCTGAGCAACCTCGAGCGCCGCAATACGTCTTTGCACATCGGCGAGCCGCCACTCCTCGATCCGGTGCAACTGGCGCTGGAGCGCGAGAATGCGCCCCACCCTCTCCACCCGCTCCTTCATGGCTCAGCCCTTCTCCAGCCATCCGGCGAAACCCGCCATGAACAGCCCGATAAACTCACCCACCGTGAAGTAGAGCAGGAACAGACCACCCGTCAGAACGAAGGGCATGGAGATGAAGTACACGGGAATTTGCGGGGTCAGCTTGTTTATCAAGCCGAGCAGAAGATTGACGATCACCGCGTAGACGACGAAAGGCGCGCTGATCTGCAGGGTCAGCACGAAGGAATCCGATACCGCGTTGGTGAGCTGCGTCAAGCCGAACGTCGGAGCGAACAGCTCCGTCACCGGCAGAACGGTGTAGGACGCCACCAGCGCGCGAAAGATCTCCCAGTGCTGGTCCGTGACGAAAATGAGAACCGTGGCCGTCAACGTCACGAGCGTCGCGATCGGCGGCAGCGGTTCCGTATCCTCGATCGGGGCGCCCGGCATGTTGCCGAAGCCCATGTACATGGCAGCCGACGTCGCCATGAACTGCAGCGCGAGAAACAGCATCCGCCCCATCAGGCCGATGACCGCCCCAATCGAGATTTCGGAGAACATGATGACGAGGAGCTGCGCTGGAGCGCGCCCGACCAGCAACGCCCGCAACTCCGGCAGCAAAAGCGGAGCAACGGCAAGAGTTGCCGCGACCGCCAGAAACAGGCGGACCTGCATCGGCACCCGGCTGCTCGAAAAGCCCGGCATGAACATCAGGCATCCGCCGATCCTGCAGAACAGCAGCAAGGTCAGTAGGACCGTATCCGATCCTAGGGCGGTCACGAGATCGTACCGAGAGATTTGATCTGGACGCCGCGCGCGATCTCGAGATGCGAAAGCACAGGCAGCGTCGCAAACAGCCGCTCGGTGACCATCCGCACATAGGGCCGAGCATCCGGCGCCGCAACGAGCGCGAAGTTGTGCCCCTGGTCCATGTGGCTGCGGATGACCTTGCTCGCCTCGTTGCCGAACTGCTCGACGAGGCGTGGGTCGATATCGAATTCGGCCACATCGCCCTTCGCGTCGCGCTTCAGCCCCTGGTGGAACGCAAGATCCCAGCGATTGCCGAGACGAAGCACCTTGAGCTGCCCGCCCTCTGCCAGGTCGCCGCAGATTTGCTGCGCCATTCTCATGCGCACATGTTCGGCAATCTGCTCGGCCCGCCGGGAATGCGGCGCGATCTCAGCGACGGCCTCTAAAATCAGGTGGAGATTGCGGATCGAGATGCGCTCCGCGAGCAGCAGCTTCAACACCGCCTGTAACCCCGAGTAAGAGATCTGCGACGGGGTGATTTCCTCGATCAGGCGCCGATACTCGGGCTCGAGCCGATCGAGCAGGCCGCGCATGTCCTTGTAGCTGAGAAGCTGCGCCAGATTGTTGCGGATCACCTCGCGCAGATGCGTGAGCAGCACCGACATGTTGTCGACCGGCGAGAACCCTTCGCGCCTGACCGTCCCGGCGAAGGCTTCCGAAATCCAGACCGCCTTCATCCCGAACGCTGGCTCGCGCGCCTCGTCGCCTGGAACATCGGGGCGCGGCCCGTCCCCCGTTATCACCAGCATGTCCCCGATCCGCAGCTCTTCGCTGGCGATGACCGTGCCGTGAATCTTGATCTGATAGGTCTTAGGGGAAATGGCCAGATCATCGCCAAGCTTGATCTCGGGCACGACGAAGCCGTACTGGCGTGCAAACTGGCGCCGCATCTTGTTCACCCGCTGAGCGAGCTCGGGATAAGACGGCATCAGCGCGCCAGACAACTGCTTTCCGAGGCACAGCTCGATCTCGATCGTCTTGAGCGACTCCTTGACGGACAGGCGGGTGTCCTCTTCCGTTTTTTGTTTTGCCTCGAGCAGGCGCGCTTCCTCGATCGCCCGAATCTCCGCCCGCCGCTTCGGGATCGTGTAGCCCGTGAACATCATGAGGCCGCCGAGCAGCGCGAACGGAAGGAACGGCAGCCCCGGCGCGACGCCGAGCACGAGCATGACCAGCCCCGCCACCGACAGCGCGCGCGGGTACGTGCCGAGCTGCCCAAAGATTGCCTTTTCGGCCGATCCGCGTGTTCCGCCCTTCGAGACCAGAAGGCCCGCGGCAAGCGACACGATGAGGGCCGGGATTTGCGTCACTAGGCCGTCGCCGACGCTCAGCTTGGTGTAGACGTCCACCGCACGCGAGATCGACATGTCATGCCGCGTCACACCGATGATGATGCCGCCACCGGCGTTGACGGCCGTGATGATCAGGCCCGCGATCGCATCGCCCCGAACGAATTTCGAAGCACCATCCATCGAGCCGAAGAAGGAGCTTTCCTCCTCCAGCTCCCGCCGCCGCCGCGTCGCCTCCTTGTCGTCGATCAATCCGGCGTTGAGGTCGGCATCGATCGCCATCTGCTTGCCGGGAATGGCATCGAGAGTGAACCGCGCCCCGACTTCGGCGATGCGCGTGGCACCCTTGGTGATGACGATGAAGTTGACCGTGACCAGAATGATGAAGACGATCGTCCCGATCACGAAGTCGCCGCTCATCACGAAATTGGCGAACCCCGCGATCACGTGGCCAGCAGCATGCGGACCACTGGCACCCTCGGCGAGGATCAGGCGCGTCGTCGCGATGTTGAGCGAAAGCCGGAGCAGCGTGGCGATCAGCAAGACGGTAGGAAACGCTGAAAAATCCAGAGGCTTCTGGATCCACAACGCCACCATCAGAATCAACACCGACAGGGCGATCGAGAACGCCAGCCCCATGTCGATCAGGGTAGCCGGCAACGGCAGAAACAGCACCGTCAGGATGAAGACGATGCCGATTGCAAAACCGACGTCCTGCGTGCTCTTGCGCTCGATCGGCGCTACCGCGGAGGCCTCCGATGCGGCCATCTCGTTCCCTCTGCTTGTTCGTTGCGCATTGAAGCAAACGAAGCTTGCGCGAGGGTACCTGCCGCTCGTCCGGAGCTCAGCCTAGAAACCGTGCTCGATGCGCGTATAGAGCTGCTCGGCAAACGTGAAGATGACCGATCCGATGAACGGAGCGGTCAGCGACGCCACGACGAGAATGGCGACGATCTTGGGAATGAACGTCAGCGTGATCTCCTGAATCTGCGTCAAGGCTTGCAGCAGCGCGATAGCGATGCCGATCAGCATCGCCGCCCCCACCGCCGGTCCGGACGCCACGATGACCGTCCAGATGGCGCTTTGCACGATTTCCAGAGCGTCGGCTTGGTTCATGGGTTAGCTTACCGTAACACCTGGCCCCAGCGGCAGTTCTTTGCCGTTGTCGAGCTTGGCCAACGCGCCGTCGGAGAGGACGCGCAGGCTCACCACCTTGCCCGTGATGGTCCCATCGGCCGATGTCACCGTCCGGCCGATGACGGCATCGGCCTGCGTGACGGCCATTGCGCCCATCAAGGCATCGAGCTTTGAATTGGTCTTCATCGCCTGCTCGACATTGGAAAACGCGGCAAGCTGGCCGAGGTATTGGGCGGGGTCCGACGGATTGGTCGGGTCCTGGTGCTTCATCTCGGCCACGAGCAGCTTCAGGAAGGCGTCATAGTCCAGCGACTGCTTCGAGGGCGCCTTCACGCCGGATCCGTTCTGGGGCGTATTCGTCGGGGCATTGACGGGAGCAACGCTCATGAGGCCACCTTTTGCATTGGAATGTCGGAGAGAGACGACAGCCCTTGGTCGGGAAGGATGGTCGCCTCGACGGAGAACAGGGCACGAATGACCTTCAACGCATCGAACGTTTTTCCGGCTGTCATCAGATCGTTCACATCCGACAGGCCGGCGAGAATTTCAGCATTCGAGAACGAAGCCAGCAGCAGCCGATGCGTCTGCTCGTAGAGTTGCCGTGCCATCGGCGCGGCTTCGGGATCGATCAGGATGGTCTGAACGATGAAGTAAAGCTGACGGAGCGGCGTCGTCGTATCCTCCGCGAGCAGAACGTGGCTCTCGAGAAGAAACGTGACATCGTTCAAGAATTCGATGGAAACCTTCCGGTCGGCACGCAGCACCGCCCCGTTGACGTAGATCCTCTCGCCGGGGCGCAGCCAGATACGCAACCCATTCTTCATTCGAGCCCCTTGCATATCGCCTCCGACACGTCGATCAGCCCTTTGAAGTTCTGCGACGCTTCGATTCGGATCTGCTCGGCCTCGCGCAGGATCCACAGCGCGACTGAGATGAGGTCGGCCCGAAGCGCGGTCGGCAGATCGTTCTCCGGCTTGGCAAGGTCTTCGATCAGGAACTCCCAGAGGCGGCGCACATAGAGCAGGGCTTCCGCGGTCTCGCGGGAGGCGACACCGGCCTTTTCCGCCGCCTTGAGCAACACGATCGACTGCTCGATTGCGGCTCGCTCGCGGTCACGGGAAACCTTGGGCGTCGCATCGAGGACTTCCGAATACGAGAACTGGTACATGGACGGTTTTCCTTATTCTTGGGCGATATGGTTTGCGGATCACTAGAGATAGTTGAGCACGCTCAGTTTCTGGATGCGGGCGGTCAGGGCGTAGGCCGTCTCGATCTGCGTCAGCAAAGCCGTGACGCGCGTCGAGGCTTCGTAAGGATCGACGCTCTCCAGGACGCTGATGTGCTTCGTCATGAGATCGATCTGGATCGACATGCGCTCCGAGGCATTCGTGACCCGCTGCTCGGTCGTTCCCACTTTGGCCTGCAGTGTCGTGAGCTCACCAATCGCATTGCCGACGAGGTTCAATGCCGTGTCGACGACCGCCTGGAAGGTATTCTTGTTCATCTTGTCCACGCCAAGATCGGCGATCATGGCGTAGGCGCTCGCAAGCTTGCGAAAGCCCGACTCGTTGGCGTTCACCGACGTTTCCACCAGCTCGTGCGTGGAGATCCGGCTCCGCACGTTCTGCGTCGACGACTGCGACCAGTCGTTCGTCCATGCGGGATCATCGAACAGCCCCGCAAACGTCGTATCGAGAAACGTCTTCATGTCTCCGGCGGTGATGCCGGCAACACCCGGGTCTGATTGCGAGACGCCAAATGCCGTCAAAAATGCCGCGTCCACAGCCACCTTGTTGGTGGCCGGCGGATTAGCGTAGTAGTCGGCGATGGGTTTCACATCCGCGTTGATCCCGGAGAACAACTGCCCACCGTCGAACGAGTTGTTCAAAGAGTCGATGAATGCCGTGAGGCCCGCTTCGGCCTGGCTCTTCGCCGCCGCCGGCCCGCTCCCTGCATCCCGCGCACTTACCAGCGTGCTCATGAATGTCTGCGCGTTGGCAAGCACATCCTTGAGCGCGGCTTGCGTTGCTTCCAGGCGGCCCGAGACGATGCTGTTGGTGTCGACGATGGTCTGCAGGCGCGCATGCTCCTGCCGCAGCGAAACGGTCTGCGTGGTCTTGTAGCCGAGCGTCGCCCCGACGTCGGCGTGCCGCCCGCTCGAAACTTCCTTCTCGGCATTGATCAGCTTGAGCTGAGCCTTCGCCAGCGACAGGCGCAGCGCATCAGACAAGGCTTGAGTAGAGACGGCCGTGGTCTTCATCCCGCTACCCCGTTGCCGCCAGAAGTGACTCGAGCATGGCGTCG